>WNFV01005188.1_pt1 | contig 30468 bp, 33 predicted proteins | sample 5400101 | NCBI WGS metagenome assembly WNFV01 (sample SAMN13153361, study PRJNA577476) | soil metagenome | isolation source: 115 cm soil or saprolite under grassland replicate 1 | place: USA:California | collected 2016-06-15
ATCGGCGAGCAGCGTGCGGGCGGCCTCGCGCAGCTCGGCGACGCTGCGGTAGAGCACGATCTCGCGCCCCGGGGTGAAGTGGCGCGCGATGTCGCCCTTCGCGTCCGAGAGCTGCGGCGTGCCGATGGCGGCGAGCTCGAAGACGCGCATGTTGGCGCCCGTACCGTAGCGCGCCGGATCGCCCGTCTGGCCGAAGTGCTGGTGCACGTTCAGGCCCACCGTCGCGCTCGAGAGCGCACGCACGAAGTCGTCCCCGTACACCGGCCCGCCCGGCCACCCCGGGCCCCGCACCACGAGGCCGAGGTCCGCGAGCGCGCCGAGCACCCGCTCGCGCGCCGGGTCGCGCGACCCCACGAACGCGAGCGGGGCGCGCCAGCGCGCGCCGCCGTCCAGCGGCCGGTGGTAGGCCGGGTCGCACCCGAACGCGAGGTAGTAGGCGCGCGCCCCGGCGCCGCGGTGCGCCTCGAGGCTCGAGCTGTCGTGGGTGAAGAACCAGTCGTACGCCGGGGCGAGCCGGATCGAGTGCTCCAGGTCGTGGGGGGCGTCCGGGAACCAGTTGGCCCAGCGGGCGCCGCCGCGCGAGCGCAGGCGGGCGACCGCCGCGGGCTCGAGCCTCGACCCTTTGAAGACGAGCACCAGGTCCGTGGGCCCGCGCCGGAGCAGCCGGTCGAGCCGGTCCACGAGCGGGCGGCGCAAGATCGCGTTCAGCCCGCGCCGCCGCTCCTCGCAGCGGCGCACCTCGCACCCCAGCGCCTCGAGCCCCGCGGCGAGCGCCAACCCGCTCCGGTGGTAGCGGGCATTGAACGCCGCGACGAGCACCACCCGCAGCCCGGCGAACGGCCGCGCGGTCATACCTCCACGTAGTTCCGGAACTCGAAGAGGCGCGCGCCCGTCAGCTGCTCGATCCAGTCGGAGAGATAGTACCGGAGGTAACTCAGCCGGAAGTGACGCGACCCCGCTACGGGGATGCTGTCCTGCGCCCGCGCCGCGATCCACTCCCGCGCCACGGCGGGATGCGTCCCGGTGAACCGGCGCAAGAGCGGCGTCCAGCCCAGCGAGCCGCGGGCCTGCTCCGCCGCCGATCGCTCGGCGCTCCACGGGTAGATCCTCTTCGAGATCTCGTGCTTCTCGTGGATCGCCCGCGCGGAGCGGGCCCAGCCGTAGTGGAACATCTCGGCGTCCGTGAGCCGCGCGCGGATCTTCCGGTGCGCGGGGCCCACGCGGAACCCCTGGGCACCCTGGTACGGCCGGACATCCCCGCCGAGCCGGACGCAGCGCACCTCGCGGCGGTACCAGTGCCGGTTCGTCGCGATCGTGTCGAACCCGCCGTAAAAGTGGTAGTACCGCACGAGCAGCCCCTCCACCCGCTCATCCCGGTCCCACTCGGCCACCTGCTCCTTGAGGATGCGCGCGCCCCGCTCGTGGAGCACCTCGTCCGCCTGGATGTAGACGCCCCACGAACCCCGGCAGGCATCCATCGCGCGCCGCGTTTCGGTCGACAGCATGAGATTCTTCTTCGTGAAGTCCCATTCCGTGTCAAGGATCCGGACGCGCGGGTCGCCGATCGAGGTGACCAGGTCGCGCGTACCGTCCTCCGACTTCCCCACGTTCACGACGACCTCGTCGCAGATGCCGAGGATCGAACGGATCGCGGGGACGATCGGGAAATCCAGCTTGACGGCGTTCCGGACGATGGTGAAGCCGGAGAGCATGTCAGCTCCGAAATTGCATATCGTAGAGGCGGCGGTACAATCCCCCCGCCGCGAACAGCGCGTCGTGCGTGCCGCGCTCGACGATCCGCCCGTCGGCGAGCACCACGATGAGGTTCGCGTCTCGCACGGTGGCGAGCCGATGCGCGATGACCAACACGGTGCGGTGCGCCATCAACCGGTCGATCGCCTCCTGGACGAGGCGCTCGGACTCCATGTCCAGGGCGCTCGTCGCTTCGTCGAGGATCAGAATCGGCGGATCGCGCAGCAGCGCGCGCGCGATCGCGATGCGCTGGCGCTCGCCGCCGGAAAGCCTCATACCGCGCTCGCCCAGCAGCGTCCGGTAGCCGTCCGGGAGTTGCGAGACGAACTCATGCGCGTTCGCCGCCCGCGCGGCCACCTGCACCTGCTCGAGCGTGAAGTCCCGCCGGCCGTAGGCGATGTTCGCGAACACCGTGTCGTTGAGCAGGACGGTCTCCTGCGACACGATCCCCATCAACCCCCGCAGGCTCGTGCGGGTGAACCGCGCGATCGGCACGCCGTCGAGCAGGATGGCGCCGCCCGTCGGCTCGTAGAAGCGCGGCAGCAGGTCCACGAGCGTCGTCTTCCCGGCCCCCGATGGGCCCACGACCGCCACGACGTGCCCGCGGCGGATCTCGAGGTCGATCCCCGCGAGCACGGGCGCCTCGCCGTTGTAGGAGAACGACACCCCGCGGTACTCGATCCTCTGCTCGAATCGCGCGGGCTCCTCGCCCGGCCGGTTCCCCTCGTCGGCGGCGAGGTCGAGCACCTCGAACACGCGGTCCGCCGCGGCCAGCGCGCCGGCCATCGTGGCGGGGTAGTTGGCGACGGCCTTGACCGGCGACATGAGCCGCAGCGCCACCGCGATGAACGCGATGAAGACCTCGGGCCGGAGCGTCGCGGCCTCACCCAGCGCCAGCCGCGTGCCGACCGAAAAGATCAGGACGATCACGATCCCGGCGAACACCTCGCTCAGCGGGCTCGTGAGCGAGGAATAGCGCTGCGCGCGCATGACGCCCCGGCGGTAGCGGTCAGCCAGCACCCGGAATCGCTCCGCCTCGAAGGCTTCGGCCACGTACGCCCGAACCAGTTTGATCGAGCCGACCAGCTCGCTCACCAGACTGGTGAGCTCGCCGCGCTGGTCTGCCTGCTCCCGCGAACGCCGCCGGACCTTCGCGACCACCGGCCGGACGATGACCACGAGCAGGGGCGCGCACACGAGCGCGATCAGCGTCAACCGCCACGACAGGCCGACGAGGATCGCGACGTAGACCAGGATGAGGCTCACGTTCTGCAGCAGCGAGGCGAGGGAGGCGGTGACCGCCGTCTTCACCTGGTCGGTGTCGTTGATGACCCGGGCGAGCAGCTGCCCGCCGCGGGTGCGCTGGAAGAAGCCCAGGGGCAGGGTCTGCAGGTGCCCGAACAAGCGGACCCGCAGGTCGCGCACGACCCCCTCCTGGATCGCCACCATCGAGACCGCGCTGGCGTAGGTGAGCGCGTTCTTGAGCACCAGCGTGCCGACGAGCACCAGGACCACGTTGCGCAGCGCCGCCTGCGGCGACCCCGTCGCGAACAGCGGGCCGGCCACCGCCGCGAGGACGCGCTCCACCGTCGACCCACCCGCCGCCGGCAGGGCTTGCTGGCCGAACAGCGCCCGCAGGAACGGGATCAACAGCACGAACGTGGCGCCGTCCATGACCGAAGCCACGATCGTGGCGGCGATGTTGGCGGCGAACAGCAGCGTGTAGGGACGCAGCAGCAGGAACAGGCGACCGCTGCGGCCCATTCAGCGGACTCCCCCGCTGCGCGCGCCGCGCCCGCGCGGCGTGAGCAGCGCGACGGGCAGGATCATCTCCTCGGGCGTCACGCCGCCGTGCAGGAACGAGCCGCGGTAGCGCGCCTGGTACTCACGCAGCTTGGTGGGATACACGAAGAACCGGTCCGAGGTGGCGAGCAGCAACCGCACCCCGAGCCCCATCCCCGGCAGGCCGAAGGACTTCAGGTCCTCTACGAGGATCGCCGCCTCCGGGTCCTCGCTGCGGAGATCCTCGCCGAACTTGTAGCGCAGGTTCGCCGTCGCGTCGCGCTTGGCGTACACCGTCGCCGGCGTCTCGCAGTGAATGGAGCCGTGGTCGGTGGTGAGGAGGACCGACACGCCGCGCCGCTCCGCCTCCTGCAGCGCCGCCAGCACCGGCGAGCGCTCGAACCAGGTGCGGGTGAGGCTCCGCAACGCCGCCTCGTCGCGCGCCACCTCGTACAGGATCGCGCTCTCCGAGCGCCCGTGGGTCAGCTGATCGACGAAGTTGAACACCAGCGCGGTCACGCCGTCCTGCGCGAGGTGCGCGGGGAGGCGGCGCAGCAGCTCGCCCTCGCCCGAGCCGAACAGCTTCTCGTAGCGCACCGCGACGGGCCGGCCCACCACCTCCCGCAGCTGCTCCGCCAGGAGCTCGCCTTCGTGCGCGTTGAGGCTCTCCTCGTCCGACGGCTGGCCCCACCAGTCGGGATGGCGCGCGGCGATCTCCATCGGGAACATCCCGGAGAAGATCGCGTTGCGGGCGAACGGCGTGGCGGTGGGGACGATGCTGTAGTAGTGGGACTCCTCCACCTCGAACAGCGGCGTCACGAGCTCGCGCAGCACCTCCCACTGGTCGAGCCGCAGGCAGTCGATCACCACGAACAGCGCCCGCCCCGCCGACTGCAGCACCGGCACCAGGAACTCCGCGCCCACGTCCACCGAGAGGGGCGGCCGGTCCCCCTCGGGGCTGGCGAGCCAGCGCGGGTACTGGCGCGCGACGTACTCGGCGAAGTCCTTGCGGAGGCTGCGCTGCACGCTGCGCAGCGCCTCCGAGAGCCCCGGCTCGTTGGACGCGGCGAGCCGCACCTCCCAGCGCGCCAGCTCCACCACCAGCTCGATCCACTCGCGCCAGGCGAGCGCCGACCCGCGCCGGCCCTCGAGCTCGCGGAACCGGCTCACGAAGTCGCGCGCGAGGCGCTGCTGGCGGATGCGGTCGCCCTCGAGCAGCCGTGTGACCACCGAAAGGACCTGGCGGGGGTGCACCGGCTTCACCAGGTAGTCGTCCACCTCGATGCCGATGGCATCCCGCAGCGTCCCCTCGTCCTCGCTCTGGGTGACCATGACGACCGGCATCGCGGGATCGATCAGGCGGATCTCGCCGATCAGCTCGAGGCCGCGTCGCCCGGGCATTTGCTCGTCGAGCAGGACGACGCTGTAGGGCTGGCGCCGCAGCAGCGCGAGCGCGTCGTCCCCGTGGACCGCCGAGGCCACCGTGAACCCCTGGGCCTCGAGGAAGCGGCGATGGGCGGCGAGCCCCTCGACCTCGTCGTCCACCCAGAGGATGCTCTTCGGGCGCGGCATAGGGCGAAAGCTAATGACGACTGGCGAACCCGGGCAACGCGACGGTAACTTCGCCGCGTGTTGTGCGTCCTGCTGGTGCGCTTCAGCTCCATCGGCGACATCCTGCTCACCACGCCGCTCGTGCGCGCGCTCGCGCGCCGCCACCCCGAGGCGAAGCTCGTCTACGTGACGAAGCGCGCGATGGCGCCGCTGGTCGCTGACAATCCGCACCTGAGCGCCGTCGTGACGCTCGACCCCGACGAGCCGCTGCTCCACCTCGCCCGCCGGCTGCGCGCCCTGGGACCGACCCACGGGCTCGACCTGCATGGCAGCGTCCGGAGCGCGGCGCTGCGGCTGCTCGTGCCCTGCCGCTGGTCGGGATACCGGAAGCGCAAGCTCGCCCGCACGCTGCTCATCTCCACCAAGCTCGACCTGTACGGCCGCCGGCTTCCTGTGGCGGAGCGCTACTTCGAGGCCGCGCGCCGGCTCGACGCGCGGCCCGACGGGGGCCCCCCGGAGTTCGCCCTGGGCCGCGGCGCGACGGAGCGCGTGGCGCAGTGGCTCGGCGCGCGCGGCCTCGCGGACGCGCGGCTCGCGGCGCTCGCCCCCGGCGCCGCGCACGCGACGAAGCGCTGGCCCGTGGCGCACTGGAGCGCGCTCGCGGAGCACCTGCGCGCGGCGGGCTACCGCACCGTCGTCGTGGGCGGGCCCGAGGACCGCGGGCTCGCCCAGCAGCTCGTGACGGCCGGCGCCGCCGCGAGCGCCGCCGGCGAGTTCTCGCTCCAGGAAACGGGCGCGCTGCTCGCGCGCTCCCGGGTCGTCGTGTCGGGCGACACCGGTGTCATGCACATGGCCACGGGCGTCGGCGCGCCGGTAGTGGCGCTGTTCGGCCCCACCGTCGAGCAGTTCGGCTTCTTCCCGTACCGCGCCCGCGCCGTCGTGCTGCAGCGCGCCCTCGACTGCCGCCCCTGCTCGGCGACGGGGACCGCCACTTGCCCGCTGGGCCATCACCGCTGCCTGGCGGACGTCGCGCCCGCCGACGTCGCCGCCGCCGTGGAACGGCTGGTCGCGTGACCCGGGTGGGGGCGGGGGGGGCCACCACGCCCGCCGAGGAGCGGCTCATCGCGCTCGCCGCCGAGGCAGCCCGGGGGCCCGTACGCGACGGGCTGTTCGCCCTGTGGCTCGTGGTGCGCGTCGCGGAGGCGCTGCTCCCGCCGCGGCCGGTATCGGGCAAGAATCACCGCCGCCGCCTCCAGGCGCTGGAGGCGCGGCTCGCGAGCCTCGCGCTCCCCGCCCCCCTCAAGCGCGCCGTCGCCGCGGCGCGGCAGCACCTCGAGGCCGGGACGCCCGCTGCGGCCGCCCTGGTGCTCTCCCAGCTCGTGGCTCCGGCCCGGGACGTGCTCGGCCCCGAGGCGGGGGACGCCGTGGTCGTTGCCGCCCGCTCCGCCCGCATACATCTATAAGGCGAGACGCCCAGGAGCAGCTTTCATGACGAGCCGTCGCTTCCCCAAGCGCCCCTCCCCTTCGCCGGAATCGCTCGTCGAACGGGTGGATCAGCAGCGCCCGGGGGACGTCCCCGGGGACACGGTCCCCACCGGCTTCCCCTCCATCGACCGGCTCCTGGGCGGCGGCCTGCGCCGGCGCGACCTGATCGTGCTCGGCGGGGACGTCGGCGCGGGGAAGTCGGCGCTCGCGCTCGGCGTGGCGCTGCGCGTCGCGCAGCACAACGCGGGCGTGGCGTTCTTCTCGGGGGAGATGGACGAAGAGCGCCTGATGGAGCGCGCGCTCGCGATCGAGGGCCGCGTGGCCATCGACGAGCTCCGCGGCGCTAAGCTCAACGAGCAGACGCGCGCGGGGATCGGCGGCGCGGCAGTCCGGCTCCGGGGGCTGCCGCTCACCATCCTGTCGCTCGCCGCGCCGGACTGGGAAACGGCGGCGGGACGGCTCGACCCGCTGCGCCAGCTCGGGCTCGTCGTGGTGGACTACCTGCAGCTCGTTCCCTCGCCGGCGGGCGTGGCGCGCTCGACGCAGGACGAGGACCTGGCGCTCGCGTTGCAGCGGCTCAAGGCGCTCGCGCTCGAGCGGCAGGTGGCGCTGCTCGTCGTGTCGCAGCTGCCCAAGTTCGACGCCAAGCGCCCCAATCCCCGACCCAGCCTCGACGACTTCGGCCACCTGGGCGCGATCAAACAGCACGCCGACGTGACGCTCGGGATCTACCGCGAGGAGATGTACAACCCCGGGTACGGGGTGGAGGGCGCGACCGAACTGATCGTGCTGAAGAACCGCAACGGGCCGACGGGGTTCGTCGACCTGTACTTCTACCGCCGCTGGATGCGCTTCGAGGACATGCTCGACCCGGACCGCTGAGCGGCGGTCGAGTCGAGGCCGGGGATGGTGCCGACGAGAGTGTAGGTCGTCCCCGCCCCGCCGACGTTGGGCTTGAGGGTGATCCAGAGCGACCGCTTGGCGCTGTCGGCGTAGATGGAGATCGACCCGTCGCGCAGGACGCCGTCGGCCTGCAGCTCCCACCCGTTGAGGCGTAACTCCTGCCGATACCAGGTTGCGACGGCCTCCGCGGGGGCGGGGGTGGTGAACACGGCCTGCGCCGCCTCCTCACCCGCCGTTACGCTCACCACGGTCGAGTGCGGGTAGGCGAGGACCCCCTTCAACGCCTGGGCCGCCAGCTCGCGTTGCGCCGCGCCCTCGGCCGGACGCTCGCACGCCGCGACCACGGTCACCATTGTCAGGAGCGCGCCGAGGCGGAGTCTCATGGGGCCGTATCCTACCTGTGGCGCCGCGCTGAGGTCAAGTTGTAACTTGGGACCGATCCGAGGTGCCCATGGCCGGCCACAGTAAATGGAAGCAGATCAAGCGGAAGAAGGCCGTCACCGACGCGCGGCGCGGCGCGCTGTTCACCAAGCTGATCCGCGAGATCACGATCGCCGCCAAGCAGGGCGGCGGCGATCCCGCGGGCAACGCCCGGCTCCGCACCGCCATCGACGCCGCCAAGGCGGAGAACATGCCGCTCGACAACATCGAGCGCGCCATCAAGAAGGGGACGGGCGAGCTGGCGGGCGTGACGTACGAAGAAGTCACCTACGAGGCGTACGGGCCCGGCGGCGCGGCCCTCCTCATCGAAGCGACTACCGACAACCCGAACCGCACCGTCGCGGAGATTCGCCACGTCTTCCAGCGCCACGGCGGCAACCTCGGCGCCGCGAACTCCGTGGCGTGGATGTTCGACCGCAAGGCCCAGATCACCGTGGACGCGACCCGCGCCGACGAGGACACCGTCATGGAGGCGGCGCTCGATGCCGGAGCGGACGATATGGCGCGCGACGGCGACGTCTTTCTGATCACCGGACCCGCGGGCCAGCTGCATCAGATCACCGAGCGGCTGAAGGCCAAGAAGATCGCGGTCCAGACGGCCGAGATCGCCCTGATCCCCAAGAGCACGGTGAAAGTAGACGGGAAGGACGCGAAGCACCTGCTCGCCCTGATCGAAGCGCTGGAAGAGATGGACGACGTCGCGAAGGTATCCTCGAACTTCGACATCGACGCCGAGGCGTTGGCGGCGGCGACGGCATAGCGTGAAGGTGCTGGGCGTCGACCCGGGCACGGCGGTCACCGGCTACGGCGTGATCGACACCGGGAACGGAGTGGGGACGCCCGGGATGGGCCGGTTGATCGAGTGCGGCGTCATCCGGTTCGAGCGCGGCAGCGCCCTCCCCCGGCGCCTGCACGAGCTGCACGCGCACATCGCCGATCTCATCGCCCGCCACCATCCCTCCGCGCTCGCCTTGGAAAACGCCTTCTACCACAAGAACGCGCGCACGACGCTCGTGCTGGGCCACGCGCGCGGCGTAGTGCTGCTCGCGGCCCAGCAGGCGGGCCTCGAGATCGCGGAGTATCCCCCCGCCACCGTGAAGAAGACGGTGACCGGCGCGGGCGGCGCCCCCAAGGCCCAGGTCGGCGCCGTCGTGGCGCGGCTGCTCAAGCTCACGCACGCGCCGACGCCCGCGGACGCCGCCGACGGCGTGGCCGTGGCGCTCACGTACATCCTCCGCACGTGATCGCCCAGGTCTCGGGCCGCCTGACGGCGAAGCAGGGCGATCGCGTGATGGTCCAGACCGCGGGCGGCGTCGGCTACGAGATCGTCGTGCCGCTGGGCGTGATGGGGCGCCTCCCGCCGGTCGGCGAGGCGGTGAGCCTCGCCACCGAGCTCGTCGTGCGCGAGGACGGCTGGGCGCTCTACGGATTCACCGAGGAGGCGGAGCGGCGCTTGTTCCAGCGCCTGATCGGCGTGAGCGGCGTAGGCCCGAAGATCGCGATCGCGCTACTGTCGGCGCTCGGCGCGGAACGCGGCGCGCGGGCGCTCAAGGAGCGCAACATCGGGCTGCTCGCTTCGGTGAGCGGCATCGGCAAGAAGACCGCCGAGCGGCTGGCGCTTGAACTGGCCGATAAGCTGGGCGAGTTTGAAGCTGCCGCCGGCGCCGCGACATCCGCCGCCGGCGCCGCGGAAGCGGCGCTCCGGGCGCTGGAGCAGCTCGGGTACGGGACGGCGGAGGCGGACCGGGCGCTGCGCCAGGTGCTCGCGGCCGACGGCGGGGAGAGTGGGAGAGGCGGAGACCCCGAGACCCTGGTCCGCCGGGCGCTGCAACTTCTCACCCACGGATGACGATGACGACCGCTGAGTGGATCTGCACCCGCTGCGGGTCGACCAACCGGATCCTCGTGCCGGACGGCGCGACGCGGGCGGCGGACGAGTGCCTCACCTGCCACACGCGGCACGCGCTCGAGGTCGATGCGCGGCCGGTGCGGTGGCGCGCCACTTCCCAGGCTAAAGCCTGGGCTCGGCACGGCACTGTCCTTAAGGACAGTGTTTCGCCGAGCCCACCCTTCAGGGTGGGGACGTGACGCGGGCCCGCACGCAGATCACCACCCCCGAAGCCCTGCCCGAAGAGCGCAGCGCCGACGCGGCGCTCCGCCCCTCCCGGCTCGACGAGTTCGTCGGCCAGGCGAAGGTGAAAGAGTCGCTCCAGATCGCCATCGACGCGGCGAAGCAGCGCGGCGAGCCCCTCGACCACGCGCTGTTCTTCGGCCCCCCGGGCCTCGGCAAGACCACGCTCGCCCTGCTCATGGCGAAGGAGCTGGGCGTCGGCATCCGGACCACGTCCGGGCCCGTGCTCGAGCGCCCCGGCGACCTGGTGGGCATGCTCACGTCGCTCAAGGCGGGCGACATCCTCTTCATCGACGAGGTGCACCGGCTCCGGCCCGCGCTCGAGGAGTTTCTCTACCCCGCGATGGAGGAGTACCGGGTGGACGTGCGCATCGCCGAGGGCCCGCACGGCCAGACGATCCCGATGGCGCTCGAGCGCTTCACGTTGATCGGGGCGACCACGCGGTTCGGCCTCCTCACGCCGCCCATGCGCGCGCGCTTCGGGCTGGTCGAGCGGCTCTCCTACTACCCGCCCGACGACCTCGCGCAGATCCTGGCCCGCTCGGCCGGCATCCTCGACGTGCCGGCCGACGCGGCGGGGATCGCGGAGCTCGCGCGCCGCAGCCGGGGCACGCCGCGCGTCGCCAACCGGCTGCTCAAACGGGTGCGCGACTACGCTCAGGTCCGCGCCGGCGGCAAGATCACCGCCCAGGTGGCGGGCGAAGCGCTCAAGCGGCTCGACGTGGACGAATTCGGGCTCGACGACATGGACGGGCGCATCCTGAAGACCATCATCGAGCAGTTCGACGGCGGCCCCGTGGGACTCGGCACCATCGCGGCGGCCGTGGGCGAAGACCCGGGGACGCTCGAGGAGGTGTACGAGCCGTTCCTCATGCAGCAGGGCTTCCTCGCGCGCACCGCCCGCGGCCGCTGCGCCACGGCCGCAATTCTCCGCGTGCGCTACCGAACCGCAGACTTCGACTACACCCTGCCAGCCGAGCTGATTGCTCAGGAACCGCTCCCCGACCGCGCGGCGAGCCGCCTGCTCGTCCTCGAGCGGGCGAACGGGCGCGTCCGCCACGCGCGCTTCCCGGACCTCCTCGAGCTGATCGCGCCGCAGGACGTACTCGTCCTCAACGTGTCGCGGGTAATCCCGGCGCGACTGCACGGGAGACGGGAGACGGGAGCCGCGGCGGAGATCCTGCTCGTCCGCGAGCTGCCCGACGGGAGCTGGCTCGCGATGGGGCGCCCCGGCGGGAAACTCAAGCCTGGACGGCGCGTGACCTTCGGCGACGACAGCGCGGTGGAGATCGTCGAGATGCTGGGCGGCGGGCTGCGACGGGTGCGTTTCGTCGGGCCGCTCGATGCCCGGGCGACGCTCGCCACGTACGGCGCGGTCCCGCTGCCCCCGTATATCCGCCGCGCCCCCCGACCCGAGGACCGCGAGCGCTACCAGACGGTGTACGCCGCGCACGACGGCAGCGTCGCCGCGCCGACGGCGGGGCTGCATTTCACCCCCGAGCTGCTCGCCCGGCTCCGCGCGACGGGCGCGGCGACGGCCGAGCTCGATCTCCACGTCGGCCCGGGCACCTTCAAGCCCGTGGAAACGGACGACCTGGCGCACCACACGATGCACGCCGAAGCGTACGCGGTGGGCGAGGACGCGGCGGCACTCATTAACGCGAGACGGGAAGCGGGAGGCCGCGTCTGGGCGGTGGGGACCACGGTGGTGCGGACGCTCGAGACGTGCGCCGACGAGCGCGGCCGGATCCGCGCGGGCGCCGGGGAGACGCGGGCGTTCATTTATCCGCCGTACCCGTTCCGCGCCCTCGACCGCCTGCTCACCAATTTCCACCTGCCGCGCTCGACGCTGCTAATGTTGGTGTGCGCCTTCGGGGGATATGAGCACGTGATGGGGGCGTATCGGGAGGCGATTGCGGAGGGATACCGGTTCTATTCGTATGGCGATGCGATGGCGATCATCTGATTTCGGATTGCGGATTGTGGATTGCGGATTGGCAGGTCGACCTTCGAATCCGCAATCCGAAATCCGCAATCCGCAATAGCGCCCGTGTTCGAGTTCACCATCGAAGCGACGTCCGGCGCGGCCCGCACCGGCACCCTCACTCTGCCCCACGGCACCGTCGAGACGCCGGTGTTCATGCCGGTGGGCACGCAGGGGACCGTGCGCGCGCTCTCGCCCGGCGACCTGCGCGCGGCGGGCGCGGAGCTGGTGCTCGCGAACACCTACCACCTGCACGTGCGCCCGGGCGAGCAGGTGGTCGAGAAGCTCGGGCGGCTGCACCGGTTCATGGGCTGGGACCGCCCCCTGCTCACCGATTCGGGCGGCTTCCAGGTGTTCTCGCTCGCGGGGTTGCGGCGGGTGGACGAGGACGGCGTCGAGTTCCAGAGCCATGTGGACGGGAGCCGCCGCACGCTCACGCCGGAGCGGGCCACGGAGATCCAGTGGACCCTGGGCGCCGACATCGCGATGGCGTTCGATCACGTGGCGCCGGGGGGCGCGGATGAAGTCACCGCACGCGACGCCCTGGAGCGGACGCTGCGGTGGCTGGAGCGGTGCGCCAAGAGGCATCGGGGGCTGATGGAAGGTCGGAAGGTTGGAACGTTGGAAGGCGGTTCCGTCCAACCTTCCAACCTTCCAACCTTCCCCCAGACTCTCTGGCCCATCCTGCAAGGCGGCACCCATCTCCAGCTTCGGACCGAGGGTCTCCGCCGCATCCTCGAGCTCGGCTCCTGGACCGGCCTCGCCATCGGCGGGCTCTCCGTCGGCGAGCCCAAGCCGGTGATGTATGAGATGCTCGAGCGGCTGGAGCCCGGGCTTCCCGCGCCGCTGCCGCGTTATCTTATGGGTGTCGGGTTCCCCGAGGACCTGGTGGCGGCGGTGGAGCGCGGGGTGGACCTGTTCGACTGCGTGGCGCCGACGCGCAACGGGCGCAACGGCTCCGCGTTCACGCCCGACGGCCCGGTGAACATCCGCAACGCCGAGCATCGTGAGGACGCCCGGCCGCTCGACGAGGCCTGCGACTGCGAGACGTGCACCACGTTCTCGCGCGGCTATCTCCGCCACCTGTTCGTGGCAGAGGAGCTGCTGGGACTCCGGCTCCTGTCGTTGCACAACGTCCGCTACCTGATCCGGCTCGCCGCAGCGATGCGGGCCGCGATCCGGCGGAACGCCTTCGGCGCATGGGCCGAGGAGTGGCGCCGCCGCTACCTGCAACCGAGATCCGCATGACCGCGCACGGACTGTACGCCTTGTGGTTCGCCCCGTCGGGCCAGAACGCCGGGGGCGGGCTCGCCGTATTCATGATCCAGATCGCGGCCCTGATCGCGATCTTCTACTTCATGCTGATCCGCCCGCAGCGCCGGCAGCAAGAGCGGCACCGCCAGCTGCTGGCCTCGCTGCAGCGCGGGGATCGCGTCGTGACCTCGGGCGGGATCGTCGGCGAGGTGGTCCACCTGAAGGACGACGAGGTCACCGTGAAGAGCGGCGAGTCGCGCTTCGTCGTGCTGCGCGCGAACATCGCGAACATCCTCAACCGCTCGGTCGAAGCCAAGCCGCAGTGACGATCCGGAAGCTCCACCTGCTCGGCTCCCCCGTGCTGCGGCAGCGCGCGACCCCCGTCGGCGCCGTGGACGACGCCGTGCGGCAGCTGGTGGACGACCTGTTCGAGACGATGCGGGCGGCGAAAGGGGTGGGGCTCGCGGCGAATCAGGTCGGCGTGGCACGCCGCGTGGCCGTGGTCGACGTCGGCGAGGACGACCCGCCGCCGCTCGTGCTCATCAATCCCCGCATCGTCCACGCGAGCGACGTCACCGAGACCGCCGAGGAAGGCTGCCTCTCGATCCCCGACATCTACGGGGAGGTCGAGCGGCCGCTCGCCGTGACGGTGGAGGCGCTCGACCGCGACGGCCGGCCGTACCGCGTCGAGGTCGCGGGGTTCAAGGCCCGCGCCGTGCAGCACGAGATCGACCACCTCGACGGCGTGCTGTTCCTCGACCACCTGAGCGCGGTGAAGCGGGGGCTGCTGGTGGCGAAGTGGAAGAAGTCCCGCAAGGGGAAGTCCGGCTACGTCAAAGAGGTCACGCCGGAGCCGGCGGGCGAGCTGTAGGTGCGCGTCGTCTTCTTCGGCACGCCCGGGTTCGCGGTCCCGTCGCTCGAAGCCCTGCTCGGCGAAGGGTTCGACGTGCTCGCCGCCGTCACCCAGCCCGACAAGCCGCAGGGCCGCTCCCGCTCCACCGCCGTCCCGCCGCCCGTCAAGGTGGCCGCCGCGGCGGAGGACGTGCCGGTGCTCCAGCCCGCCAGCCCGAACGACCCGCGGTTCCTCGAGCAGCTGCGCGCCCTCGCGCCCGACGTCGGCGTCGTGGTGGCGTACGGCCATATCCTCAAGCCCGAGCTGCTCGCGATCCCGCGGCGGGGGATGATCAACGTGCACCCCTCGCTCCTCCCCGAGCTGCGCGGCGCCGCCCCGATCGAGTGGGCGATCATCAACGGTCTCGAGAAGACGGGCGTCACCATCATGCAGATGGACGCCGGCATGGACACGGGTCCGATCCTGCACCAACTGCCCCACCACATCGACCCGGAGGTCACGGCGGGCGAGCTGTCGGAGCATCTCGCCGAGATGGGCGCCCAGGCGCTGGTCGAGGCCCTGGCGCTGCTCGAGCAGGACGGGCTGAAGGCGCGGCCCCAGGACTCGAGCCGCGCCACGTACGCCCCCAAGCTCACGCGCGAGACCGCGCGGATTCGCTGGACCGATCCGGCCGACAAGATCGCGCGCGCGCGAGGTGAAGCTGTTCGGCGCGCGGGTCGTGGAAGGCGATGGATCACCGGGTGAGATACGGACGACGGACGACGGACTACGGATTACGACGGGAGAGGGTGCGGTGGCGGTCGAGGAAATCCAGCCCGCCGGGAAGTCGCGCATGCCCGCCGCGGACTGGATCCGCGGACGCGGGGTGCAGGAGGGTCAGCGCTTCACGTGAAAAGGGGGGCGGGGGGGGCGGGGGGAGCGCCGCTGCCGCGCCTGCACGCAATCACCGACGAGCGGATCGCCCGGCGGGCGGACCTGGACGACGTCGCCCGCGAGCTCGCGGCGGGCGGCGGAGCCGAGATCGCCGTCCACGCGCGCGGCCGGTCGCTCACCGGTCTGGAGCACTACGAACTCGCTAACCGTCTATCCGCCTATCCGCCTACCCGTCTATTTGTCAACGACCGCCTGGACGTCGCCCTCGCCGCGGGCGCCGCGGGCGTGCAGCTCACCCACACGAGCCTCGATCCGGCCGACGCGCGGCGCCTCGACACGAACTGGTGGATCGGCATGTCGGTCCACGGGCTGCGCGAGGCGACGGCCGCACGAGACGCGGGCGCCGACTATCTTTTGGTAGGCCCCGTGTATCCCACCGCCACACACCCGCAGGGCGAGCCGCTGGGCGTGGCGGGGGGGGGGCTCGCGGCGATCGTCCGCCTGGGGCTCCCGGTGATCGCCATCGGGGGGGTGACGCCCGAGCGGGTGCCGGAGCTCAGGGCCGCCGGTGCGTACGGCGTGGCCGCCATCCGCGCCCTGTGGGACGCGGGCGACCCCGGTGCCGCCGCGCGGCGGATGGTGGGGGAGCTGGAGACATGACCGAAACGATCGACATCGTCGTGAACGGGGAGCGGCGCGCGGTGGTGCGCGGCGCCACGCTGCTCGAGCTGCTGCGATCGCTCGAGCTCGACCCGCGCGCCGTGGTCGTGGAGCACAACCGCGCGATCGTGCGCCGCCCGCAGCTGGGCGACGTGACCGTCGCCCCGGGCGACGCGATCGAGCTGGTGCATTTCGTCGGAGGGGGTTGAAGGATGACGACGGCCGTTGAGACGGTCCGCGACACGCCGTTCACTGTCGGCGGGCGCACGTTCCAGTCGCGCCTCATGATCGGGACCGGGAAGTACCGCGACAACGACACGATGGTCCGCGCCATCGAGGCCTCCGGTGCCGACATCGTGACGGTGGCGGTGCGGCGCGTGGACCTGGACCGCCGCAAAGAGTCCGGGATCCTGTACCATCTCGATCCGAAGAGGTACTTCCTGCTCGCCAACACGGCGGGCTGCCACACCGCGGACGACGCCGTGCGCTACGCGCGTCTCGCGCGCGAGGCGGGGTTCAACGAGTTCATCAAGCTCGAGGTGATCGGCGACGAAGAGACGCTGCTCCCCGACGTCCAGGGGTTGCTCGCGGCGGCGCAGACGCTCGTGCGGGAAGGCTTCAGGGTGCTCGCCTACACGAACGAGGACCTCGTGACCGCGTTGCGTCTCGAAGACGCCGGCTGCGCGGCGGTGATGCCGCTCGCGTCGCCCATCGGCAGCGGGCTGGGGCTCCTCAACCCCTACAGCGTGCGGACGATCAAGCACCGCCTGAAGGTGCCCGTGGTGGTGGACGCTGGGGTGGGCACCGCGTCCGATGCGTGCCTCACGCTGGAGCAGGGCGTGGACGGCATCCTGATGAACACGGCGGTCGCCGCCGCGCGGGACCCCGTGGCCATGGCGCACGCGATGCGGCTCGCGGTCGAGGCCGGACGGGCCGCCTATCTCGCCGGCCGGATGCCGCGGCGCGAGGTGGCCGTCCCCTCCTCGCCGCTCGAAGGGATGCTGGATTAAGGACGCGACCGCCGCCCGGCGCGCGGCATTGCAGATCCTCCACGCGGTGCGCGACGGCGCCACGTTCCAGGCGGCGCGCGACCGCGTCCTCGGCGACCTGGCCGAGCGCGACCGCCGGCTCGCCTACGAGCTCGCCGCCGGCGTGCTGCGCCGGCAGGCGGAGCTCGACCGGGCGCTCGCGCTCCGTACCACCGACCCCCGACTGCACGACGTCCTGCGCCTCGGCGCCTACCAGCTGCGCGCGCTCACGCGCGTTCCGGCGTACGCCGCCGTGTCCACGAGCGTCGCGCTCGCGCGGGAGACAGAGGGAGAGTCCGCGGCGCGGTTCGTCAACCAGGCGCTGCGGAAGCTGCAGCGGGGCTCGGGGATCGGGGCTCGGGATTCTGGCACTACTCACCCCCGCTGGCTCCTCGAGCGATGGCGTCGCCAGTTCGGGCTCGAGGGAACCGAAGGGCTCATCGCGTGGAACGACAGGAAATCGCCGCTCACCCTGCAACCCGTTCGCTGGAGCGCAGCCGAGCTCGGGGCCCGGCTCCAAGAGGCGGGCTTCGGTGTAACAGAAGCGCCGTTTGGGGCGGGGTTGCGTGTGAAACCGAGCCCCGAGGCCCGAGTCCCGAGCCCCTCGCGACTGCCGGGCTTCGAGGAGGGCGCCTTCATCGTCCAGGACCCCGCCCACGCACTGGTATGCCGGTACGCCGCGGTGCCGCCGGGAGCCCTCGTGTACGACGCCTGCGCCGCCCCGGGCGGTAAGGCGGTGATGCTCGAGCGGCTCGGGGCCCGCGTGGTGGCCGGGGACACGCGGCGCGAGCGGCTCGCCCGGCTGGTCGCGACGGCGCGCCGCGCGGGAGTGGCGATTCGTGTCGCCCTCACCGATCTTCTGTCGGCGCCATTCGCGGCGGGCGCCCTGGACGCCGTCCTCGTCGACGCCCCGTGCTCGGCGACCGGCACTATGGCGCGGCATCCGGATGCCCGTTGGCGCGTGACGGCGCGAACGATCGCGCGGGCCGCCGAGCGGCAGCGCGCGCTGATCACTGCGGCCGCGCGGCTCGTCACGCGCGGCGGTCACCTAATCTACGCGACCTGCTCGCTCGAGCCCGAGGAGAACGGCGACATCGTGAACGAGTTCCTGGCGCGCCATCCCGAGTTCGCCCGCGACCCCGCCCCTCCCCCCGAGGCCCCCGGCGCGGTGCCCGCGGAGCTGCTGACGGCGGAGGGCGACTTCCAGGCGCTGCCGCAGCGCCACGGGACGGGCGGCGCCTACGCGGCCCGCCTCGTGCGGAGCCGGTGATGCGGATTCGCCGGCACTACGCACCGCTCGCCGCGTGGCAGATCCCAGGACTAGGGGGTCCGCACGACGCGCGGCGCTGGGGCTTCGCGCTCGGAGGGGCGGTGCTCGCCGGCTACCTCACGGCGTACCTCGTGCTCTTCCCGGCGCCGATCCTCCGCGGGCACCAGGTCGTCCCGCGCGTGCTCGGGCTGACGCTGCAGGAAGCGGCGGCGCAGATCCGGGAGGGGGGCCTCGAAGTCCAGGACGGGGGCTCGGAAGCGCATCCCACGGCGCCGCAGGGGACGATCATCTGGCAGGACCCGCCGCCCGGGGTGAGCGCCCCGGCAGGGCTCCGGGTGACCCTGGTGTCGAGCGAGGGGCCGCCCAAGATTCCGGTACCGGACGTGGCGGGCCTCGACGGGGACCTGGCGGGGCGGCTGATCGCGGCGGCGGGGCTGACGGTGTCACAGGTGGAATCGGTGCAGGCCGCCGCGCCGCGCGGCATCGCCATGGTGACGCGGCCGCCCGCGACGAGCGTGCTCGCGCCCGGGGCGCCCGTGACCGTGGTGGTGAGCCGGGGTGCGCCGACCATCCCGGTGCCCGATCTGCTCGGGATGTCGCAGGCGGACGCCCGCACCCGGCTCGAGCTCGACGGCCTGGAGCTCGGCACGGTGACGCGGCGGCGCACGTCCGACGCGAACCCGGGCACGGTGGTGGCGCAGCGGCCCGGCGCCGGGACGCTCGCGGCGCCCGGCACCGTCGTGGACATCGTCGTGGCCCGGAGCCCATGATCAAGAACGGGGAAGGCATCCGCATCGCGCCCAGCGTCCTGTCGGCGGACCTGACGAAGCTCGGCGAGCAAGTGCGCCAAGTGCTGGCGGCGGGCGCGGACTGGCTGCACGTGGACGTGATGGACGGCCGCTTTGTGCCGAACCTCACCTTCGGGGCCAACATGATCGAAGCGCTGCGCACGCTCACGGACAAGCCGATCGACGTGCACCTGATGGTGGTCGAGCCGGAGCGCTACCTCGAGCCGTTCGCGGCCGCGGGAGCGTCGGTCTTCACGTTCCACCCCGAAGCGACGCTGCACGTCCAGCGGCAGCTCGCCGCCGCCCGCCAGCGCGGGATGCTGGCCGGCCTCGCGCTCAACCCGGGCTCGCCGCTCGCGCTCGCCGAGGAAGTGGTGGCGGACGTGGACCTGCTGCTGATCATGACGGTGAACCCCGGCTTCGGCGGGCAGACGTACCTGCCCGCCTCGGACGACAAGATCCGGCGGGCGCGGCAGCTCCTGGCGGCGCACGGGTCGCGCGCGTTCCTGGAGGTGGACGGTGGCATCACGCCACAGACCATCGCCGCGGCGCACGCCGCCGGCGCGGACACCTTCGTCGCCGGCAACGCGGTGTTCGCGAGCGCTGACCCCGCCCGCGAGGTGCAGGAGCTGCGGCGCCGGTGTCTGGTGACGGTATGAGCCAGCGGTGGTCGGTCGCGATCGGCATCGTGACGGCGCTCGTGTTCGGCGCGGCGCTGGCGATCAAGATCCGGCCGCAGATGGATCTCATCGGCGTCGGCTCGCGGGCCCCGGAGTTCCGGGCCACGGACGTGCGCACCGGCCGCCCCGTCGCCCGCGCCGACTACCGCGGCAAGGTGGTCCTGCTGAACGTGTGGGCGACGTGGTGCCAGCCGTGCCGGGTCGAAATGCCGTCGATGGAGCGCCTGCACCGGCGCCTGGGCGGGAGCGACTTCAAGGTGGTCGCGGTGAGCATCGACGAGCAGAGCGATTCGGTGGTCATGGCGTTCGCCACGGAGCTCGGCCTCTCCTTCGACATCCTGCACGATCAGGCCGGAACCATCAAGCAGACCTACCAGGCTACGGGGGTGCCCGAGAGCTGGGTGATCGACCGGGACGGCGTGATCGTCAAGAAGATCATCGGCCCGTCGGAGTGGGACGGCCCGGTGCACGAAACCCTTATCCGGCGGCTGCTGGCGGAGCGTTCCGGTGGCGAGTAGCATCGGGCAGCTGGTCGTGCGCAACTGGCCGATCAAGCTCGCGGCCCTGTTCTTCGCGGTCATGCTGTACGTGGCGGTCGCGGCGCAACAGCCGCTGACACAGACCTTCCCCATGCGGCTGGCCATCGCGATCCCGCCCGGCCGGAGCGTCAAGCAGCAGCCGGCGGGAGTGACCGTCGTGGTCACCGGCAAGGGGACTGAGATCCTGAAGCTCCGCTCCTTTCCGCGCGTGATCCGCAAGGTCGTCCCGGACACCTTCTCCGCGTCGGTGTGGCACCTGCACCTGCAGCCATCCGACGTGGACGTGCCGAAGGGAACGGACGTGTTGGTCGCGGACATCGTCCCACGCGACATCGACGTCGTCATGGACACGGCGGCCCGGAAGGACGTGAAGATCGTTCCCCTGGTGAAGGTCGAGGCCGAGTCCGGGTACGTGCTGCGGGGCATCTCGATCGTGCCGAGCGTGGCGCACCTGGTGGGGCCGGAGAAGAGCCTCGCGCGCATCGAGTCGGTCACCACGCTGCCGGCGGTCGTGTCGAGCGTCAACGGCCCGTTCTTCCGCACCGTGCCGATCGACACGACGCCGCTCGGCCTCGTGCGCATCGCGCCGAAAGAGGTCCGGGTGGCCGGCGAGGTTGCGGCCATCATCGAGCGCTCGATCCCGGGCGTTCCGATCACGACCGCGGCCTCGGGCTTCACGGGCTTCCTGCTGTCGCCGGAGCGCGTGGTGGTGTCGGTGCGCGGGCCCGAGTCGAAGGTCAACGCCCTCACCAGGGACAGCCTGCGCGTCGTCGCCCACCTCGTCGGGAAGGCGGGGTCGGGGGGCTACGCGCGGCTCACCGTCACCGCGCCGCCGGGGATCGTCGCGCGCGTGGTGCCCGACTCCGTCGCGTTGAAGCGCAAGACCGGCCGTGGCTGAGGTCGTGCTGGGGATCGAGACGTCGTGCGACGAGACGTCCGCCGCCGTGCTCGTCGGCGAGCGCGCGCGCCCCGAGCTCGCGGGCCTCGTGATCCTGTCGCAGGACGTGCACCGGGTGTTCGGCGGCGTGGTGCCGGAGCTCGCGAGCCGCGCGCACCTCACCGCGCTGCCCGCGGTGGTGGACCGTGCGCTCGCCGAGGCGGGGCTCTCCTGGAGCGCGGTGGACGCGGTCGCCGTCACCCAGGGGCCCGGGCTCGTGGGCGCCCTGCTCGTCGGCGTCGTGTACGCGAAGGCGCTCGCCTACGCGGGCGGCCGGGAGCTGATCGGCGTGCACCACATGGAGGGACACCTGTTCGCCCCGGCCGTCGAGGATCCCGAGCTCGCGCCCCCGTTCGTCGCGCTGCTCGTGTCGGGCGGGCACACGCTGCTGCTCGACGTCCCCGCCTGGGGCCGCTACCGGCTCCTGGGTCAGACGCGCGACGACGCCGCCGGCGAAGCGTTCGACAAGGTGGCGACGCTGCTCGGGCTCGGGTATCCCGGCGGGCCCGCGATCGAGCGCCTTGCCCGGGAGGGCGATCCGGCGCGCTTCAGCTTCCCGCGCCCGATGCGCGACGAGGGATTCGAGTTCTCGTTCTCCGGGCTCAAGACCGCGGTGCTGCGCGCCGTCCGCGCCAGCGACGATCTCGAGCGCGACCGGCCCCATCTCGCCCGCGCGTTCCAGGACGCCGTCCTCGACGTGCTCGTGACCAAGCTGGAGCGCGCCGTGCGCGCCACCGGCTATCGCACCGCCGTGCTCGGCGGCGGCGTGGCGTGCAGCCGCACGCTCGCCGCCCTCGCCGCCGAGCGGCTGGCGGGGAAGGGGGGGGCGCTGGCGCGCGTCGCCGTCGCGAGCCCGCGGCTCAACGCCGACAACGCCGCGATGATCGCACGCGCCGGCTGGTACCGCCTCGGCCTCGGCGAGCGGAGCGACTGGACGCTCGACGCGCGGGCCGACCTTCCGCTCCCAGGCCTCGAGCCACTGGTCATTCCGCAATCCGCAATCCACAATCCGAAATCCCAATGACCATCTATCCCCTCGTCTTCCAGCTCGGCCCCCTGACCATCACCGGCTACGGCCTGATGATGATGGTGGCGTTCCTCATGGCGGGGTGGGCGATCCAGATGGATCTGCGCCGCCGCGGCATGAACGAGGACTACGCCGCCGACGTCGTGTTCGCCGCCGTGATCGGCGGCATCGTCGGCGCCAAGGTGTGGTACGTGCTGCTCACCGGGGAATGGGACACGCTGTTCCGGCGCGGCGGGTTCGTCTGGTACGGGGGTTTCCTCGGCGGCGTCGCGGGCGTGCTGCTCAACGGCTGGCGCAAGCGCGTCCCGCCGCGCTGGACGATGGAGCTCACCGCCGCCCCCCTCGCCCTCGGGTACGCGCTGGGGCGCGTCGGCTGCTTCCTCGTGAACGACGACTACGGGATACCGTCCAGTCTCCCGTGGGCGATGACGTTCCCCGAGGGACTGCCCCCCACCACCGTTGCGAACCTCGAGCTGATGCACGTGCCGTTCCCGCCGAACGCGAATCCGGCGGAGGTCGTCGCCGTGCATCCCACGCAGCTCTACGAGACGGCCTTGATGATGCTGGCGTTCTGGTGGCTGTGGCGGCTGCGGGAGCATCGGCACGGCACCGGGTGGCTGTTCGGCGTGTACCTCGTGCTCGCCGGCGCGGAGCGCTTCCTCATCGAGTTCGTGCGGGCGAAGGACGACCGCCTGTTCGGCCCCATCAGCCTGGCGCAGGTGACGAGCGTGCTGCTCGTGCTCGTCGGACTCTACGTCATGCAGCGGCTGCGCGCGCCCGCGGCCGCCGCCGAGTCCGTGCCGCCCGCCCTCAAGCCCCAACCCGCCTGAGGTGCGCCGGGCGCCCGTCGCCATCGCCCTGGCGTTCTCGGTCAGCGCCTGCGGGGGAGGCGGCGCGCCCGACCTGATCCTCGTCGGCGGCCGGATCTTCACCGCCGACCCCACCCGCCCCTGGGTGCAGGCCCTCGCGATCCGGGGGGAGCGGATCGTCGCCGCCGGGCCGGGCGACTCGGTGCGCGCGCTGGCGGGCCCGCGCACCCGCGTCCGCGACCTGGGCGGCCGGACCGTGATCCCCGGCATCAACGACGCGCACGCGCACGTCGCCCCCGTCACGCGCGGCATCGCCGTGCGGACGCCGCCCCAGGCCGGGCTGCGCGAGCTGATCGACTCGCTCGCCGCCGTGAGCCGCCGCTACTCGCGCGGCGCGTGGCTGCTCGCGAGCATCGGCGACCGCGTGCTCGACGACCCACGCGCCAACCGCTTTTTCCTCGACAGCGTCCTCCCGGACGACCCCACGGTGCTGGAGAGCTGGTCGGGCCACGAAGCGATTCTGAACAGCGCCGCGCTCGCCGCCCTCGGCCTCGGGCACGACACGCCCGATCCGCTGGGCGGCCGTTTGGGACGCGCCCGAGTCTCGGGCAACCTGGACGGCCGCCTCTCCGAGTACGCCTGGTGGGCGGCGCGCCGCCGGCTGGCGAGCGCGCGCGCCGACTCCGCAAGTCGCGCCGATTTCCGGGCGTACGCCGCCACGGCGGCGCGCCTCGGGATCACCTCGCTCCAGGACATGAACAACGCCCTCAGCACGGCGCGCGCCGTCGCCCTCGTCCGCGCGGCCGACCTGCCGATCCGCTGGCGCCTGATCCGGTTTCCCATGACGCGCCCCGGGGCGCGCGACCTCGCCGACACCCGCGAGCGCCGCGGCCGGCCCGGCGCCGCGCTCGACGTCTCGGGCACGAAGTACATCCTCGACGGCACCCCGGTCGAGCGCGGGGCCCTGATGCGGCGGCCCTACGCCGACCGCCCCGGCTGGCGCGGCGAGCTGAACTTCCCGCCCGACACGGTGGGCGCGATCGTGGCGGAGGCGCTCGCCTCGCGGGACCAGCTGCTGGTCCACGCCGTGGGCGACAGCGCGGTGAGCCTGGTGCTCGTGACGCTGCGCCGGGCGGCGCCGGACTCGACCTGGCGCGCGCTGCGCCCGCGCATCGAGCACGCCGACTTCCTGTCCGCCGACCTCGTCCCACTCGCGCGGGAACTCGGGGCGGTCGTCGTTCAGAACCCGGTGCACTTCACCATCCCCGATCTCCTGCGCCGGCGCTTCGGGCCGGCGCTCGCCGCGACGGCGCAGCCGTTGCACTCGCTCCTTTCGGCCGGAATTCCCGTCGCGCTCGGCTCGGACGGCCCCATGAACCCGTATCTGGGCATCATGCTCGCCGTCACGCACCCGACCAATCCTGCCGAGGCGCTCACGCGCGAGCAGGCGGTGACGGCATACACACGCGGCTCGGCCTACGCGGAGCGCGCCGAGCGCGACCTCGGCACACTCGGTCCGGGAATGCTCGCGGATCTCGCGGTGCTGTCGCAGGACGTCTTCAGCGTTCCCGTGGGTGATCTGCCGAGGACGGAAAGCGTGCTGACGCTGGTGGGGGGAAAGGCGGTGTGGGATGCGGGGGTGGTGAAATAAGTGATCAGCTGTCAGTTGTCAGTCGTCAGTCGTCAGTATCTGTTGACTGACAACTGATGACTGACGACTGATGACTTCATGGAAACGACGGCCGCCGACGCTCCTGGGACGCGAGGATGCGGTTCCGGTGCAGCCACGCCACGGCGACGAGCAGCAGGACGAGCAGCAGGCCCTGCAGCGCCAGCGACTGTACGGTCGGGTAAATCCCGAGCACCGGGATGCGCGGCGCCCACTCGACGACGGTCGTCCGGACGAGCCCCGCCTCCTGCAGATCGGCGATCCCCTTCCCCGCGAACACGAAAGCCATGTAGTAGAGCATCGCGCTCGTAACCGCGAAGAACGGCTTGAGCGGCATCTTCAAGCCGAACCGGTTGATCGCCACGTAGATGCCGACCAGTCCGAACCCGCCGACAAGAATGCCCGCGAGCACCGCCGCCGTGCCCCCCCCGCCCGCCGACGTCAGCAGCGCCTTGTAGAAGAGGATCGTCTCGAATCCTTCGCGGTACACGGCGAGGAACGCGACCGACGAGAGCGCGAAGCCCGACCCCGTCGAGAGCGCGTCCTCCATCCGGCCCTTCACGAACGCGTTCCACTTGGCCACCTCGATCTTGGAGAGCAGCCAGTAGCTGACGTAGAAGAGCACCGCGGTGGCGAGGAGCATGGTCGCGCCCTCGAGCGCTTCGCGCTGGCCAGGGGTGATCTGAAACAGCAGCTCGACCACCACGGCCGTCACGACGCTCGCCGCGACCGCCGCCCACGCGCCCTGCGCCACGTGCCGCCGGCGCTCCATGGCCCCCGCCTTCGCGAGGAACGCCATGAGCGCCGCGACGATGAGGATCGCCTCGAAGCCCTCCCGCAGGAGGAGCACGAACGACTGCATGAAGAGGTTCGCCCCCGAGCTCGTGTCGGCGGCGAGCCGCTCCGCCCGCTCGAGCCCGGCGAGCAGCCGCACGTGAATCGCGTGGAGCTCGGCCGGATCCGCACCCGCGGCCGCCCGGGCGCGCAGCATGGCGAACGCGTCCTCGAGCTCGCTCGCGAGCGCCGCATTCCGGGCGCGGACCTCGGTCTCCACCTGCTCGAAGGTGAGGTACGCGTCGAACGCGAGCTTGTCGGAGCGGAGCGCCACCGCCGAGTCGAGCTGGCGCCGTACCACCGAGAAGGTGGCCGCTGCCGGCGAGGCCTTGTAGTGTTGGCGCTCCGCGGCGGGCAGCACGCGCAGGAACGCGACGAGCTTCGCCGCCTGCTCATCGTCCAGGACGCGCGCAAAGCCCGGCATCGGGGTGCCCGGCCGGCCGCGCAGGATCAGCTGGACGAGCTCCTGGTCGGTGAACCGGCCCTGCACCGCGAGGTCGCGCAGCGCGGGCGGCCGCACCGAGAGCGACGGTGCGAGCCCCCCGTCGCCCCCGCCCATCGCGCCGTGGCAGGACGCGCAGTGCGCCGCGTACAACCCTTCCCCCTCCCGCACCGTGCGCTCGTCGGCGCGCAGCGTGGCCACGTACGTCGCGACCGCCCAGCGATCCTCGGGCGACAGCGTCTCCTCGAACTGAGGCATCGCCGTGCCCGCCACGCCGATCGTGAGCTTGCGATACACGTCCACCGGCGAGACGGCGCTCATCGCGGCGCGGTCGGCGAGGCTCGCGGGCGGCGGTCCCTCGAGCTGCCGCGCCTTGGGCCCGTCTCCCCGCCCGGTGGGGCCGTGACACTGCTCGCACTGCTCCCGGTACACGGCGGCGCCGCGCGCCAGCGAGGGCGGCCGCGCCGGGAACGGATCGAGCGCGCCCCCCACCCCCGCCGCCGCCGCGATGCGCTGGACCAGGATGCCGGCGCGGTGCGACACGGAGTCGGGCGGCGCCACCCGGGCGATCAGCGCCAGCAGCGCCGCGAGGTCCGAGTCCGCCGCCGCCCGCACCGCAGCGGGGAGGGCCGACACGTCGAGTCGGGCCTGGTCGAGGAACTGGCGGGCTTCGGAGACCTCCTCGGGCACGGTGACCCTGCCGCCGTGAGGGGCGACCCCGATGGCGTATTCCTTGGCGGCAAGCGCGGCGGCGGCGACGATGCGCCGGGCAACGGAAAGCGAGTCGGTCGCCTGCCCCGCAGCCCCGGCCGCGACGTAGACGCTCAACAGCAAGCCGACAATGAGCTTACGGTAGATGAGAATGATTCTCAGGAAGGAGGTCTCAAATACTAGAGAGAATTAGTCGGGAATTCAAGCCGACTGCAACACCGCCACCGCGACCGCCGCTTGGTGAGTGTGCGACAGCGACAGCAGCACCTGGCCCACCCCCAGCTCCCGCGCCCGCTCGGCGGCGAGCCCTGTGAGCCGCACATCGGGGCGTCCATCGGGTGCGCGGGTGACCTCGATCTCCCGCCACCCGATCCCCCGCGCTGCGTCGCTCCCCTGCAGCGCCTTGTAGACCGCCTCCTTGGCCGCGAGCCGGACCGCCACGTGCGTGGCGGGGTCGGGACGGCTCTCGCAGTAGGCGCGCTCCGCGGGCGTGAGCAGTCGCGCGAACACCCGTCCTCCCTTGTCGGCGATGATCGCGGCGACGCGCGCCACCTCGACCAGGTCGACGCCGACGCCGATCGCACTCACGGCGCTAGAAGCCGAGGCGGGCGGCGAGCCACGCGGGCGCGGGGAGGTAGCCGCCGAGGACCAGGCCGAGCCACACGAGCGCCGCGGCGAGGGGCGTCCACAGGGCGAAGAGCGGCCACAGCGGAGCACGCCAACTGGCGAGGGCGTCGAGCTCGCCGGTCCAGCGGCGCCGCTCGTCGACGACGGCGGCTTCGAGCGCGAGCCACGCGGCCTCGAGCCGCCGTGCCACCGTGCGGATCGCCTCCTGCCACTCGGCGTGCGTGTCCTTGTCGAGCACGCTCGCGTCGAGCGCGCGCGCCGCGGCGGCCTCGAGCGCGTCGAGTGCCGCGACCAGTCCCGCTCCCCCCGACGAGAGCCGCGCGGCGATCGCGCGCCGCTCGGAGCCGGAGAGCCGGCGGCGGCGCCGCAGCGGGCGCGGCATCCGCGCGCGGAGCGCGGCGTGCTCGATCTCGCTGTCCAGCGTCTCGGCGACCCGTTCGCCGGCCTGCTGCACCGCCTGCTCCCACGCCGTGAGCCAGGCGCGGTGCGCGAGCGTCTCGAGCACCCGCTCCCGTTCCTCTCCCCCCCGCGCGGCCGCGGTGCGCGCCTCGCCCCCGAGCTCCAGCACCCGCGTCGCGAGGTCCTCACGGACGTCGTCGAGCGGCACCCACGGGGGCTCGAGCCGCCGCGGCACGAGCAGGCGTCCGAGCGACGGCGCGAGCTCCGGGACGCGCAGCGGCATGAGGATCTTGAGGGGCGCGCTCATCGTTCCCGCTGCGCCAGTCGCGCGCGCTTCCCCGTGCGCGCCTCGTAGGCCCGGACGAAGTGCGGCAGGGACTGCGCCCGGAACCGCTCGCGCGGCAGCCCGGTCGCCACGATCGCCCGCTCGATCGCCCGGGGCGTGCCCTCGACCTCGAGCAGCGTGTCCATGCGGGGATAGCGCTCGATCCGGAGCACGGCCTCCGCGACCCGCCAGATCTCGACCCGCCGGTCGATCCGCAGCGACTCCCTGAAGCGCAGCCGCTCGAGGATCCCCAGCATCGCCTCCGGCTCGGAGGTGCGCGCCTCGAGCTCGCGGCGGTGGCGGTACGCGCCCCGCGCGCTCGCCCGGCCCTTCCACGCGAGCACGCCGTGCGCCGCCGCGCCGCCGGCGCGCCGATAGACCCGCAGCCGCAGCACTTCGTCCCGCCCTTCGAGCCGCCCGTCGCGGTCGAACCGCCGGTCGATCATGTCTCCCTGAAACTCGAGCACCGCGCCGGCGCGCGACAGGGCGACGCGCAGCGCCTCCGGATCGTCGACCCGGGCTTTGACTTCCAGCTCGTGCGCCGGGGATCGCGACGGCCGGCTCACGCGAAGATCGCGTCGAGCACCGCGGCCGTGTCGGCGAGCGTCTCGAACACGTACGCCGCGCCCGCCGCGCGCAGCGCGCCGGCGTCGTAGGACCCGGTCGCCACGGCCACGCTGCGCGCGCCGAGCGGCCGGCCGCAGGCCACGTCGTCCGGCGTGTCGCCGACGATCACCACGTCCGGGCCCGCGAATTCCCGGCCGGTGAGCGCCGCGGCCCGGGCCGCCGCCACCGCCGGCAGGTCGGACCGCCGGGACGAGTCCGAGCCGTACGCGCCGAGCCGGAAGCGCTCCGGGTCGAGACCCGCCGAGCGGAGCTTGAGCGCCGCGCCGAGGGCGAGGTTGCCCGTGAGCAGCCCCACGAGCGCGCGCTGCGCCGCTTCGTGCGGCTCGAGCGCGGCCAGCAGCTCGGCGACCCCGGCCATCAGCCGCGTCGCCCGGGTGGCCTTCGCCAACTCGGCACGCAGGTGGTCCACGTAGCGGCGGCACACCGCCCGGATCCGCGCCCCGTCTCCCGCCGCCGGATGACCGGCGAGCGACAGCAAGTCCGCCACGATCTGCGGGTCGGTCTTGCCGTCGAAGCGGTAGCGCTCGATGGGTCCCGCCGTGCCGGCCTCCTCCAGCAGCGCGCGCTGGATCGCCCGCCGGCCCGCGCCGTCGGTCCACAAGAGGGTGCCGTCGATGTCGAAGAGGACGAGCTTCATGGGAGAAAAGATAGACGCCTAACCGCCACCAGGTACTCCCGCAGCCGCTTCGCCGCTGCGGTGTCCGCGAGCAAATCGTCCGAGACCACGCCGCCCCGGGACAAGGCCGAGTGCACGATGCGCCCGGCGCCGGCCCACAGCGCCACGTGCGAGATGCGGCGCCCGTCCGCGAAGCAGAGCACGTCGCCAGCCTCGTAGCCCGCGCCCCGGGGATCGAGCTTGACGTCACGTCCCGCAACCGATTGCAGGTCGCTGTCGCGCGGCAGCGCGACGCCGCGCGCCGCGTACGTCGCCTGCACGAGGCCGGAGCAATCGACGCCCCATTCCGTGCGGCCACCCCACAGGTAGGGCGCTCCGGAGAACCACCGCAGCGCCCACTCCGGCGCGGCGACGAGCCGCGCTTCGGCCCGCACCTCGGACTCGAGGCGCACCACGCCCGCGGCGACGCTCCACAGCCGGCCGTCGGCGGTCTCGAGCTGCCCGGTGCGCCGCGGTGCCGCGCGCGCCCCGACGGCCAGCCGGAAACGCGCGTCCTCGCACCGCAGCTCCGCGCCGAGCGAGCGCGCGGTCGCACGGCCGGCCCAGTCCTCCGCCCAGGCGGTGGCGCCCAGCGCGACGTACCCCGCGTGGATCCACGCGTGGTAGCCGTCGCCGGTGCGGACGCGCAGCCACGCCCCGCCCGCCTCCCGCGCCCCCTCCACCCCCCCGGCGTCGCGGCGCTCGAGCACGGTCAGCGTCTCGCCGTGCAGCGCCTCGCTCAGCCGGTCGGCCGCGACGCGCGGCTCGCGGACGAGCGGCGCCACGGCCGCCGTCACGACCGCCGCCGGCTCGTCCAGCACCGAAGCGTCGGGCAGCAGGCGCACGTCGGCGGCGAGCCCGGCCGCGGCGGCGAGCCGGCGGAGCGCGGTGAGCGCGTCCCGGCTCGTCGTGCAGCCCGCCAGGGCGCCCGGCTGCACCGCGACCTCGCACACGCCGAGACGCGGATCGGGGACCCACTTGCGGGCGACGTCGGCGACGTCGCGCTCCAGACGGTCGGTCATCTCGAGGCAGTCGGTCCTGTGGAAGCCCCCATCCCCGAAGTCCGCGGCTCAAGCCGCGGCTCGGCATCGTCTGCTGAAGCAGAGGTGTTCGGCCCGTTCACGGGCCGAGGCCGAGCCGCGAGTTCACTCGCGCACATCACGCGCCGCCGTCCGCCAGTCCCGGGATGTCCTGCACCCCGCGCGCCAGCCGCACGGCGCGCTCCACCGCCTCGGGCACGGCGAGCGCCGCGAGCGCCTCGACCTGGAGCGGCGTCGCCGGGGTGACCGCCGCCGTGCTCAGCGCAAACACGACGTCGCCGTCGAACAGTGTGCCGTAGGGGACGATGCGGCGCGCCAGCGCGTCGCCCGCCGCGTGCGCCAGGCTCTCGAGCGCGGGGCGGTCGAGGACGGCGTTGGTCGCCACGACCGCG
>WNFV01002467.1_pt1 | contig 30467 bp, 31 predicted proteins | sample 5400101 | NCBI WGS metagenome assembly WNFV01 (sample SAMN13153361, study PRJNA577476) | soil metagenome | isolation source: 115 cm soil or saprolite under grassland replicate 1 | place: USA:California | collected 2016-06-15
GGAGCACGTCGACCGGCTACACGACGGTGGTCGTCCAGCCCGGAGACACGCTCTGGTCGATCGCGTCGGAGCACTATCCGGCGGATGATGTCCGAGTCCGTGTCCAGGACATCGAGCAGGCCAACGGGCTCGACGGCCCGATCATCGAGGTGGGGCAGACGCTCCGGCTGCCCGGCTAGCCGGGCATGAAGCTGGTCCTGGTCACCCGCCAGGCTTGCTCCCTCTGCGACTCGGCCCTGGAACTCCTCCGTGCCCTCGGCCACGAGCCCGAGCTCGCCGACGTCGACGCCGACAACGGTCTCTACGACCTCTACGACTGGCGCGTGCCCGTCGTGCTGGTCGATGATCGCGTCGTCGCCGAGGGCAAAATCACCCGCGAGCAGATGGAAAGAGCGGTGGGCAAGGGGCCGGCCTGACCCCCCGGTTGCTGCGGATAATAGACGTTCTAGAAAGCCTGGGCTCGCCTAAGCCACGAATGTGCACCCTGTTCGGTTCCCTGGCCTGTTGATACCTAACGCAGTGCACAACCGGCGCCCACGGCGCCTTTTAGGCCGAGCGCTGCAGCGCCGGCTCGGCGTCCAGGCCGCGCAGGAAGACCTCGAGCGGCAGCGCCGCCGAGTCAAAGTCACCGCGCAGCAGCTCCAGGTCGGCTCCGGCCTGGCCCAGGCCGGCGATCGCTAGCTCGACGGTCTTCAGGGAGTCCTTGACGTAGCGCTCCAGGGACGGCTGCAGTGGCCGGACCAGGCTCTCCCGGCGCCAGCTGTCGCGGAGGTCGCCACTGAGCTCCAGCAGCCGGTCCACCAGCGAACCGACCGCCCGCCGTTCGACCGGCTCGGTCGCGAGCCGGTTTCGGGCCTCGGCGAAGGCGTCGCCCTCGACACGTTCGCCCTGGGCGCGGCGCTGGGGATCGCCGGGCTCGAGAAGAAGGACCGGCTGCGGGTCTCGCTGGTGTTCACGTTGTTCGAGGCCGGGATGCCGATCCTCGGCATCTTCATCGGCCGCACCGTGGGCTCACTGGTCGGCGAGACGGCCGGCTGGGGCGGCATCGCCGCCCTGCTGCTTGCCGGCCTGCTCCTGCTCCGCCCCGGCGGTGACGAAGCCCGCGAGGCGAATCGGCTGCGCCTGCTGGCTCACGCCCGCGGACTCGCGATCATCGACCTTGGAATCGGCATCAGCGTCGACGAGCTGGCGATCGGGTTGAGTGCCGGCCTGCTCGCGCTGCCGATCGCGCTGATTGTGATCTGGATCGCTGTCCAGGCCTTCGTCGCCGCCCAGGTCGGGCTCAGGTTCGGGGCGAAAGTGGGTGACGAGGTGCGGGAGCGATCGGAAAAGGCGGCCGGTCTCGCGCTGATCCTGGTGGCGCTGGTCCTGCTGGGACTGAAGCTCCTGAACGTCTAGGGGGCCGTCGGGCGCGCGCAGGGCGCACTAGGGAGCAAAGATCACGCAGAGGCTCGCGGCTAACGACTCGGCGTCGACGCCGGGATGAGTCAAGTAGTAGCCGACCGCATCGCTCACAGCCCCCACCACGGCGCGCCCGAAGACCGCTGGGTCCTTGTCGGCGTAGAAGGCGTCGTGGTCCATCGCGTGGCGGACCTCCTCCGCCACCGCATCCGCGAAGCGCGCCTGCAGCTCATGGCGGACGGCCTCCACCTCCTGGCTCAATCCCACCGACTCGACGATGAGCAGCCGAGCCACGTCCGGCCGGTGGAAGCACTCGCGTACGAACCGCGTGATGCCGAGCCGCAACCGCTCGTGGTGGTTGTGACCGCTCGCCGCCTCGGTCAGCACGTCATGTATGAGCGCCCCGCCTTCGGCCGCCAGGACCTCGCGAAAGCAGTGCTCTTTGGACTCGAAGAATTCGTAGAAAGCCGACTTCGAGACCCGCGCCCGGGAGACCACATCGTCGACCGAGGTCACCGTGTAGCCCCGCGTGGCGAAATGCGTCAGCGCCGCCTCGACGATCCGCCGGCGCCGCCTCTCGATCCGTGCGTCCCGTCGCAACTGGGCCGAGGGCAGTGCCATCAGAGGCGCTAGCCGGCCGCCAGGGCGCGCGAGATCACCAGGCGCTGGATCTCGCTGGTGCCTTCAAAGAGTGTGTAGATCTTGGCGTCGCGGTGCCACTTCTCGACCGGGAAGTCGCGGATGTAGCCGTAGCCGCCGCATATCTGGATCGCCTGCTCCGTGACCTTGACGGCGACCTCGCCAGCTTTGAGCTTGGCCATCGAACCCTCGGCCCGCTTGAACTCGCCACCGTTGCGGCCTTCCCACAGCGCCCGCCAGATCAACGCGCGGGTCGCCTCGATCTCGGTCGCCATATCGGCCAGCATGAAGGCGATCGCTTCGTTCTCGATCAGGGCGCGTCCGAACTGCTTGCGCTGCTTCGCGTAGTCGAGCGCGAACTCGAATGCCGCCCGAGCGATACCCAGCGCCTGGGCGCCGACGATGGGACGTGAGAGCTCGAAGGTCTTCAGCGCCACCGACGATCGCTGGTGCGTGCCTTCGCGGGCCCGCTTCAAGCGCTCGTCGAGCTTCTCGACTCCTCCGAGCACGTTCTCGAGCGGCACGGTGCAGTCCTCGAGCAGGACCTCGGCCGTGTGGGAGGCCCGGATGCCCATCTTCTTTTCCTTCTTGCCCATGCGCAGGCCCTTGGTGCCCGGCGGGACGACGAAGCTCGCCTGCCCGCGCGTGCCGAGCTCCGGCTCGACCGCCGCCACCACCACGTGGACGTCGGCGATGCCCCCGTTGGTGATGAAGATCTTCTGGCCGTTGATGACCCAGCTGCCGTTTGTGCGGGCGGCGCGCGTCTTCATCGAGGAGACGTCGGACCCGGCGTCTGGCTCGGTGACGCAGAAGGCGCCGAGCGCGGGCTTGTCCGGCGTGCCGAAGCAGGCAGGGATCCACTGCGAGATCTGGTCCGGCGTGCCCTGGGAGAAGATCGCAGCCACGGGCAGCCCGGTGCCCTGGATGGCCAGCGCGATGCCGGCGCAGCCCCAGGTCAGCTCTTCCGCCACCAGGGCGGGCATGATGCCGGTGCCGTCGCCGTAGGTCTGCTGGAGGAACTCGGTGCCGTAGAGCCCGACCTCGGCCGCCTTCTTGACGACCGGCCAGGGGAACTCCTCGGACTCGTCGTACTGGTGCGCGACGGGGCGGATCTCCTTCTCGGCGAAGCTGTGGACCCAGTCGCGAATTTCCTTCTGTTCGTCGCTCAGCTCAAACGAAACCATGTCGCTTTACTTCGTCTCCTGGCTTTGTAACGCCCTGGTACTCGTACGTACCGTTTCCGTCGCGGAGGTTACGCGGCGGGCACGCGGCCTGTCAATCGATTACGGCGTCTTTGGAGACTGGCGCCAGCCCTGCATCAAAAGGCGATAGGCGCTGAAGACCAGGAAGGCTCCCCAGATGCGGGCCAGGATCGGCCCAGGCACCTCCACCGCGACCAGGGCTCCGATGATGGCGCCCACCACCCCCCCACCTCCCATCCACAACGCCGGACGAACGAGCACGTTCCGCCGCCAGAGATGGGTGAGCCCGCCCACGATCGCGGTGGGCACGATCGCCACCAGCGAGGTGCCCTGGGCGACGGCCTGGGACACCCGGAAACCGACTGTCATGGTCGGCACGAACAGCAGCCCGCCGCCGATGCCGATGGTTCCGCTGAGGAATCCAGCGCCGAAGCCTCCGAGGATCGCGAAAGCATCGGCCCAGGTCACGGAAACAGCAGCTCCTTGACGCCAACGATGCCGAGGATCGCCGCCACGGCGAACTTGAGCTGGCGGTCTGGGATCCGGCTCAGCAGGCGGGCGCCGAGGTAGGCCCCGACCACGCTGCCCGCGACGAGGAAGAGAGCCAGGTGAAAATCGACCTGAGGCGAGCCCTTGCGGAAGTAGTAGATGGGAAGGGCCGCGATCGCGATCGGGATGATCGCCACCAGCGAGTTCGCGTTGGCGTTGCGCTGCGGCGTGTCGGTCCACAGCACCTGGAGCGGCACGAGCACGAAGCCACCGCCCACCCCGAGCAACCCTCCGAGCAAACCGCCCAGAAAGCCGATCGCCGCAAAGACGGCCTGGCGGCTTATTCCGTGGTCCGGACGGGCGGCTCGGGCTGGTTCGTCACCACCGTGTGGTGGCGGAACTGGACGTTCGAGGGCACTTCGGTCGCCGGCTGCTTCGCCTTCTTTTTCTTCTTCTGCTCGCGCCCCTGCTTGTTCCGGCCTTTAGCCATGGCGCCCAGTTTCCACGACAAGGGCCAGTTCGCGCAAGAACGACTCCACGTCGGTCACCAGGCCGATCGACTGCCAGCTGCCGCGGTCGGCGAGCTTGGTCACCACCGCGGGGTTGATGTCGACGCAAACCGTGCGCACACCCGCGGGGAGCATGTTGCCGGTGGCGATGGAGTGGAGCATCGTCGACAGCAGGAGAGCGATGCGCACCCCGTGCAGCGCGGCGCGCATGCTCCGCTGCGCCTCGACCATGTCCGTGATCACATCCGGCAGCGGGCCGTCGTCGCGCACCGAGCCCGCGAGCACGATCTCCACCTCGTGCTCGATGGCTGACTTCATGACACCTGAGTTGAGCTGGCCGCTCTCGACCATCTGGCGCAGGCCACCCGCGGCGCGCACGCGGTTGATGGCCCGCATGTGGTGCTCATGTCCGTGCTCGATCGCCAGACCGCTCGAGATGTTCACCCCAAGCGCGGTGCCGAAGAGCGCGGACTCGACGTCGTGGACGGCGAGTGCGTTGCCTGCGAACAGGACCTGCACGTAACCGAGTTCGATCAGCCGAGAGAGATAGACACCCGCGCCGGTGTGCACGACCGCCGGCCCGGCGACGACCAGGATCCGGCCGCCCGACTCGCGTACCTGGCGCATCTCGTCGGCAATGCCCGCGATCAGCACCTTCTTCGGCTTCTCGGCCGAGACCTCGCTGCCCATGAAGCTGAAGATCTCCGTCTGTCGCGAGCGCTCGAGCGGCGTGACCCGGACGCCCTGGTGGCCGATGACCACCTCCATCCCGGGTTTCGCGTCCTGGAAGACGATGCAGCTGGCTCTCTGAGCTTTGCGGTCGACCGCGATGGCGGCATCCATCTCGATGTTGTCGACCGCGATCCAGCGACCGTCCAGGAGGACCTCCGTCGGCAGGTTGCTTGTCGAGTAGAAGCCTTCTGGAAAGACGCCCTCGCGTGAGACCTTGTCCACGCGCACGGGCTGCTCGTGCTCGGCGGTGGCACCCAGCGCCCGTGCGCGCTGGACGATACGGTCGAGCAGTGCCGCGGAGTCCGCGTAAACCTCCATCCGGCACAGCGAGGTATCGGTCTTGTGTTGGCCGACCTTCAGCTCTTCGATGGTGAAGTTGCCCCCCAGGTCCATGACGATGTCCATGACCTGGGGCAGCATCATCGAGTCGATGATGTGGCCCTGCAGGACCAGGCGCGCGCTGTGCCTTCCCTCGCTCACGCGCGGACTCCCGCCGCCGCGTTGATCTGAGCCCGCAGAGCGGCCGCCTCCCGAGCTGGACTCTCGGCGAAGATGACGCTCCGGCTTGCCGCGACCAGGCACGAGGCCGGGTCGCCGTTCCATGCTGCGCGCACGGCCGCCTCGACATCGCCTCCCTGCGCGCCGACGCCGGGAAGCAGGAAGGGCAGGTTGGTGGCACGGCGGACCTCGGCCACCTCCGAGGGCGCGGTCGCGCCGACGACGAGGCCGACGTTGCGCTTCGTGTTCAGCCGCTCCGCGAGCGCCACGACGTGTCGGTACACCGGCTTGCCTTCGGCGGCAAGGTGCTGGAGGTCGGTCGCGCCCGGATTCGAGGTGCGGCACAGCACGTAGACGCCGCGGTCCTCGTAGGCGGTGAATTCCTGGAGCGAGTCCGATCCGAGGTATGGGTTCACCGTTGCCGCATCCATCGCCAGCGTGCCGAACACCGCGCGAGCGTACGCGCGCATCGTGTTGTCCATATCGCCGCGCTTCGCGTCCAGCAGGAAGGGGGTCGTCGCTGCCGCGTCGCGAAGCTCGAGCAAGGCCGCCCATCCGTCAGGCCCGTACTGCTCCCAGAACGCGCTGTTGGGCTTGAAGCAGCACACGTGCTCCTCGGTCTGGCGCACCACCTCGCGGCAGTGGCGCAGCGCGCCGGCAGCTCAAATCCTAGGTGGCTGCGGCCGGAGCATGGAGTAGACGATGATGTCGTGCCAGGTTCCGGCCCGGAACTGCGCTCCGCGAGCAACGCCCTCCCGCACAAACCCGGCTTTCTCGAGCGCCCGCTGCTCGGGCACGTTGGCGATGTCCGTCATGGCCTCCACACGGTTGGCGGTCGTGGTGGCAAAGAGTCGCTCCGCCAGCAGGCGTTGGGCCTCGCCACCGAAACCATGACCACGCGCTGCCGGGACCAGGTTGATGCCGATGTTCCAGACAAGCGACTCGGGATTGGGCCCATAGCGGACGCCATGCCACGAAACGGACCCGATGGCTCCGCCGCCGGCCACGAGCTCGACGATCAGGGCGCCCCGTTCGTCGCCGATCAGCCCGTTCTTCCGGATGGCCGCGGCGAGAGGCTGGAAGGGAAGGCCGAAGTCGTTGAACTCGCCTCGGTAGTCGGGACCCTGCCAGAGCTCGAGCAGCTCGGCGTCCGACCGGGTGGCCTCGCGGAGCCGGACTCGGGGCGGCATCAGATTGGAAAAGTTACTTCCAGGCGACAATTGAAGTGATGAGGATCGCCCTCGCCCAGGTCAACCCGACGGTCGGCGACCTCGCCGGCAACGCCCGCCTGGTCCTGGAGTGGATGGCCAGGGCACGCGATGCGGGAGCGGACATCGTGTGCTTCCCGGAGCTCGTCCTCACTGGCTACCCGCCGGAAGACCTGGTCCTGAAACCGTCGTTCGTGCGCGACAACATCGCCCAGCTGCGCTCGATCGCCAAAGCCACCTCGGGCATCTCAGCCGTGGTCGGCTTCGTCGATGAGGACGGCGACATCTTCAACGCGGCGGCTTTCCTCAACGCAGGCGAGATCAAGGCTGTCTTCCACAAGGTCTTCCTGCCGAACTACGGCGTCTTCGACGAGAAGCGGTACTTCGAGCCCGGCCACCGCTGCCCGATCCTCGAGCTCGACGGCGTGCGCATCGGGCTGTCCGTCTGCGAGGACTGCTGGTTTCCTTCGGGGCCGATGGCCTGGGAAGCGCACCACGGCGCCCAGGTCCTCATCAACATCAACGGGTCGCCGTATCACTACGGCAAGCGGGCGCCCCGCGAGACGATGGTCCAGGGTCGCGCCGCCGACTATGGCGCGTTCGTGGCGTGGGTGAACACGGTGGGTGGGCAGGACGAGCTCGTCTTCGACGGGAACAGCGCGATCTTCGACCCGCACGGCCGGCTGCTGGCTCACGCAGCCTCCTTCGTCGAAGAGCTCCTGGTCTGCGACATCGACACCTCCCAGCCGGCGCACCGGCCGGTTGAGAAGCTCCGCCGGGAGAGCGACGCCGCCCAGCGCCTCGAGCTCGAGGTTTCCGAGATCAGGCTCGAGGGGGCGAGAGAGGATCGCCCGAAGCCTCCGCTCGAAAAGCGCCTCGCCGAGCCGCTTGAGGGCGCGGCCGAGATCTATGCCGCGGTGGTGCTGGGCACACGCGACTACATGCGCAAGCAGGGCTTCCGGAAGGTCGTCATCGGCATGTCTGGCGGTGTTGACTCGGCGCTGACCGCGGCGATCGCGTGCGATGCCCTCGGCGCCCACAACGTGATCGGAGTGACGATGCCCTCCAGACACACTTCCGCGGAGAGCCTCGAAGATGCGGGAACGGTCGCCGAGAGCCTGGGCATGCAGCTCATGGACTTCTCGATCGAGCCTCCCCATAAAGGTTTCGAGGAGATCCTCGCGCCGGTGTTTCGCGGCACCAAGCCCGGTGTGGCCGAGGAAAACCTGCAGCCTCGCATCCGCTCGACGATCCTGCACGCCCTCTCCAACAAGTTCGGCTACATCGTGCTCAGCACCGGCAACAAGTCGGAGCTCGCAACTGGCTACGGCACCCTCTACGGGGATATCGCCGGAGGATATGCGGTCCTCAAGGACATCACCAAGACCACCGTCTACGAGCTGTGCCGCTACCGGAACTCTCTGGGATCGGCCATCCCCGAGCGCGTGATCACGAAAGCGCCGTCGGCCGAGCTCAGGCCAGACCAGAAGGACACGGACAGCCTGCCGCCCTACGAGGAGCTCGATCCGATCCTGATCGGCTACATCGAGGACGACCTGAGCCCGGAGGAGCTGGTGGCGGCCGGCCACAGGCCGGAGACGGTCGCCCGAGTCATCCAGCTGGTCGACCGCAGCGAGTACAAGCGGCGCCAGGCGCCGCCAGGCGTCAAGATCACCGAGCGGGCCTTCGGGCGTGACCGGCGAATGCCGATCGTGAACCGCTACAGCCCGAACGGGCTCCGCCAGGCACCCACGGACTGACCGCGAGGCATAATTCCTATCGATATCCCATATAGGTAGGAGCTATGGCTGCAAGCTTTGACGTGGTAGTGATCGGGGGCGGGCCAGGAGGCTACGTCGCGGCTCTGCGCGCCGCTCAGCTCGGTGCCAAGACGGCGATCGTCGAGCAGGACCGCATGGGCGGCACCTGCCTGGTCCGCGGCTGCATCCCCACCAAGGCCCTGCTCCAGTCGTCGGAGCTGTACACACTGGCGAAGGGCGGCCAGCCCTTCGGCCTGGTCGCGGACAGGATCAGCTTCGACTGGGCCGCGGCGCAGAAGCGCAAGACGGCCGTGGTCGACCAGCTGGTCAAGGGCGTCGAGGGCCTCCTCAAGGCGGGTGGTGTCACCTCCTTCAAGGGCAGCGCCCGGCTGGGCGGCCGAGGCGTGGTGGACGTCGGGGGGGAGCAACTGCAGGCCAAGGACACCGTCATCGCCACCGGCTCGGCGATTGCCCGCATTCCTCTTCCGGGTGCGGAGCTCACGATCGACTCCGATCGGATCCTCGAGCTTTCCGAAGTGCCACGCCAGCTCGCGGTCATCGGCGGCGGCGTGGTCGGGATGGAGTTCGCGGCGATGTTCGCTGCCCTGGGGAGCAAGGTCACGGTGCTGGAGATGTTGCCCCAGGTCCTGACCATGGTCGATGCCGACCTGGTCAACGTCTACACCAAGCACCTTGCGGGTCTCGGCGGTGAGATCCACACCAACACCAAGGTCGAAAAGGTCGTCAAGCAGAAGGGCGGGCTGGAGGTTCAGTTCTCTGCCGGCAGCCAACGGGGCGCGGTCGAGTCCGACCACGTGCTGCTCGCGGTCGGCCGCGTGCCCTACACGAACGGCCTGGACGCCGAGAAGGCCGGTGTCAAGCTCGACCGCTATCGGATCGTCGTCGACGAGCACCTGCACACCGACGCCGACGGGATCTGGGCCATCGGCGATGTGATCGGCGGGATCATGCTCGCCCACGTCGCGTCCTATGAAGGCGTTTGCGCGGTCGAGAACATCGCCGGCCACAAGCGGACGCCCGACTACCACGCCGCGCCGAACTGCATCTACACCGACCCCGAGATCGCGCACGTTGGGCTCGGCGAAAAGGAAGCGAAGGAGAAGGGCATCGCGGTCACGGTCGGCCGTTTCCCGTTCGCCGCCTCGGGCCGCGCGCTGACCCTGGGCCAGACCGAGGGTTATGCGAAGGTGCTCGCGGACGCCGAGACCGGCAAGGTGCTCGGCGCGCACATCGTCGGTCCGCGCGCGACGGACCTGATCGCCGAGGCGGCACTCGCGGTCCAGAACGGCCTCACGCTGGAGCAGCTGGACCTCACGATCCACGCGCACCCGACGCTGCCCGAGTCGCTGATGGAAGCAGCGCTTGCGGCGCAGGGCCGCGCCATCCACATCGCGAATCGGAAAATCACCGCCCCCTCCGGCGCCGCAAGCGGCGCCACCTCCCCAGCTAGTGGGGAGGTGAAAAACCTCCAGAATCAGGAGAAGCAGATGGCTGCCACGCTCAAACCCTCCTCCACCCCACCCGCCGTGCCCAAGACCATCACACCCAAAGCGCTCGACCTGAGCAAGGACAACCGCGACTTGCTGCTGGGCCTGCACCGGCAGATGCAGCTCATCCGCCGCTTCGAGGAACGCGCGCAGGAGCAGTACACAAAGGCGAAGATCGGCGGTTACTGCCACCTCAACATCGGCGAGGAGGCGACCGTGGTCGGCGGCATCCTGGCACTCAAGCCGAACGACTGGATCTTCACCAGCTACCGCGAGCACGGGCACGCCATCGCTCGCGGCGTGGACCCGAAGACGGTGATGGCCGAACTGTTCGGCAAGGAGACCGGCACGTCGCACGGGCGCGGCGGATCGATGCACCTGGTCGACTACAGCAAGCGCTTCATGGGCGGCTACGGCATCGTCGGCGGTCACCTCCCGCTGGCGGTGGGCGGCGCCTGGGCGGTCAAGTACCGCAAGCATGACGACGTGATCTTCTGCATGTTCGGCGACGGGGCGACCAATATCGGCGCCTTCCACGAGTCGCTGAACATGGCCAAGGTCTTCGACCTGCCGGTGGTCTGGTTCTGCGTCAACAACCGCTACGGGATGGGGACGCCGGTCGAGAAGGCTTCTGCGGTCGCCGACATCTACAAGAAGGCCTGCGCCTACGACATGGAGTCGATCCAGGTCGATGGCATGAACCTGCGCGAAGTCCTGCTGCGCACGAGCGAGATCGTCGAGAAAACGCGCCAGGACTCAGAGCCGCGATTCATAGAGGCCCTCTGCTACCGCTTCCGCGGCCACTCGGTCGTCGACCCCGACAAGTACCGCTCCAACGAGGACAAGGAGAAGTGGCGCAAGGCCGACCCCATCGTTGCCTTCGAGCACGAGCTGGAAAAGAGCTCGCTGGCCGACGAGGAGTACTTCAAGCAGGTGCGCCAGGAGGTCGACGCCGAGGTGCGCGACGTCATCGAGTTCGCGGATGAAAGCCCCGACCCGAAGACCGACGATCTCTACAAGTACGTTTACGCGAGCCAGTGGGACGACCGTCCCGAGCTGCGGGCGGAGAAAGTCTGATGGCGACAGCAACCCAGCAGCAGAAAGCGCCGGCCGCAGCCGAGGAGAAGCTCTACCGGGTCGCACTCCGTGAAGCCCTCGCGGAGGAGATGGAGCGCGACGACTCCATCTTCCTGATCGGCGAGGACATCGGCAAGTTCGGCGGTGCCTACCGTGTCACCGAAGGGCTGCTTGACCGGTTCGGCCCGCAGCGCGTGGTCGACGCGCCCATCGCCGAGGAAGTGATCGTCGGCACCGCGATCGGCGCGGCGATGCTCGGTTTGCGACCTGTGGTCGAGATGATGACCATCAACTTCTCGCTGATCGCCTACGACCAGATCGTCAACAACGCGGCCAAGATCCGGTACATGTTCGGTGGCGAGGTCAAAGTGCCGATGGTGATCCGGATGCCGGGCGGCGCCGGGCATCAGCTGTCGGCGCAGCACTCGCACAGCTTCGAGGTCCTGTACGGGTTGATCCCCGGCCTTCTCGTGGTGGGGCCAACCACGCCCGCCGACGCCAAAGGGATGCTCAAGTCCGCCATCCGCTCCGACAACCCGGTGATGTTTCTCGAGTCGATGAGCCTGTACAACGTGAAGGGCGAGGTTCCGGCGGGTGATTACACAACGCCGCTCGGCAAGGCTGCCGTGCGCCGCACAGGATCCGATGTCACGATCGTCGGCCTCTCGAGGATGGCGGTTCTCGGCAACGAGGCCGCCAAACAGCTCGAGGAAGAAGACATCGACGCGGAGGTGATCGACCTGCGCTCGATCCGGCCCATCGACTGGAACCCGATCGTGGAGTCGGTGCGGAAGACGAGCCGCTGCGTCGTCGTCGAGGAGGGATGGTCGACGTACGGGGTGACGGCGGAGCTCGCCGCCGGCGTGCAGGAGAAGTGCTTCGATTACCTGGACGCGCCGGTGCGGCGGCTGGGCGGCGCCCAGGTGCCGATGCCCTACAGCCAACCGCTGGAGAAAGCCTCCATCCCGACCGCGGAAGACATCAAGCGTCTCGTCCGCGCGACTCTCGGAAAGAAGGTCGAAGGGTAATGCCGGACGTAAACATGCCCAAGCTCTCCGACACTATGGAGGAGGGCACGATCGTCGAATGGAAGAAGAAATCAGGCGACCCGGTGAAGGCGGGCGAGGTGCTCGCCGAGGTCGAGTCGGACAAGGCGACTTTCGACCTCGAGGCCGAATCCGACGGCGTACTCCAGATCCTCGTCGAGCAGGGAGTGCCGGCCAAGATCGGCGCCCCGATCGCCAAGATCGGTGAAGCCGGCGCCGAGGCTCCCGCGAAAGAACCGCCACCGAAGAAGGCGCCCGCAGCCGAAGCGGAGCCCAAGGCACAGGAGCCCGCCGGCGAGGTGGCCGAAGAGCGCGAGCCGGCGCAGAGCACAGCGCCCGCGCCAAAGGCTCCGCCCGAGAAGCCAGCAGCCGCGCGCCAGGAGAGCCGAGACCAGCAAGACGGCCAGCAGGAAGGCATCAAGGCATCTCCGCTGGCCAGGCGTCTCGCCGCGGAGATGGGTGTCGACCTGGCGGCCCTGAAGGGCAGCGGCCCGGAGGGGCGCATCGTCAAGGAGGACGTGCTGGCGGCCGGTTCGACGCGTCCGGCAGCCGACCGGCGGCGCCCACCGGCCATCAGCGACCGCAGAGCGGGCGCGGAGATGGAGTTCGTCGAGCCGACCCGCATGCAGTCGACCATCGCCCGCCGCATGGTCGAGGCCAAGTCGACCGTGCCCGAATTCCAGGTCACGGTCGAAGCCCGCGTCGACCTCGCCGTGAGTCTGCGCCAGCAGCTCAAAGACTCGGTGCCGGGCGCTGAGAAGGTGACGATGACGGACTTCCTCGTCCGGGCCTGCGCGCTCGCGCTGCGCCAGTTCCCGGAAGTGAACTCGTCGTGGGTGGACGGGAAGTTCCAGCGCAAGCGCTCGATCAACATCGGCCTCGCGGTCGCGCCGAGCCAGGGCATGGGACTCCTCGTGCCGGTCGTGCACGACGCCGACCTCAAGGACCTGATCCAGATCTCGATCGAGTCGCGCCAGGTCATCGAGCGCGCGCGGTCGGGGCGCCCGGCCGAGGGCGACCTGAGCGGTGCGACCTTCTCGATCTCGAACCTGGGCATGTATGGCGTCGATCAGTTCACGGCCATCATCAACCCGCCCGAGGCGGCGATCCTCGCGGTCGGAGCGATCAAGGACGTGGCCGTCATCCAGGACGGCCGGATCGTTCCCGGCAAGGTGATGCGCATGACACTCTCGGTCGACCATCGAGTCTTCTACGGCGCCACCGCCGCCCAGTTCATGGCCGAGGTGAAGCGCCTGGTCGAAAACCCGGTGACTCTGCTGATTCCTCAGGCGTGACGCCAGGCGAGATCGCACGCAGCGGGCTCAGACCCGCGAGCGCCGGCGGTCGCGCCTTATCAGTGACCGTGAAACCCGCGAGCGCCGGCAGTCGCGGCATGTTGCCAGTGACGAGCTAGGCGACCGCCTGCACCGGTGGCACCGGCTTCTCTGTCGCGTCTCGGGATGCCGGCAGACGCAGGTGCACCCGCAGCTCACCAGTCGGGTCGAAGTCTGCCCAGAGCCTGCCCTTCATCGCAGCCGCGAGCTCGCGCGAGATGGCAAGGCCGAGTCCAACGCCACCAGCGGCCGCCGAGCGCGAGGGGTCGGCGCGGTAGAAGCGATCAAACATCCGGTCCGGGTCCGGGCGGTGCCGCCCCACCGGGTTGGAGACGACGGTCTCCACGGCCGCGCCGCTAAGCCGGGCCACTGCATCAATCGTCGAGCCTTCGGGCGCGTACTTCACGGCGTTGTCGAGCAGGTTGTCGAGGATCTGGTGCAGGCGTTCAGGGTCGGCGGCAACCGGTGGGATGTCGTCGGGGACGGACATCTGCAGCGACAGGTTGCGGGCGGCGGCGCGTGGACGAATGATCTCGAGCTCCTGCTCGAGCTGCCCGGCGAGGTCCACCGCGGCGATGTGCATGGAGATCGAACCGGCCTCGACGCGCGCCAGGTCAAGGAGCTCCTGCGCCATGCGGAGCACGCGCTCCGATTCCTCGTGGACGATCGTCGCTGCACGCGTGCGCTCGGCTTCGCTCATCAGGCTGCCGTCGACAAGTGCCTGGCTGAAGCCGATGAGGCTTGTCAGCGGCGTCTTCAGCTCGTGGGACACATTGGCCAGGAAATCGCGTTGCACCTTGCGCGCTCGCTCCACGGCCTCGGCCATGCGGTCGAATGCGGAGCCGAGCATTCCGATCTCGTCGTTGCCGTGGATGCTCACTCGGCGCGCGTAGTTGCCCGCGGCGATGTCCTCCGCGGCGGCGCCGAGCTGCGTGATCGGTCGAGTGACCGACTGGCTGACGAGAAGGATGAGCAGCATTGCCACTACGAGCGCCGCCCCTCCGGCTTCGAGCAGCCGCGTCGCGAGATCGCCCGCGGCCGATGTCGCGACGAGGGACTTCGGCGCCGCCAGGACCACGAACGAGGCGCCGAGTGGATCCCTTTTCGGTGCGATCTGGACCGCAGCTGCGAGGTAGTCCTTTCCGTCGAGGGAGGTCGCCGCCTCCCCGACACCGGCCACGCGCTTCGAGGCGGTGATCGCGATCTGCGTTCCGATCGTGTCTGCGGCCTCGCTGTCGAAAACGATCCGCCGGCTCGCGTCGAGCAGGAGCAGTCGCTCCCCGCCCAGCTGGGGCACCATCGCGCGAAGGCGGTCCACGAACTCGCTGTCTGAGGCCAGCCGGCAGGCACCAGCCGTTGAGCCCTGGAACTGGCACTCCCGCTGCTTGACCGCCGCCGCCGCGACCATCACCTGCCGATCCAACTGCAGCTGGACGCTCTGGAACTCGAGGTCGCGCACGAAGACCCAGGTCAGCGCACCCGCCAGCAGCAGGCTGATCGCCACGATTCCCGCGGCCGCAGCGAGTAGCCGGAGGCGCAGAGTCAGCTTGCCGCGAGCTCCAGGCGGTAGCCGACGCCCCACACGGTCTGGATCGTCGGATCCGTGACCTTGGCCGCCGCGAGCTTCTCCCGGACCTGCTGGACGTGGACGTCGACGGTGCGTGTGTAGCCGGGGAAGTCGTAACCCCACACGAGGTCGAGCAGCTCGCTGCGCTGGAAGACACGTCCAGGGTGCCGCGCAAGAAGCGCAAGCAGGTCGAACTCTTTCGGGCGAAGCTGCAGCCGCTCGGTTCCGTAGCGGACCTCATGGCGCTCGATGTCGACCTCGAGCCTGCCGGCGCGGACGAGCTTTGGCTGGTCCGACTCGGTCCGCGCTCGGCGCAGCAGCGCCTTGGCGCGGGCCACGAGCTCCTGGGGATGGAAGGGCTTGGTCAGGTAGTCGTCTGCTCCGACCTCGAGGCCGACGACTTTGTCGGTCACCTCGTCGCGGGCGGTCAGCATGATGATCGGGACCTGGCTCTGCTTGCGGATCTCCTTGCAGATCGTCAGACCGTCGACGCCGGGCAGCATGATGTCCAGGATCACCAGGTCGGGCTTGACCTGGCCGAACTTCGCGATCGCCTGCGCGCCGTCCCCCACCCCCTCCACCTCGTATCCCTCGCGGGTCAGGTAGAGGCGCGTCAGCTCGATGATGTGCTTCTCGTCATCGACCACAAGCACCTTCGAGCTCATCGCCGCGCCCATCGCATCAATTGATCATCGCCAGGTCAGACGCCTGTCTTACAGATGTGAGCGAAATGTAAACGCTGGCTATTTTGCTTCACCTCCCCGCTCGCCGGGGGCCACGGGCGTGCGTGCGTGGCTGGGGCGGGGCGGAACGTCGGCTCTCTTCAGCCCTGAGAGCAAGCTTCAACGGATTGCCGAGCAGACCGAACCGGTCGCGGATCTTCTTCTCCAGGTAGCGCCGGTAGGAGAAGTGCAGCAGGTGCGTGTCGTTGACGAACAGCACCACGGTCGGGGTCTCGCCACCCGCCTGGGTGGCGTAAGAAAGCCTGAGCCGCCGGCCCTTGTAGCTGGGCGCGGGGTGCTCGAGGAACGCCTCACGCAAGACCCGGTTGAGCTCACTCGGAGGCATCCTCAACCGGCGCTGCCCGACCACCTCGAGCGCGGTCGGCAGCACCGACGCGATCCCCTCCTTCGTCCTGGCCGAGACGGCGACGACCGGTGCGAACGTCGCGAACTTGAAGTCGGCCGCCAGGGCCTTGCGCCAGTGAGCGGGCTTTCGCATCGCGGGCTCCACGAGGTCGATCTTGTTCACGACGAGCACAAGCCCCTTCCCGGCGTCGAGAGCGTAGCCCGCGACGTGCTGGTCCTGGGCCAGCACGCCCGCCGAGGCGTCGATCACAAGCAGGACCACGTCGGCGCGCTCCATGGCGTGGATGCCGCGAAGAAGGCTGTAGCGCTCCAGCCGGTCTCGGCTCGATGACTTGCGCCGGATGCCGGCCGTGTCGACCAGGATCACCGGTACGCCGTCGAACTGAAGCTCGGTGTCGATCGGGTCCCGGGTCGTGCCGGGGGTGGGACTGACGAGCGCGCGCTCGTCGCCGAGAAGTGCGTTGAGCAGTGACGACTTGCCGACGTTCGGGCGGCCCATGATGGCGAGCCGGTCGGCCTTCTCCTCAGGCGCGGCGGGGGGCTCGGGCTCGGGCAGGGCAACGAGGACACGGTCCAGGAGCTCCCCGACCCCCAGCCCGTGCTGCGCAGAGATGAGCGACGGTTCCTCGAAGCCGAGCTCCAGCACCTCGTGCGCGAGGTGGCGCTCGTGGGGCGAGTCGGCCTTGTTGCCGGCGACGATCACCCTGCGACGGGACTTCCTCAGCAGCTGGGCGATGTCGCGGTCGATCGGGGTCAGGCCCTGGCGGACGTCGAGCAGGAGGAGGATGACGTCGGCCTGCTCGATGGCGATCTTCGTCTGGGCCTCGATGGCCGCCCGGGAGGAGTCCTGCGAGGCGTCGAGGTCCAGCCCCGCGGTGTCGACGACGGTGAACTCGCGACCCCGCCATTCGGCCACTCCGTAAAGCCGGTCTCGCGTCAGGCCGGCCTGCGGGTCGACGATCGCCTTCCGCCAGCCGAGCATCCGGTTGAAGAGGGTCGACTTGCCGACGTTGGGGCGGCCGACGATCGCCACGATAGGTCGAGCCACGGCTCAATTAGAAGCTTTGGGCGGCCTCAGCCACAGGATGGTGCCCGCCACGCTGCTCAAGACCAGCCCAAACCCCATCGCGGCGACCGGGCTCACCATCCACAGCAAGCCGGCGGCCACGCTCGACAGCAGGTCCCCCGCGCCGTTGATGCCGTTGAGCACGCCGTATGCCGTCCCAAGCTTGGGTTCTTCGACGAGCGACCCGGACAGCGATCCCTCGACAGACGCCACGATGGGCGACTCGGTGCCCACGAGCAGTGCGAGCAGGCCGACCGCGAGCCAGCCGTGGCCGAGGGCGCCGACGAGGCACGCAGCGCCAAACGTCGCGTACGCCAGCGCGAGCACTGGCGCCTTGCCGAAACGATCGGCCGCCCACCCCGCCGGAAAGGACACCGCGGTTCCTACCGCGTTGTGCGCAAGGTAGAAACCCACGGCTGCGGCGGTCGCGGCGGGCGTGCTGAGCTCCGGCTGCAGCATCTGGACGACGCGCAGGGTGAAGAAGGCAGTCGCGAAATTACCAGCCCCGAAGATGCCCACCGGCAGCATCAGCCGCCAGAACTGCCGCGCCAGCTTGAAGTCAGGCGGCCGGACCGGGTTTCCACCTCGACGCGGATCCTTAGTCAGCAGGCCGAAGAAGGACACGGCGAGGACGGCAGGGACGACTGCCCCCGCGAACACCGTCCGGAAGCCGTGGTGCGTGGCCAGCAGGAGGAACGCCGCGGCCGGGCCGACCAGGGCGCCCGCGGTGTCCAGCGCCTCGTGGAAGCCGAACGCCTTACCGAGGTCTTGCTTGTGAACCGACCCGGCGAGCATCGCCTGGCGGATGGGCTGGCGCAGCCCGCGACCGGCCCACGCAAACGCGCGGGCGAGCAAGACCTGCGGCCAGCTGGCGACCGCGAGCAACAGCGAAAAGCCAATCCCGGTGGCGCCATAACCGCCGACCGCCAGCGGTTTGCGCCAGCCGATGCGATCGCTGTACCAACCGCTCCACACCTTGACCGCGGCGGATGCGCCGTCCGCAACGCCTTCGACGAGTCCGACCGCGAGTGCGGGCGCGCCCAGGCCGGCGGTGATGAACAGGGGTAGGACGGCAAGGACCATCTCGTAGTTCGCGTCGGCCGCGAGGTCGGCGAGCCCGATGCCGACGACGTTGCGGTTAAGCCAACTGACCCGCGGCGGGCCTGCCGCTGGTGCGGTCAGATGATCTCCAGCGGCTCGGTGCGGAACGGTCCACCATCCTTGTCGGCGACGAAGGCGTTCGCGTCCGCCGGCTTGCCTTCGTGCACCGCCACGATGAGATAGACGTAGCCTGACCACGCCCGCTCGGTGTCGAAGCGCGACGCCTGCGCCGGGTGGTCCGGATGGCTGTGGTAGTAGCCGACGATATCCAGGCCCTCCGCGTCCGCCTCGCGCTGGATGCGAATGTGGTCACGAGGGTCGATCTCGTAGCGATCGCGGGCTCGCTCGACGACGATGTTGCGCGCGCGCCTGGCCTCGCTCACCGTCCTGTCGCCGCGCGGCCCGATCATCACGCCGCAGATCTCGTGCGGGTAGCCCTCAGCGCCGTGCGAGCGGATCTTCTCCATCGCGGTGCGCGCGATCTTCACGCGCTAAAGCCTAAGCAAGACCGTCCTGTCGACTAGACCGGGCGAGCCGCCTCGAACTGCCAGACGCGCTTGGCCAGGTTGCTCACGACCATCCAGCCAGCGGCGTTGCCGGGACCGTAGGTGCAGATGGCGAGGACGTAAGCGCCGTGGGGGCCGCTCTTGACTAGGGCGGCGTCGTTGATGCTCTTGCCGTTGTAGCCGACCTTGTGCATCACGGGGCCTTTGGGCGTGCCCGCCGGGATGCCTGACTCCCAGTACGTCTTGGTCACGAGCGGGTACAGCCAGGTCTGCGCGGCGGCTCCCCCTGCGGCGCCGGTGGCTTCGGATCCCCAGAGGCGCGCCAGGTCGGCGCTGGTCGTCGTGTTGGGCAGGAAGAACTTGGATGTGGTTGCACCCATGGACGTCGCGAACGCGTTGAGCGCGGTCGAGCCGCCGAGGTAGCGGACCAGAATGTGCGCCGCGGTGTTGTCGGAGTAGCGGCCGACCCGCGTCGCCAGCACGTTGCGTGTGAAGCACTTCCCGGGCGCGTAATCGTCGTACCAGCCGGCCTCGTAGTCCGAGGTCTTGTAGCAAAGTGAGTCGGTGCCCTTGTACTTGCCGGTGGCGATGCCCTGGGCGTTCGCCATCAGCAGGGGCAGCTTGTACGTGCTGTTGGCCTGCCAGCTCGTGTTGCCGTTGAGCGACCACAGGGTTGTCGGCGCCGTGCCCGCGAGCTCGATCAGGGACACGCTTGCCCGCGCGCCGCCGGCGGCGGCGAGCTTGTTCAGGTCGGCCGCAAGCTGTTTGAAGGCCGCTGTTCGATCCGGCAGGGGCGTCGGGCTGGGGCTGGGGCTTGGGCTTGGCAGCGCGGTCGGGCTGGGCGTGACCGCAGGCAGGGGGCTGGGCGAGGGCGTGATCCGGCTGCCGGTCATCACCAGCGGGATGGTGTCGGGAACGACGACGACGATGAAGAGCGTGGCGAGCAGGAGCCCGACGATCGCGGTCATGGCCGCCCCGGCGAGCTTCAGCACGAGATCCAGACGCGGTGCAGCGATGAAAAGTTACGCAATGCCTTGTAAAGCCAACGGCCGCCGCCACATGCCGCGGTCGGGCCGGCGACATGATATCCGCCGCAGCCTGCCGAGGGTCTACATGGCCCTTAACTTCTCTTCGCGCCGTAGAGGCCGGTCGACAGGTAGCGGTCGCCGGAGTCTGGGAAGACCGTGACCACGACACCTTCGGCGATCGTGCTCGCCAGGCGGCGCACCGCCCAGAGGGCTGCCCCGCTGGAGTGGCCGAGGAGGAGTCCCTCCGTCCGCGCCGCCGTGCGGGCCAACTCGTAGGCCGGCTCGGTCGGGCAGCCCCAGACCTCATCCGCCAGCGAGGAGTCCCAGATACTGGGCACGATCGCGGTGGGAAGATGCTTCATGCCCTCGAGCCCGTGAAAGGCGTCTTCAGGTTGGACGGCGATGGTCTTGATGCCAGGGTTGTGCTCCTTCAGCCGCCGCGCCGTGCCGACAAATGTGCCCGTGGTGCCCAGACCCGCCACGAAGTGCGTGATCCTGCCTGACGTCTGCCCGAGGATCTCCAGCGCGGTACCGTTGTAGTGAGCCAGCGGATTTGCCGGGTTGGAGTACTGGTCGGGATAGAAGTAGCGGTCGGGTTCTCGGGCGACCATCTGGCGCACCATGCGGATAGCGCCATCGGATCCCTCCCCCGCGTCGCTGTACGCGATCTCGGCGCCGTAGCCCTGGACCAGCGCCTTGCGCTCGGCGCTGACGTTGCCCGGCATCACGAGCTTCACGTGATAGCCCTTTGCCGCCCCGATCAGCGCATAGGCGATGCCGGTGTTGCCCGAGGTCGAGTCGATGATCGTCTTCTGGTGGGTAAGGGCACCGCGGCGCTCGCCGTCCTCGATCATCGAAAGCGCCGCGCGGTCCTTCACCGAGCCACCAGGGTTGAACCATTCGGCCTTGGCGTAGACCTCGACTCGCGGAAACTCCTTCTCGAAGAGGCGCACTCGCAAGAGTGGTGTGTTGCCGACCAGGCGCGTGATGTGATCGATCAAGCCACGAAGTGGTAGGCGATGATGCCGCCGAGGACGATGAGGAAGGCGGCGCCGTAACCAATCAGTGAGCGCCGGTAGACGGATCCACCCTCGGACGCCAGCACGTTGAGGATCGCCTTGCCGATGAGAAGGCCGCCACCCAGCAGGGTGACCGGGGCGGAGTTGCTGAGGACGCCGAAAAGCAGGATTGCCGACGCGATCGCGACCTCGATCAGCTGCAAGAGCGTGTAGGCCGACACCGGCTAGGGCGTCAGGGCCTGCGCGAAGTCGGCCACGATGTCGCCCACGTCCTCGATGCCGACCGACACGCGCACCGTGCCGGGTCCGACGCCCAACGCAGCGCGTTCCTTGGCACTCAGGGACCGATGCGAGGTGATCTCTGGGTAGCTGATCGTGGTCTCGACACCGCCGAGGCTTGCGGCGAACGTGACCAACACGAAGCGTTTGATCATGCGCTGGACGGCATCCCTTCCTCCGTCGAGGTCGAACGCCATCATGCCCCCCGCCCCTGACGCCAGCAGCCTGCTGGCGACAGGGTAGGACGGCGAGTCTTCCAGGAGCGGATGGTGGACGCGCGCCACGCCGGGCATGGAGCGCATCGCCCGAGCCAGTGCCAGCGAGTTCTCGCTGTGCCGGCGCATCCGAACGTCGAGCGTGCGCAGTCCGCGCAGCGCGAGCCATGCGTCGAATGGGCCCAGCTGCGTCCCGGTGCGCGAGGACCGGGCGCGCACAGACGCCATCGTCCGCGCGTCACCGACCACGACGCCGGCGACGAGGTCGGAGTGGCCGCCGAGGTACTTCGTCGCGCTGTGCATCACCGCTGAGGCACCGAGCTCGAGTGGACGGCACAGGAGCGGTGTGGCAAAGGTGTTGTCGACCAGGAGCGGCACGGCCCTGGCGCGCGCGAGCTGGGCGATCGCCCGGAGGTCGGGTACCGCACACAGCGGGTTGGTGATCGTCTCCGCGATGACCAGTCCGGCGGAGGACATCGCACGCTGGACCGCGGGGAGATCCGTGAGATCGACGAACTGCACCTCGTAGCCGGCGGGCTCGAGGTCCTGGCGCAACAGCGCGGCCGTGCCCCCGTACAGCTCGCGCGTGGCGACGATCGCTGTCGGCTTCGGGGTCAGGGCGAGGATCGCGGCATGCAGCGCCGCCATGCCTGACCCCATGGTGACGCCCGCTTCTGCCCCTTCCAGTTCGGCGACCGCGCGCTCGAGCATCTCGCGGTTGGCGTTCGAGTTGCGACCGTAGTAGTGGCCCGGTCGCTCGCCCCTGACCACCGCCTCGTAGTCCTCGAGGTCGCTGAACACATGGACCGAGGCCGGGCTGACGTCCGGCGCGAGCGGACTTCGGGCCCCCACCTCGCGGCCCGCGTGCACCGCGCGCGAACCCGGTTTCACTTCAGTCGCGTGCGGCCAGCGTAAACAGCCGCTTCGCCGAGCTCGGCCTCGATCTGAAGCAGGCGGTTGTACTTCGCCACGCGCTCCGAGCGCGCGGGTGCCCCGGTCTTGATCATCCCCGCGCCGGTCGCGACGGCCAGGTCGGCGATCGTCGTGTCCTCGGTCTCGCCGGAGCGGTGCGAGATGACCGCGCTGTAACCGGCCTTGCGGGCGAGCTCGATCGCATCGAACGTCTCGGTCAGCGTGCCGATCTGATTGACCTTGATGAGGATCGAGTTGGCGATGCCTCGCTCGATGCCCTCTTTCAATCGCGCCACGTTGGTGACGAACAGGTCGTCGCCGACGAGCTGCACCCTCCTGCCGATCGCCCTGCTGATTTGGTCCCAGCCGTCCCAGTCGTCCTCCGCCATCCCATCTTCGATGGAGACGATCGGGTAGCGGGCGGTCCAGTCCTGATAGAGCGACACAAGCGCCGACGAGTCGAGCGACCGGCCCTCCCCCTTCAAGACGTAGCTGCCGTCCTTGTAGAACTCGCTGGAGGCTGGGTCCAGAGCGATGGCGACGTCCTCGCCGGGTTGGTAGCCGGCCCTGGAGATCGCCTCGACGATCAGCTTGAGAGCGTCCTCGTTCGACGCCAGGTGAGGCGCGAAACCTCCCTCGTCCCCCACCCCGGTCACGAGGCCCTGCGCCTTGAGGACCGCCTTCAGCGCGTGGTAAACCTCCGAAGTCGCCCGCATCGCGTCGGCAAAAGTGCGTGCACCGACCGCGCAAACCATGAACTCCTGCAGGTCGACCGGTGTGTCCGCATGCACCCCTCCGTTGAGGATGTTCGCCATCGGAAGGGGAAGCAGCGATGCGTCCGCTCCGCCGAGGTGGCGATAGAGCGGAACGCCCCGGGCATTCGCCGCGGCGTGCGCGACGGCCAGCGACACGCCCAGGATCGCGTTCGCACCCAGCCGCGCCTTGTTCGGCGTTCCGTCGAGCTCGATCAGGGCCTGGTCCAGCGTTGCCTGGTCTTCGACGTCGAACCCCTTGAGGCGCTTGGCGATCTCGCCCTCGACGTTGGCCACGGCTTTCAGCACGCCCTTGCCGCCGTATCGCTTTGGATCGCCGTCGCGCAGCTCTACCGCCTCGTGCACGCCGGTCGAGGCACCCGAGGGAACGATCGCGCGACCCCTGCCCTTGTCCGTCTGGGCCGTCACGGCGACGGTCGGATTGCCACGCGAGTCGAGCACCTCGAGCGCGCTGAGCCCTGTGAGTCGCGCCACGAATCCGAAGTCTATCTAGTGGACGGTCGTGGCCCAGGGGCCGAAGCCACGCGTTGGGTGCACGCTGAAGCCGTAGTCCAGGAGCACCGTCGCGTCGGCCGCCGAAACTCCCGTCGCGTTCATCACGACCGCGATCAGGTGCCGGCCGCCACGCGTCGCCGTGGCCACGACGCAGCCACCGGCGTTGTCCGTCAGGCCAGTCTTGAGGCCGGTCGCCCCAGGATAGGTCCGCAGCAGCGAGTTGAGGTTGTAGGGGTGAAACGCCTTGTGCGTCGCGCCCGCCGGAATCGAGAGCTCCTTGGTGGCGGCGATCGCGGCCAGCTGCGGGTAGTAGGTGTCGAGGTACGCGGCGGTGTGCGCCAGGTCGTGCGCCGACATGCCGTGACCGGGCGCGTCGAGTCCACTGGGGGTCACGAAGCGGCTGGCCGCCAGGCCGATGCTCGCTGCCTTCTGGTTCATCTGCCGGATGAAGCGATCGCGAGGCACAATGCCGGCCGCCAGCGCCTCGGCCGCGTCGTTGCCCGAGTCCAGGAACAACCCGTAGAGCAGATCACGCACAGAGACCTGCTCACCCGCGGTCAGACCCATCACGCTGGGCTCGACGTGGGTGGCCTGTTCGGTCACTGTGACCATCTGATCGAGCGATCGCGCGTCGTCCACCGCGACCATCGCCGTGATCATCTTGGTCAGGCTCGCGGGCGCGCGTGACGTCTCGGCGTCGCGCTGCCACAGCACCTGCCGGGCGTCGAGGTCGACCAGGAAGGCCGCCTGCCCGTGGATCGGCAGGGGCGGCTGGCCATGCGTCGCCAGCCAGTAGTAGGAGAAGTCAAAGTGGTCGTACGACTTGGCGAGAGGTGCGGCCGCGCTCTGCAGGTGGAAGTCGAACGGAATCGTCCGGGTGCGAGCGACGTAAGCGGTCGTGAGGACCGCAACCGCGATCACGCCGAGCGAGATGAAGAACGTCAGACGCTCGCGGCGTTGACGGCGCCGCGCGCGCATGTGTTTGGAACTAAGTTCTGAGACGTAGGCTGTGACGGCTGGAACTCCCTTGATGAGTTGTCGCGTGGATTCTAGCGGGCCGGATCGCTGCTAAGAGGGTGCGTGCACCGGCGCGTAGGCGGGTGGCGGCGGCATCTTCGGGATCGGAGATGTCGTGGGCTCGTGCAGCCGCGTCGCCAGCTGATCGCTGGCTGCCTCCATAGTCTGTAGCACGGTCTCCGAGTCCTTCTCGTTCATGAAGACCGCCTGGCCGTAGTCGTAGATCCGGATCGCCTTCCACGAAGCCGCCACGAGCTGCGTCCCGTAGAACGTGTAGGTGCCGACGATGCCTTCGCGCGTCTCCTCGGACCACATCTGGTCGAAGACGAAGTTGCCATGCGAGTACGTGATCAGCTTGCCGTGGTAGACCTCCACCCCCTGGTACCAGTGCGGGTGATTGCCGATCACGATGTCGGCGCCCCAGTCGATCGACATGTGACCGATGGCGACCGGGTCGTCCGGGGTCGGCACGCCAGGATCCGAAATCGGCTGGCGCTCGTACTCCTTGCCCCAGTGAAACTGGACGACGACGATATCGGCCTGCTGACGCGCGCGCTGGATGCTCGCCTTCAACGCAACTTTGTCGATCGCCCGTCCCACGCCGTTGAACGCGATGAAGCCGAACTTGACTCCGCGCACGTCGATCACCGCGACAGGTCCCAGGCCGGTGCTCAGAATCCCGTTCTTCTGCAGCAACTGGTCGGTCAGCCTGATCCCCTCGGCTCCGTAGTTGGAGGTGTGATTGTTGGCCAGACTGGCCACGTCAGCCCCCATCAGCTTCAAGCCGTTGACGAACCTCGGGTCGCCGCAGAACGTGAAGCTGCTCGCCGCGCTCACCGGACAGCCGACAAACAAAGGCGCCTCGAGGTCGATGAATGTGACATCGGCGTCCTTGACGAAGTCCGCCGTCGGTCGGAACGGCCACAGGTAGTCTTGGCGCTGAGTTGCGTAGAAGTTGACGCCGCGCGACGGAATGACGTCACCGGTGACCAGCAGGGTGCGCACGTGCGCGGGGTCGTTGGGCACGACGTAGGTCGGATGAAAGAGCTCCTGCAGGCTCAGCACGGGTAGCCGCCGGTTGGTGCGCTCCGCGAAGGAGGGCTGGTCTCCCATGTCCGGCCGCCCCATGAAGATGCGCGCGCTCGAGGCGGTGGTTGGGACAAGGGGAGCCGTGCCCTGGTTGCAGGCCATGAGCAGCACCGCCGCGACCAGGATCCCCCGCCGGCTCATCATTCGACCGGCAATTCTGCCAGCAGATCCTCGATTGCGATCAGCCGGGCCACGTACGAGCGGACCGGTTCACCGAGCTCGCCCGCGGCTCGAAAGACACGCTGGTTGCCCTCGGCGCGGCGAGTGGCGAGCATCGTGGCGAGATTGCGGTCGAGAGACCCGCGGCGGATCGCGACCTCGACCATGCTTCCAACCCACGACCCGTACAACGCGACCTCTTGCTCGCGGGGATCGGCGCCGCCTACCGGCGAGGGCTTATGGACGTGCTCGTCCCATAGTCGCCGTAGCCTCTGAATTCGCTCGGAGGGCGGCACCTTGAGGGGTCCCCGCGAAGTCACGCCGAAGGCTCTGACTTCGTGGGGTTATCCCGCTCCTGCTTTCAGCTGAGCGACCACAGCGTCCGCAACCTGGCTTGTCCCCACAGCGGTCGGGTCGTCACGCTTTTCCTTGAGGTCGTAGGTCACGTGCTCGCCGAGCGCGATCACGTTCGCGATCGCCTTCTCGAGCGAGTCGGCGGCGGCGGTCTCCTCGAGGTGACGAAGCATCAGCACGCCGGAGAGCATCACCGCCATCGGGTTGACCTTGTTCTGTCCGGCGTACTTCGGCGCCGAGCCGTGCGTGGCCTCGAACACAGCACCGTTGGTGCCGATGTTGGCGCCGGGCGCCAGGCCCAGCCCGCCGATCATGCCCGCGCCGAGGTCGGAGATGATGTCGCCGTACAGATTCGGGCAGCACAGTACGTCGTATTCCTTGGGCCTTAGCACGAGCTGCATGCACATGTTGTCGACGATCCGGTCCTCGAACTCGATGTCGGTGTTGCGTTCGGCGACCTTGCGTGCGATGGAGAGGAACAGCCCGTCGGTGTGTTTCATGATGTTTGCCTTATGTACGGCCGTGACCTTGCGGCGGTTGTTCTTCCGTGCGTAATCGAAGGCGTACTGCACGATCCGCTCCGAGCCACTGATCGAGATCGGCTTGATGGAGATGCCGCTGTCCGGGCGGATCCTTTTCTTGAGCAGATCGGAAATCTCCTGGATCAGGTGCTGGGCGTCGCTCGTGCCCTGCTCGAATTCGAGGCCTGCGTAAATGTCCTCGGTGTTCTCGCGCACGATGATGAAATCCAGGTCGTCGCGAAGGTTGCGCGCCCCCTTGTAGGCCTTGACTGGGCGAACCAGCGCGTACAGGTCGAGGGCCTGGCGGAGCGCCACGTTGACGCTGCGGAAGCCGCTCCCGACCGGCGTCGTGATCGGGCCCTTGAGAGCAACCTTGTTCTTGCGAATCGACTCCAGGACCGGGTCTGGAAGCGGCGTCCCGAACTCGGCGATCGCGGCCTCACCGGCCTTCTGAACGTCCCATTCAAACTCGACGCCGGTTGCCTCCAGGACGCGAACTGACGCGTCGCAGATCTCTGGGCCGACGCCATCGCCCGGGATCAGCGTTACGGCGTGCTTAGCCAATCCGTTGAACTTGGCGTGAAGCTGGCCAGACTACCGGTTTTTGAAGTAGTCCGCGTTGATCTGGATGAAGTTGCGCCACTGCTCTGGCACTTCATCCTCAGGAAAGATCGCGTCCACCGGGCACGGATCGACGCAGGCGCCGCAGTCGATGCACTCGTCAGGGTCGATGTAGTACATGTTCGCCGCATCGTCTGTATGGATGCAGTCGACGGGGCAGACTTCGACGCATGAGGCGTCCTTGACGTCTATGCAGGGTTGGACGATGACGTATGCCATGTGCCTGAAGGGTACCATGCACCGTTAATGCCCGAATCAGAGCCCAAACCGAAGCTGATTGAGCTCGTGGCGCCCGGTGCGGGACAGGGTTGGAAGGCCGTCCTCAAGAGCGGAAAGGCCGCGGTCGTCCACGAGATCCCGGTTCCGCCGGCCGAAGCCACCGCCGCGGTGCCGCGGATGCAGCGCCTCTTCGACCACCGGCATCCCGCCCTCTCCCCCGTCCTTGCCTGGGGCATCGACAACAACGGGCTCTGGGTCGCCGTCGAGCCCAACGAAGGCACGCCGCTGGGCTCGATCCTGACCCGCGGGCCGCTGACTCCGCCGGCGGCAGCTGCGCTCGGGGCCGCGGTGCTCTCGGGGGTGGCTGCCCTCCATGAGGCGGGCATCGCCATGGGGGGATTCGGCGCCACCGCGATTCGAGTGACCACCAACGGCGACGTCCGCCTCGGCGGTCATCCGGCCGCGGCGGTTCGAGGCGCGCCTTCGCAAAGCGACCTGCGCGCCGACGTCCGCTCCTGCGGGATGGCCGTGTGCGCAGCGTTCGGAGTCGACCCGGCCGGCGCCCCCGCTCCCGCCAACATCCCGCCGGGTCTGGTGGTGACGATGAGGTCGATGGCGAGCGGCGCCATGGGGCCTTCCGCCGACCGGGCCCAGGGCGCGCTGCGCGAGATGGCCGCGGCGCTGCTGGCGCCCGACCGCCAGATGCAGGCGCAATCGGAGCTGGCGACGCGTGCCGGGGGTCGTGAGCTCCCGCCGATCACTCCCTTCCTGCCAGACGGCACCGTATCCCCGCCACGGCCCAGCCAGCCGGTGCCGGCCGTGACCGCACCCCAGGCCCCCGCTCCCGCGCCGAGCCCGGCGCCATTCATCGCGCCGCCTAGGCGCGACGAGACACCGATCCGGCAGTCGGTGTCCTACGAGGCGCCAGATCGACCTGTGCAGACGTACCCCTCGATGCCGGCGATCACATTCGGGCCGGCGGCCGGGGCGCCCGCCGCTCCCGCGGCTCCCGCCCCGCCCGTAGAACCAGCCCCCGCCGAGCCGCAGACCAGCATGCCCTCGATCCCGACCTGGTCCGACGCCCCGTCCGAGCCGCCCGCGGCCGGCGTCACGAGCCCGGAGGCCCCCGCGCAGGTGGAAGATGCTCCCCCCGCGGAGCCCGTGTCGCCCACGCCTCCCGCGGTGGAGACGCCGCCGCCGATCCCCTCCTGGTCGACCTCTCCGCCCAAAGGTGCTCCGGACGAGCCCCCGCCCCAACCTGCTCCGACCGAGCCCTCGCCAATCCCGTCGTGGTCCACGTCGCCGCCTCAACCTGCTCCGGCCGAGCCCCCGCCCCAACCTGCTCCGGCCGAGCCCTCGCCAATCCCGTCGTGGTCCACGTCCGCGCCCCCACCTGCTCCAGCCGAGCCCCCGCCGATCCCCTCCTGGTCGACCTCTCCGCCCGAAGCCGCTCCGGTCGAACCTGGGCCGGCGGCGACCGAGTCACCCCCGCCGATTCCCACCTGGTCGTCGGCCCCTTCCTCACCCAACCCTGTCGAGACGCCCGCCCCGACGCCCGAGCGCCCACCGACCCAGCCGACCTGGACCCCGATGGAGCAACCAGCCTGGAGGCCGGGAACGACCGCGCCGGCCGAGCCCCTCGGCACCGGCGAGGCGCTCCCCACATTCCAAGCGCCCGTGGCAGAGCCAGAGCCTGTGGAGGCGCCCAGTCGCCCCGTCCCGATCGCACCGGTGCCGGCGCGAAAACCCTCGGTCTCCCAACGCAAGGCCGGCGACGGCGCACCATCGGAGCGACCGCCCTGGCTCGTACCCGCGGCCATCGCGGTGGCGATCGTGATCCTGCTCGGGATCTTCGGGGTCATCGTGCTCGCCAATCGTGGCGGGGGCCCGGTGAGTCTCAATCCGTCACCATCGACAAAGCCAACCGCGTCCCCGAGGACATCGCCCGGCACGTCACCGACGGGAGGAGGACCGCAGGCGGTTCCGGTTTACGCGCCGTCGAGCGCGGCCCCGGTGAGCAAGGTCCAGATCTGCACTCCCGAGTCGCCCTGCAACATCCCGGGCGGCACGCCGGAGAAGGCGACGGTATGCGACCTCAGCTCCTGCAAGCTCGAGGTGGCGATCTACTTCACCACCTCGCAGAAGTCGGTGGCAGTCTCCTACACGCTCAAATTCTTTAATCGCTGCACGGGAGCGACGACCGATCTGCCAGGGGCCAAGACGACGACACCCGCCAGCGGCTACATCGTCGCCGTGCCGACCGATCACCTGGCCGTAAGGATTCCCAGCGGGGTGAAGTCCGGCGCCCTGGTCGCGGTCTCGCAGCAACCGGCTGTGGCGGCGTCGGCACCGCTGCTGCTCGGGGCTGAGACCTGCTAGCGGTCCTTCAAGCCGTAGCGCAGAAACAGGAAGTCGCCGTGCCGGCGTGCGCTCAGGAGCTTGGTCCAGAGGCCTCGACCCGGTAGGAGCTCGGCGCCCGCGACCATGCCCATCCGAGGTTCGCCGTCGCGACCTGCGATCACCGGCGAGATGGTGACGAAGGCTTCGTCAAGCAGGTCGCGACCGATGAGCTCCCCCATCACGTGCGGCCCGCCTTCGGTGAGGATCGCTTCGTAGCCGCGCCGGCGCAGCTCGTCGATCGCGCCAGGCACGTCGACGTGCCCGCTCGCACCGATCTCGATCAGGTCGCAGGACTCAGGGAGCCTCTCCCGGAGATGCTCTGCCCCCGTGGAAGTGGTGACGATCGTCGCGCCTCCGATCACGGCCGGGTGCGACACCTCGACGTCGCCGCTCGCGGTGAGGAGGACGAGTCGCGGCCGCGGCTGGCGGCCGAGCTCGAGGCGAAGGTCGGCAAAGGCCTCGGTCAGGTCGGGATAGACGTGCTCCGGCGTCCAGTGATGTCCGGCGGAGGCGCGCAACGTGCCGGCGCCGACCAGGACCGCGTCGGCGAACGCACGGAGCAGTCCCATCAAGAAACGGTCGGCGTGGTTGCGACCGCTGATATCCGACCCCGCGGACGGCCTCGATCCGAGCGT
>WNFV01009107.1_pt1 | contig 30425 bp, 27 predicted proteins | sample 5400101 | NCBI WGS metagenome assembly WNFV01 (sample SAMN13153361, study PRJNA577476) | soil metagenome | isolation source: 115 cm soil or saprolite under grassland replicate 1 | place: USA:California | collected 2016-06-15
AACTTCCGTCTGACCCGCTTCGTCGACGCGGCGCTTAAAGCCAGCGCTCTTTATCAGCGCGACCAGGAGTACGTCGTTAAAGACGGCGAGGTCATCATCGTCGATGAGTTCACCGGCCGTCTCATGTACGGGCGCCGCTGGTCGGACGGCCTGCACCAGGCGGTGGAGGCCAAGGAAGGCGTCAAAATCCAGCGCGAGAGCGTGACCTACGCCACGATCACGCTTCAGAACTACTTCCGCCTTTACAAGAAGCTGGCCGGCATGACCGGTACCGCCTGGACCGAGCGCGAGGAGTTCCACCAGATCTATGGACTGGACGTGCTGATCATCCCCACGCACCGCGACATGGTCCGCGATGACTTCTCGGACATCATATTCCGCTCGGAGGACGGCAAGTTCCACGCCGTCGTCTATGAGATCGAGCAGACGCATGCCGAAGGACGGCCGGCCCTGGTGGGCACGGTCTCCATCGAGAACTCCGAGACGCTCGCGGAAATGCTGAAGCGCCTCTCCCGCTGCGAGCTGAAAGACTGCGGCGAGCACCACCCGGTCTGTCCGCTAAAGGAGCCGCAGGTCCTCAACGCCAAACAGCACGAACGGGAGGCGCATATCGTCGCCCAGGCGGGCGTGTATGGCGCCGTCACTATCGCCACGAACATGGCGGGCCGTGGCACCGACATCATCCTCGGGGGCAACCCGGAGATACAGGCTGAGGAGATCGCCCGCAAAAGGGGCTTGGACCTCATCTCCGCGCCTGAGGAGGAGGCCGCGAGCATCCACACAGAAGCGCGCGAGCAGTGGCAGGTCGAGCACGATCGGGTGGTCGCCGCCGGCGGGCTGCACATCGTGGGCACGGAGCGGCACGAGGCGAGGCGAATCGATAACCAGCTGCGCGGCCGTTCCGGACGCCAGGGAGACCCGGGCAGCTCTCGCTTCTTCGTGTCCTTTGGCGACGAGGTGATGCGACGCTTCGCGCCGGACTGGATCGGCGGCCTCCTGGGCCGAATGGGAATGGACGAAAACACGCCGCTCGAGAGCGGCATGGTCTCGAAGGCAATCGAGCAGGCGCAGACGAAGGTCGAGGGGCACAACTTCGACATCCGCAAGCACGTCGTCCAGTACGACGACGTCATGAACCGCCACCGCGACCTCGTCTACACCGAGCGCCGCAAGATCCTCGAGGGCGCAGACCTGCGCGCGAACATCCTCGAGATGGTCGAGCAGGAGATCGAGCGCGCGTTCGAGGCGTTCGCGTCGGGCGAACGGGCCGATGAGTGGGAAGTGCCGAGCCTCATCACGGAGCTAAAGACGATCCTGCCGCTTCCATCCTCCTTCACAGAGCAGTACGTCCTGCGCTCAGACACCGGCACGGTGATCGACGAGGTCACCGCGCATGCGCACAAGTCGTACGAAGAGAAGGAGCAGAACCTCGGGGCGGACAAGATGCGGACCCTGGAGCGGCTGGTCCTGCTGGGCACGATCGACCGGCTCTGGGTGTACCACCTGACCGCGCTGGACGAGATGCGGCAGGGCATCGGCCTGACCGGTTACGGCGGGCGAGACCCGCTCGTCGAATACAAGCGCGAGGCGCACGACATGTATACGCAGCTGACGGACCACATCCGCCAGCAGGTGTCGCGCCGCATCTACCACGTAACGCTGACACCGGCGCAGCCGCAGCCGGCACAGCCGGCCTTACCCGCGAACGCGCAGGAGAGGGGCCCCTCAGCCGATGTCGAAGGCGCGGCCGTGCCTTCCCGCACAGGAAACGGCCGTCGCGCCAGACGGCAAGCCACTTCTGCCAGGTCCGGCAACGGCGCAGCGAGCGAGCCCTCAGCCACAAGCGCGGCGACGGGCGCAACCGTCAATCGGAAGGTCGGCCGCAACGATCCCTGCCCTTGCGGAAGCGGCAAGAAGTATAAGAAGTGCCACGGCTCCGGCGCGCTGGTCTAGAGTCGAGATGAGCCCGAGAGCATCGGCCGGCTGGAAACCTCAGACCGAGGCCAGACGAATAGTCGCGGAGCTGAAGCGCGCGGTGGCTGCCGGCGAGACGCACTGGTTCCTCGCGCTGATGGAGGCCGTGCGCGAGTGGCCGCTGCCGGAAGAGGATACGGGCGATCGCACTTACCGCTACCTTGTCGGCGGCGAGGCGTTCGACTGGCTGTGGAAGAGGCGCTACAGCTCGCCGTGATGGAAGAAGTGCATAAGGAACGGTTCGCCTCGCGCGTCTGGGAGAACGGCCACGGCGACGACGAGGCTTTTCAGCGCCTGTATGGCGCCTCGCTCGGGGAGCTTTTCGCGGAGTTTCGTCAAAGGGAGAAGGCGAAGCCGAGGAAGGCGCGCGCTTCGACCCTTTCGGGGAAGGGCTCAGCGCGAGCGGACGGCAATGGCCACGCCATAAAAGACAGCGGCAACGGCGAAGACCAGATCTCGCTGGCCGATCTTACGGAGTTCACTTACTGGCTCTTTCGCCGGCGCGTCAACGGCTCCGAGCCGGCGCGCGTCGCCAGCGACACCCGCAAGGGGCTGGCGCAGCTTCAGCGGCTGGAGGCCCAGCGGCGGCGGGCGGGCGCCGTAGCGTCGCATTTCGCCGAGGCGTAGACCTAAGAACGACGATAACCTACCCGCATCAAACTTGCCCAACCCTCTCGTTCGCGGCTATACTTATCCACAATTCCCACGAAGAGACCTGCCTTAGTTCATCGAAGGAGCCCGCGCAATGGCGACGCCGTACGCCTACTTCAAGAAGGAGATCGTGCCTCTTTCCGAGGCGAAGATCGGCGTGATGACGCACGCCTTCAACTACGGCACCGCTGTATTCGAGGGCATCCGCGGCAACTGGAACGAGGAAGAGGGCCAGATCTACGTCTTCCGCATGAAGGAGCATTTCGACCGGCTCCGCAAGAGCTGCCGGATCATGCAGATCGACTTCCCTTACGACAACGAGGAGCTGTACTCGATCACCACCAGGCTCGTCGAGATGTCCGGCTACCACGAAGACGTCTACATCCGCCCGCTCGCCTACAAGAGCTCAGAGGTCCTCGGCGTGCGGCTTCACGACCTCGAGGACGACCTGCTGATCTTCGTCGCGCCGTTCGGACCGTACCTCGACATTGAGAAGGGCGCGCGCTGTCAGACGTCTTCCTGGCGGCGGGTAGAGGACACAGGCATCCCCGCTCGCGCCAAGATCACCGGCATCTACGCCAACTCCGCGCTCGCCAAGACCGAAGCGAACCTTAACGGCTACGACGAGGCGATCATGCTGGACGAACGCGGCCACGTCTCCGAGGGCTCCGGCGAGAACATCTTCGTCGTCCAGGGTGACCAACTGATCACGCCGCCGCCTTCATCCAACATCCTTATCGGCATCACCCGCGACACGGTGATGACGCTGGCCCGCGAGGAACTCGGCATCGACACCGTCGAGCGCGACATCGACCGCACGGAGCTATACACGTCGGACGAGTGCTTCATGACCGGCACGGCCGCCCACGTCACGCCAGTCGTGGAGCTTGACCACCGGCCGGTCGGCGACGGCCGGATGGGCTCGGTCACCGGCCGGCTGGTAAAGCTGTACTTCGACATCATTACCGGACGCCACCCAAAGTATGCCCATTGGTGCACACCTTGCTTCTCAAAGGTCAAGGCCTGACGATTGAGCGCCCGGTGCGCACGACGGGGACACTCGTCGGCGCGGGCGCTTCGTTCTTGGCCCTGGCGCTCGCGATCGCGCTCTTGCTCAAGGTAAGCGGCTGGCCCGTCTCCTTTCCGCAGTTCCTGGGCTACCTGGGGGCCGGCGTGCTTGTGCTCCTGTCGCTTCTGTTCGCCTTCTGGGCCTACGGGTGTTTCAGTCTGCGCTACGTCCTGGACCGCACGGGGCTGACGATCATCTGGGGGCCGCTCAAGCACTTCGTGTCGCTTGATCGGATTCAGACGTTCGTGCACGGGCGGGGCGAGCACCGGCCGAAGGTGAGCGGCCTCGGCTGGCGCGGATATCACATCGGGCGCGGCTACGTGGACGAGTTCGGTCGCGTGCTCTTCTTTTCGACACATCGCTCGCCGGAGGAGCTTGTTTACGTGCAGACAGGCGACACGACTTACGCGCTTAGCCCCGAGGACCCGGCGCGCTTCGTCGCGGAGGCGCAGCGCTTCCGGCAGGCCGCCCCGTCGCTTGCTCCGGCCGGCGTGCCTGCAAAGCGGCCTGCGGTCCAGCGGAACCTGATTGCAGCCCATCCGATCTGGGCGGACCGCGTCGCTCAGGTCCTCGCTGTTGCGGCGATTGTCGCGAACCTCGCGCTGTGGGGGTTTCTCTTTGCCGTCTATCCGGACCTGCACAACGAAATCCAGATCGAGTTTCCGCCCATAGGTGACGTAACGACTCTCGCGGCGCGGAGCGAGATCTTCAAGATATCCGGCACGGCCACTGCAATCCTGCTCGTGAATCTTCTGGCCGCCCTGGGGTTCCAGTGGAGAGAACGCGCCGCTGCGTACCTGCTCCTGAGCGGTGGCATCTTCTTCCAGGCCGTCTTCTGGATCGCCGCCATCGTCGCCGTCGCCAACGCCTAGCCACGGACCGCAGGACTTCGCGACTCCCGCGCTCGTATCATAAGAGTGTGAAGCGCTTCATCCCGGTCGCGGTCATCCTGCTGCTCTCGCTGCTGGCTCAAGCCTGCGGTTCTTCGAGCGATGATCCCGAGGCGTCCTCGACGCCCTCACCGGCGCGGACGCAATCGCCGCGCGGCAGCAGTGGGACCGCAACACCCCGCAACAGCCATTCGTCCGTGCTGCTTCCCTGGATTCAGGTGACGCCGTCTGCTGACGGCAGGATCAGCGGCCCCCTCTACATCGCGCTGGGGGACTCGCTTTCGGCCGGCGTAGGAGCGTCGGACTACAACGAGAAGGGGTTCGTTGGGCTTGTGCACGACGCTTTGAGCCCGGAGTTCGCGTTGCTGAACCTGGGCATTGCGGGACACGACAGCTTCGAGCTGATCGATGAAGGTCCCCTTGAACGCGCGACGGCCGAGATCCGCGAACGGAACAACGATGACGATCCGGATAACGACGTCGAGGCCGTCACGCTCGAGATCGGCGGCAACGACCTGCTGGACCTCTTCTTCGACCTCGTGCTGCCCGGCCGCTGCCCGAGCGTGACCGAGGGCCTTCAGAAGCCCGAGTGCGTCCAGGCGCTGCAAGAGACACTCGACGCTTACGAGCCCAACCTGGACCTTATCCTCGACCGTCTGCGCGAGGCCGACCCGCAGCTCACCATCTTCCTCATGACGCTCTACAATCCGTTTTCCGGCGCCTCGCCGGTCCTGGACGAGCTCGGGGAGCTGGCGCTGGAGGGGGCGCCGGACACGCCGTTTCCCGAGGGTCTTCAAGACATCATCCGCCGCCAGGCGGAGGCGAACGATGTCCATCTTGTGGAGGTGTACCCGCACTTCGAAGGCAAGGCGCACGAGTACATTGCGGGAGACACAATCCACCCCAACGACACTGGCTATCGCGTGATGGCGGACGCCGTCATCACCGAAATGCGCGCGGCGGGTGTAATCGACTAGACTGAGGTCGAAATGGCCTACGACGTGATCGTCGCCGGCGCCGGACCTGCGGGCAGCACGGCGGCACGGCTGCTCGCAGGGCGCGGCGCCTTGGTCCTCTTGCTGGACAAGCAGCGCTTTCCGCGCGACAAGCCCTGCGGCGGCGGGGTGACGCTGCGCGCCGCTTCCGTGCAGGACATCGACCTCTCGCCGGTCATCGAGCGCACGATCTACGGCGCGCGCTTCTCTCTACGGTTGGGAGCAAGCTTCGATCGCAGATTCCACCAGCCGCTGACGTACATGACGCAGCGCTGCCGCCTGGATGCGCACCTCGCTGAGCGCGCCGCCGAGGCCGGCGCCGAGTTCCACGACGGCGAGGCGGTGCGCGCCATCGAAGTTGAAGGCGGCGCCGCCCTCGTCGCGACGGACCGCGGCACGTACACAACCCGCGTAGTGATCGGTGCGGACGGTGCGAACGGGGTCACTGCGCGTGCTGCCGGCCTGCGCCCGCGCTTCGAGGAGGCGGTGGCGCTCGAGGGGAACGTGCCGTTTTCGCCCGACATCCCTGAGGACTGGCGGGAGTTCGTCGGCCTGGACCTCGGCGGGCTCGCGGGGGGCTACGGCTGGGTCTTCCCGAAGGCGGAGCATCTGAATGCCGGCGTTGGCGCCTGGAAGTACGCCGGCTTCACGCTGCGGCCGAAGCTGTCGCAGCTCTGCCGGCGCTATGGGTTCGACGCCTCGGGCCTCGAGAACCTGCGCGGGCATCATCTTCCGGTGCGCCTGCCGGGCTCGCCAATCGCGCGCGGGCCCGTCGCGCTGGCGGGCGACGCAGCGGGGCTCATCGACCCGCTTTCGGGCGAAGGGATACACATGGCGTTCGCCAGCGGCCGTCTCGCCGCTGAGCACGCGCTGCGGTGTCTCTCAGGTGAGGCGGCGAGCATGATGAGCTACCAGCGGGCCGTCGATGCGCAACTGCAGCCGGAGCTGGACATCTCCCGACGGCTCCAGGAGCTCTTCCACTTCGCGCCGCCGCCGTACCTGGCGCTGATGCGGCGGAGCGAGAAGTTCTGGCTGTTCTTCTGCCACCTGATCCGTGGCGAAATGACGTATATGGACTTCGTCCGCATAATTGGGCCGCTGCGGATAGCGGTGGACTTCTTCGCAGACGTCGCCCGGCGCCGGCGCGAGGCGCGGGTGGCGGCGCTGACGCCCTTGATTCGGCCGTCCTAGGGGTCGTGGCAGAACCGAAGTCCGTAGATGCGCCACGCCGGGGCGCATCTACACGAGCCGCTCCACTGACAGCCATCGTTCTCGCGATGCTGGCCGCCGTCTCGCTCGCGGCCTGTGGCGACAGCGACGGGGGCTCCGGAACGCTCGCCACTGATCCCCCGGGGCTAACCCGGATCACCTTCGTGAACAAGGACGGGAGCGCGGTCGATCTGCTGGTCGAGGTGGCTGATACGCCGGAAGAACGCGGCGTCGGCCTGATGAACCGCGAAAGTCTGGCGGAGGAGCAGGGGATGCTGTTCGTGTTCGAGCAGGAGGTACAGGCGGCGTTCTGGATGAAGGACACGAAAATACCGCTGTCGATCGCCTTCGTCGAGGGAGAGGGCGAAATCGTCGACATGCAGGACATGGAGCCGCTGTCGGAGGAGCTGCATGTGCCGGACAAGCCGTACCTGTACGCGGTCGAGGTGAACCAGGGGTGGTTCTCGCGCAACGGAATCGGGGTTGAGTCGGCGGTCCGGATCGCGCGAGCGGCTGCGACGGAGACGCCGGCTCTCAGTCCGTAGAACTGAACTCGATGACGAGGGTCGACTTCGGTTCTACAATGGAGCCGTGATCAAAGCACGCAACATTTCGCTGGGCCTGGTCGCGTTGGCCGCATCTACGGTGATCCTCAGCATCGTGGCCGTCTCTCTGGGACCCTCCGGTGGTCGCCCTGTGCAGACCTCGCTTACGCCCGATGTTCCAAATCCGACGGGTATGACCAGCTGTCCACCCGATAGGCAGTGGAGGTTGACCGACGACGAGTTGCCGCCGACCATTATGTGTGCGTACTCTGACTTGCTCTTGCACTCAGACTGACAATGGATTCGCTTTCGCCTCATCTCGTTCAGATACATCGCCTTGACTTCGCGCGTGCGCGCCCCTAAACTGCACACTACAACCCAACCAGCCACAGGCTGTGAGGGGGAGTAGTAGGGGTTACCCCGCTCGTAGAGAGCCGGAGGATGGTGAGAATCCGGCAGCGGCAGGCCTCGAACTCGCCCCTGAGCCTCGCCGGTGAAGGCAGAGGTCCATTAGCCGGCGACGGGTAGCGCCCGTTAGAGCGTTCCAAGAGCCCCGACTCGTCGGGGAATTAGGGTGGTACCGCGAGACCGAAAGTCCCGTCCCTTTGGGGACGGGATTAGTTTTTCTAGTGGTTAGTGGTCAGGGATTAGTGGTTAGGGAACGGAACTTGGTTACAGCCGAAAAGCGCAAGTTGAAGAGCAGGGCCGTCTACGAGGGTTATCACCGCGCCTTCGCGCGGTCGTACCTGCGCGCTATGGGCCTCACGGACGAGGACATCGCGAAGCCGTTTGTCGGCGTCGTTTCTGCCTGGAACGAGACGAGCCCTTGCAACGTCCACCTCAACCGCCTCGCCGGTCTCGCCAAGGAGGGCGTCAAGGCGGCGGGCGGGACGCCGCGCGAGTTCACCACGATCGCAGTCACCGACGGCATCGCGATGGGCTACGAAGGTATGAAGGCCTCGCTCGTCAGCCGCGAGGTCATCGCTGACTCGGTCGAGCTCGTGATGCTCGGCCACGGCTACGATGCCCTCGTCGGCATCGGTGGCTGCGACAAGACGATCCCCGGCTTCATGATGGCGATGGCCCGCCTCAACGTGCCGTCCGTGTTCATGTACGGCGGCAGCATCCTCCCCGGACGGTACCAGGGCCGCGACGTCACGATCCAGGATGTTTTCGAGAGCGTCGGTGCCGTCGAGGCCGGACTGATGACCGAAGAGCAGCAGTACGAGCTTGAATGCGCCGCCTGCCCGGGCGAGGGTGCCTGCGGCGGCATGTTTACCGCGAACACGATGGCCTGCGCCAGCGAGGCTCTCGGCCTCGCGCTGCCTTACAGCGCCTCGATCCCGGCCGTGGCTGAGGAACGGACCGAGGCAACTCGGGAGACCGGACGAGCCGCTCTCAGCCTGATCGAGCGAGACCTCAAGCCGCGTGATATCCTCACGCGCAAAGCATTCGAGAACGCGATAGTCGTCGTGGTCGCCATTGGCGGCTCGACCAACGCCGCGCTGCACCTGCCGGCGCTCGCCCACGAGTGCGGCCTCGAGCTTCCCTTGGACGAGTTCGACACAATCGCGCGGCGCGTGCCGCACATCGCCGACCTCAAGCCCGGCGGGCGCTTCGTCCAGGTCGACTTCCACCGCGCCGGCGGCGTCCCCCGCGTCATGAAGATGCTGCTCGACGCCGGCCTCATCCACGGCGACGCCATGACCGTTACCGGCAAGACAGTCGCCGAGAACCTCGAAGGGCTTCAGTTCCCGGACGAGAGTGAAGTGATCCGTCCGCTGGACCGCCCGCTCGAGCCAACCGGCACGATGGTCATCCTCAAGGGCAACATCGCCCCCGAGGGCTGTGTCATGAAGATCAGCAGCATCCACCGCGAGCGCCACAGCGGACCAGCCCGCGTCTTCGACTCCGAAGACGCCTGCTTCGAAGCCGTCGCAGCGCGCGCCATCAAGCCCGGCGATGTCGTCGTCATCCGCTACGAGGGCCCGAAGGGTGGACCCGGCATGCGCGAGATGCTCGCCGTCACCGCCGCCCTCGCCGGGCAGGGCCTCGATCAGGAGGTCGCACTCATCACCGATGGGCGCTTTTCCGGAGCGACCCGCGGCTTCACCGCCGGCCACATCGCACCCGAGGCCGCGGTCGGCGGCCCGATCGCCATCATCGAAGAGGGCGACATCATTTCTATGGACATTCCCAACCGTTCTATCCAGGTGGAGTTGAGCGAGGAGGAGATACAGCGGCGCCTTGGCCGGTGGCAAGCGCCCGCCCCCAGATACACGAGCGGGGCACTGGCCAAGTACGCCCGCCTGGTATCGTCGGCGGCCCGGGGGGCGGTATGCAGCTAAACAAGCGGCCATCAAGCCTGCTCGGCTGATACAAAACCGGGCTTTACCGCATCTATTGATTCGAAACTGAGAAATCGATTGCGAGGAACCAACATGGCTACGGATGAACGAGAATATACCGGCGCCCAGATGGTGATGGAGGCGTTCCTTCGGGAGGGCGTCGACACCATCTTCGGCATCCCCGGCGGAGCGAACCTGCCTCTGTATGACGTGCTCGAGTCGGGCGGCGTCGGCATACGCCCTGTTCCCGACGGGGTTGAGCCGAAAGAGTACCCGATCCGCCACTATCTGGTGAAGCACGAGCAGTGCGCCGCCCACGCCGCCGACGCCTACGCCCGCGTCACGGGCAAGCCCGGCGTCTGCTACGGCACCTCCGGCCCCGGCGCGACGAACCTGGTGACGGGCATCGCGAACGCCTTCATGGACTCCGTGCCGCTGGTCTGCGTGACGGGCCAGGTGATCAGCGCGCTGATCGGCCGCGATGGCTTCCAGGAGGCGGACATCCAGGGAATAACCATCCCGATCACGAAGCATAACGAGCTGGTCCGTAATGTGAACGAGATACCGCGGGCAATGCAGGAGGCGTTCTACATCGCGAAGACGGGACGTCCGGGCCCAGTACTGGTGGACATCCCGCGCGACGTGCTCCAGCACAAGGGGCGGTTCTACTGGCAGGACAGGGTGCAGCTGCGCGGCTACAAGCCGTACACCAACGGCGTGGACCCCGACGAGCTGGCCAAAGCCGTCGAGCTTATCGAGCAGTCTGAGCGGCCGATAATTCTGTCCGGGCACGGCGTCATCATCTCGCACGCATTCGAAGAGCTGCGGGAGCTGGCGGAGAAGGCCAACATCCCGGTGATCACAACGCTGCTCGGCATCAGCGGCTTCCCCGGCACGCACCCGCTGTACCTGGGGATGCCGGGCATGCACGGCATGTACTGGAACAACATCGCGATCAGCGAGGCGGACCTGCTGATTGGCGTGGGCATGCGCTTCGACGACCGCGTGACGGGGCGCCTCAAGGACTTCGCGCCAAAAGCGAAGATCATACATCTGGAGATCGACCCGGCAGAGATCGGGAAGAACGTCAAACCCTCGGCCACGCTGCGAGGCGACGCCAGGTCGTCTCTCCGCGAGCTGAACAAGCACGTGTCCCACAAGGAGCGTCGGGGCTGGTTCACCTGGCTGGACGACATGCGCAACAAGCACCCGTCAATCGTGATAAGAGAGACAGAGGAGGTGCTCCCGCAGTACGTCATCCAGCAGATCTACGAAGCCACGAGGGGAGACTGCATTGTAGTGACGGGCGTGGGCCAGCACCAGATGTGGGCAGCGCAATACTTCTGGTATGACCGCCCGAACAGCTTCATCACGTCAGGGGGGCTCGGCACGATGGGTTTCGAGGTTCCGGCGGCGATGGGCGCCCAGGTCGCTGCGCCGAACGACACTGTCTGGTCGATTTGCGGCGACGGCGGCTTCATGATGACGCTGCAGGAGCTGGCGACGATCGCGGAGTACCGGTGGCCGATCAAGTTCGCCATCGTGAACAACAGCGTGCTCGGCATGGTCCGCCAGTGGCAGGAGCTGTTCTACAAGAACAACCTGGTCGCGACGCCCCTCAAGAACCCGGACTTCGTCAAGCTGGCGGAAGCGTTCGGCATCCTGGGGCTGCGCGCCGAGAAGAAGCTGGACGTCAAGCCGGTGATCGAGACCGCGATGAGCCACCCGGGGCCTGTCGTAATCGACTTCCAGGTGAAGTACGACGAGAACTGCTACCCGATGGTGCCCCCGGGCGCCTCGCTGGACGAGACGATCGATCAGCCCGCGTACGCCTTCGAGCCGAAGCGGGTGGGCGATAAGGTCGGCGTGCGATGAGTGGTCCCACTGACGGAAGGACAGGCTTCGGCAAGATCAGGCCGCATACGATCATCGCGCTGGTGGAAGACAAGCCGGGAGTGCTCAACCGGATCGCGTCCAAGTGGCGGCAGCGCGGCTTTAACATCGAGAGCCTCGCCGTCGGCCACTCCGAGAAGCCGGGGCTCTCGCGGATGACGTTCGTCGTCGATGCGGACACCAACGCAGAGCAGGTGGTCAGGCAGCTCGACAAGCTGGTGGACGTCGTCCACATACGCGACGTGTCGCACGAGGACATCGTCAGCCGTGAGATGGCGATGGTGAAGGTGAAGGCGGACAAGCAGACCCGCAGCCACGTCATCGACATCGCAGAGGTGTTCAAAGCGGAAGTCGTGGACGTGGAGCCTGACTCGATCATCATCGAGGCGACGGGCGACGAGCAGCATATCGATTCGCTCGTGAACCTGCTTCGCGACTATGAGATCATCGAGCTCGTGCGCACGGGCCGCGTCGCGATGCTGCGCGGCCCGGAGGTATCGCACCCGCAAGAGGAAGAGGAGGAGCAGTTCGAACGCGCCCCGGGTATACATACGTGGTGAGAATTTGGAGGTAAGAAGTAAGAGGTAGGACGGCCGACATGGGTCCCGCTTCTCACATTTTCTGCTGAAGGAGAGTCGTATGGCCAAGATCTTCTATGAATCTGACGCGAACCTGGACCTGATCAAGAACAAGACGATCGGCATCATCGGCTTCGGGTCGCAGGGGCACGCGCATGCGATGAATTTGCGTGACAGCGGCTGCGACGTGATGGTGGGCCTTTATCCCGGCTCGAAGTCGTGGTCGCAGGCGCAGCAGGCGGGGCTGAAGGTGGGCACCGTCGAAGAGGTGGCGCGCGAGGCCGACATCATCATGATACTCGCGCCGGACCAGGTGCAGCGGCAGATTTACGTCGATAGCATCGAGCCGGGCCTGGCGGCCGGGAAGATGCTGATGTTCGCGCACGGGTTCAACATCCACTTCAACCAGATCGTGCCTCCCGCCGACGTAGATGTGACGATGATCGCGCCCAAGGCGCCCGGTCACCGCATGCGCGAGATGTTTGAGAACGGCGTCGGCGTGCCGGCGCTGATCGCGGTCCACCAGAACGCGACCGAGAACGCGCAGCAGGTCGCGCTCGCGTATGGCAAGGGGATCGGCTGTGCCAAGGCGGGGATCATCGAGACGACGTTCGCGGAGGAGACGGAGACGGACCTCTTCGGCGAGCAGACGGTCCTCTGCGGCGGCGTGACGGCGCTCGTCAAGACCGCCTTCGAGACGCTGGTGCAGGCCGGCTATCAGCCGGAGATCGCCTATTTCGAGTGCATGCACGAGCTGAAGCTGCTCGTGGACCTGATGCACGAAGGCGGCATGGCTTACATGCGCTACTCCATCTCGGACACGGCCGAGTACGGCGACTACACGCGCGGCCCGAAGGTCATAGACGAGCACGTGCGCAACCAGATGAAGCAGGTGCTGAACAACATCCGCTCCGGCGCCTTCGCGCGCGAGTGGATCATCGAGAACCAGGCCGGGCGCCCGAGCTTCCTGGCGCTGCGGCGGCAGAACCAGGAGCACATGATCGAGAAGGTGGGCGCGGAGCTGCGCGGCATGATGCCGTGGGCCTGCGACCGACGAACACGACCGACAACAGCGTTCGCCCACGGCGGCCTTCGCGCCGCCGGTCGAGCCGTACACGTCCACCGAGGGCAGCGATGATGCTACTGGCTTTCCGTAGTCCGAACGGAATCTATGTAACCAGGAACGAGTCAGAGACATCCTAACAACGAGAGATGCCTGCTATGAGAGTCAGCGAATGTCGTTGCGACCGCGGCTTGAGGGCGGCGGGCTGAGAGGGTCTTCGTGCACTTCAACGTTTGGCTAAAGACGAATTCCCGGCAATGGATCTTTGCCGGCGACATCGATGCGAAGCTCAAGGGCGCGATTAGAGATGGTGCCGAGCGCAAGCGCATCAATCTGCTCGAGTGGGAGGCGATGGTGGACCACATGCGCTTACGGATCGGAGGGCAGGATGCGGGCAATATCAGCAGGATCAAGCACCTACTGACCGGCGCATCGGCGCGATTGACGCTGCGAGCAGCGCCGGATATCCAGTTCAATGCGGGCCTGTCACACTTCTGGCAGAAGCGACAAGGGCAGACAGCAAGCGGCAGAGAAGTATGAGCGCAGGTATTGCAGTTGCCCGCAGCCTGGCGAGCGCTTCGCTAGGGGCCACCAGGCCCGTCCCGGCCGCAGGCGTGAGATTGCTGCTCAACCTTAGCCGGCCCTCCCCGATCGACATTGGGGGAGGGCCAAGCGGCAATTCGTAGGGGCGATCCTGCGTGATCGCCAAACCGCATTCGTAGATGCGTCCCGGTGGGACGCAGGAGGTTGAGAGAGATGACTACTGAAGACAAGGTACTGATTTTCGATACGACGCTGCGCGACGGCGAGCAGTCGCCCGGCGTTGCGCTGAACGTGGAGGAGAAGCTGGAGATCGCACGCGCGCTGGAGCGCATGCGCGTCGACTTCATCGAGGCGGGTTTCCCGGCGTCGTCACCGGGCGACCTGGAATGCGTGACGGAGATCGCCAAGCAAGTGCGGGGTACCGCTATCGCCGGGTTGGCGCGCGCGGTGCCGGCGGACGTGGACGCCTGCTGGGAAGCCGTTCAGCACGCAGCGCAGCCACGCATACACGTCTTCCTCTCCAGCTCAGACATCCACATGATGCATCAGTTGGTGAAGGACAGGGAGCAGGTCCTGGAGATGGCGCGCACGATGGTGGCGCGGGCGAAGAAATACTGCGACGACGTCGAGTTCTCGCCGATGGACGCCACGCGCTCGGGCTACGCGATTCCCGAGGAGTTCGGCGACTTCATCCGCAAGATTCAGGAGAACGTATCGAACATCCACAAGGCCCGCATCTCCGTGCACTGCCACAACGACCGCGGCCTCTCCGTGGCGAACAGCCTCGCGGCGGTGACGGCGGGAGCGCGGCTGGTCGAGACGTGCGTCAACGGCATCGGCGAGCGAGCCGGAAATGCCTCGCTCGAAGAGGTCGTGATGGCGATCAAGACGCGGCCGGACTTCTTCCACCTGAGCACCAACGTCGACACGACTCAGATTCATCGCACGAGCCGCCTTGTATCCCAGCTGACCGGAATGAGCGTGCAGCCGAACAAGGCGATCGTCGGCGCCAACGCCTTCCGGCACCAGTCCGGCATCCACCAGCACGGTATCACGAAGATGCGCCAGACCTACGAGATTATCGATCCCGCCGAGATCGGTCTGCCTCACGGGACGACGCTCGTCCTGAACAAGAACTCGGGCCGCCACGGGCTGAAGGCGCGCCTTGACGATCTGGGCTACGAGATCACCAGCGCTGAGCTTGACGGCGTCTTCGTCGCCTTCAAGGAATTGGCGGACAAGAAGGGCGAGATCGATGACCGTGACCTCGACGCGCTCGTATCGGGCGAGCGCCGGGCAATCGAAGACGTGTACAAGCTGGACCTGCTCCAGGTCTCGTGCGGCAACCAGGCGATACCTACGGCCACCGTGCGCATCATCGACCGTGAGGGCAGGCCCGCAGAGACCACCTCTACCGGCACCGGTCCGGTCGACGCCGCCTACCGCGCGATCAACGGCATCATCGGCGTCCCGAACCAGCTCCTGGAATACGCCGTCAACAGCGTGACCGAGGGCATCGACGCCCAGGGCGAGGTGACGGTCCGTATCGAAGCACACGATCGCACGTTCGTCGGCCGCGCCGCGGATACAGACATCGTCGTGGCGTCGGCAAAGGCGCTCCTGAACGCGCTCAACCGCGCGATTGCCCAGGCGCCCCGCGAGCCACAGGAGGCCTGGAGCAACCCATAGGTATCGGGCAAGAACGAGACTTTTGGGGGCGGCGCTCGTGCGTCGCCCCAAAGGGTCTCATGGGCGGCGACTGTGAATGATGAGAAACGATAAGGCAAGCTCAGTTCCGGAGCGGCCCGCCGGAGACCGAGAGCCCGAGTTGGGTGTTCTGACCAATCGTCGCCTCATTTTTGAGCCCGCCTCGCGAGCTTTCTGGTATGCGCGCCTAAGCATGCCAAGAAATGGTTTGAATGTCGGTCAGAGTGGGCCTATGCGCCAGCTTTTGTATCGCTTCATCGAGCCAAATGTGTCTCCTACGTACCTACATACCGCGAAAATCAAGGTGAGCCGGGGCCGCAAGACAGCGTGGTTTCGTGTGCATGACGCCGAAGAGTGGAAACGCGCCCTTGGTGAGTGGTCGTGATTTGACTGCGTATGCCGGACGCCCTAGAGTAAAGGATGCTCACGCTATTTGTACTCCTGGGAGGTCTGCAGTGGTCACCAAGCTCCGGCCCAAAGACGTGGCCAAACGGTATAACCGAAGTGAGAAGAGAGTCAGACAAATTGCGCGCGAGAGCACAGCTCACCATCGCCGCCACGAACGTTGGGTGTGGGAAGGCTGGGAAGACCCTGAACTAACCCCTGTCCTCCAGCGACTCGAGAACGGCCGACCGAGTGACAAATCTGAGGAGTGGGACCTCGTTATATCCCGGAAGAACCAGGTAACTCTCCCGGTCGCTAGTCTGGCAAAGCTGCGGGTCAAGCCGGGCGACAAATTGCTCGCCATCGTTCGTGGCCGTAGCCTGGTACTTCTCCCGCATCCACCAAGCTGGGCAGACTATTATGCGGGCATCGCGGAAGGGATGTATGGTCACACTAAGGAAGACATCGATGCCTACCTTAGAGAAGTGAGAGGGGATTGGCAGCCGCCGCTGGAGTAAGGCTATGGGGTCTGTTCGCTGAGCGGGAGAAGATTGGCCTTGACTCCTCGCCTTTTATCTACTATCTCAATCGACAGCAGCCGTACTTTCCGCAATGCCTTGAACTGCTACGCTGGCTAGAAACCGGGCGGCTGCGTGGGGTACTGTCGGTCGTCTCCGAAATGGAACTTTTGGCTGCCCCTGAGGTTCAGAACCGGCGACAGCTTGTCAACGATGTAGAAGCGCTGCTCGGTCGCTTGAGATACCTTGAGATCGTAAACGTGGACCGCACGATCGCCCGGCGGGCAGCGGAGCTCCGCGCACTTCATCGGCTCAAGGGACTCGATGCGCTTATAGGAGCCACCGCTGCTTCTGGTGGCTGCCGTTACCTTATTGGTAATGACGCAGAATTCGCGAAGCGGCTAACCGAAATCGAGTACCTTGTCTTAGACGATCTCATTGCGAGGAGGCCGTGATGGCCCAGGTAAACGCCCGTCCGGTCGAAGTCAACGGTATGTGCGATCCCCGTTTTCGCCCAGTGGAGGACGCCTTCCGCGAGAACTTCGAGAACTACGGCGAAGTAGGCGCCTCCCTTGCCGTGATGGTGGACGGGCGAATGGTCGTCGACTTGTGGGGCGGGCACATGGACGCCGCTCGCACGCGGCCCTGGGAGCGCGACACGATCGTCAACGTGTGGTCCACGACCAAGGGCATCGTGGCCACGTGCGCGCACCGGCTGGTGGACCAGCGCCTGCTCGAACTCGATGCGCCAGTCGCGAAGTACTGGCCCGAGTTCGCGCAAGCCGGTAAGGAGAAGCTTCCCGTCCGCTACCTCCTCAGCCACCAGGCGGGTCTGCCAGCCGTGCGGGAACCGCTGCCGATCGGCTCCGCCTTCAAGTGGGACGTGATGACGGAGGCGCTCGCGAAGCAGGAGTCGTGGTGGGAGCCCGGCACCAAGCACGAGTACCACGCCTTCACCTACGGCTGGCTCGTCGGCGAGGTGATCCGGCGGATAACGGGAACGACAGTCGGGACCTACTTCCGGAAGGAGATCGCCGAGCCTCTTGGGCTCGACTTCCACATCGGGCTCGGCGCCGAGCATGATGCTCGCGTTGCGGAGATCATCCCGCCGGAGATGCCGCAGCCCGGCGAGACGAACTTCGTGATGGAGATGTTGCGCGACACGGAGTCGATGTCCTTCAAGGCGATCGGCAACCCGCTGGACCTGATGAACTTCGCCAACGCCAACACCCGCGAGTGGCGCGCAGCCGAGATCCCGGCCGCGAACGGCCACGGCAACGCCCGCGCCGTAGCCCGGCTCTACGGCGCGCTGGCGCGCGGCGGCGAGCTCGACGGTGTGCGAGTGTTGAGCCAGGCGGCCATCGACCGGGCGATCGTCGAACAGGCGAGCGGACCGGACCAGGTAATGGGCCAGCCTCTGCGCACCGCGCTCGGATTCGTCCTGACGAGCCCGGAGGCGCCACTAGGGCCCAATCCCCGCTCTTTCGGGCATGCCGGGGCGGGCGGATCGCTCGGCTTCGGTGACCTCGATGCCCGGATCGGTTTCGGCTATGCGATGAACCGCATGCTCCAGCGAGACTCGCTGTTCGACCCGCGCTGGGGTGCGATGATAGACGCGGTTTACGCGTCGCTTTAGAGGCCGTCTTCGGCCCCACCCCCAGTGGGGGCCCAAAGGCGCTCCGCTACATTCGCACGTTGTCCTGCGTGCGAAGTTGTGCCATTTCCATCTTTTCCCCAATTCGCTCTCGCGATAATCTCACCACGGTACTATGGCGGACTCTGCGGCTGACTACCGAGCCCTCATCCGGGACATGCCGTCGGACGAACGGCCACGCGAACGGCTGCGGCTGCGCGGGCCGGACGCGCTTTCGAACGCGGAACTCCTCGCGATCCTGCTGCGAACGGGGAGCAAGGGCGAGAACGTGGTCGCGCTCGCGACGCGACTGCTGTCGCGCTTTGAGGGGATTAATGCGCTCGGCCGCGCGTCGTTCGCCGAGCTCTGCGCGGAGAAGCATGTTGGGACGGCGAAGGCGGCGCAGGTAATCGCGGCTCTTGCGCTCGGACAACGGATCATGGCGGCGCGGCCGGACGGAGGCGTCGTTCGATCGCCGGAGGATATCTACGCGCTGCTCGGCGCGGAGATGGCGCTACTCGAGCAGGAGCACCTGCGCGTCGTACTGCTCAACACGCGAAACCAGGTGGTTGGGGTGCGGCAGGTCTACAAGGGCAACGTGCATAGCGCCGTCGTGCGCATCGGAGAGGTGTTCCAGGACGCCGTGCGCGAGGGCTGTCCGAATATCGTGCTCGTGCACAATCATCCGTCCGGCGATCCCTCTCCCAGCCCGGACGACGTGGCACTCACGAAGCAGGTCGAGGAGGCTGGCCGGCTTCTGGCAATCGAAGTCGTCGACCACGTGGTCATCGGACGCGGCGCTCGCGCCTATGTGAGCCTCAAGGAGGCGGGGTTGGGGTTCGCCAAGAAATAAGCGCCGACCTTGCACCTTACGTACGCGTCATGGTATAGCTGTCAGCGCGATGGACTTTCGTTTTTCGCCGCAAGAAGAAGCGTTCCGCCAGAAAATACGCGACTGGCTGAAGGACAACTTGCCCGAGAGCTGGACCGGCGACCGGTTTTCCCGTGAGCAAGACTGGACCGTCTACCGGGAGTTCGCGAAACGGCTCTCGACGAAGAAATGGGTGGCCCCGCACTGGCCCGTCGAGTACGGCGGCCTCGGGCTCACTGTCATCGAGCAGCTCATCTTCAATGAAGAGATGGCGTACGCCAACGCGCCCGTCGGCTACAGCGTGATCGGCGTCGGATGGGCCGGCCCGACCATCATCGTCTACGGGACGGAGCAGCAAAAGAGGCAGCACCTGGGCGCGATCACCAGCGCCGAGACGATGTGGTGCCAGGGCTTCAGCGAGCCGAACGCCGGCTCGGACCTGGCGAACCTCTCGACGCGCGCCGTGAAGGACGGCGACGACTACGTGATCAACGGCCAGAAGATCTGGACCTCCGGCGCGCACTACGCGGACTGGATGATCTTGATCGCGCGGACGGACTTCGAGGCGCCGAAGCACAAAGGCATCTCGTACTTCCTGCTGGACATGAAGACGCCCGGCATCAGCACGCGCCCGCTGATCGACATGATGAACAACCACGGCTTCAACGAGGTCTTCTTCGAGAACGTGCGGGTGCCCAAAGACTGCCTGCTAGGCGAGGAAAACCGCGGCTGGTACATGGCGACGACGACGCTCGACTTCGAGCGCTCCTCGATTGGCGGCGCCGTTGGGGCGCAGAAGATGCTCGCCGAGCTGGTCGACTACACGCGCGATACCAGGGTCAACGGCCACCAGCTGTCGGACGAGGTCCAGGTGAAGGTGCGCCTGGCGGACGCGGCCGTCGAGGCGGAGCTGGGGCGGCTGCTGTCGTACCGCGTTGCGGCGATGCAGGCGCGGGGCCTGGTGCCGAACTACGAATCGTCGATCGCCAAGCTTTTCAACACGGACATGCAGCTGCGAATGGCGAAGGCCGGCATGGAGATCATGGGCCTCTACGGCCAGCTGGAGCCGAAGTCGAAATGGGTGCCGCTGAGGGGCCGCTTCGTCAGAAGAACATCATCGCCCAGCGCGGCCTCGGCATGCCGCGGGGCTAGCGTTCGTGGAAACAGACGCCCGGGATGGCGTAAAGGTCGCGGGTGCGGCCGCTCGCAGACACGATGAGATGGTCGCCGCGCGCGAGGCACAGTACGAGCGGACCCGCGGCCCGCAACTCGACTCCTGGGGGGCCATCGCTTCGCGTTTTCGAGCCGATCCGCGGCGCGAGCTTGACCCCTTCCTCGAGAGGCTCGCTTCGTTCCTGCGTCCGGACGACGTGCTGATCGATATCGGCGGCGGCGCTGGCCGCAACTCTCTGCCGATGGGGAGCCGCTGCCGAGAGGTGATCAATGTCGAGCCGTCCCCAGGCATGCTCGCCGAATTTCGTGCATCTGCGGAAGAGGCGGGAATAACGAACGCGCGGGCCGTCCAGAGCGGCTGGATGGAGGCCGAAGGCCTAGAAGGCGACGTTCTGCTCGCCGCGCACGTCACGTACTTCGTCCCCCAGATCGAGGCGTTCATCGAGAAACTGCAGCGGGCGTGCCGGCGTCGCGTAATACTCGACGTGCTCACGGTACCGCCGCCCAATCAGACCGCTGGCTTCTTCCGCCTGGTATACGGCGAAGAGCAAACGCTCGTCCCGGGACCGGAGAAACTGCTGGCGGTGCTTGACGAGATGGGTATCGCGCCCGAAGTTATCGAGATAGGCCCGGCGAGCGCCCGCCGGCCTCTGTCTCCGACGCGAGAGGAAGCGATTAAGAACGAACTGACGCTCGGCTGGGTCCGTCCCGACGATATAGACCGAGCCCGTCAGCTCTTCGCCACGCACTTCGACGACCTCTTCGTGGAAACACCGCAGGGCTTCGCCCGCCGTGGCGCGGATACCGTCCGGGAGCAAATCATCACCTGGGAGCCGCGGGCTCGCGGGTAGACGTCGTAACGAGACGAGAAGGAGGACGCAATGGACCTGGGACTCGACGAACAGCAGGAGATGCTCAAGAACTTCGCGCGGGACTTCCTGGAGAAGGAGTGCCCGGAGTTGCTCGTGAGGGCGATGGAGGAGGACGAGAAGGGGTACTCGCCGGAGCTGTGGCAGAAGATGTCGCAGCAGGGCTGGATGGGGCTGATCATCCCCGAGAGCTACGGCGGCACCGGCATGAACGTCTGCGAGCTCGTGGTCCTGCTCGAGGAGTTTGGACGCGCGCTCGTGCCCGGGCCGTTCATCTCGACCGTAGTGCTCGGCGGCGTGCCGATTATGGAGGCCGGGACGGAGGAGCAGAAGAAGCAGTTCCTGCCGAAGATCGCCTCCGGCGAGATCATCATGACGATGGCGCTGACGGAGCCTTCCGCCAAGTGGACGGCAGACGGAGTACAGCTCGAGGCGAAGAAAGACGGAAGCGATTACGTCCTCAACGGCACGAAGCTCTTCGTCCAGGACGCGCACGTCTCGGACTACATGGTCGTAGCGGCGCGCACAGGCGGTTCGGGCGAGGACGGCATCACGCTCTTCCTGGTGGACTCGAAGTCGCCCGGGATCAACTTCGAGCTGCTGAAGACGATCGCCGCTGACAAGCAGTGCGAGGTCACGTTCGAGAACGTCAAGGTTCCCGCGTCGAACATGCTTGGTGCTGAGGGCAAGGGCTGGCCAATCATCGAGAAGACGAAGGACGTGGCGACCGTCGCCGCCTGCGCGTACCTGGTCGGCCTCTCGCAGATGGACTTCGACGTGACGCTGAACTACGCCAAGGAGCGCGTGCAGTTTGGACGCCCGATCGGCTCCTTCCAGGCGATCCAGCACAAGCTGGCGGACGCGGTCATCGATGTCGATGGCTCGCGCTTCATTACGTACAAGGCGGCCTGGAGCTTGCAGGAGGGCGAGCCGGACGCGGACCTGATGATCAGCATGGCCAAAGCGTGGACCTCAGACGCCTCGCGCCGCGTCGTGGCGCATGGGCAGCAGATCCACGGAGGCATCGGGTTCACCAAGGAGTACAAGATTCAGCTCTACTTCCGCCGCCAGAAGTGGATGGAGCTGATGTGGGGCGACGCGGACTACCACCGGGAGCTGGTGGCGCAGAAGCTGGAGGTCTAGAGGACTCTTTCGCGTTACATCCGCCGTGCTGTGGCTCGGCGCGTCTTGACAACTTACCCTTGCGGTGCCAAGCTTCAAAGCGCGGACTGGGGGCCCTGCAGGGGCGAGGACGGCGACCTAAACGCCGGCGTTGGAGCCAGGAGGAGGGTTAAATGCGTCGTCTTCTGATTGCGGCGGGTTTTCTTGCGCTTATCGGCGGTTCTGGAACGTTTCCCGCGAATGCTGCCGCGCCTCATCGCGTCTTGCCCATCGCCATTGAAGGCAATCACCTGGTCGACAGCATGCCGCTGCCGCGCCAGCCTTCGCCCGCGGAGGCAGCCGCGATCGTCGCGGCGTCTGAGACCACCGAATCGCAGTGCTTCGGCGACGACTCAACGCTCACCCTCGCCCTCCCCAGTCAAGACCCGGCGCACCCCGGCTCCCAGGATGTGGTCTTCTTCCGAGAGACGCCGGCGGACTCGACGAGCAAGGGCACCATCTGGGTGGCCTGGGACTTCCTGGACTCGCCGCTGGACGACAACACCATCACGTGCGACCAGTTGGCGTATCTTCAAGAGCAACTGGACTCCATCGTCGACACAGACGTCTACTACTTCGGAGACTACGTACAGCGACCGCCCGGAAACGAAGACATCGACATCATGGTCTACAACATCGTCGACCAGAGCTACTACGACCCGGAGTTTCCCTTTCGCATCGCTGGATTCTACAGCTCACAGTTCCAGTCCGAGTTCAACCGCAACATGGTCTTCGTCGACACGCTTGCTTGGGACCAAAGCCTCGGTCCGGATGCCGAACTTGAGCCGTTCTTGATCGAGAAGATCGTTGCCCACGAGCTCCAACACCTGATCCATCACGACCACGATCCCGGCGAATACTCCTGGATCGACGAGGGCATGGCGGACCTGGCGGAGTTCCTGAACGGCTACGGCCACCCGGAGAGCCACGTCGTCTACTACCTCGCGTTCCACCGGGTCTCACTGACCGTCTGGGGCGGTTCGCTCGAGAACTACGGTGCCGCCTATCTCTTCCAGCTGTACCTCCTCGAGAACTTCGGGACAAAGAGTGGCGGCACATGGGACAACACCTGGACACGCACACTCATCGACGAGCAGGGAGACAGCATCGCTGGCGTCGAGGCCGCCACGGGCGAAGATTTCGACGAGCTATTCGACGCCTGGATCCTCGCAAACTACCTGGACGATCCGTCTCGGAGCGCACCCTCCGGCTTTCCGCTCGGCTACGACGAGATCGATCTTACGCCGTTTGTCTCCACCACCCGCTTCACGCCTTGGTCCATCGCGCGCGCAATCAACGACACCTACGGGAGCGATCACCACGGCGAGCTGCCGATCTCCCGCTACTTCGGCGGCTTCCAGTCCGGCACAGTGGAGTTCCCGGTCGGCGCCCTGCCGCCGTACGCTGGGTTGTTCGGCTCGTACGCTGGATTCGAACCCGGTCTGGCGGTGCAGGTAAGGGGCGAGAGCCAGTCCGGCGTTGCGCCGCTCACGGGCTCTTACGAAATGGCCAGCGGCGGCGGCCACCTCCTGACGGACCGCATGCTTGCCCTCAACATGCCGGTAGGAGGCTCTCTCGAATTCGACACCTGGTTCGACATCGAGGAGGAGTGGGACTTCGGCTTCGTCGAGGCTTCTACAGACGGTGGCGCCACCTGGACGAAGCTGCCGGGCGACATCACCCGGCACAGCGTCAACCCCAACCACTCGACCGCATGGACGAACGCGCTCGGCTCCGCTACTGAGGCTGATACCGTCATCACGGGAAGCAGCCTGGCGGTCGACGACAACGGTGACGGCTGGGTGCACGGGACGTTCGCGCTGCCCGCCGCCAGCAACGTCCTCGTCCGTTTCTCCTACTTCACGGACGAGGCGGTGAACGGCAAAGGCTGGTTCATCGACAACGTATCGGCCGATGGTTTCAGCGACGGCTTCGAGGGCGGCCCCGGCAACTGGACTCTCGGTGGCTGGAGCTGGACGACGGGGCTCTTCTCGAACGATTGGGCGGCCGGTTATATCAACCCTGTCTACAGCAACGGTAAGCTGGCGGACATACAAGTCGCTTACTTCGGAACGGAAGTCACGGGTCCCTGCTCGGCGAGCAACCCTGCGCCGTGCGAGTTCGTCACGGGCACCGTGAACACCAGCCGCCTGAACCGCGACCGCGCGGTCGTCTTCTTCACCAACCGCCCGGCGGAGAGCGTCTTCGACAGCGACTACCGCATACTGGTGTCCAAGCTTCCCGCCAAATAACGCCGTTCGGAAACCAGTCCCTCTTGCCCGGGCGACCGCGCGGGGTCGCCCGGCTCGCTCACATTCATCCTAACAAGACCGATTATCGGTTTCACCGAAAGGGTGTCGCGATTTTCCGGTATTGACAGGCCTGTAAACGCCGCAGCATAATCGGTCTACACAGCCATAGAGCCCACGAGGGAGAAGCTCATGCGGAAGCTTTCGCGTCTATTCCCACCGATATCGGTCCTGGCCGCGCTGTGCGTCGTACTCGTTGCGTCAGCAGCGCCATCGAAGTCCGGCACGAACGTGCGGGTGAGCAATGCGGACTTCTTTCCGGTTGATGCCTACGCGAGTAGCGTGGGCGGGCCTGCTGATGTGTTCCAGCAGAACGAGCCGCACATTGCACAGGATCCGGCGAATTCGATGGTGCTGGCGGTAGGGATGAACGATGTCCGGACGCTGAGCCAGTCGGACGATGCCTGGCAGGGGCTGGCGCTGTCCAGCGACGGAGGCGCGACCTGGGGTCAGGAACAGCTGGTGCCGGGATGGCCCGGCGACCCCGGATGTCCTGATGTCTCGCCTGTATGCGGGAACGCTGCGGGCAGTGATCCTGTACTAGGCTTCGACGGCAACGGCCACCTCTTCTTCTCGTTCATCGGGTTTCACCGGGAACCGCCCGGCAAGCCCGGCTTCAAGCAGGACGATTCGAACGCCCTCGCGGTGGCGCGTTACAACGTAAGCGGCGGTACGGTCTCATATGACAAGACGACCATCGTCGAACGCGGCACCGTCGGGCTGGGCCGGCAGGAGGACAAGCAGTGGCTGGCGGTTGACAACACGGGCGGCGCGAACGACGGCAACGTCTACATGTGCTGGTCACGCTTCACCGGGTTCAACGACCATCTGGTCTTCTCGAGGTCGATTGATAGCGGCGATAGCTGGTCGCGCGGCATCACGATTGATAACGGCGCGGCGATGCAGGGCTGCCAGGTGGTGGTCGCGCCGGACGGCGCAGTGTATGTGTTTTACCGCGGCTACCAGTCTGCGGTTATCCACACCCCGCGGGGGCAGGGCAACCGCGACGGCATCTTCGTCGCCAAGTCCACCGACGGCGGGCAGAGTTTCGGGCCGCCTACGCGAATATCGACCCTGGCGGACTACATCCAGGACTCCTCCCGCTCAATTCCATCTTTCCGGGTGTCGTCGCTGCCAACAGCTGCTGCCGACGCGAACGGCGTTTACGTCTCCTGGATCACCACGAACGCCGGGACCGGCTCCGACCTTGAAGTGGCGTTCTCCAGCGACGGCGGAGCGACGTGGACGAAGATGGGTAACCGGCCGCATCAAGACTCAGCCGGCAATCTCGGGCATCAGCTGATGCCGGCCGTGGCTGCGGAGGGTGGCAAGCTGAGCATCATCTGGTACGACAGCCGGAGCGAGCCTGCGTTCGCTGACGCGGGCCCTGTGACGGGCAGCGATGACGACGCCGGTCCGGGCTGCGACGGAGATCCCGACGTGGCTACGCCTGCCGCGCCGGAGCCGGACGATGCCATTCCGGGTTGCGGCATGGACGTGTATTACAACCAGACTTCGACGGCCGGACTTACGGCTGCTTCCGCCTGGGATGCGGAACTGCGCCTGACTGACGGCAGCTGGAACCCAAACCACTGGGGGTCCATCAAGTCGATCAGCCCCTTCATCGGTGACTACATCGCGGTCGTGGCGGACGGAACGAGCGCATACGCGGTCTGGGGCGACAATCGGGACCTCAACGCGGAGCGGCAGCGCTGCGACGAGGGCGAGGATGTCAACGGCGCCGACGACGTGCCTTCCAATGATGACGAGTGCGAGGATGCCAGCGTGCTCAGTGATCCGCCGGCATTGATTAACGCGCGGTCGCGCGATTCCAACATCTACTTCCAGAAGATAACCAAATAGGCCACCAGGCTGAACGCGCAGGGGCGGACTCAGTCCCGCCCTTGTGCTTTTGCCGTCCCTGATTCGCCGCCCTCTACCCTTGGCTGGCCACGACAGTCGCTCACGGCAAACGTCGGCCCAGAACAGGCGAGCAAGAGTCGTCGCATCGTGCCAGAGGGCTGTTGCAACGGTTTTGTTACGTTTTGCGCGGAGACTATTCGCAAGGAGACTCGTTTTGGATTATGGCTGCCGTTAACTCTCTACAGCCGGAAGGAGGCAATATGAGAAAGGCACTAATCGCCGCATTTCTTGTCGTTCTTATTGCCGTCGCGATGTCGACCGTCTTGGCCCCGAAGGGCCAGGCTCAGACCCCCACGGACACGCCGACGGCCGCGGCCACCGATACGCCGACACCAACAGTCTCGGCGACTGCCACCCCCACGTCGACAGCAGCTTCGCCGACCGGCAGTGCCTCGGCTTCGGCATCCGCGTCAGCGGTGCAACCGGTCGCAGTACCCGTGACCGGCGGCGAGCCGGGGAGTGGCTCATTCGGTCTGGCGCTGGCGTTCGCTCTGGGAGTGGGTGCAATCGCCATCGCGGGCGGACTGCTCGCAGCAGGTCATGCCCTGACGCGACGCAGCTAACCGCAACATCGGGCAGCCAACCAGAAGAGCCGCCTTCGCCCACCCAGGGTTGGGGCGGCTCTTCCGCCATCTCTCGCGATAGGAACGCGCACCGTCCGGGTATCTGCCGGAGCGTAGGGGCATTAGCATCCCCATTACCGCGTTGATTCCGCTCCTTCCTTCGGGAGTTATAGAACTCGACCTCCCCCGGCCACCCAATGCGATCTTCCGCGTTCCATTAGGTCTTCGAGAGGCCGGCCCGCCGCTGGCCAGGAGAACGGTATCGCCTGTTTTAACGGCTGTCGGCCAGATGTATTGTCGCCGGAGCGAGTCGGCCGGGCGCCGCAGCCGGCGCACAGGTAGATCCTGAGTCCCCGCGAGGCCGGCGCCGCAGGCCAAGCGCTTGCCCCGCTGCTCCGATATTGGTGTTGCGCCGGTCGCGGCGAGATCTTCTGCCGGTCCTTGCCCCGCCGTGAATGCCAGGCGCGCACGCTCTCCGTCACCGCATGCGGTCGTCGCCCGGGAAGGGTGTGTCCGCGGCTCTGATAATATCGCCGCATGATCGTTGACGTGCATCACGTAGGCATCGCGGTGCGTAGCCTCGACGAAGCGTACGCGCTCTATCGCGACGCGCTCGGCCTGCCTCTCGTCAAAGAAGGTGCCGTACCCACACGCGGCGTGAGGGCTGCGCTGCTCGCGGCCGGCAAGAGCTACGTCGAGCTTGTCCAGCCTACCGACGACGCCTCGCCGTTCGCCAAGCACATCGAGGAGCGCGGCGAAGGCCTGCACCACCTCGCGCTCCAGACCGACGACGTGGCGTCGCAGGTGGCGGCGCTGCGCGAAGCTGCCATCCCGCTGGAGGACCACGAGCCGCGTGACGGCTTCACCGGCCGGCTGAGCTACCTGCACCCGCAGGCTTTCGACGGTGCGCTGCTTGAGGTGGTGCAACCGGAGGAAGCGAACGAGGAACAGGGAACTAGGAACAAGGCTACACCGCTCTCCTTCGAGATCACGCGCATGGACCACGTGGTTATGCACGTCCCCAGCGTGGATGCTGCGTGCAAGCGGTTCGAGGACTACTTCGATGTGCCGGTGAAGCGGCGGATGGAGCGCGGGCCGCGTTCGTTCGCCTTCCTGCGACCGGGCGACGTGATCATCGAGGTCATCGGCCCGAACGAGGGCGGCGATCCCGGGTCGGGCCGGATCGCCGGGCTTGCCTTCGAGGTGAAGGGCATCGATGGTCTGGCCGAGACGCTGAAGACGAAGGGATACCCGGTGGGTGAGCCGCACTCGGCGCTGCAGGGCGGGCGCATCGTCTCCGTGCACCACTCCGGCGCCTGCGGGGTGCCGGTGGCGTTCATCGACTTTAGCTGAGGTGCAGCTTAACTTACAAGGAGGAGGACTGTCGTGACCATCGAAACCAAATCCACCGGGCTCTCCAGCGAGCGGCTCCGGTCCCTTGACCGCTTCCTCCAAACGAGATACATCGATTCCGGCAAAATCCCCGGCGCCCTGACGGTGATCTATCGGCGCGGCGAGGTGGCGCACTTCAGTTGTCTGGGCATGGCAGATGTCGAGCGCAGCGTGCCCGTGCGCGAGGACACCATCTACCGCATCGCCTCAATGACGAAACCGATCACGAGCGTGGCCTTCATGCAGCTGGCGGAGCAGGGGTTCGTGGCGCTGGACGACCCAGTGCACCGCCACATCCCGGAGTGGGAAGACCTGGGCGTCTTCCAAGGTGGGTTCATAGACACGTTCCAGACGAAGCCTCCGGAGCGCCCGATGCTCATCGTAGATCTGCTTCGGCACACCTCAGGGCTGACGGCCGGCTTTCAGCAGGCGACGAATGTGGACGCCGCCTACCGGAAGCTGGGGATCGGCGGGCCGGAGCGGCGAGGGACGCTCGAGGAGATGGTACAGAAGCTGGCGGGCGTGCCCCTAGAATTCTCGCACGGAACGGCGTGGTGCTACTCGGTCTCGACGGACGTGATCGGGTACCTCGTAAGCAAGATAGCGGGGGTCACCTTCGACGACTACCTGCGGACGCGCATCTTTGAGCCTCTGCGTATGGTGGACACGGACTTTTATGTGCACCCGGGCAAGGAGTCGCGCTTCGCCGCCTGCTACCGGGTGGCCCCAACAGGCGGCATGATGCTCATAGACAGCCCGGAGAAGAGTCAGTACTTGCAGCCGCCCACAATGCTCTCAGGCGGTGGCGGCCTGGTCTCGACGGCCGCAGATTACCTCCGCTTCTGCCGGATGCTGCTCAACGGCGGGACGCTGGACGGCGCGCAGATTCTCAGCCCGAAGACAATCGAACTGATGACGCTTAATCACCTTCCGGACGGCAAGGACCTGCCATCACTGTCACGCGGGGCATTCAGCGAGGCGATGTATAACGGCGTCGGTTTCGGCCTGGGCTTCGCGATGACCCTGGACACAGCCCAGACGCTAATCCCGGGCAGCGCCGGCGACTACTTCTGGGGCGGCGCAGCCTCCACCTACTTTTGGATTGACCCGAAAGAGGAGCTGATCGTGATCTTTATGACGCAGCTCCTGCCTTCGCAGACGTACCCGATCCGGCGGGAGCTACGGACGCTGGTGTACTCGGCCTTTACGGAGGCGAATGGCGCACAGCCGTGAGGTACGAAGTGGCGGACTGCCGTTGGGTCGCTTTCGATGCTACCCAACACTACGGATGGCGAGCTAGGTGTGCGGGGCGCCGGCGGCGGTCATCGACTTCTCCTAGCGCGGTTCGGACGGCCGGTCCTCTACAGGAATCGCCGCTTAGCGTCTGCTAGAATCAGGCTAGAGACCGAAGGAGGAACCTAGTGAGAGGCCGCCCGGTTCAGACGGGAGGACAAAGATGACAATCGAGGTACAGCCCGCCGCGGTCGATGCGGAGGCGCTTCGCTGTCAGATCAGCGATAAGTACACCGAAGTCGCGAAGACGCCGGAGAAGGGCTTCCACTTCCACACCGGCAGGCCGCTGGCTCTGATGCTGGGATACCTAGAAGGGGTTGTCGACAGTCTTCCCGCGGGAACGGTCGAATCGTTCGCCGGGATGGGCAATCCATTCTCGATGGGGGCTCTGTCGCCCGGTGCGACGGTCCTTGACATCGGTTGTGGGGCCGGGTTCGACAGCTTCATTGCAGCTCGCCAGGTTGGTGAGAGAGGCCGTGTAATCTCCGTCGACATGACCCCGGCCATGCTGGAGAAGGCATCCGCCGGCGCGCGAGAAGCAGGAATCGCGAACATCGAGTTCCGCGAGGGCTTTGCCGAATCCCTGCCGGTGCCTGACCAATCGATTGATGTCGTGATCAGTAACGGCGTCATCAACCTCTGCCCCGACAAGATGGTGGTGATGCAAGAGGTCAACCGCGTGCTGAAGCCCGGTGGACGGATCCAAATCGCCGACATCGTCGTGCACAAGGAAGTCCCGCAGGACGCTAAGGACGACATCGACCTCTGGAGCGGCTGAATCGCCGGTGCTCTGCTGGAAGCAGAGTGGGAATGGGTGCTGGAGCACTCGGGATTCGTAAAAGTCCGCTGGGGCCGGCAAGTCGACGTGTTT
>WNFV01001641.1_pt1 | contig 30413 bp, 16 predicted proteins | sample 5400101 | NCBI WGS metagenome assembly WNFV01 (sample SAMN13153361, study PRJNA577476) | soil metagenome | isolation source: 115 cm soil or saprolite under grassland replicate 1 | place: USA:California | collected 2016-06-15
TCCAAGAACTCGCCCTCGACGAACGTCCTGCCCTCGACCTCCAGGCCCAGCGCCACGAAGAAGGCGGTCACGACGTCGAGATCTGCGACCGTGAGGCCGACGTGGTCGAAGCGTCGTACATGTGACATAGGCCCGTCCTGCCGTCGTCGTATCGACCGTGCATCCGCCACGGTAGGCGTTCTCAGTACCTCTCGTTGCGGGACCTCCGCAAACGCACACTATCAGCGGCATGACAATGAACGCTTCCGCGTCAACATGGCAGGCTCGCGTACGCCATGAAATGCAACAATAGCTGCATGACAGTCAAGCGCTCACGATTCGATGAAATACGCCGCGCGGTGTGCGCATCAGTGAAAGACGTCTACCGGAAGGACCCGGAGATTGTCGGAACCACTGAGCGGGTCGTAGTTGGCCGCCTTATGATCTATCTCAATGGTCATTTGAACGACGCCATCAAGCGCGAGTTCTCGCTCGATCAAGATTACGAGCGAGCCGGGCCGGTGACCAAGAGGTTGGACGGCAGGGGTGCCCTCCCCGGCAGGAAGATTGTCCCCGACATGATCCTCCATCGCCGCCTCGATACCGGGCCTGAAGGCAACCTGCTTGCGATTGAGGTCAAGACCTCGAGTAGTAAATACGCGAAACTCCATGATTTCGCGAAGCTCTCGATTCTCACGGGCATGCGAAGTATGCGCTAGCGTTTGACAAATGCTTGCGATTGAACGGAGACGAACCCCCGAACCAAAAGTTGCAGGGCCACGTCTTCCTGCCCGCCAACATGCATCCATATAAATATGGGCTCTGGTTGCTGATTGTGCCAAACGGGACAGAATATTGGTGGTGGATGAACGGATCGAGCCCGCAACAGACTAACTGCGATTCCGAGTAACTTCTGGGTATGCAGGCTGGCCGGAGAATGCGTGCCCTTTCGGGCGTTTCGTCGTCACTGTCTTGCGCACTCACATCGGCATGACCGGACGCCGACGACCGATAGCGCGTTACCCACCGTTACGAGGTGGTCGTGGCGTGACAGCGAAGCGCGGTCTGCCCTCGGATTGCAACATCAGAATGGTGCTGGACCGCGACCGACCAGCGACATCAACACCTGTGTTGCGAGTACCTTCCGAACGCCAGTTACGGCGACCGCGCCGATCTGCTCGTAGGGCAACTCCAATTGCAGCTCACCGCTCGCGGCGCGGGTATCGTTGCTGGCCTCGTCCGGACGGAACGTGCCGCTCCAGCCCTTGAGATCACCGCGTTGGTTGGTTCCGAGTGATGCCATGCCGACTACCCGTGCGCCGTCGGCGAGGATCAAGGTTGCAGGACCCGAGTAGGTCGTCATAGTCATGACGGTAGCGGCACTGACCGTGTCGTGGCTCCAGGTGGGTCCGACCTGAATGTCGCAGCGCGGCCCGGTGCGGCGGTCGCAGCCGGCCACGAACGACCTCAACTCGGCAGAACCGGATGCTGTCGGGTCGTTGAGGAACGGCTGTTGCTGGTCACACTGGGCTACGCATTCGGTCGCAGTGCTCCCCCTGATAGCCGGCATTGCCTGGTCGGGGCGTTGGCATCGGCGAATCCTGCCATGGCCTTGTCTGTGTGGCGTAGTCCGCTGGTCGCCTGGTCTGGTTGGTGGATCCCATCCATCCAGACAGGAGGAGATCATGACAGCGGGACGACGTTGGGTTGCGGATCCGGACCGGATTGTGGTGGCAGGCCCATTGGCGGAGTTTGTCTGCGGGTTCCGGGCCGAAGCGGACCGTCTTGGTTTTGTCCAGTCCTCGGTTGCGTCGCAGTTGCAGAGGATGGCGCAGTTGAGCCTGTGGTTGGTCGGCGCTGGCTTGGGTCCAGGGCAAGCGACGCCCGAGGTGGTGAAGGAGTTCGTTCAGGCGCGCCGACGCTGCGGCTATACGGACGCGGTCAGCCGGAAGGGGCTTGGGCCGCTGCTGGGCTACCTGCGCAGCAAGTCGATCATACCGCCGGTATTGTCGCCAGGCGTTGACACGCCGGCAGAGAGGCTGCTTGCACAGTTCGGCGATTACCTCGTATGGGAACGAAGGTTGGCGTTGAACACGGTTCGCCAGTATGTCGATCATTCCCGGATCTTCCTACGGACGCTGCCCGACCCGTTCGCCGAGACTCTCGCAGGGCTGTCCGCGTCGCAGGTCACGGCGTTCCTACTGGCGGAGTGTCACTCACGCGGTGTCGCGTCGGCGAAGGCCATGGTGAAGGCGCTGCGGTCGCTGCTGCGCTTCTGTCACGTGGAAGGCCATGTGCCCATCCACTTGGCTCCGGTCGTTCCGGCAGTGGCGGGTTGGACGCTGAGCTGGCTGCCGCGCGGCGTGAGCACGGACCAGGTGGCGATGTTGTTGGCCAGCTGTGATCGTGGCAGGGCCTCGGGGCAGCGGGACTACGCGGTGCTGATGCTGTTGTGCCGGCTGGGCCTGCGCATCGGCGAGGTGACCGCTCTTGAGCTGGATGACATCGACTGGCGGGGCGGCCAGCTGCTGATCCGCGGCAAGGGGCGACGGCGCGATGTGTTGCCGCTGCCAGTCGATGTGGGCGAGGCGCTGGTGGACTATCTGCGCCACGCCCGCCCTTCATGCCCGTCCCGTAACGTGATCATGACGGCCCGTGCTCCGCGGCAGGCCGTCAGCACCAGCGCGGTTCAGCAGATCGTCTACGGTGCTTGTGCTCGCGCTGGTCTTCCGCCGATCAGTCCGCATCGGCTGCGGCACACGGTCGCGACCGAGCTGCTGCGCGTCGGGGCGTCGCTGACTGAGGTAGGGCAGGTCCTGCGTCATCGTGATCAGCTCAGCACGGCGATCTACGCGAAGGCCGATCGGGCCGCGCTGCGGCGGTTGGCGCCTGCGTGGCCGGGCGGTGCGGCATGATGCCGGTCCGCCAAGCTGCTGAGGAGTACCTGGCGTTGCGTCGCGCGCTGGGGTTCAAACTCGCCATTCAAGGGCGGTGTCTGCTCGGGTTCGTAGACTTCCTCGAACAGGCCAAGGCCACCCGGATCACCACGGAGCTGGCAGTGGCGTGGGCCACCCAACCCTCGAATACGACACGGACCTGGTGGGCCCGGCGTCTGGGTGTCGTTCGCCGGTTCGCCCGGTACCTGCAGGTGCTCGACCCGACCACCGAGGTCCCGCCAGACGACCTGCTGCCCGAACGCCTGGTACGCGGCACGCCACACATCTACACCGATGGTCAGATCGCGGCTTTGCTGCACGAAGCCGGGCAGCTGCGGCCCACGCTGCGGGCGGCGACCTGGCAGACCCTGGTCGGCTTGCTGGTTGTCGCCGGCCTTCGTATGGGGGAGGCGCGTCGCCTCGACCGTGCCGACGTCGACCTGCAGGCGGGTGTGCTGACCATCGTCGAGTCGAAGTTTGGCAAGTCGCGGGAGGTGCCCCTACACGGCAGCACCGTGGAAGCGTTGGCCATCTACAACGGCCGTCGCGACCAGCTCTGCCAAGCGATCCGGTCGACGAGCTTCTTCGTGTCCATCCGCGGCACCCGGCTCAGCGGCAGCCAGACCAACCACGTCTTCGCCACGTTGGTCGACCGGGCCGGCATCCGCGCGGGAGCCGGTCGACGACAGCCCCGCCCGCACGACCTGAGGCACTCCTTTGCCGTCAACACGCTGCTGGGCTGGTACCGCAGCGGCGTTGACGTCCAGGCCCACCTGCCGCTGCTGTCCACCTACCTCGGCCACGTCGACCCCAAGGCCACCTACTGGTACCTGCAGGCCGTGCCGGAACTGCTCGCCCTGGCCGCCGGCCGGCTCGAACACTGCCTCGGAGAAATCCCATGACCAGCCTGGCTCCGATCCTGCAAGCCTTCCTCACCGACCATCTGACGGCTCAACGCCGAGTCAGCCCACACACGGTGGCCGCCTACCGGGACACCTTCAAGCTGTCCGGGAGGTGGTCCCCGAGGTCCTGGCGGTCGGGTCGGGCCCGTTCCCTCATGTCGTCCGCACCCTCGAAGTTCACGGGATCGTTGTGTCCCTCGTGTCGATGACGGACGAGGACGTCGCTCGGGTCGACGCGTTCTCCACATCCATACTTCCGCGGCCCATTGTCATCCTGACCCCCGACCGCGCGAACGATGTCTACCGCCATCGGTTCACCGCATGCCACGAACTAGGACATCTACTGCTTCACCGCAACGTCATCCCTGGCGACCTGGAGCAGGAGAAAGAGGCTGACAGATTCGCCGCTGAACTGCTAACTCCCGCAGCCGAGATCGCCGACGAGCTGTCGATCCGGGTTCGCATACCGGTTCTTGAAGAAGTTGGACGGCGCTGGGGTGTCTCCGCGAAATCGCTGGTGCTTCGCTCCAAGGAGCTGGGTCTGATCTCGGAGGTCTCCGCACGTCGGGCATACCAACGACTAGAGCAGGCCAGGACGGCCGGTCTCCTGCGACCCGAGCCGATTACGAACTACCCGGGCGAAACGCCGGTGCTTCTGGCCAGCGCCTTCGGGTTGGCCGAACAACACGGCCTAGACCTCAAGACGCTCGCCGCGGAACTGGCCTGGCCCCTGCGACGGGTTCGCCAGTTCCTCGGCCAACCCGACCCCCGGCCATCGTTGCGACTGGTGTAGCGGCGGCAGATCCCGGCCCGAAAGGGGTGATGGCACGGACGCTACCGGCGTCATGCGCAACCAGCTCCAGCTGCGCGGCGCGCGCAGCTGTCGGGTTGCCTCAGCAAGATCCCGATCGGGCCTCGACCGGCTCACCCGCCGCGGCAGACGAAGTGGCCTTCCTGCCCGAGACCGCATGGCGGCACCTCGCAGTCTCACCGTACGAGGGTGTCTTGCTCGATCCAACTTGGGACATAACCGTGTCCAGCATGAGCTGATGACCAACGGCAGCGGCCTGGCCTGACGGGCAACCGGCCACGTAGAGCAACGGGGCGTCCAGACTGACTGCCGACACCGCCCCGGACAGCCACCGTGGACGAAAGGGGTGGCTACGTTCATGAAACGGGCGCCAGATGCTCGTCAGCTTGAGAGCCACCTGGCCCGACGTACTGGGGCGATTGTTCGTGAGAACCGGCGCCACTTGTCGATCACAGCCTGGCGTGGATCTCGGAACAGTCGCCGCATCCGCCACTCTCGGTAGCGTTGGATCAGCGCAGCTCCATCTGCCGGGTACGCGGATCTGCCGAGAACAGTGCGTCGGGCGCATCGGCGTGCAGTTAGGCGCCGTAGTTCGGTTGGGCACCAGAATTGAGCTGTCGAGTCCGGTTGCTCCGGGCCTACCCTCCCGGTGCAGCCACGCCAAGAGGTCCGGTGGGGCCAGTTCGGGGATGCGGTGGTGGTAACGGCTGATCTCCTCGGTGCTCAGCAGGTCGCGTCCGATGCCCGATCGACCCTGCCGGAAGAAGGCTAGATGGTCGTTCAGTACCCCCGCTCGGGTCGGGCACCAGCAGCGGAGCCTTGCGGCGCATCGCGGCGAACGTGGCAGCCTCCACCAAGCGCCGGCCGCCGGCGCTCCGGCACGTCGATGCCGAGCCAGGCGGCGACGTGTCGCATCTGGCCGTCCAGGTCGGACAGAAGATCGTCATAGTGCACCAGCAGTACGTTCGGCTCCCCGCGGCGCTGCCAAGCATCGGTCAGGTGCCACAGGACGCCGGGCAGGGAGTCCAACTCCGCTCGCGGATCGCTGTCGCGTTCGATCCAGCGCACCGACCAGGAAGGCAGCGGCGGCGCCGGCGCCGCCGCGCTCGACGGTGGTGCGCTGGTGAGCTCGCCTAGCCGTTCCCGGTTGATGTTGTTGCCCTGGTGATACAGCGACACCGCCATGTCCAGCGGGTGGCAGGCCACCACGATGTAGAACCCTCCGGCTCGATTGGCACCCCGTCGAGCGGGTTGTGCGTCTTGATGAAGCGCCGGTGCCCAGCCGGACGACCGGCCCGGTCGGAGGCTTTACGCTCGGTAACAAACGTACTACGCTTGCGATACCGCCCCAGACCCTGGCATCCGGACCGTTCACCTGCGCTGCGAACGTCCCGACAGGAAGGGCCTGTGAAGCTTGTGGCTGCCAGCGGCGACACCGCGGGGAGACAGAGAAACGCGGAACGAACGCTCGCCACACCGTCGATCTCGCTGCCCAAGGGCGGAGGAGCGATTCGCGGGATCGGCGAGAAATTCGGTGCCGATCCGGTCACCGGCACGGGGACCATGACCATTCCGATCGCCACCAGCCCGGCACGCTCGGGTTTCGGCCCTCAGCTCGCGCTCTCCTACGACTCGGGTACGGGCAACGGCCCGTTCGGCGTGGGCTGGCGACTCTCGCTGCCGTCTATCACCCGCAAGACCGACCGCGGCGTGCCGCGGTACCGCGACGCCGACGAGTCCGACGTGTTCCTGTTCTCCGGGGCCGAGGACCTGGTACCGCTGCTCGACCCGGACGGCCACCCAGTCGTGGACGCCACCGGTGTTCCGGACTACTCCATCGCGCGGTACCGCCCGCGGATCGAGGGTGGCTTCGCCCGCATCGAGCGATGGACCCACCGAACGACCGGCGACGTGCACTGGCGCACGTTGTCCCGGGACAACATCCTCAGCGTCTATGGCAGGGACACCGACTCGCGGATCGTCGATCCGGCCGACGCCGGCCGTGTCTTCAGCTGGCTGCTGTGCGAGACGCGCGACGACCGCGGCAACGCCATCCACTACACGTACCGGCAGGAAGACGCGACCGACGTGGACGTGGCACAGCCGTGCGAGCGTGGTCGCGGGAAGGCCGGCAGCCCGGTCCGCACGGCCAACCGCTACCTCACGCGCATCCGCTACGGCAACCGGGTCCCGCTGCTGGACGGCGCCGGGCACCGGCCCGTCGACGTGGCTCCCGGGGCGCTGCTGGAAGCCGGCTGGATGTTCGAGGTGGTGTTCGACTACGGCGAGCACAGCTCCGCCAAACCCAAGCCCGACGAGGGCGGGGCATGGCTGTGCCGCAAGGATCCCTTCTCCTCGTACCGGCCCGGCTTCGAGGTCCGCACCTACCGCCTCTGCCAGCGCATATTGATGTTCCATCAGTTCCCGGACGAGCCGGGCATCGGCACGGACTGCCTTGTGCGCTCCACCGACTTCGCCTACCGCGACGGCAGCGGCACCGCGGCCGGCGTGCCGGGCGATGCCCGGCACGGGGATCCGATCGCGTCGTTCGTCGACTCGGTCACCCAGACCGGCTACCTCCGCGCGGAGCCGGACGGCTACACCCGCCGGGCCCTGCCGCCGGTGCGTTTCGAGTACGGCCGTGCCGCGGTCAGCTCGCAGGTACAGCGGCTCGACCCCGGCAGTCTGGAGAACACGCCCGCCGGCCTGGACGGCGTCGTCTATCAGTGGGTGGACCTGAACGGCGAAGGTCTGGCCGGGGTGCTCACCGAGCAGGCCGACGCGTGGTTCTACAAGCCGAATCTGGGCGAGGGCCGGTTCGGCCCGCTCCAACCGGTCGGCACCCGGCCGTCGATCGCAGATCTGCGTTTCAGCGGTCAGCGGCTGCTCGACCTGGCCGGCAACGGACGCCTCGACCTCGTGCAGTTCGACCGGCAACCGGCCGGCTTCGTCGAGCGCACCGATGCGGACGGCTGGGAGAACTACGTGCCGTTCGCCGCGTTGCCCGAGGTGGACTGGGCCAGCGCCAACCTGCAACTGGTCGACCTCACCGGGGACGGCCACGCCGACCTGCTCTTCACCGACGACGAAGCCTTCACCTGGTACCCGTCGCTCGGGGAGGCCGGTTTTGGCCCGGCCCGGCGCGTGCCGGTGCCGTCGGACGAGGAGCGCGGGCCCCGGCTGGTCCTGGCGGACGGCACGCAGAGCATCTTCCTCGCCGACATGTCCGGCGACGGCCTTCCCGACCTCGTCCGCGTTCGCAACGGCGAGGTGTGCTACTGGCCCAGCATCGGCTACGGACGCTTCGGCGCCAAGGTCACGATGAACGACGCCCCACGGTTCGACCAACCCGACCGGTTCGACCCGCGCCGCATCCGGCTGGCCGACATCGACGGATCCGGCGACGTCGACATCCTCTATCTCGGCGCCGACGCCGTGCGCATGTGGTTCAACCAGTCGGGCAACGGGTGGAGCGCACCTCGGCGCCTGGCCGACCTGCCGCACCTCGACGACCGGATCGCGGTGCAGGTCGCGGACCTGCTCGGCAACGGGACCGCGTGCCTGGTGTGGTCCTCGCCGCTGCCCACCGACGCCCGCTGCCCGCTGCTCTACATCGACCTGATGGGCGGCACCAAACCTCACCTGCTGGTGAAGGTCACGAACAACCTGGGCGCGGAGACGCACATCCGCTACGCCGCGTCCACGACGTTCTACCTGGCGGACCGCCGGGCCGGGCGGCCGTGGATCACCCGCCTGCCGTTCCCCGTCCACGTGGTGGCGAAGGTCGAGCACATCGACCACGTGAGCCGCAGCCGTCTCGTCACGCGCTACACCTACCACCACGGCTACTTCGACGGTGTCGAGCGGGAGTTCCGCGGCTTCGGCATGGTGGAACAGCACGACACGGAAGCGTTCGAGGACTACGTGGCGGGCGTCGAGCGTATCGAGGGTAGCCAGGAGCAGGCTCCGGAGCTGTACCAGCCGCCGGTCACCACGCGCACCTGGTTCCACACCGGGGCGTACCTCGGCCGCGATCGGATCCTGCACCAGCTCAGCGAGGACTACTACCTCCGGCAGCAGCACCTTCCCGAACCGGTGCTGGAACCGGACATGGACGAACGCGAGCTGCGCGAGTGCGTCCGCGCGCTCAAGGGGCTGGCGCTGCGGCAGGAGGTCTACAGCTTCGACGACTCGGCACAGGCGAAGCATCCCTACAGCGTCACCGAGAACAGCTACGACGTGCGGCGCCTCCAGGCCCGCGCCGGGCAGCGGCATGCCGCCTTCTTCGCGTACGGCAGCGAGACGGTGACCCACCACTATGAGCGTGACCCCGCCGACCCGCGCATCGCGCACAGCTTCAATCTGGAGGTCGGGCCCTACGGCAACGTCGTCAGGTCCGCCTCGGTCGTCCACGGCCGCACCACGGTCGCACCCGGCCTGCCCGCCGAGGTGACGCACGATCAGCAGCAGTTGCGCATCACCTGCCACGAACTCGACTACACCCCCGACATCGACCGCCTCCAGCCGGTGCCGGCCTATCGGCTACGCATTCCGTACGAGTCGCGCGACTACGAGATCACCGGAGTGGAACCGGCCGGCGTCCGGTTCGCGCGTGTCGAGCTGACCGACAAGATCACCGGAGCGGCCGGCATCGGCTACGAGGTCGTCGCCGACCAGGCGAGTGCGCAGAAGCGTCTCCTGTCGCACTCGCGCACGCTCTTCCGCGCCGACAACGGCCTCGTACCGCTGCCCCTGGGCCTGTGGGACACGCTGGGCCTGGGCTACGAGAGCTATCGGCTGGCCTTCACGCCCCCGGTCGTCGCCGCCCATTACGCCGGCAAGGTCACGGACGCCGACTTCACCAAGGCGGGCTACGTGCACTTCGACGGTGACGCCAACTGGTGGATCCCGTCCGGCACGGACGTGTATCCCGCGGATCCACCGGCTCACTTCTATTTGCCGATCGGCGCCAAGGACGCGCTCGGCCTGGAGACGGTCGCCGTCCTCGACCGGTACGACCTGCTGCCCGAGCTCGTGCGCGTGACACCGGCGCCCTGGAACGAGGTCCGGGCGACGAACGACTACCGGGTCCTCGGCGCGGTCGTGATCACTGATCCGAACCACAACCGCACGGCGGTGCAGCTCGACGAGCTCGGGCTGGTGGTCAGGTCGGCCCTCATGGGCAAGGCGGGCGCCGTCGAGGGCGATACGCTCACGGACCCCACGACGCGTCTGGAGTACGACCTGTTCAACTGGGTCGACAACGGCAGGCCGAACTATGTGCACGTGTTCGCCCGCGAACGGCACGGCAGTGCCAACCCGCGCTGGCAGGAGAGCTACGTCTACTCCAACGGCAGCGGTGGCGTGGCGATGGTGAAGGCCCAGGCGCATCCCGGCAAGGCACTCCGGGCCGACGCCGACGGCGGCTCGTCGGAAGTGGAGACCGACCACCGATGGATCGGCAGCGGGCGCACCGTCGATAGCAACAAGGGCAAGCCGGTCAAGCGGTACCAGCCCTTCTTCAGCACCACCCACGAGTACGAGGACGAGGAGGCACTGCGGACGATCGGAGCCACGCCGGTCCTATACTACGACGCGGCGGGCCGCAACGTCCGTACCGACTTCCCCAACGGCACGTTCGCGCGAACGGCGTTCGACCCGTGGACGCAGTGGGGGTTCGACGCCAACGACACGGTGCTGGAGAGCCGGTGGTACGCCGAGCGCGGCAGCCCCGATCCGGACGGCGAAGCCGAGCCGCTCGACGACCCAGAACGGCGGGCTGCCTGGCTGGCCGCCAGGCACGCCGGCACGCCGGCAGTGGTCCACCTCGACAGCCTGGGCCGGCCGGCGTACGCGGTATCCGACCACGGCAACGGCACCACGGCCGGGATCCGGTCCGAGGCCGACCTCACCGGGCGGCACACCAAGGTGTTCGATCAGCACGGGCGCCAGGTCGCCGGCGGCTTCACCGGCATGGCGGGCACGCCGGTCCACGCCGAGAGCGCCGAGATGGGCGGTCGCTGGACCTTCCTCGACGTGCTTGGTGCGGTCGTGCACACCTGGGACGAGCACGGACGGGAGTTCCGCGTCGAATACGACGTGCTGCACCGGCCGGTCGGCACCGTCATCCAGGAGGCGGGCCGCCCCGAGACGCTGTTCAACTACGTCGTCTATGGTGACCGCCACCCGGACGCCGTCCAGCTCAACCTGCTCGGCAGGGCACACCAGGTCTTCGACTCGGCCGGCGCGGTGCGGGTGCGGGCCGCTGACTTCAAGGGCAACCCGACGGCGGTGGAACGCGTCCTGGCGCGCGACTACAAGAGCGTTCCGGACTGGCGTGTCCTCGCCGCGCAGCCGGACTACCCGGCGGTCCAGCTCGCCGCGGACGCCGCCCTGGCCGGCACCGAACCGTTCACGGCCGGTGCCGCGTACGACGCGCTGAACCGCCCGGTCCAGCTGACGTTGCCCGGTGGCACAACCATGAACCCCAGCTACAACGAGACCAACCTGCTGTCCTCGCTGCGGGTGCAGATCGAAGGGCAGGGCCCGTTCGTCGAGTTCCTCAAGGGACAGGACTACGACGCCAAGGGCCAGCGCCTGTTCGCGCACTGCGGCAACGACGTTCTGGTCCGCTACCTCCACGATCCACAGACGTTCCGGCTGACCAACCTGGTGGCGGCGAGGTTCGGCGAGGATCCTGCGACGAGCGCGCTGCAGGACCTGCACTACACGTACGACCCGGTCGGCAACGTGACGCAGGTGGACGACGCGGCGCAGCAGACGCACTTCTTCCGCAACAGCGTCGTGAAGGCGGAGTGCCGGTACGAGTACGACGCGCACTACCAGCTCGTCAAGGCCAGCGGGCGCGAGCACGCCGGCCTGTCCAACGACGACATCCGCGACGACAAGGACATCGACGAAGCGAGCCTGCCGCACGTCAACGACGCGTCGGCGGTGCGCCGGTACACCGAGTCGTACGAGTACGACCTGCTCGGAAATCTCGTCCGGATGCGGCACACCGTCGCGACCGGACCCGGCAGTTGGACCCGCGGTTACCGCTACGCCTACCAGGACGACCCGGCGGACGCGACGAACCGGCTGACCGCCACCAGCCGACCGGGCGACCCGGCGGACGGCCCGTTCACCGCGACGTACGGCTACGACGACTACGGCAACATGACGCGCCTTCGGACGCCGGCGGAGGGCGAGCTGGTCTGGAACTTCCTCGACCAGCTTCAGCAGGTCGACCTGGGCGGCGGCGGCACCGCCTACTACGTGTACGGGATGGACGGGCAACGCATCCGCAAGGTCATCGAGCGGCACGGCGCGATCCGCACCGAACGCATCTACCTCGGCGCACTGGAGATCTACCGAGAGCGCCGAGGCGATGACCCGCACCATTTCGAGCGCCGGACCGTGCACGTCGCGGACAACGCCGGACGCATCGCACAGGTGGACGTGAAGACCCGCGACGACGACGGCACCGATCCCGCGAACCCGACGGGCACCCCGGTCATCCGCTACCAGTACGGCAACCACCTGGGCTCGGCCACCCTGGAAACCGACGCGGCCGGCGCGGTGATCTCCTACGAGGAGTACCACCCGTTCGGGACGACCGCCTACCGGTCCGGCAAGCCCGGCGTGAACCTGAGCCTCAAGCGCTACCGCTTCAGCGGCAAGGAGCGCGACGACGAGACCGGGCTGTACTACGTCGGCGCGCGTTACTACGCACCGTGGCTCGGCCGCTGGACCAGCCCGGACCCGGCCGGCTTCGTGTCCACGCTGAATCTCTACGTGTACTGCCGGAACTCGCCGATCTGCCGGGAGGACCCGGACGGGATGGACGACCGGTGTCTGCTCGTCCTGGGAGCGGGTGGATTCGTCCCCGTGGATCTGCAGCCCGGCGGCTGTTACAAGGCGCTGAAGGAGGGCAAGCTGAACCCGGCCGAGCTGGCCCCGGGAACACTCCCGCACGCACCGGTCGCGCCGGCGAGGCGCGCTCATCCGAAGGCCACGGCGCACCACCGTGCTCACGGCCGGCGGCCGGCGGCCGGAGGTAGCGCGGCGGCCCCCGGTGGTCCGGACACGCACGGACCCGGCGGCGGGTCGCCGGCGCCGCCCGACCCGCCACCCACACCGGACCCGCCACCTCCACCGGCCGCCGGGCCCGCATCGCGCCCCGGTCCGGGAGACGCCCCCACGCCGTCGCCGGCCGGCAGCGCCCCGACGAAGCTCCTGCCGTGGATCGCCGGCGAGCTGTCGAGCACGGGTGCCGTCAGGGTGCTGGACTCCCTCAAGAAGGCCAACCTGGGGCGCCTGGTAGAGACGTTGCTGAAGAACCAGACGGTCCTGGACAACCTTCAGCGGGTGTCGAGGTACGCGTCCAACAGCCGGCAGGCACTGCGCGCCGCGGACCAGGCCGCGGGTGGCTTCCTGAACCAGGTCGCAAGTCGCCTGCTCGACAAGAACGGTTCCCGAACCTGGGGATATTTCGTCAACAAGGCGCTCGCCGGAAGACGAGGCGAGGAGGCACTCGCCGAGGCGTACACGGCGGTCGCACGAAGTAGTGCCATCGCGCGGGAGTCGGCCAACAAGCTCGGCATGGCCAGCCGGGTGGCGGGTGGAGCGCTCGGCGGGATCGGAATGGTCTTCGCCGGCATCGCACTGCAGGAGAACCTGTCCCAGGGACACTGGTTCGACGCCTTCGTCGACGCGACGTCCTTCGTGTCCTCGGGCCTGGCCTTCGGCGGTGCGATCGCGGGCTCCGTGGCACTCGCCGAAGCCGGACTGGTCATCGGAGCCTTCGGCATCGGCGTCCTCATCGGGACGGGCATCGACAAGGGCCTCGGCTGGCTCGGAAAGAAGCTGTTCGGGGTCGATCTGTCCCCGTCGAGCCTGCTCGCCGAGGGGATGACGGCGATCGACGAGTTCCTCACGCCCCTCTGGGCCGATCCGACCAAGCCCGCGTACACGCAGACATTCGGCTGGAAGCTCGGCGAATGGCTCGGCATCTAGCCGGGCGGGACTCGCCACTCCGTTACTCAGCGAAGGAAGACCCCATGCCAACCGAGCCGAATTCCGCCCTTGTCGTCGCCGGACACATCACCGACACCCAGGGCACACCAATGCCCGGCCTCACCGCCCGCGCCTATCTCCGGACCGCTGCGTCCCAGGAACGGTCGGTCGGGGGCGACGCCGGCACGGACGCCGAGGGAGCGTACGTCATCGACGTCACCGACGACGAGGCCCGTCGCGACGATGCCGCCCTGTTCGTCCGCGTCTTCGACGGAGAGCGGCCGGTGGGTGAGAGCGAGCCCCGGCGCATCGAACGGACCCGGATGGTCGTCGACCTTCGCCTGGACTACGCCCAGGAGCCTTGGCTGCGCGTCCACGGCGAGGTGCGCGACGAGTTCGGCGAGGCGCTGGACGGCGGCAGCGCGCAGGCCTTCGACCGCGACCTGCGCAGCGCGGAACTGCTCGGAAGCGCCGTGGTGCGCGACGGACGCTATGACATCCGCTACCGGCGCGCACAGTTCCGCCGGGCCGAGAAGGACGCCGCCGACCTCGTGCTGACGGTCCTCGGCCCGGACGGCAAGGAACTGCACCGGACGCCGATCTGGTACAACGCGCCCGCCGACCTCGAGCTGAACATCACGCTCGCACCGGCGCCCTACCGGGGCCCCTCCGAGTGGGATGCACTCGGGGACGCGCTCGTGCCGCTGCTGGACGGCGTCTCGCCCGTGGATCTCCGCGAGGATGACGAGCACCAGGACGTTTCGTTCCTCGCCGGCGACACCGGCAACAGCCGCGTCACCATCGCCATCTGGGCCGCCGCGTTCCGGCTCGCCGACAAGACCGCTCGCGAGGAGACGCCGTTGTCCGCGGAGGTGTTCTTCGGTTTCCTGCGCCAGGGGCACCCTTCGATCCTGTACGACTCGCTCCTGCGGGACATGTCGAACGCCGAGCGGCGGACGCTGCTGGAGGACCGGATCCTGCGGCGCCTCGCCGAGACCGACCAGGAGCTGCAGCGGTCACTGCTAGAACAGGCCGTCGCCAAGAACCTGATCCCCGCCCGCATCGGGCGCCACCTCGGGCAGACGCTGGAAACGCTGCACCGCATCAGGCTGCGCTACGCGGCCGGCGACAGCTTCGGCGGCGGCAAGGGCACGATCGGCCAGCTGCTGCGGCTGACGCCGGCCACCGAGGCGGAACAGGCCACGTTCACGGCCGCCTTCGTCGCGCACAGCGGATCGCTCGGTGCGCTCTGGGAGAAGCTCGAGCACCGCAACGGCATGCGACCGGAGGTCGTACTGCAGGTCAAGCTCTCCCTCGAGTTGGGTGCGCTCACCCGCAACCACGTTCCCCTCGTCGGTGAGCTGGTCGATCAGTTCCGCCGCGGCGACCTGAAGTTCAAGCGGGAACTGGCGCGGTACGACCGCGCGCAGTGGAAGGCATTGTTCCTGCGCCCGGGGCCCGACGGCCAGCCCATCGGGGCACCCGCGAACCTCGACGGCGACACCGCCGACGCCCGGATGGAACTGTTCGCCGCCACGCTGGAACGACAGTTCGAGCGCGCGTACCCCACCACGTCGTTCGCGGCGAAGCTGACGCGTGCCGAGCAGAGCCCGGTGACGGCCCGGACGGACGTCGTGCGGTTCCTCGACAACAACCCCGGCTTCCACCTCGACCGTTTCCGCATCGAGCACTACGTCGGCGAGAACCAGGAGGCGCTGCGCGGGGTCGAGGACCAGGCGGCGTTGCTCACCGGCCTGAAGTCGGTCCAACGCGTGTTCAAGCTCGACCCCACCTACCAGGCCGTGAACGCACTCCTGACCCGCAAGATCGACTCGGCCCAGCAGATCTACTTCATGGGCCAGGGCCAGTTCCTCAACGCCATGTCGGACTCGGAGATTAACCGGATCGACGCACGGCGGCTGTACCGCAAGGCGGAGAACGCCTACGCGATGGCACTGGCGTTCTTCGGCGACCACAACCTGGCCGTGAACGGGGTGGTCCCGCAAGCCGTCCCCGTCCTGGCTCCCGACGAGGCGACCCGAGCCAAGATCACCACACTGCCCAACCTGCAGACACTGTTCGGCTCGCTGGACTACTGCGAGTGCGGCCACTGCCGCTCCGTCTACAGTTCGGCCGCGTACTTCGTCGACGTGATGCGGTTCCTCGGCGAGCGCGGCACCCAGGGCAGCGTGGCCAACGCTGGCAAGAACGTCCGGCAGGTCCTGCTCGAGCGCCGTCCCGATCTGGGAGAGATCGAGCTCAGCTGCGCGAACACCAACACGCCGCTGCCGTACATCGACCTGGTCAACGAGGTCCTGGAGGACGTTGTCGCGCCGCCGGCGCCGGTGGTGCTCGACGGCACGATCGAGGTGGACCTGGTCGCCGGGCCGATCAGACCGGCCGTCCGCAACGCCCTGACCGCCAAGACGGTCGCGATCGGTGCCGACGCGTCGGTGTACGCCCGCGACGCCCGTGGCCAATGGGCCATCCGCGACGCGGAGCACGCCTACCGGGTGTCCAAGAACGGCGGGACGCTGAACCTGCTGCCGACCCGCCAGACCTTCCTATCCGCCGCCGAACTGCGCGCCAACCCCGAATACACCAATCAGGACGCGTACGACCGCCTGAAGCAGGAGGTCTTCCCGCTCACCCTGCCGTTCGACCTGGCAAACCTCCAGGCATGCACCTATCTCGACCACCTCGGGGTTCGACAGCCGCGCCTGCTCGAACTCCTCCAGCAGCGGCTGGCCGACAATGTCACGCTCGCGCCCACGGACCTGCAGATCGACTGCGCCTGGCTCGGTCTCACCGACACCGAGCTCAAGGTCCTCGTCGGCGGCCTGCCGGGCGAGCAGCCCTGGGACTTCTGGGGACTGGCCGAGACCGGCAACGACCTGCCCAACCCCGAGAACCCGGCCGATCCGACCGAGAACGTCACCGGACACTGGATCGACGTGCTCGGCCGGGTCACCGTCATGCTGCACCGCGGTGGCCTGGCCTACCACGAGTTGCTGCAGCTCCTGGACACGCGCTACGTCAATCCCGACGGCAGCGTCGCCGTCCTCGACACCGGCGATCCGAACGCCGCCAGCTGCGACACCGGCACGTTCACCATCCGCAACCTCGGCACGGACGTGCTCACCCGCATGCATCGCTTCATCCGGCTGTGGCGCAAGCTCGGCTGCGCGATGTGGGAGCTCGACCTGCTGCTGCCGGACACCGACCCCGCGCCGGACGTCGTCGACAAGCGCATCACCCCCGGCGTCCTGCAGGACATCTCCCGGATGAACCGCCTGCGCGAACAGACCGGCCTGGACTGGCGCGTGGTCAACAGCCTGTACCACGGCATCGACCACGCCGGCTATGCCGACCACGGCCGGGAGGGCGCTCCGGCCGTGCAGTCCCTCTACGAGCGGCTGTTCCGCAACAAGCTGGTCGACGCGGTTGCCGCCTTCCCCGCCGGTCCCGACCTGATCACCGGACCGGTGACGGCCAGGATCCCGGGCATCCTCGCCGCCTTCCGCATCAAGGAGACCGACCTCGACCTGATCCTGGCGGACCTCGGCATCGCGGCCACGGACGATCTCGATGCGACGGTGCTGAGCAGGATCTACCGCAGTACGGTGCTGGCGAAAGCCCTGAACCTGTCCGTCGACCAGTTCCTGCGACTGAAGCGGCTGTGGGCGCACGATCCGTTCGGCGGCCCGCGCACCACCCAGGACTTCGCCGCGCTGGCCGGACAGGTAAGCGCCTCGGCGTTCTCGGTGCTGGAGCTGGACTACCTGCTGGCGCACCGCTTCACCGCGAGTTCGGGCGTGGCGCTGGACGACCGGTCGATCACTGCGGTGATCCAGGTCGTTCGGGACGGCCTCCAGCGGATCAACGCCGACATCGGGCTCAAGACCGAGGAGACCAGGGACGCCTACGTCAAGAGCAGGCTCGGCCTGCTGCCCACCCTCGGCAAGGACGCCGACCAGGGCATCGCCCTTTCCATCATCGACGGCACCTGGCGGGGCACGCCGGCTCAGCGCGACGCCTTCATCGACACGTTCTTCGCCGGTGTGCTGGACCCGGCTGTCGCCAAGACGAAGCTCGCCGCGATCGCCGCCGGGTTGTCCCCGTCCGCCCAGCAGGCCGAGGTCGACGCGCGCTTCGCGTACGTGCAACCGGAGTTGGAAAGATTCCTGCTGCAAACGCAGCGGGAGGCGTTCATCGGCCAGCAGATCTCCGAGATTCTGCAACTCGACGTGCCTTCAACGAACACCCTGCTCGCTGGGCTGCGCCTGCCCACCGCCGCCGGCACGCTCATGGAGAACATCAACGACAGCCGCCTGCTCGCCCAACGGCCGGACGGCACGTACCTGTTCGCACCGGACGAGACCAGTTTCCCCGCCGTCTTCATCGCCTTACGGCTCCTGCACAAGAACGCGCTCGTGATCGGCAAGCTGCAGATGACGGCCGTGGAGGTGGCCTGGTGGCTGGCGGGCAGCCACGCCACCGACATGGGATGGTTGCGGCCGCACGACTTCCCGATCGACACGACGACGGTCGTGGACATCCAGCAATGGGTGTCCCTGCAGCAGTTCTTCGCCTGGCGCCGCGAGCTGCCCAAGTCCGGCCTGACCGCGTTCGAGTTCGCGACGAGCGTTCTCGACGGCGCACGGTCCTCGGCTGTGAACGTCACCGAACTCGCGCAGCTGACCGCCTGGGACCCGGCGGACATCGACGCGCTGACCGCGGCGTTCCGCTGGGTGGACCCGGCCGCCGGCGTCGACGTCGTCAAGCAGCGGCTGCGGGAGTCCGCCAGCCTGGTCCGGCTCGCCGACTGCATGCGGGCGCTACGCCGTCTCGGTGTCAACGCCGCGCGGGCCGTGCAGTGGGCCACGGCCGACCCCGGTGCGGCGGAGGCCGACAGCCTCAAGCAGACCGTCAAGGCCAAGTACGACCTGGCGCAGTGGCAGCAGGTGATCCAGCCCATCCAGGACGACTTCCGCGACCGGAAGCGCCAGGCCCTCGTCGACTGGCTGGTCGCGCATCCCCAGCAGGCTCAGGGGCAGACCTGGACCGACGCCGACGGCCTCTACAGCCACTTCCTGATCGACGTGGAGATGAGCCCGTGCATGCTCACCTCCCGCCTGAAGCAGGCCGCCGCCTCCGCCCAGCTCTTCGTACTGCGCTGTCTGCTCAACCTGGAGCCGGACATCCACGCCAAGAGCGATCTCGATCCGAAGTGGAAACAGTGGAAGTGGATGAAGCGGTACCGGGTGTGGGAGGCGAACCGCAAGGTCTTCCTCTATCCGGAGAACTGGATCGAACCTGAGCTGCGTGACGGGAAGTCGCCGTTCTTCCAGGACCTGGAGCAGGAACTGCAGCAGAACGACGTGACCGACGAGACGGCGGAACAAGCGTTCCGCACCTACCTGGAGAAGCTCGACAAGGTAGCCAACCTGGAGATCCGTGCGATGTACCACGAGTCCGTCAGCCAGGACGAGTCGGTGCTGCACGTCTTCGGCCGGTCCCGCAGCAGCCAGGCGCCCGACCACTTCTACCGCAAGCGCATCAACGGCGGGCGCTGGACGGCCTGGGAGAAGGTCGACCCGGACATCAACGCGAACCACCTGGTGGCCGGGGTGCACAACCGCAGGCTTTACCTGCTGTGGCCGCAGTTCGTGCTCAAGGCGGACCAGCCGGACGAGATGACCACGCCGAAGGAAGGTTCGAGCACGACGATCCCGCAGCCCAAGAAGTACTGGGAGATCCGTCTGTACTGGAGTGAGCTGAAGAAAGGGAAATGGACGCCCAAGGTGCTCTCCGACACCTTCCGGACGCTCTACCAGGATGCCACCGACGGCGACCACCCCGAGCGGATCAGTTTCCGGGTGCGGGCCAAGCCGCACATCTTCATGCGGCTCTACGCGGCCACCGACCCGTACACGTCCATACCGATCGGCTCGGACGGCTTCCAGAAGATCGGAAAGCAGATCAGCCTGAACGGGGACGGGATCACCGAGGTGCTGTTCGCGCCGACCAACGCGGCCTTCTCCAACGGGCTCCTCAAGAACGCCGGCACGCCGTACTACTTCTACTTCGGCTCGGTCGACGACTCCGAATCCGAGGACATCTTCACCGGACTGCCCGCACCCCAGGACCAGGCAAACAGCATCAAGGTGCTCGAGAACAGCCAGAACCCGAACTTCACCGTCATCGACAGCCAGGCACAGTCCGCGGAGGGTAACGGGTCGGTCTTTCTCTGGGACCCCGCACACACCTACTTCGTCGACTACCACTGGCACAAGGACGTGCTCTACCCCTCGGGCACCACACGGACGCAACTGAGCTCGTCATTCAGCTTCTCCCTGCATTACCACCCGTTCGTCGAACTGTTCATCAAGGAGCTGAACATCTGGGGGATCCCCGGGCTGCTGAACCGGCGGATCCAGATCGATCCGGCCGGCCTGCCGGGCAGCCCGCCGCTCTTCGACTTCGCGACGTACCTGCCGACCAACAAGGTGGTCAAGAATCATCCGCTGCCGGACAAGGGCTTCGGCTACCCGGTCGAAGACGTGGACTTCAGCTACCTCGGCGCGTACGCGCCGTACAACTGGGAGCTGTTCTTCCACGTGCCGTTCTTCATCGCGAACAAGCTGAGCGCCAACCAGCGGTTCGAGGAGGCACTGGAGTGGTTCCACCGCATCTTCGACCCGACCAGTACCGACACCACGCCCACCGCGAGCCCGGACACGCCGCAGCAGAAGTACTGGATCACCAAACCGTTCTACGAGACGACCAAGGCGGACTACTACCGGCAGAAGATCGAAAACATCATGCTCGCGATCGCCAAGGGTGATGCCGAGCTTCGTGCGCAGGTGAACGAGTGGCGTGGCAACCCGTTCAACCCGCACCTCATCGCGCGGATGCGCACGGTCGCGTACCAGAAGAACGTGCTCATCAAGTACATCCAGACGCTGGTCGCCTGGGGCGACCAACTCTTCCGTCAGGACACGATCGAGTCGATCAACGAGGCGACGCAGATGTACGTGCTGGCGGCGTCCCTGCTCGGACCCCGTCCCAAGAGCGTTCCCAGGAAGGTCGCGAACCCCACCAAGACCTGGTACCAGCTGCAGCAGGAGGGCGTCGACAGCTTCGGCAACGTGCTCAAGGAGGTCGAGAACCTGCTGCCGGCCGCGTCCTCCGGCACCACGCAGACCGACGACACCCCGGAGTTGCCGTGGTTGGACGTGCTCTACTTCTGCATCCCGCACAACGAGAAGCTGCTGGCGATGTGGGACTCGGTCGCCGATCGGCTCTTCAAGATCCGCCATTGCATGAACATCGAAGGGGTGGTGCGCCAGCTCCCGCTGTTCGAGCCGCCAATCGACCCCGCGCTGCTGGTCAAGGCCGTAGCGGCCGGTGTGGACATCGGCACGGCGCTCAGCGATCTGAACGCACCGCTGCCGCTCTACCGGTTCGCGTTCATGATCCAGCGGGCCGTAGAGATCTGTAGTGAGGTCAAGGTGCTCGGCAGCGCCATGCTGGCGGCGCTGGAGAAGCGCGATGCGGAGGCCTTCGCACTGCTGCGTTCGAGCCACGAGCAGGCGATGCTCGACCTGGTGCGAATCATCCGGACCAGCCAGGGCGAGGAGGCGCTGCGGAGCAGGGAGGCCCTGGCCGAGGCGAGACAGGTCGTCCAGGAACGACGGGCGTATTACGACAAGCTCCTACGGGACGGCCTCAACGAATGGGAGATCGCCAGCCTTACGCTCACCGGCGGAGCGATCGCCGCGGACATCGTCGCCACGGTGCTGCACGCGATCGGGACGGGTACGAGTCTGATCCCGGAGGTCAACGCCGGCGCCGCCGGGTTCGGCGGGTCTCCCCATCTGACCCTGACGCTCGGCGGAAAGAGCGTCACCGACAGCGTGAGCAAGGCGGCCGATCTGTCCCAGGGAATCTCGAATATCCTGCAGCTCGGCGCCGGAATGGCGTCGACGATAGCCAACCACAACCGGCGCGCCGAGGAGTGGGACTTCCAGCGCAGCCTTGCGGAAAAGGAACTGCCGCAGATCGACAAGCAGATCGCCGCGGCCGACATCCGGCATCGGATCGCCCTCCAGGATCTCGCGAACCAGGACAAGCTGATCGAGAACGCGCAGCAGGAGGACGAGTACCTGCGCTCGAAGTTCACGAGTCAGGAGCTCCACGAGTGGATGATCGCCCAGCTCTCGACGGTCTACTTCCAGAGCTACCAACTGGCGTACGACGTCGCCAAGCGCGCCGAGCGTAGCTTCCGGCACGAGCTCGGCCTCAGCGATTCCAGCTACATACAGTTCGGGCACTGGGACAGCCTGAAGAAGGGTCTGCTGGCGGGCGACAAACTGTTCTACGACCTCAAGCGCCTGGAGACGGCCTACTACGAACAGAACCGTCGCGAGTATGAACTCACCAAGCACATCTCGCTGGCTCAGCTGGACCCCGTCGCGCTGCTCAAGCTGCGCCAGAACGGCGAGTGTTTCGTCGACATCCCGGAGACCGTGTTCGACATGGACTATCCGGGCCACTACTTCCGGCGCGTCAAGACCATCGGCCTGTCCATCCCGTGCACGGCCGGGCCGTACACGACCCCCGCGTGCACCCTGACCCTCATCAGCAACCACGTGCGCACGGACTCGACCCTGCTGGCCGGTGCGTACGCCCGCGACCTCACCGCCGATGACCCCCGCTTCCGCGACGAGATCGCGGCGATCCAGTCCATCGCGGTCAGCAACGGCCAGAACGACAACGGTCTGTTCGAGCTCAACTTCCGCGACGACCGGTACCTGCCGTTCGAGGGCGCCGGCGCGATCAGCTCCTGGCACCTCAAGCTGAACAAGGAGTTCCTGCAGTTCGACCTTCGCACGATCTCCGATGTCATCATCCATCTGAGCTACACGGCTCGCGAGGGTGGCGAGCTGCTGCGATCCAAGGCGGTCGAGGAGTTCGGAAAGAAGCTGAACGAGCTGGCGCTGGCCGGCGACCGGCGCGGGCTCTTCCGCATCCTGGACGTCAGACGTGAGTACCCGGACAAGTGGTACCGGTTCCTGCACCCCGCGAACCCCGCCGACGACCAGATGGTGGTACTCGACGATCTCCCCGACCGGCTGCCCTACTTCACCGTCGCGTCCACGGCGACGAAGGCGCGGCGGATCGAGGTGGTCGCGAGGATGACGGACGACGCCACGTACAACGTGCTGCTCTCGCCGTTGGGCGAGGCGCCCGAAGACCTGCTGACGCTCGCACCGGACGCGACCTACGACGGCCTGCACAGGGCGTCGGCGGATCTGACCGGTAACGAGGTCGAGCTCGACAGGTGGACGCTGAAGGTGCAGCGGGCAGGCAGTGCGGCCGACGACTTCAAGTCTCTGCCGGCCGGCGCCATCGAGGAACTGTTCCTGATCCTGAACTACACGGTTGCCTGACATGCTGACCGAAGCCGAGATCGACCGGATCCTCCGGCTGATCGTCGTGCGGACCCAGCCGCAGAAGGCGATCATCTTCGGGTCGTACGCCAAGGGCACGGCCACCATCGACAGCGATCTGGACATCCTCGTGGTCAAGGAGACCGACCTGCCGATGGCGCGACGGACGGCCGACCTCGTACCCATGCTGTCCGCCTTCCTCGTCCCGGTCGACGTGCACGTCTTCACACCCGAGGAGGTGCAGGAGTACGGGAAGGACGAGTTCTCCTTGGTCGGCTGTGCTTTCCGGTACGGACGGACCGTCTTCCAGCAACGCGGCCGAGGCTAGGCGCAGGTAGGGACGGTGCCGGTGCGTCGACGACCTACCAGCTCACGACCGCCCTGCTCGAGCCAGGCTGCGCGGCTATGCGCGGTCCAGCGGAGTCAGGCGTCAGCTGGGTGACGTGCCGTGGGGTCAGTTCTTCGAGGCTGTGGGCACCGAGGAGTTTCATCGTGCGGACGATCTGGTCGGTGAGGATCTGGATGGCGCGGTCGACGCCGGGGCGTCCGCCGGCCATGAGGCCGTAGAGGTAGGCGCGGCCGACGAGGGTGAACCTGGCGCCGAGCTCGATGCAGGCGACGATGTCGGCGCCGATGTCGGCGCCGTTCATGATGCCGGTGTCGACGGTGATCTCGACGTCGCCGCCGAGCTCGCGGACGATCTGCGGCAGCAGGTGGAACGGGATGGGGTGGTTGAACCGCCCCGGATTCGGTGGAGACTCTCCTCAATCCCGGGGCGGTTCAGTGAGCCGTTCCCGTGTGCCCAGAAGAGTGGAGGGTAGTCGTGTAGTGGATCTTCGCACTTTGCCCGCTTCGCCCGATGCCACATTCGCCCGACATCGAAGGCGACCCCGCCATCGGCTCCCCGCACTGCTCCCGGCGGTGCACTCAACTGCCGCGATCAGGTAGCGACGGCCTTGGTCGTCGGTACGGCCGGGTGCTGCGTCGTGGAGGGCACTGGAGGGCCGCCTCGGTCGGGTGCCTGACACGGACCTTGTCAGCCGCACGCCAGGAGATCATCCTGGGGGTTCGGGAGGCAAGTATGGAAACCGCTCGGGACAATGCCTCTGCGTCGTCGCCATCCCCGCTCGGCGCTCTTGAGCGCCGGGTCGCCGCTCTGGAGCGCGAGCGGGAGATGCTCATGGAGCGCTACGCCCGGCAGTTGGAGTTCGACAACGAGCAGCTTCGCGCGCTGCTGGGCAGTGGCCCCGACGTCGCCTCGTCGCCCGGTTCGTCCACCGACGCAGTTCCCTCCAGCGGGGCTGCACCCGATTTGGCGGCCGCAGCGGCCCCCGCCTCGGCGGCGGCGATGCTTGCGCGCATCCTTGGTGGCGTCGAGGGCCAGGTGGACGACGTGGAACGTCTTGCCGCTGCGGGTGAGCTGGCCTCCGCCGTGGATACAGCGCTGCAGGTTACCCGTCGATCAGCGGCTGCACTCCGAGCTACTGTGGCGGACGCCGAGTTGCGTGAGAACCTCGTCACGTCGATGACCCCGCTTGACTCACCGCTGCCGCCTCCCTCGATTCAGAACTACGCCATCACTGTTGGTGGCAACGAGAGCGTCACGTTTCGGGTCGCCGAGATCGCGGTCCTGCAGATGGCTGGGCTGCGTCGGTCCTTGGCCGAGAAGCATGTCGACGCCGCCATCGCCGAGTACGAGCAACTCGCGCCGCCTCGATCCTCCGTCGACTTGCACCAAGTCTTGGACCGGATCGAGGCTGTGCAGCACGCGGTCGCCCACGCCGAGACGGTGCTCCCGTTCGTTATCAATCAGCCCCCGCAACGCCTCAAGTGGCGGAAGTTGGTGACGTACGGTCTGGGTGGGACACTCATCGTCGCAGCGAATGCCGGCGCCGCCGTGGTCCTCGGGCCGGTCGCCGCAGCGGTCTCGGCTGCGGTCGGGTCGGCGGCGCTTGGGGCTGCTGCCGCACCGCTCGTCATGTAGCCCAGGCTGGGCCGCCGGGTTCAGAACCGGATCCACGGATCGCGGAGCCGCGATCGCCTCGCATCGCCAGTAGGCGAGGGATGGGGTGATGTTTTGGATGGGCGGCCATGGTGACGGCCCGGGTGGCGCCGGATTCGCTGATTTGCGGATGTCGGGGTCGGGGGCGGGTGGGCCGCCCGAGCCGCGTACGAGCCCCTCACGCACCGTCGCTCGGCCACCCACTCATACGTGCTCGTTCACCTGCCTGCCGATCAAGCCGAGCAACTCTAGGAAGACATAGCCGAAGGCACGAAGGCCGCCCGCGCGCCCGGCATTGGCGTAGTCACGGCAGCCGACCCCGGCGCCTACACCTGGGAGGATCGCAAGGAGGCCCGCCGCGTCGAACTCGATCCTGAGCGCCTCAACGATTTCGTCGCGAAATAGGTCTCGACAAGACCCGAGATCTTATTTCCCGCCGACTCCGTTAGCCTCGGGATTTCGTGGGGTAGGGGACGACACGGGTCGCTGATGGACGGAAGTGCCTGTCCGGCAAGGGAAACTTGGGATTGCGATGTCTCAAATCACCCGAGCGGAAAGGCACTCCGTAGGTGAAGGGTATCCCGTTTCGTGGTCTGGTTCTGGATCCGGGCCGCGAGTCGCTGATCTCGTCGTCGGGTGCGCTGTTGTTGCAGCGCACGATCCGGTTGTGTGGGCTGGATCGGTCGCTGTCGGCCGGGCTGGCCCGGTGGCGGGGTCGGCGCGCCAGGCACGACCCGGCGAAGGTGCTACTCGACCTGGCGGCCGCGGTTGCGCTCGGCGGTGACTGCGCCGCCGACATCGCGGTGGTCCGGGCCCAGCCGGACGTGTTCGGAGCCGTGGCTAGCGATCCGACGGTGTCCCGCGTCGTCACCGCGCTGGCTGCCGACATCGACCAGGCGTTACTGGCGATCCGGGCCGCGCGGGCGGCGGCCTGGGAAGCGGTGTGGTCCCGGCGGCGGCCTCTGGCCGGAACGCCCGGACATCGCGACGGTGGCATGGTGGTCGTCGACATCGACTCCACCGTCGTGGCCGCTTATTCGGATAAGGAGGGCGCGCAGCCGACGTTCAAACGCACCTTCGGGTTCGTGCCGATGTTGGCGTTCGTCGACCACGGCGAGCACGGCACCGGCGAAACGCTCGTTGCCCAGTTGCGGCCCGGGAAGGCCTCGCCGTGGGCCAAGACCGACCACATTGAGACGTTGGATGACGCGCTGGCGCAACTACCTGAGATGGAGCGGTCGCAGGTGCTGGTCCGGGCCGACTCCGGCGCCTGTTCGAAGGTGTTCCTGCACCACATCACCGACGCCGGCCTGGAGTACTCGATCGGATTCCCGGCCCACGAGACCGTCCGGGCCGCGATCGAAACCATCCCGGCCCAGGCCTGGCGTGCTGCGGTCGACGCCGACGGCCACGACCGTGACGGGGCGCAGGTCGCCGAACTCACCGCCTGGATGCCCGCACCGACGCGGGCCACCCGCCCCGGCCCGCAGGACTGGCCGCACGGGATGCGGGTCATCGCCCGCCGCGAACGTCCGCACCCCGGCGCCCAGCTGCACCTCACCGATGTCGACGGGTGGCGGATCACCTGCTTCGCCACCAACACCCGCGGGCCGGGCTGGACCCTGCCCGCGTTGGAAACCCGCCACCGCCTGCGCGCCCGAGCCGAGGACCGCATCCGCGCCCTCAAGGACACCGGCATGCGTAACCTGCCCTACCACCACTTCAACCACAACCAGATCTGGCTGGAGATCGTCGCGCTCGCCGCTGACCTGCTCGCCTGGACCCAGACCCTGGCCTGGCCGCCGACCGAACCCGCCCGCCGATGGGAACCCAAACGGCTACGACTACGCATCCTCGCCGTCGCCGGCCGGATCATCCACACCAGCCGGCAACGACGCCTACGTCTGCCATGCCGCTGGCCATGGAACCACCTCATCGACACCGGCTGGGCCGCCCTACGGCCTACCTGACCAGCCCATCCGACCCGACAAGCAGGCCCTGGAGGAACCGGCGAACACAGCGCCGGCCCATCCACACACCCACCACGGCCCGCCCCGCAAGCAGGTCACCAGCAAACAGCTGACCACACCGACACGAAAGATCGAGGTTAGGGCCTGTCTCAAAGTGGGGCCTAGCGGCTGAGCTGGCTTGATGATGTTGGTGGCGTGTCGGAGATCGACAATGGGTGAGGTCTCCGGTAGTTGGTTCATCGACGAAGAAGAACTGACTACCCGGAGACCTCGTGGCCACCTTAGCGGTGACGAGGCGGTTCGACCTGACCGACGCACAGTGGGCGGTGCTGGAGCCGTTGCTGCCCAAGGCCAAACGGTCGGGTCGGCCGTCAGTGTGGAGTAGGCGGCAGCTCATGGACGCGATCCGCTGGCGGATCCGGGTGGGCGCCCCACGGCGGGATGTGCCGGCCGAGTACGGGTCGTGGCAGGCGGCGTACGCGATGTTTCGACGGTGGCAGCGTGACGGCACCTGGTATCGGATCTTGACCGGGTTGCAGGTGCTGGCCGATGCGGCGGGGCAGGTCACCTGGGACGTGAGCCTGGACTCGACCACCGCTCGGGCGCACCAGCATGCGGCTGGTGCGCGCAAAAGGGGGATCTGCAGGCCGAGCCACCCGGCGGTGTGCGCGTCGAGCCGGTCGACCATGCGTTGGGCCGCTCGCGGGGCGGGTTGACCACGAAGCTGCACCTGGCTTGCGAGCAGGGCCAGAAGCCACTGTCGATCGTGCTGACCGCCGGGCAACGCGGTGACAGTCCGCAATTCATCGCCGTGCTGGACGGTATTCGGGTGCCCCGCCTGGACGGTGGCCGTCCCCGGACCCGACCGGATCGAGTCCTGGCCGACAAGGCGTACACGTCCAAGGCCAACCGCTGCTACCTGCGCCGACGCGGGATCAGGGCGACCATCCCCAGCAAGGCCGATCAGGACGCCAACCGACGTAAGAAGGGATCGAAGGGCGGCCGACCACCGGCCTTCGACCCCGACATCTACAAGCAGCGCCACGCCGTCGAGTGCGGCATCAACCGGCTCAAACGCCACCGCGGCGTGGCCACCCGGTACGACAAACTCGCCGTGCGCTACGAAGCCGCCGTCCACATCGCAGCGATCACCGAATGGCTCGACTCACTTTGAGACACGCCCTAGTCGGCAAAGAAATGATTCAGACCACCTGGCTCCGGCGATACGATCCGATTACACCTACCCAATTGAACGAACAAGATCGAGTGCATTGTTCTGCCGCGATCAGGTCGCTACCTGACGTAACGGTCGACCTTCGGCTCGACCATCGCCTCGCAGTCGATGAACACGTGATTGATTACTGCTTGGCGATCGGGTATCCGATCACGGCGAGGTCGGCGTGCAGGTCCGTCAGGGTTGCCTGCGGATTGAGTGCCCGCACTACGGAGTCGGTGAGTGGGAGCCGCGCGACGATGTGCTCGACCGCGGTGCGATCCGCCTCGATCTCGTAGTAGTCCTCGGCAAACTCGACGTACCGGTCGACGATGTCGCCGAGCAGGATGGCTAGCATGCCGGAGCCGTCCGGCCCGCTGTCGTACGGTCCGCGCGACAGTGGGAAGGTGATGCCGTCCCCGGCACGCCAGCGGTCGTCGCCAGCGAGCCGCCACAGCACAGCCGTCGCGATGAACCGCCCGTCCTCGTCGCCGAACGCCGGCTCCGCGACCTGCGGACCGAACACCGCCGGCATGCCATCGAGCAGTCCCGGCCACAGTTCGCGGTCCGGATCACGGAACGGCGTCATCGCCGACTCGTGGTCGAACACGCGGATGAACGCGCCGTCCGCGGTGAACACGACGGCCCACTCGTCGCCGCTGCCGTTGCTCATCAGCGCTGCCTCGTCGGCACCCCATTCGCGATCGAACGTGTAGTAGGACTGGCCACCGCCGATGATGCATTCCAGTGCGGCAAGTCCCTGGCAGCGGGACCGCAACACGTCGATCGGGGGTAGCTTCGCGGCGATGTCGTACACGGTCACCTGTTGACCCTACGGGTCGATCGGCGCAGGTGCCCGGGATTGCGCGCCGTGGATCTGTTCGTGATCGCCGGCGGTGTCGTGGCCCGGGAATCCGTTGCTGGATCGGCTCGATCCGGATGACGGGCGCCGGCTCTTGGCGCTGGGATGCCAGGTGGTCTGGGCAACGACATGGATGGCGGAGGCGAACGAGGTCATCTTGCCCCGGGCTCGGGCTTGGTGGCGTCCCAGGAGCGGTGTAAATGGCGACGTAGCGCGGCTCCGTGAGGGTCGATGTTAGGCCGCGTCGGCGGCGGGTTGGTGGATCTGCTTGGCGTGTCGGCGGATCGGTGTCGGTGGATCAAGTAGTTGACGGCGCAGGTCTTGCAGCAGCCGGGTTCCGCAGGTGGTGACGGTGAAGCCGCGCCAGCCGCGGGAGGCCCGGTCCAGGACGGCCCAGACCAGGCACACGCAGCTGGTCTCGCCGGGGAGCCGGCCGATGACCTTGACGCGGCGGCGGGTCTCGCCGAAGGTGCGTTCGATTAACCGGCCATCGTGATCTTGTCAAGGCGCGGGCCGGGTTTCGAGTCTGTGGCAGTGGGTCTCGAGCGCGTCGATGACGCGGCGGTGCCGGTTGGTCTCGTCGGTCCAGCCTCGCTGCTGGGCATCGGCATGGAGTTGGTGGATGTCGGCGAGTTGGTTGCGCAGGATGGGCAGGTGTTCGGGGCCGGGCACGAAGTTGTCGCAGGTCTCGCAGATGTTGGCGTAGGGGCAGGCACCGGCGGTGAGGTGTCGGGAGCAGTAGCCGTGGGCGAGGCGGGTCTTGAGGAACTCCGAGGCGATCCAGTCCACCTTGGCGGGCACGATCGGCCGGCCGACCGGGGCGATCGGCAGGCTCCTGCGCACCTTGCCGATGGCCTGGTCGTAGGCGGTGCGCAGGGTGGGCGAGGCGAGGGTGGCGTAGCGCAGGGTCATCTCCGGGGTGACGTGGCCGAGCACGGCCATCAGCGCTTGCAGGCTCATCCCGGCGTTGGCCAGCTCGGTGGCGTAGGTGTGCCGTAGCTGGTGCGGGGTGATGTTGAGCGGCTGCCCGCCGGGCCCGGTCAGGCCGGCCGCCTCGGCGGCGGTGCGCAGGCCGGTGCGGATCCGCCAAGGCTTGAGCCGCCGGCCGTGCTCGGCGAACAGGAAGTCGGCGGCGCGTGTCAAGATCTTTGAGGCGGGTTGGTCAAGGTTTCTTTGAGTGGGCCGACTCGTCGGCGGGGTCGGGCTCGGTTGGCTTGTTGATCCATGCGGCTGCCGGGAGTTCGGCTGGTTCGGGGTGCTTGCGGACG
>WNFV01001644.1_pt1 | contig 30374 bp, 39 predicted proteins | sample 5400101 | NCBI WGS metagenome assembly WNFV01 (sample SAMN13153361, study PRJNA577476) | soil metagenome | isolation source: 115 cm soil or saprolite under grassland replicate 1 | place: USA:California | collected 2016-06-15
GACGACGCCGAGAACCTCCACTGGGGGCGCCACCAGGCCGTCTGGAACAACACGGGCGACATCGCGATCCTCAGAGACGCCGGCGGCACCGAAGTCTCGCGATTCGCCTATACCGCGTAGCATTAATCTGGCCGATCAGCGACGTCAGCGTTGTCCACGGGGATCTCCAGCCCCCCGCGGGCCCGACCTCTTGCTGACATTGACATCAAAAGCAGCCACCATCGCCGCACGTCAGGGACTCATCGGTCATGAGCAGTCAGAATGAGGCGAGGCGACCCAGCGGCTGCATGCCTGGTCCCGTGATTCAGCATCACGGAGGGTTGAGCACCCGGGTCGGCGCTATTTGGTCACACGGACTCCCCTGTGGAATTGGCAGATGTGGCACCCAAGTGCCGAGCTACGGCCCGAGAGTGCTGAACGTCGCGCCTAAGGTCCAAGGCCAGGCGTTGAGCCTTGCCTTGTCGGATGACTGGTGTCTAATGGCATGACGAGATTGCAAGGAGGTGGTGACCGGACAAGTCTTTCTGAACCGCAGGACAAGTCTTCGAGCTAAGTCGACCTCACAAGTCTTAGCAGCTTCGAGGACGGCGCCAGAAGACAAAGTCCCTGGTCACAGGCCTGAAGGCAATCAGAGCACCGGACCTACCTTCAAAACCGGTGTGCCGGCGAGAGCTGGCAGGCGGGTTCGATTCCCGTCCGCCTCCGCTACCCTGCAGTCTTGGGTCCCTCCGTTCCGAGATACGAGGGCGTCTGGACCCTTCACCGGACCTGAAGGACCGGTGCAGCTGCCCGGAGAACGGGAGCGGAGGTGATGAAGTCGACCCGGTGCCATTGCCACAGTTCGCCTGTGAAGGCCGCCATTCGTACCAGGTACGGCCCGCCGGAAGTGGTTCGGATCGCAGAAGTTGACCAGCCCGCGGTCACGGATCACGAGGATACAACGAGGGCCGGTTAGGTGCGCACGCTGAGTACCTGTCGATCCCCGAAGACGGTCCGCTGGCGACCATACCGGCGAACGTGACCTACGAGGAGGCCGCTCCCAGTACCGAGGGTTCCCACTATGCCCTCGCATGCATCACGAAGGCGAAGATCGCGAGTGGGCAACACGTGCTCGTCAACGGCGCAACCGATGCGACCGGCTCAGCGGCGGTCCAAATCCTCAAAAGTCTCGGTGCCGTCGTGACCGCGGTCTGCGACACCGAGCATGTGGAGTTGGTGAGGGGCTTGGGCGCCGACAGGGTCATCGATTACACGGCCGAGGACTTCACCAAGGACGAGCAGACATACGACGTGGTCTTTGACGCGGTCGGCAAGAGCTCGTTTGGCCGGCGCAAGCGACTGTTGAAACCTCGCGGGTTCTACCTCTCGACGGACCTGGGTCCGCTGTCCCAGAACCCGATCTTGGCGCTCATCACTCGGCTCTTCGGCGGGAAGAAGGCCATGATGCCCATCCCGCCGAAGTATGACCAGGAGCTGGTGAGGAATTTGAAGGAGACGATCGAGACCGGAGCGTTCAGGCCTGTCATCGACAGACGATATCCCCTGGACCAGATCGTTGAGGCCTACAGATACGTCGAGACAGGACAGAAGATCGGCAATATCGTGATCAGCGTCGACCCTTCGAGCTAGGGATGACGTCACGCTGACCGACGAACTCGTCACGATACGTCTCGGCAAGACCGACATCGCGCTTCCCGCACCGCTCGACGAGCCGTGGCATCTGCTCGCCAGTACGCCTGCGCACGACTACAGCGCAGCGCACACTGACACCAAGGGGTAGCCGTGTTCACATCCACAGCATTACGCTGAGGGCATGCCCGAGCGGATCACGCCGCGGCAGTTCCACGAGGCCGACGGTGTCGAGGATTGGCGTGTGTTGGGCGAAGGAGCGTGCACGTACTTCCGCACCGGGTCGTTCGCGGCCGGCACCCGGCTCGTGCACGCGATCAGCCAGCTGGCCGGCCTCGAGGACCACCACCCCGACGTCGACCTGCGGTACGAGGGCGTGACCGTGCGGCTGATCACGATCACGCACGACTACTACGGGCTGAGCGATCGCGACGTCGAGGTGGCCCGGCAGATCTCGGCGGTGGCGCGCGAGCTGGGCGTCCCCGCCGATCCATCCGCCGTGCAGACCGTTCAGGTCTCGATCGACGCGCTCGTCCATCCCGATGTGATCCCGTTCTGGCGTGCCGTGCTCGGCTACCGGGACCGCGACCCCGAGGGCGATGACCTGATCGACCCGCACGGCCGCGGGGCGCCGTTCTGGTTCCAGAAGATGGACGCGCCGCGCCCGCATCGCAACCGGATCCACGTCGATGTCTTTGTCCCCTACGACCAGGCCGAGGCGCGCGTCGCGGCGGCGATCGCCGCCGGCGGCCACCTGGTCCTGACGAGCACGCCCCCGAGTGGTGGACCCTGGCCGACGCCGAGGGCAACGAGGCCGACGTGGCCACAACGATGGGCCGCGACTGAGCGTATCTTCCCCTGCAACGGTCAGTCTCAGTCAGGGGCCTCGACCGATCTCGTCGCGCGAGCTCTTGCCCGGCCCAAGACTCGCCGCTGAAGCGGACGCCGACTATCGCGGCCTGCGCCATCGCCTGCGCATGCAATCCGCTCGCCGTGGGCCCCTACCGAACCGGGTTCTCCTGGTGGATGACTGGGCGGAGCGCGGCAGTCAAGTGAGGCCACCACTGGGCAAGGTCACGTCGCTTGTTGACGCTCGTGAGCTCGGATCGCCGGATCGAGCGACTGCCCGGCGTGACGAGCAGAACCGCTCCTAAAGGCCATGCCCGCTCATGCCGCAAGTGGGCCGTTCCTTGCCGCCTACCCGGGACTGGCACTCGGCCGCCGAGGACACGCCCGAGCAGCTCCATACGCTCTGGCAGGACGCCGTGGCCCGCTCCCGCTCCCTGGTCGCGGAGGCGCTGGCCGACGGCGGCCTGGACCGGCTGGCCCGGCGCACCTGGCCCGACGGTCGGGCACCCAGCCTGCGGTGGATCCTGGTCCACCTGATCGAGGAGTACGCGCGGCACAACGGCCATGCCGACCTCCTCCGGGAGTCGGTGGACGGGCTCACCGGAGAGTAGCCACCCGGCGGACAGCCCCATCCCCACGAGATCATCGCCCCGGCACAGAGATCGGACATCCGACATGGGCCTCTACCAGGCACTATGTCGGCAAATTCGTCAAGACTCAGTGCACTGATGGAGAGCTTTCGCCCCGGGGTGGGGAGAACCGGGGGGTCCGTGTCTCCAACCCGTAAGTGCTACTCTGCAACCATGGTTACAGAAGGCCCAGCCGCACGAGATCCGGTGTCATGGGTGCTTCTCGCGTACCGGCTGCCGCGAGAGCCGTCGACCCCCCGGATCACCGTGTGGCGAAGACTGAAGCGCTTGGGGGTCGCACAGCTCCAGGACGGGCTCGTGGGCCTGCCGCTCGATGGCCGGAACAAGGAGCTACTGGAGTGGGTGGCCGACCAGGTCCTGGAGGCCGGCGGCACGGCGTCGATCTGGATCGGGCACCTCGCGTCCAGGGCGGATGAGCTCACCGTCATCACGGCCATGTCCCGGGGGGTCGCCGAGGAGTACCGCACGGTGATCGCCGAGGCGTCAGGGGCCCGGGAGGAGGCGCCGGCGGCCCGCCGCCGGATTCTCGCCAGACTCCGGAGGGAGCTTCACCGCATCCGTTACCGAGACTACTTCCCACCGCCCGAGGCCGACGAGGCCCGGAGGACGCTCGAGGAACTCGGGTCACTGGTGGAGGCCCCGGCATGATCTGGGTGACGCGAACGGGTCCCCACGTGGACCGAGCGGCGTGCGCCTGGCTCATCCAGCGGTTCATCGATCCCGAAGCGACGTTTCTCTTCGTCGACGACCCGGCCGACGTACCGGAGGATGCCACTCCGTTCGACATTCGGGGCGCCGATCTCTCACACCACGGCGAGGACTGCACCTTCGAGACGATGCTCAAGCGCCACCGGTTGGACGATCCCGTCCTGTGGGACATCGCGAAGATCGTTCACGAGGCGGATCTCGCCGACGAGCGGTTCGACGCGCCGGAGGCGCCTGGACTCGACGTGCTGATGCGCGGCCTGTCGATGGTTCGCGGCGGCGAAGAGGTGTTGTCGATCGCCGGGCCGCTGTTCGACGGGCTCTACGAGTATAGGAAGCGGGCGCTGGTGCTGGGTCGTGAGCCGTCATGAAGTGGGTCACGAGAGAGAACGCCAACGTCGACCGGATCGCCTGTCCCTGGCTGATCAATCGCTTCATCGACCCCGAGGCAGAGTTCCTCTTCGTTCACCGCGATGAGGTGCTCGAAGTCGCGGAACGGGAGAGCGCCCACTCCTACGACGCCCCCGGAGCCGAGTACACCCACAGGGACGGCAGGTGCTCATTCGACGTGCTGGTGGAGGAGTTCGGACTGACCAGCGATCCGGCACTTGTCCGGCTGGCCCAGATCGTGCACGCCGCCGACGTCCCCGAGGACATCGACTCGTCTCCCGAGGGGCGTGGCCTGTCTGCGATCGCCCACGGCTTCGCTCTGCTGTTCGGCACCGAGGACCACAAGAAGATCGAGCTGGAGACGCCGATGTACGACGCCCTGTACGCCTGGTGCCGGCACCAGACGGCGTGAGCGGACGTCCGCCCGAGCGTCGGGAAGATGCCCCGGTGGGCGACCCTCCCTCTTTCGGCGCCGTCCTGCGATACTTCCTCGGTCTCGGTACGTGGGGCTTCGGCGGCCCGATCGCCACGGTCGGCTACATGCAGCGTGACCTGCTCGAGAAGCGGAGATGGCCCTCCGAGCGGGACTTCCTGAACGGGTGGCCCTCGGACAGACAATGCCGGGGCGCTCGCCGCCCAGGTGGTGATGTGGGTCGCTGCGGCAGCACGCCCCCACCAGTGGACGAAGTCCTCGGGTCTGGTGGGGCCGTGCATGTGGACGAACTTTCGCAGCACCTCCTGGGATCGCTTCCACGGGATCGACGTCGCGCCATTTGGCGAGCCACCGATCCGGACGAACGAACGAGACGTTGCGCCCGACGTTCGGCCCGAACGCCAGCGCTCCGGCAGCCGCCGCGGCTTCAGCAATGCGCCCCAGCTGTCGGCGAAGAGCTTCTCTCCTGCGTGTTCGCCGAGGCGCGCCGCGACCTCCGCCGAGAGCTGCTCGCGGGTCAGATGGCGGCCGTCGTCCAGCACGTCGTGGATGCCCTTGATGATGGCCTCCATCTCCCCGAGCGAGACGCCGAACGCCTTTAGCCAGTACGGCTTACGCCAGTGGTCGCGGCTCTGCATCGCCGCGGCGTACTGCGGGAACTCGTCGGCCGAGAAGAGGTGCAGGGTGCCGCGCATCGCCCACGTCTTCACCAGCGAACCTTCTTCCACAACATGTCCTGGACATGGCGCGGCTTGACCGCCTCCATTCATGCGCCGAACTGCGGCTCGGCCGCGGACATCACCTGGGCGTATCTCGATGTTGTGGGTGGCGATCAGGCAGCACGTCCCACGGGCCGGCAGCCATGCGCAGCACCCGAAGGACTCCGCGCATCCACCCTGCGTCCTGGTGGCCGGTGGGTTCGTCCGCCAGCAGCGCGGGCTGGAGGACCAGCGCCCGTGCGACGGCGGTTCGCTGCTGCTCGCGGGCCACCCATTCTTCGCCATCACGTCGTGCGGAAAGCTGGCCAGGGGGCCGAGCATTCGCTGACCGAGGCCATCGTGGACGGGCCGGTCTACGGGTCGACCGATCGTTTCGGGCCGGTCTCGCTGCCACCGCTGCGGGGAGGCGATCTCGTGGCCATCGGCTACGCGGGCGCGTACGGCAGCGCGATGAGCTCCACCTACAACGGCCGCCCACGCACGCCCGGAGTCCTGCTCGAGCCGGATGGCTCACGAACGCTGCTTCGGCGAGGAGGGAGCTTGACGGCCCTAGGCTGACCCAGACGCGGGGACGTAGAACTCCAGAGCCGTCCCGTCCGGATCCTTCACGTTGAGGTAGATCCCATCTGGTGCTGCCACGATTCCCGAGTTCTCAACGCCGAGCTCTTCCGCGCGGCGCAACCACGCTTCCAGCTCATCACGGCTGCCCACCCACCACGCGATGTGATCGAGACCGACGCGACTCGGGTCGAATCGATCCTCCTGTTCGGTCCGGTGGTGAACGATGAGCCCGATGACGAAGCCGTCCTCCAAGGACAGGAGTTCGGTACCGGTCGGCCCTTCGCGCCTTGCGGACACGCTCCGCGCATCGAACAGTCTTCGGTACCAGGCGACGCTTCTGTCCAGGTCCGTGACGGTGAACGTGACGTGATCCAGCCCGCGGCTCCTTGGAATCGCGCTCTCCTTCGAACGGGGCGACTCATGACCGTAGCCGATGGACCGGCGTCACGTCGACTCGGGGTGGCGTCAGCGGCTCTGAACCCGCTTCTTCAGACCGCCCAGCGCGGTGTTGATGATCGTTTTCTCCGCCTGGAGTTTCATGAGACCCGGCAGGCTGATCGCCAGCTCCATCGTGGTTCGATAGGTGACCTTCGTTCCCTTCTTGGACCGCTCCAGGACGTATTCGCCCTTGATCGACTTGACCGCCCCCCGGACGCTTCCTTGCCCGTCCAGCTCACGCCGCTGTCGGACGCCAACGAGATCTACCTCACCGATGAGATGCTGTCGATCCCTGGAGCCGAGGAGCTTTTGGCCGCGTGCGCGACCGAGGCGCGATCGGTGCAGCTGAAGGGCGTTCAGGGACAGGTACGAGTTCATCGCGTGCATCCCAAGGTTGGACTTACCGCGGCGCCGTGAGCACCCCCAGCCTCGATCGGGTGCGCTCCGCCATGACGAGATTGCCCTTTCGCTCGTAGAGCGCGAGCGCCCTGTCTAGCTCCTCCCGCGCATCCTGACCCGCCAGAGCCAACACGTCTGCGAGGTCGATCAGCGCACATCCAGGCGGCGAGACTAGTCAGGATTGGTCGTGGAACTGTTCGAGCTGATGCAGTTGTCCTACGGGAGACCGGACAAGTCTTCAGCTTCCCCTTGGTCCAGCGCCGCTCCTTGCTCCGCCTCTTCGAGCAATCGCCGTCCCACAACAACGAACAGCGTGGCCATCACCTGTCTCGTCGCGCGGCGGCAGCTCGCTCGAGGGCCGCGAGCAGCGTCCGCATCTCGTACGAGTCGTCGTGCCTCGCACCGTTGATGTAGAAGCTCGGCGTGCCGTTCACGCCGCTCCGAACTCCGCTCAAGAAGTCCTCGTGGACCCGCTCGGCGTGGACGTGCTCGACCAGCTCCTTGTCGAACAGCTCGACGTCCAGTCCGAGCTGCTCGGCGTAGGCGCGGAGGTCCTGGTCGCGCAGGCGCCGCTGATTCTCATAGAGAAGATCGTGCATCGGCCAGAACCTGCCCTGGCTGGCGGCCGCCTCGGCGGCCTCCGCGGCCTGCTCGGCGTGGGGGTGAGAGGTCGAGATGGGGAAGTTGCGAAAGACGAAGCGGAGGCTCTCACCCATCCGCGCCTGCACCTCCTTGATGATGGGATACGCGGCGCCGCAGTACGGACATTCGTAGTCGCCGTATTGGACGAGCGTCACGGGCGCATCCGCAGGTCCCTGGATGTGGTCCCGGTCTTCCGAGACCGGCATGGTGAGCACGGTCTCCCACTGCGTTGTGCTCACGAGGCGGCTCCTTCCTTGCCCAGATCCTCCAGCGCGCGGAGGATCCCGTCTGCCCCGGGGTTCACCCCTACTGGAGAGATGTAGCTCCACCGGACGATGCCGTCGGCATCGATCACGAACAGGGCTCGCTCGCTCGTGCCCTCTTTGGCCCGGTAGACGCGGTACGCCCGAGCCACCTCGCCTTTGGGCTCGAAGTCGGCGAGGAGGGGAAAATGCAGGTTCCGATCCTTGGCGAACGCCAGATGGCTCCACACCCCGTCCACCGAGATGCCCAGGAGCTCCGCATTGAACCTCCGGAACTCGGGGAGCACCTCCTGGTACAGCGCCATCTGGTCGGAGCAGACCGGGCTCCAGTCCTCCGGGTAGAAGGCCAGGATCACGGGCTGACCCCGGAAGTCGGAGAGCGATACCTTCTGGTCGGGGGTCGAGGGTAGTTCGAACTCGGGTGCCCTGGTCCCGGTCGGCAGCGGCGTTGCATGCTGGGCGACGGTCGTGTCGGTCATCTGCTCAGGCCTCTTCGGATGATTCGTCATCGCGCTCGACGTCGTCGTGCGCATCGGGGTGGTCGACGGCCCCCGGCGCACCCTCACTGACGGTCATCGCCGCCTCCTCAGGAGCGACGAACGGGTCGTGCTCAATTGTGGCTTGGCCGACCATCTCTGGCTCGTCGTCTGGGGCATCGACGTCCTCGATCGCGAGTGTGGAGTCAAACGGGGGCTTGCTCGGTCGTTCCTCCGCAAGCTTCTGATCGAGGGGCTCGCCCTCCTCCTGTTCCTCCGCCGTGGTACCAAACGATTCACTGGCGAATGGGCGGTCGGCCTGCTCGATCATCGCTTCGAGGTCTTCTCCCGGGTCCTCCTCGAGGTCTTCGCCGCTGTCGGGGTCCGAGGCACGGGGTCGGGAATCGTCCGAATCACGCATCGTGCAGCCTCCTCTCAGGGGAACCGTCCGCTCGTCCCGTGCAGCTTTCTGGTCCCCCCAGCATAGGAGCCTCCTGCAGAACACGGACCTGGCGAGGCGCACGGCCGAACCGACGGTCTGTTCCCGCTCTCGAGGCTCGCGCAGGAAGGCGCCGGTGTCGTCACTGCCAGCGCCCGTCATCCCTTCTGGGTAGCCGGAATCTCGAGTTCCCAGGTAGCAGTGGGCGCAGCCGCGTAGCCCTCTACTTCGTCAGCGATCGCCCACGCGGGCCGCTACCGGGTCCGCACCGGAAGGCCCGGGCGATGAGGGGCGGACGTGTCCGGCGGGCTCGAGAGGTAAGGGATATCGACGAGCAGCGAGGTCCCGCTTCCAGCTGGGCTCGCGATCTGGATCGTTCCGCCGAGAGTCTCCACGCGGTCTCTGAGACCGGTGAGCCCCGATCCCTGGTCGGGGGCCGCTCCTCCGACTCCGTCGTCGCGAACGGAGAGGTGAACGACCGCATCATCCGCGTCGAGCCCGACCTGCACGACGGACGCGTGTGCATGCTTGGCCGCGTTCGTCAACGCCTCGGAGACAACGTAGTAGGCCGTCACCTCCACCGGCTCTGGGAGTCGGCCTTTGGCTCTCACGTCGAGCTCGACGGGCATCGGCGAGCGGCGAGCGAGCGTCTTCAGCGCAGGCCCGAGTCCGCCCTCCGCCAGGATCGGCGGGTGGATCCCGTGCGCGATCTCGCGCAGGTCGTCCAACACGCTCGTCAGCCCGTCGACGACGCGCGACAGCTCAGCACGGAGTTCGCCGAGCTCGGGCGGTACTGCCTCCTCTGCGGCTCGCAGTTCCAGCGCGAGGGAGACGAGCTGCTGTTGCGCCCCATCGTGCAGGTCGCGTTCGATCCGCCGCCGGGTCGCGTCGGCGGTAGCGACGATGCGCGCGCGAGGCGTCGAGCTCCGCGCGGCTGTCGGTACCCTGAGGGCGCCCCACCTCCCCCTCCCCACAGTCCCAGGCCCAAATGACACAGTCCAGGCCCGAAGCGCAGGTGATCAGCGATCACGTTCCGATCGGGGCACCGATCGATGCGGCCACCACTCCGAGCACGCCGGCAAGGAGGAGGGCGATCACCACTCCGCGCCGCAGGCCGAGCAACCAGGCGGCGGCGAGTGCCAGCACGCCAAGCTGCCAGAGGTGCTGAAGTTCGAGACCGAGGCTGATGGCCGAGCCCGCGATCGCCCCGATGGCGGCGGCCCCTGCTCCGGTGAGGAAGTGATGGACGCCGGTGTTGGCGCGCAGCCGCTCGAAGCGTGGGCCACCGATGAGGACGAAGGCGAACGATGGCGCGAACGCAACGAGCGAAGCCAAAAGGCCGCCCCCGACACCCGCTGCCGCGTAGCCCACTACCGCGACGGTCTGCACCACCGGTCCGGGCGTGATTTGGCCGAGGGCGACCGCGCCCAGAAACTGCCCACCCGTCATCCAGTGGTAGGTGTCGACGGCGTCATGCTGCATCAGAGGGATGATCACGAACCCTCCGCCGTATGAGAGGGCGCCCACCTTAAACCCCACCCAGACTAGGGCGCCGAGACCGCCGAGGGCTACCGCCGGAGCGATCAGGCCCGGGACGAAGCCGCTCAGCCGGACCGTGTCCCGCTGGCCGCGTGCATTCGCGGCGACCTCGATGATTCCGCAGCCGGCCAGGACGAGGACGAGCCAGGGGCCGATCGTTGCCGCTGCGGCGCCACCCAGAACCAGGTAGGTCACCCAGCGAACCCGGCGGTCGCTGGCGGTCCCGGTGCGACGCCAGCTGGCGGGCATCACCGCGATCGCCGCGCTCACGGCGACGGCAGGGACGGCGGCACCGGCTCCTGCGGCCGCCCCCTTGACCCACAGCGGCGGGTGGGACCCGAAGAACAGCGCGGCCAACCCCAGGATGACGATGAGGCCGGGGACGATGAAGCAGAATCCGCCCACCAACGCACCGAGGCGACCACGGAGGCGCCAGGCGCAATAGATGGCGAGCTGCGTGGAGGCGGGCCCTGGGAGGAGGTTGGTTGCGGCGATGCCGTCTTCGAACTCGCGATCGGATAGCCACCGGCGCTGGTCGACGCACAGCTGGCGGAGGAGCGCGATGTGGGCCGGCGGGCCGCCGAACCCGATGCACCCGATCCGAGCCCACTCTCTAGCCACGACGGCGAGTGGCACCCGCTGGGTGGCCGGCTGCCTCAAGCGTGGTGCCGAATCACGCCGAGAGAGTGGCGGCTGTTGCACGCCAACCCGGGATCGTCCACCTATCGGGCCGGTTGGAACAGTTCGATCGGGTTGCCGGAGGGGTCGTCGACCAGGATCTGGGAGCCGCCGGGCCCGGTCACGATGTCGTTGCGGAACTCCACTCCTTCAGCGCGGAGCCGCTCGACCTCGGCCGCTATGTCGTCGACAACAAGGTGGATGCGGTTCCAGCCGCCTGGGCCGGGTTTGCGCCCGTCGGGCATCGGGCGCCCGGCCGAGCTGGTCGGCCCACTGAGCAGCAGCCGCAGGTTCCCCCGAACGACATCGACGAAGGCCGGTGCCGCATTGGAGAGCACGGTGAACCCGAAATGGGTGGTGTAGAACTCGACGGCGGCATTGACGTCGTCGACCATGTAGCGGACGCTGACCACATCTTCAGGCACGTTCGGTCACCTCCTGACGTGATGTCGCACCTTGGATGAGATGGATGAGGAAGCGGATGCGCTTCTCCAGCTCGAGGGCGGTCCGCTGGAAGGCGGGGTAGGTCTCTTCATCGATGTCGCCCTCGAGCGCTGGATCGGCGATGCTCCAGTGGATGAGCTCCGGGGGGCCCGGGAAGTCGGGGCAGACCTCGCGAATTCGGTCGCATAGGCTGATGACGTAGTCGAAAGGCTCTCCGGCGAACTCGCTCACGTGCGTCGGGCGGTGATCGGTGAAGTCGATGTCGCGCTCGCTCATGACTCGTACCGCGTTCGGGTGAAGAGGCTTGGGGTGGCTGCCGGCGCTGACCGCCTCGACCGAGTGATTCGCGAGCTTCTGCAGTAGGGCCTCGGCCATCGGGGACCGCGCGCTGTTGCCCGTGCACAGGAACAGCACTCGAGCGCGGGTCGAGGGCGACCGCGTGTTACGCTCGGCCTCCGAGGGTGGGGCGAGCCGCAGACCAGGGTGGAGCGCTCCACCGGTCGCGGCGAGCAATTCCCCGCAGCGGGCGAGGTCCACGCTGTAGTAGGCGTCTCGGCCGTCCGCCGAACTGCGCCGCATCGACACCAACCGGCCCGCTCGCAGTCGGCCAAGGTGGTAGGAGACGAGGCTTTGCGCTTGGCCGAGCAGGCCCGTGAGCTCGCGAACCTGCCGATCGCTGCGCGCAAGCTCACTCAGCAGGCGCCATCGCATGGGATGGCCCGCGAGCCGCAAGAAACTCGGCGGGGAAAGATCCCTGCGGCGTGTCCTCACGTCCACGCTCACACGCCCAACATACATCAAACAGTTTCAATCGACCAAACTGGTTTATTGGATAGCCTCAGACCCTATCGAGGGATGGGGTTCATCGAGGCGTGCCGGTACAGGCTTGTAATTTTCAGCCCGATGGGGGGCGACTCGAAGATCGAGAACGAGTTGACACCGACAGCGAAAATCAGATAGTCTCTGCGAAGATCATCTGCGTAGAGACTATCTCGAAGGAAGGAGGCTCGCCATGTGGACGACCGAGTACAGCATCGAGACGACAGAGGCACCGGAGGCCATCTGGGGTCTCTGGGCCGAGGTCGCGGGGTGGCCTGAGTGGAACGCCGATCTCGAGCGGGCCACGCTGTCCGGGCCGTTCGCCGCTGGGAGCACGATCACGATGACCCCGCACGGGCAGGAGCCGATCGAGCTGCGGATCGCGGATGCCGTGGAGCCGGAGCTGTTTGTCGACGAGGCCCACCTCGGAGATGTGGTGGTGCGAACGATCCATCGACTCGAGCCCCTCTACGACGATCGGACCCGGGTCGTCTACCGAATGGAGATCGCCGGGCCGGGGGCCGACAAGCTCGGGCCGCAGATCGGCCCCGAGATCAGCGCCGACTTTCCGCAGGTGCTGGCCGCGCTCGTCGACCTGGCCGAACGCTGATGCTTCACCCGAGCGAAAGCCCCGGATTCCTGCTCTGGCACGCCACGCTGCGTTGGCAGCGTGGCATCTCCCAGGCGCTCGCTCCGCTCGATCTCACCCACGTCCAGTTCGTGCTTCTGGCCTGCACCTGGTGGCTGAATCAGCAGGGTCAGCGTCCCTCCCAGATCGCCCTCGCCTCGTATGCGGGCACCGACGTCAAGATGACCTCCCAGGTGCTGCGCAGCCTGGAACGGAAGGGCTTGGTCGAGCGTGAGGTCGACCGCGCGGACACCCGTGCCCTACGGCTGCGCGTCACTCGGCGAGGCGCGCGGCTCGCTCCGCGCGCGATCGCCGTCGTCGAGCAGGTCGACGCGGAGTTCTTCGAAGAGGTCCCGCCGGCGGATGCCCTGCAACTCCTCCGCCGGCTCACGCATGTCCCCGAGCCCGATCTGGCCTCACCGTTTGAGCAACCCACTGGGAGTGAGTGATGAATGCACAAGGATTCCTCGAAGTGGCAAGCGGGACCGGGACGATGTCCGCGATCCGCCTGGTCTCGTCGCGAGGCGTCGACGGGCTCGAGGTCGAGCGGGTGGAGATCCCGCGGGCGGGACCGGGTGAGGCGCTCGTGCGCGTTCACGCGGCGGCCATCACGCGCGATGAGCTCGAGTGGCCGGTCGATCGTCTGCCCGCCATCCCCTCCTACGAGATGTCGGGAGTGATCGCCGCCCTCGGTCCGAACGTGTTCGCTCTGGCGGTCGGTGAACCTGTCTGGGCCCTGACCGGCTTCGACCGGGACGGCGCGGCCGCCGAGTACGCGGTGGTCCCGGCGTCGTTCCTCGCGCCCAAGCCCCGTACGCTCGGACACCTGGAGAGCGCCGCGATCCCGCTGGCCGGGCTAACCGCGTGGCAGGGGTTGTTCGACCACGGCGGGCTCCGGAAGGGGGAGCGGGTGCTGATCCACGGTGCGGCGGGCGGAGTCGGGCGGTTCGCCACGCAGCTTGCACGCCGGCGAGGGGCCTACGTCATCGGGACGACGTCAAGCACTGCGGTAGGGCACGTGCTCGCGCTCGGAGCGGACGAGGCCGTGGATCGCAAGGCTGTCCGTTTCGAGCCGGCCCTCGCCCCGGTCGATCTCGTCTTCGACACTGTCGGCGGCGAGGTGCTCGCACGCTCGGCGGCCGTGCTGCGCGAGGGCGGAAGGCTGGTCTCGGTGGCCGAGGAGCCCCCAGCGGCGGTCAGCGAGAAGGCCGAGGCGACGTACTTCGTCGTCGAGCCCAGCCGTGAGCAGCTCCTCGAGCTCGCCCGGCTGGTCGACGAGGGCGCCGTTCGGCCGGCGATCGACTCCGTGTTCCCCCTCGCCGAGGCGCGGGCGGCGTTCGAGCGCGTCATGATGCGTGGCAAGAGCGGCAAGGTTGTGCTCCAAGTCGGCGATGACTAGGAAGAAGCGGTAGCGCGCGGGGACAGGCGCTGTCGCAGCCTCGATCGAGGACTACGGGTCCCAGCGGCCATCTAAGACATTGGATCGCCGCCGACACTCTATCAAGCGACTCGGCCCCAGGATCTCGTCTCCACCCACAACTCTGGGACCGGCTCCCCGGTGTTCGTACGATGTAACCTTCGCCTCCGCTACCAGCGGTTTGGCGCAAAGCCGGACACTGCGGTGGTGCCGAATCTGTCTCTATGGGACTATGGAAGAAGATCAACATCGGTCAAGGAGTTCTTCACGCAACCGGCCGCCCGTCGATGCCTATGAAGGCGTTTATCGGGAGCGCGGAGCGCTCCGAACTTGACGGCCAAGCGTGCGGTGATGACGGCGACGCCAGTGTTGACAAAGGCGCCCACCCACAGCGAGGACGGCGGAGGTCGCCGGCCTGTCGATGCCTGTCATGCTCGTGGTCGGTGATGGGGACGGGATGCCACCGTCCCACGCGGTCGAGTTCTTCGGCCTGCTCGGGGAGGGCCAGCGCGACGCGGGCTGGGACCGTTCCGGGATGACCCGCCACCGCCTCGCGATCCTGCCGGGCGTGACCCATTACGACATCAACGCTGTACCGGCGCTCTCCGCCGCGGTCATTCCGTTCCTTGACGGTGCATACGGTCGGGTCTCGAGCTTGTCCTTGACTGCAATCGGCTTTAGTGAGGATCAGGCCGCCATCTTGCTTCGACCATCGGACCACTCTCGCTCTCAGCCGCGGCGACGAGCCTCATGGAGCCGCACGGGACGCGATACGCCCTTCAGCTCGACCGAGCCGACCTCGACGAACTCCACGCCGGGGTCGTTCGTGACCTGCAAGACGTCGTCGCTCACCAGCACTTGGCCGGGATTCGCGTACGCGGCTATCCTCGCCGCCATGTTGACGGTCCTACCAAAGTAGTCCCCGTCCTGGAAGATCAGCGGCCCGGCGTCGATCCCGACGTGGGGCCGGGGGAAGGTCGGTCGCTGGGATGTCCTCTCGCATCTCCAGCGCGAACAGCACCGCGGCCCCCGGTTCCCTGAAGTACACCATGACCCCGTCCCCCAGCCACTTGACCGGCCGGCCCCCCCGCCCGTGCGACCTGCGCTGAACGAGCTTCCCCAGGATCGCCGACATGTCCGCCGCCGCCTCGTCACCCCACTCCTCGGTGAGCCGGGTGTACCCGGTCAGGTCGAGAAAGCACATCGCCGGCGAGTGGGTGACGCTCCGATGCAGTCCGGCCTGGTCCAACGTGGCCTCCACCGCTTCTACTACGTTGGCCATCCAGGTGTGCTCGGATTGGGCGTGATACACCGAGAGCAGGGCCGGGTCGAGGAGGGGGACCATCGCTTCCGTGGCCTCTGACGCAGCCTGCACCATGGCCGACCAGCTCAGCCCCGCCCTGAGGAGTGGGGCCTCGATCTGGGCCCGGTAGAAGGTGCCGTCCGCCTCGGCGATCCGGCGCATGCTCTCGCCCCAGATCCGGACGTGTCGCTCCAAGACGATGGGGTCCGCGCCCATCCCGATGAGCGTCTTCAGCAGGGGGACGACGGCGAGTTCGTCCTCCCGCACGCGGTCCTCCGGGCCGGGACGGGCGAATCCCATCGACTCCCGGATGGCCTGCAGGAGCTCCACACCGAGGCCGGTCTCGGCGCTGAGCTCCCGGTAGGTCTTGCCCATGAGTCAACCGAAGCGGTCCCAGTACGAGGCGTCGAAGAACCCGAAGGAAAGGGCACCGCTTCGAACGGCCGACCCCACCGCCTCCAGGGGCACTCCGCCCTGCTCCAGCCCATGAACGAAGTATCTCCAAAGCTATCGACGCGGTGCGGCTGCGCGATGGGCGCTCAGACGGCCCGGCGGTACAGGCGCACCGCGATCGGGGCGAACACGACGAGGATCCCAACGCACCACGCGAACGCCTGCCAGACATCGCTCGCCGTCGGCCCGCCCAGCGTGAGGGCTCGGACCGCCGAGGCGGTGGCGGATACGGGCTGGTGCTTGGCGAACGCCTGCAGCCACCCGGGCATCGAGGTGACCGGCACGAACGCCGAGGAAGCGAACACGAGCGGCGCGAGCACCGGGAACGCGGCAGCCTGGGCCGCCTCGGGATCCCCCACAGCCAGGCCGACGGTCGCGAAGATCCACGACATCGAATATCCGAAGAAGATGACCAGCAGCGCTCCCGCCAGCAAACCCAGGATGTTCGTGTGGATCCGCCACCCGACCAAGAACCCGACCACCATCATCAGGACGACGACGAATACGTTCCTGGTCATGTCGGCCATGGTCCTGCCGGTCAGGACGGCAGAGCGGGCCATCGGCAAGGCGTGGAACCGCTCCATCAGCCCGCTCTTGAGATCGGTCGCCAGGCCGATGGCGGTGGCGATGGCTCCAAAGACAACGGTCTGCACGAAGATGCCGGGCATCAGGAAGTCGACGTAGGGGATCCGTCCCGGCACGTTGATGGCGCCCCCGAAGACGTAGCGGAACATCAGCACGAAGATCACGGGCTGGATCGTGGAGAAAACGAGGAGCTGGGGCACGCGGCGATAGGCGATGAGGTTGCGCCGCGTGATCTCGAAGGTGTCCCGGCCCACGGAGAACGGGATGCGGCGGTCCAGAGTGTCCTGCGCCGGGACCGCGACGGATGGTGCGCTCATGCGGCACCTCGTTTCGTCGCGCTGTCATCGGCGCTCCGACCATCCTGGCTCTCGGCCCGGTGACCGGTGAGCGCGAGGAACACGTCGTCGATGCTCGGCTCCCGAACGGTGAGGGTATCCGGCTCCAGATCGTCGCGGTCGAGGGTGCGGAGCACCTCGAACAAGACCCGCGCGCCCTGGTCCGAGGTGATCCGAATCGTGACTCCCTCCCGCTCGACCCGATCGCCGAGGCTTTCCCTGAGCAGCGCCAGGGCGCGCTCGGCTCGACCGTCGCCGCGAAGTCCCAACTCGACGATGGTGTTCCCGAGGTTGGACTTCAGCCGCTCCGGAGTGTCGTTCGCGATCACCTTGCCGTCGTCCACGACGGCGATGCGGGTAGCGAGCCGGTCGGCCTCCTCCAGGTACTGGGTGGTGAGCAGCACCGTGGTGCCATCGCTCACCAGCTCGCGGATCATCTCCCAGAGCTCGTTCCGGCTCGGGAGATCGAGCCCGGTGGTGGGCTCATCGAGGAATAGGACGGGTGGCCGTGGCATCAGCGACGCGGCGATGTCGAGGCGCCGGCGCATGCCACCGGAGTAGGTCCGCAGCGGCCGATCGGCCGCTGAGGATAGGTCGAAGCGCTTCAAGAGTTCGGCCGCCCGCGGCATCACGTCGGCACGCGGCATCTGCCCGAGGATGCCGACCATCCGCAGGTTCTCCCGGCCGGTGAGGTTGGGGTCGACCGCGGCATTCTGCCCGGCCAGCCCGATCCGGCGCCGCACGGCCTCGGCATCGCGCACCACGTCGTGACCGAGGACCTGGGCGCGGCCGGCATCGGGGCGAAGCACGGTGGCCAGCACCCGAACCGCTGTAGTCTTCCCGGCGCCGTTTGGACCGAGGAGCCCGAATACCGTCCCCCGGGCCACTTCGAAGTCGATCCCATCGAGCGCCACGACGTCCCCGAAGCGCTTCCGGAGACCCTCGACCACGACCGCCTTGTCATCCATCCCTCGACCCTCTCACGAGTGATTCAATCGTGTCGAATCTGCCGTCCACAGCTCCGAACAAGGCTTCGGTAACCTGAGGTAAGCACGAGCATATTTCGGTCCGACCGCTCGGCGAAGATCTTGGCGGTGGACGCGGCGATCCCCCCGGCTGGCCCCGCTGATGATCGTGACGTTCCCATCGAGCAGGTCCTTTCTGGCCCTGACCGTTTGAATCCTTGTTTCTGCCGAGTTCATCTCAGCCCCCCCCTTCTTTGCATGGCCGGACGGGACGAAGCTCATGTCACATCGCGCCGTTGCAGGATCCATGCCGAGATGGCGCCGAAGGCAATCAGGTACGCCATGATGACGAACAGCGCCTGCCAGGCATCGACGAAGGGACCCGAGAAGGCCCCAGGGCCTTCGACCTCCGCAAGCCCGTGGCGGAGGGGGGCGATCAGCGAATAGCCATTCGTACGCAAGAATGCCTGGGCCACATCCCGGAGCACCGCGATGCTCGACCCGAATCCGGTGATGAGGCCCTCGACGACCAGGCCGTAAACGATCCCCAGCCCGATGGCCAGCGCCGTCCCGCGCGAGAGGATGGCGAGGACGCCACCGAAGAGCCCCCACAGGGTGAGGATCAGCCATCCGGCACCCAGGGATCGAACGATGTCCCAGACAGGTGGCCACGCAACCGCCGCACCTTCTCGTGCGGCCACGACGTAGCTGGCAATCGCTCCGACCACGAAGATCGCGACGACGAACAGGGCCAACACGAGACCGACGGCGGCTTGCTTCGCGAGGAACAGGCGCAGACGGCTCGGCTGTTGCATCAAGGAGGTCTTCAGGGTGCCCCAGCCGTATTCGCTCCCGAACACCAGCGCCCCCAGGATGAGGGCGAGCACGCCGAAGTAGAAGGGAAATCCTCCGACCACGCTCGATGCCACGCTCTCGGGCAACAGCGCTCTCAGGTCCGCGGGCGATCGTCCGCCTGCCGGCCCGCTCAGATACGAGGAGTACGGCAACACATAGGTGAAGAGCAGGGTCTGGAAGAGCGCCACCGCCAGCAGGACCCAGGTCGCGGCGCGTTTTCGCACCAGCAGTAGTTCGGCACGGAAGCTATTCACTTTTGTCGGCTCCTTCCTCGTGAACCAACCCGAGGAAGACCTCCTCGAGCGTGGCATGCACGGGGGTCAGCTCGCTGACCTCCAGTCCATGGTCGATGAGCTGGCGGTTGATCTCCCCCGCCCGGCGAAGGTCCGCTTTGAGCATCAGAACCCCGTCGGCGACGCGCATTCCGTCCACGCCCCGAAGCGTTGTGACCAGCTCTCGCGCCCGATCCACCGGCATGGCCCGAACGCGAAGCTCCGGCCCTCCCACCAGCTCGTCGAGCGTCCCCTCGGCGACCAGCCTGCCGCGGCGGATGACACCGATCCGGTCGCAGATCTGCTCGATCTCCGTCATGAGGTGGCTCGACAGGAGCACGGTGCGATGCTCGTGGGTGAGGCTCCGCAAGAGCGCCCGCATCTCGGCGATGCCCTCTGGGTCGAGTCCGTTGGTTGGCTCGTCGAGGATCAGCACCTCGGGGTCCTTCAAAAGGGCGGCGGCGAGCCCGAGACGCTGCTTCATCCCTGTGGAGTAGGTCGAGAAATCGTCCTCCGCCCGTGTGGACAGGCCAACCTGACCCAAAGCCGGATCGATCGCCTCGAGGGGGACGCCCGAATGACGAGCCATCACCCGCAGGTTGTCCCTCCCAGAAAGGAATGGGTAGAAGTCAGCTCCCTCGATCATCGCTCCGACCCGGGCGAGCCCTTCGCTCGTACCGGGGAGATGGCCCAACACGCTGGCCGTGCCAGAGGAGGGGCGGACGAGGCCAAGCAGCATGCGCAGCGTGGTCGTCTTTCCGGCACCGTTCGGCCCGACGAAGCCGTACACCTCGCCTCTCCGAACCCGAAGCGTCAGGTCGTCCACCGCAAGGATCTGTCCGCCGTAGCGTTTCGTAAGAGCGTCCGTGTCGATCACCCAGTCAGTCGTCACCAGTCCTCCTCGTTTCCCTCCGACCGATCGGGCCGGGATGTCGCGCTTCCTTCTGATGTTCGGTGGGAGAAGGCGGCGCGTCGTCGGATGGGGGAAGGCTTTTCGAACTGCGCCCGCAGGAGTGGCAGGGTGCGAAGGCCCACTGCTCCCAGCGGAGCAGGAGAGGACGCAGGCTGCTCCCCAGGTGGTAGGGGGGAGCCCAACTTGCGGCCGATGCCTCGCCGGGAAAGGTGGTCTACCGTTGCGATGTGGGCTCTACGGATGAATTGATGCGGGGATCGAACCGAAGGCTCCTCGCGTGGCGGAGGTGGCGCGTGGACGTCGTCGTCGCGCTTGCGGTGGCCTTCGTCCAGATCCTGGGCACGTTTGGCGCTGCCCACAGCCAGCCGGAGCGCGAGCCCCTCGATGCGCTGGCGTATGCCCTGCTGGCCGCCGGCCCTGTCGCTCTGGTGCTGAGGCGCCGGTTTCCGGTCATCGTGTACGCAGTCGCGTTCTCCACGACCTTGGCCTACTCGGTGATCGGGTACCCGAGGGGTCCCATCTTCTTTTCTCTGCTCGTCGCGTTCTTCACAACGGTGATCACCGGTCATAGGCTGGTAGCGGTCCTTGGCTTGGCGGCTGGCTATTTCGGATTTCTCTGGCTCCCATTTCTCTTCGGGACGGATGACGCGCCAAGCACGGCCGCCATCGTTGGGCTCGCCGCATGGCTGCTGGTAATCCTGAGCGCGGCCGAATTCTTCCGGGTACGCAGGGAGCGCGCGCTCGAGACGGCCCGGATTCGACAGGAGGAGGCGCGTCGCAGGGCGAGCGAGGAACGCCTCCGGATCGCCCGCGAGCTCCACGACGCGCTCGGTCACCACCTCTCGCTGATCAACGTGCAGTCGGGGGTGGCGCTCCACGTCAACGAGCAGCTCCCCGAGCAGGCCCGCTCGGCACTCGACGCCATCAGGCAGGCCAGCAAGGAGGCGCTGACCGAGCTCCGCTCCGTGCTCGAAATCCTGCGCCAGGATGACGAGCAGGCCCCGCGGTCCCCCACGCCAACCCTCGCGCGGCTGGAAAACCTGGTGTCACAAGCTGCCGCCGCGGGCCTGGCGGTCCGAACGGAAACCGTCGGCGAAGCTCGTCCTCTGCCTTTCGGTGTGGACGTGGCAGCGTTTCGGATCGTGCAGGAGGCGCTGACCAACGTCGCTCGCCACGCCGGGCCCGCCACGGCGACCGTCCAGATCGAGTACGGGGACCGCGACGTGACCGTCCAGGTCGAAGACGATGGCCGCGGCCCCCCGCAGCACGCGAAGTCGGCGGACGGCAAGGGGATCCTCGGCATGCGCGAGCGCGTAGCGGCACTCAGCGGCGAGCTGGAGGCAGGGCCGCGGCCCGGAGGCGGCTTCCGGGTTCGGGCTCGGCTTCCCCTGGACGGGGCGGGATGATCCGGGTCCTTCTGGCCGACGATCAGGTCCTGGTGCGCGCAGGGTTCCGGGCACTGCTCGACGCCCAGGAGGACATCGAAGTGGTCGGGGAGGCGAACGACGGCGAGGAAGCCGTTCGACTGGCATCGCAGCTCGTGCCCGACGTGGTGCTCATGGACATCCGCATGCCCCGCACCGATGGGCTGGAGGCCACCAGGAGGATCGTCCACGACGAGCGGCTCGACCGTGTCCGCATCGTCATCCTCACCACGTTCGACGTCGACGAGTACGTCTTCGAGGCACTGCGGGTTGGCGCGAGTGGGTTCCTGGTCAAGGACACCGATCCCAGCGAGCTCGTCCAGGGCGTGCGGGCCGTCGCCCGGGGCGACGCCCTGTTGTCCCCGGGCGTGACGCGCCGGCTGATCTCGGCGTTCGCCGACCGAGGCGGGGGACCGAACCTCCCCGAGGGGTCAGACACGGACCGGGTCCTGGCCACCGTGATGTTCACCGACATCGTCTCGTCCACGGAGCGCGCCGTGGAGATCGGCGACCGGCGATGGCGAGACCTGCTCGACCGCCATGACGCGCTGTTCCGCCGGGAGCTTGCCCGGCACGGCGGACGCGAGGTCAAGACGACCGGCGACGGGTTCCTCGCTTTGTTCGATGGCCCCGCCCGGGCGATCCGCTGCGCCATGGCCATCCGGGACGAGCTGCGGGCCGAGGGCATCGAGGTTCGCGTCGGACTTCACTCCGGGGAAGTCGAACTCCGCGGAGATGACGTGGGCGGGATCGCCGTCAACCTGGGTGCCCGGGTCGCCGCGACCGCTGACCCGGGCGAGGTGATTGTATCCAGCACAGTCAGGGATCTCGTAGCCGGGTCCGGGATCGGGTTCGCCGATCGCGGCGAGCATGACCTCAAGGGAGTGCCGGACCGATGGCACCTCTACGCCGTTACCGAACCCGTCCCCGTGTGATCCGCTCGGCAATCGGCGGACACCGAAGGCCTACCCTTCATCCATGATCAGGGTGCTGCTGGCCGACGATCAGGCCCTGGTTCGTGCGGGCTTCAAGTCTCTCCTCGATGCACAGCGCGACATCGAGGTGGTGGGGGAGGCCTCGAGTGGCGAGGAGGCCGTTCGCTTGGCCACCGACCTGACGCCGGACGTCGTGCTCATGGACATCCGCATGCCCGGGATGGACGGCCTGGCGGCCACCAGGCAGATCGCAGCCGACTCTCGACTCGCCGACGTCCGAGTCGTGATCCTGACGACATTCGGACTGGACGAGTACGTCTTCGAAGCGATCCGTTCCGGCGCGAGCGGTTTCCTGGTCAAAGACACTGCGCCGGATGAGCTTCTCCAAGCGGTGAGAGTGGTCGCCGGGGGTGAAGCCTTGCTCTCTCCCAGCATCACCAGGCGCCTGATCGAGGAGTTCGCGGCTCACGCGAAAGAGCCTCAGCCAACCGAGGGCCTCGAGCAGCTGACCGCTCGGGAGCGCGAAGTGATGGCGCTGGTCGCGGCGGGACTGTCGAACGACGAGATCGCCGGACGGCTCTTCGTGAGCCCGGCGACGGCCAAGACGCACGTGAGCCGGGCCATGGTCAAGCTGGGGGCCCGCGACCGCGCCCAGCTCGTGGTCATTGCGTACGAGTCGGGGCTGGTTCGTCCGGGCTGGCGCGACTAACTCTTGACCGACCAAGCCGGGTCCACGATCGTCGAAGTTCCCCGTGGGTCAGTCGAAGACCGGGTGAGAAGCCGGCACGGTGCTGGCGGTAACGTCAACAAAGGAGGAACAGAGATGAAGCAATACCTGCTCAGCATCTATCAGCCCGATGGGCCTCCTCCGCCGTCCGTGGACCTAGAGAAGGTCATGCGGGACGTCGACGTCCTGATCCGGGAGACCAAGGCCGCCGGCGCATGGGTCTTCAATGGAGGGCTGCACCCCGCCAGCACGGCCACCGTGGTTCGGCTCCAGGTCGGCGAGGTGCTCACGACCGACGGGCCGTTCGCCGAGGGCAGGGAGCACATCGGCGGGCTCTGCATCATCAAGGCGCCAGATCTCGACTCCGCGCTCGAATGGGGCCGCAAGCTTGCCCAGGCGGTCACCCTCCCGATCGAGGTGCGGCCGTTCCAAGACGAAGCCGAGGACTGATACCTGGCGTGCCGGCCCTCGCCGCCTCGGAGATCGAACGTGTATTCCGCGAGGAGTACGGTCGCGCCGTCTCGGTCCTGGTCGGCTACTTCGGTGACATCGACGTCGCCGAGGAGGCGGTCCAGGACGCGTTCAGCGCGGCGGTGCAACGGTGGCCGTCCACCGGGCTGCCCCCGAGCCCGGCCGGATGGATCATCACCACAGCTCGCAACAGAGCGATCGACCGCCTCCGCCGGGAGGCGTCCCGCGAGGACCGGCACGCCCAGGCCGCCCTGCTGCACGCCCGGCGCGAACCGGCCGAGGAGGGCGCCGTGCGCGACGACCGGCTGCGCCTGATCTTCACGTGCTGCCATCCCGCGCTCGCCCCCGCTACCCAGGTCGCGCTGACGCTCAGACTCATGGGAGGGCTGATCACCGCGGAGATCGCGCGCGCCTTCCTGGTCCCCGAGCCGACCATGGCCCAGCGGCTGGTCCGGGCCAAGGGCAAGATCCGCGATGCGAGGATCCCGTACCGGGTCCCGAACGAGGCCGACCTCCCCGGCCGACTTCGGGCCGTCCTCGCCGTCGTCTACCTGATCTTCAACGAGGGCTACACAGCGAGCTCGGGAGACCAGCTCATCCGCGAGGACCTCTGCGCCGAAGCCATCCGCCTCGGACGGCTCCTGGCCGAGCTCATGCCCGACGAACCGGAGGTCATGGGGCTGCTCGCCCTCATGCTGCTCGTTGAGTCGCGTCGGGCCACCCGTACCACACCGGACGGCGACCTAGTGCTGCTGGCCGAGCAGGACCGCGTGCTCTGGGATCGCGATCTCATCGCCGAAGGCCAGGCCATCGTCCGGCAATGCCTCCGGCGCAACCAGCCCGGCCCGTATCAGATCCAGGCGGCGATCAACGCCGTCCACAGCGACGCGTCGACCGCGGCCGCCACCGACTGGTGGCAGATCCTGCAGCTGTACGACCAGCTCCTGAAGTTCGCCCCGAGCCCCGTCGTGGCCCTCAACCGCGCGGTCGCGGTGGCCGAGGTCGAGGGACCGGATGCCGCGCTCACCCTCGTCGACGACCTCGACCTGCAGGGTTACCACCTCTTCCACGCGATCCGCGCCGACCTGCTCCGACGTCTGGGCCGGGGCGCCGAGGCGGCGCTGGCGTACGAGGCGGCGATCGCCCGTACCGAGAATGGGGCCGAGCGCGCCTTCCTGGAGCGCAGCCGCCAGGCGCTCACCAGAGCTTGACCCGACCCGACCCCGTTGCACCGTCGCTGGCCCACCCTGCGCACCTGGTCAGCTGACTGCAGCGTGGCGCAGGATGGGGAATTCTCGTGGCGCGGCCATGTCCCATGTCGATCCGGTCCGAAGCCATTCGTGTAGAGGGTGAGAAGACCTCGCTCGACAGGAAGGAACTTCAAATGAGCAACGTCGTTGTGTTCACGAATCTGACCCTCGACGGGGTCATGCAGGCGCCGGGACGGCCGGACGAGGACCGCCGCGGCGACTTCGAGCACGGCGGCTGGGCGACGCCCTACGCCGATCCGGTGATAGGAAGCGCGGCGGCAGAAGGAATCGCCAAGGGCGGGGCCCTGCTGCTGGGGCGACGGACCTACGAGGACTTCGCCTCCTTCTGGCCCAACCAAACTGACAACCCCTTCACCGCGGTGCTGACCAACACCCAGAAGTACGTTGCGTCAACGACGCTGGAGGAGCCGTTGCCGTGGATCAACTCCACGCTGCTCAAGGGCGACGTCGCCAAAGAGGTCGCCAGGCTCAAGGAGCAGCCAGGCAAGGATCTCGTGGTACTCGGCAGCGGGGAACTGGTCCAGTCGCTGATGCGGCGCCACCTCGTCGACGAGTACGTGCTCCTGATCCACCCGCTGGTTTTGGGATCGGGACGGCGTCTCTTCACCGAGGGCGGGGCATTCGCCGCTCTCCGGCTCGTCGACACCAAGACGACGACCACCGGCGTGGTGATCGCGACCTACCAGCCAGCCGAACCGATGGCGGGGAAAAGCACCTAGATCCGGCACGTGGATACGTTGGCTCGGGCGCGCGGTAGGGTAGAAACCTGTTCCCGACTCGAGGAGGACGGCATGCCATCGCGACCCACGCACTTCGAGATTCCGGTCGACGACCCGGATCGGGCGGAGAAGTTCTACTCCAACGTGTTCGGGTGGACCTTCAACAGATATCCGGGGGCGCCCCAATACTACGGGATGGCCACCACCGGGGACAGCCAGCCGGGCATCAATGGAGCGCTCTTGCAGCGCGGAGAGAGCTCCCGTACGACGCTCACCATGACCGTCGACTCGATCGAGGACACCGCGGCGAGCGTGGTGGCGGCGGGCGGCAAGATCATCCAGGAGAAGGCTGCCGTCCCGACGATGGGATGGTTCGCGACTTGTGAAGACACCGAGGGCAACAAAATCGGGCTCTGGACTGACGACCCCAACGCGGACTAGTCCGTTCACGGTCACCCCAACAGATGGCAGCACCTGAGGGAACCCAGACTGGCGCTCCACTCGAGGGTGCCGCCCACGCCAGAAAGAGACAGATCGAGCCGATCCGCCAGACGGTGACGGTTCGAGGCGCACCTCAACGTGCCTTCTATCTCTTCACCGAGCCAGATGGGCACCTGGTGGCCGGTCGCCGAATACTCGCGGGCAGTGAGCGAATTCGAGCACGACGTCCAGGTCGAGCGGCTCGAGTTCCAGGCCCGCATGGGCGGATCGATCCTCGAGCACATGTCGAACGGCAGGATCCTTTCGCGGGCCGAGGTCATCGCCTGGCATCCCCCACACAGCGTCCTGATGGCCTGGCACCCGCACTCGAAGCCTGAACCGCCCACGGAGGTCGAGGTGACGTTCACCGCGCGAGGGAGCGACACGTTGGTCGAGCTCGAGCACCGGGGATGGGGGCGGCTATCCGACGACTTCCGGGAGGAGCTCTATGAGATCTACGCCCGCGGATGGATCACAACACTCGGTTGCTTCGCCGCGGCCGCCGACCGACACATCTCGTAGGCCTCACGACGGCAGGGATGCCACGCGGTCATCAGGGAGCTCGTCGGCGTGTATCGGAGTCCAGGTATCCTCGTGCGGGTGGACGATATCGTCGAGACGGTCGATCGGATCGCGCTCGAGACAGCGTTCTCCGGCGCGGTGCGGGTCGACCGCGGTAACGATGCATTGCTCGCGAAGGCGTACGGCTATGCGCACCGTGGCTACCGAATCGCCAACGCGATCGATACCCAGTTCGCGATCGCCAGCGGCACCAAAGGCCTGACCGCACTTGCAATTGTCAGCCTGATCGAAGACGGCAAGCTTGAGTGGGCCACAACTGCTCGATCAGTTCTCGGATCGGACCTTCCGCTGATCAACGACGCGGTAACCGTCGAGCACCTGCTCGCGCATCGATCGGGGATCGGAGATTACTTGGATGAGAGCGGCGACCACCCGATCACCGACTACGCGCTTCCAGTACCCGTGCACGAACTGGCAACGACTGAGCAGTACCTCGCTGTTCTGGACGGGAAGCCGACCAAGTTCGAGCCGGGCGAAGAGTTCTCTTACTGCGATAGCGGATACGTCGTGCTCGCGCTGATCGCCGAACGCACGAGCCGGATACCGTTTCATGAGCTTGTGAGGCAACGGGTTTGCGAACCCGCGGGGATGCACGACACCGAGTTCCTGCGCTCAGATGAGCTTCCAGGCCGCGCCGCACTCGGCTACCTGTCGATCGGAGGTGGAAGGACCAATGTGTTCCACCTGCCGGTGCTCGGAAGCGGAGACGGCGGGATCTACTCCACGGTGGCCGATGTCCACTCATTGTGGAGCGCCCTGTTCGACGGACAGATCGTCTCGCCGGCGAGCGTTGCCGCTATGGTACGGGCCCGCAGTGATGTGCCGTCGGCCTCGATGCGCTACGGCCTTGGGTTCTGGCTTTACGATTCGGGCGCAGTGATGTTGGAGGGCTACGACGCCGGCGTGTCGTTCCGCAGTGTCCACAATCCGGCATCGCAGGTCACCCACACCGTCGCCGCGAACACTTCGGACGGGGCATGGCCCGTGACCCGACATCTCGAGGAGTTCCTCGTTCGGTCAGTACGCTGACTCGCTCCGATCGGCTATCCACGCTCCAGGCACATGGAGTGCGCTCTTCTCCTTAGCGTTCCGGCTCGTAGGTGACGATCAGGACACCCGTCTTCGAAGTCTTGCTGTCGACCAGCCGCAAGGAGATCTCCGGGCTGTCTTCCCTGAAGAGCCGCTTGCCGCTTCCGAGGACGACGCGGTAGATCATGAGGTCATACTCGTCCACGAGGTCGTGCCCGATCAGCGTCTGGACGAGCTCGCCGCTGCCGATGACCCGGAGATCCTTCCCAGGTTCCGCCTTCAACCTGGCCACCTCGTTGGCCACATCCCCCTTGATCAGGTGCGAGTTGTTCCACTCGAGCGGCTCCCGCAGGGTTGTCGAGACGACGTACTTCGGGAGACCGTTGATCGTCTGGGCCAGCGGGTCGTCGGCGGGGGCGTTCGGCCAGAACCCGGCGAAGATTTCGTACGTCACCCGCCCCAGAAGCAGGCCGCCGGTCGCGGCCAATCCCTCGGTGATGGCGCTGCCCGCTTCGTCGTCCATGAGCGGCATCTGCCACCCGCCGTGTTCGAACCCCCCGCTCCGATCCTCGTCGGGGAGCCCCGGGGCCTGCATGACCCCGTCCAGGGTCAAGAACTCGTTCACGATCACCTTCCGCATGGCCACCCTCCTCTATCTCGGCCCAGTTCTTACAGAACGAGACGGCCCCGGGCCGCGGAACTCATCGGTCGAACGACGAATCCTGCCCGGACGGTGGTTCTCATGTGGGGGATGCGGATTCGATGTCATCAAGCGGGAAGTTCAGAATCGTGCGCGCCGCCGGCTCGTGCCTCTCCTTCAACATCGACGCCTCCGTTCTCAGATTTACCTGTGCCTTAGGACGACTCATTATCAGCCTCCCATCTCGTCGATCGAAGGGGTCCGGGACCGAGCGTCCATCGTGGCCCATCCTACCCATGAGTGTTTGGAGCCCGGCTCAGAGACCGGCATGTCGAGATCTAGGATGAGGGCATGGCGCGCGAATCGATCGTGCTGCGAGTCGGACAGGAGCACCCCGTCCGGCTGACCCCGCATGAAGGCGCGAACGACTGGAGTTTCGACGTCGACGGGATGACCTCGGCGGTGGACGTTCGAAAGATGTGGACGTCGCGCCCATACGAGGAGGACGAGGAGGATCGTGTGGGAACTGTTCCCCCTCGCGCCATGGTGTTCATCATCCGAGCAGTGGCTGCCGGCGAGGCAACCGTTCACTTCCGCGCGGTCCAGGGCGACCTCCACGAGGTGGCAGTTCGCGTCGAACCTTGAGCTGCCGAACGTGTGGGTCTGCAGCGTGATTGTTGCGCTGATGAGGTGAGGGCAGTCGACCCCCCTCGAGATGGAGCGCCGCCAAGCCATCGTCCTCCTGACGGTTATAGTCCGGCGAGCCCGACCCCCGAGAGATGGAGGAGGTGCGACCGTGCTACTGGCAGCCGTGGCACAGCGGTTGTTCTCGACAGGGATCCCGATCACCGAGAAGCTCGTCCGAACCGTGGTGGTATACGGGGCGCTCCTCTTCCTGATCCGCCTTGGCGGAAAACGCACTGCCGCGCAGCTGAACTCGTTCGATCTCGTCGTTCTGCTGCTCATCAGCAACGTCGTCCAGAACGCGATCATCGGTCCCGATAACTCGCTGCTCGGTGGGTTGATCGGAGCAACGGCCCTGGTCGCAGCCAACGACGTGATCTCTCGGTTCGCCAGACGAAACGACGCCCTCGACCGGGCGATGGAGGGGACCGAGACCAGGCTCGTGGAAGATGGGGCGTTCCTCGATCGCCAGCTGCGAAGGCTCGGAATCCGCACTGCCGATCTGGAGGTCGCCCTTCGTCGTCAGGGCGCTGAAAACGCCCTCCAGGTGAAGCAAGCCGACCTGTATCCCTCAGGTGCCATCGTGGTCGAACTGCGGCCCGAGGCCCAAGGTGCTTCGCTGGACGACATCGATCGACTCGAGCGCAAGCTCGATCAGCTCACGGCGAGCGTGGATCGCCTCGGGCAAGCCCGGTCGTAAGCGGGCTGGGTTCCTTCTGAGTCCCGGCTCAGGGGGGAGCCTCAGGCCCAGCTCCCTCCCGGGCGAGGGCGATGGCCTCGTCCACGCCCATGGTGAGGCCCTCCTCCCAGGCTCGCTGGGCCATGTCCTCAGTCAGGTGGGCGCGGGCCTCGGCCACAGGGTCGCCTTCGAGGAGCCCGCCGATGGCACCGGGAGGGCCACCGACCCGCTGGCGCAGGGATTCCGAGGCCCCGGCTAGCCTGATGGCATCCTCATAGCGACCCTGCCAGGTCGCCAGGAACGCCATATCCGTCAGGGCGATGCCGATCCCCGTGGCGTTGTCGGCATCGCGGAACAGCTCCAGGGCTTCCAGGGCAGCGGCCCGCGCTTCCCTCAGGCTGTCCATTCGCCCATAGGCGAAGGCCAGCCAGACGAGGTCGAACGCGAGGTGGAGGCGGTCCCCAAGCCGTCGCCAGATGGCCACGACCTCCTGGAGACTGGCGACCACAGGAGGCCACGCGCCGGCCTGAGCGTCCCTCATCACCATCATCGTCAACACCTGGGCCACCCCACGCTCGTCCCCCACCCGGCGGAACAGGTCGCGGCTCTCCTCGAGCAACCGGGCGGCGCCATCGAGGTCGTCCCCAGCGACCACGAAGGCCAGGTTGTACAGGGCCTCCGCGATGCGCGCGTGGTCGCCGAGCTTGCGCTCGATGGCCAGGGCCTCGCCGTAGGAGGCTCCGGCCGCTGCACGGTCCTGCTGCCACCAGGCGATACCCCCCGCTCCGATCAGGGCCTTGGCCCGGGCCGGGGTCTGTCCCTGCCCGGACGGCATGGCCAGGATCTCCTCGAACCACCGCCGGCCTTCGGCCAGGTGCCCCCGCTGCTGCCAGAACCGCCACAGCGCCCCGGCCGCTTCCTGGGCCCGGTCGGC
>WNFV01002715.1_pt1 | contig 30367 bp, 17 predicted proteins | sample 5400101 | NCBI WGS metagenome assembly WNFV01 (sample SAMN13153361, study PRJNA577476) | soil metagenome | isolation source: 115 cm soil or saprolite under grassland replicate 1 | place: USA:California | collected 2016-06-15
TCTCAAGTTGGATTGCCACTAACCAGAAGTCAATAACTCAAACCTTAACCTATGAAACCAAGAGTGAACTCTGAGTTGTCAGAGCACTGATTCATCGTTTTGATGAGTGGTATTCCAACTTGAGGCGGGGACAGGGTCCGCCTTCCTGACCTGAGAGGTAACTGAAGTTGAGTGATTCAGTTGCCGATCACCAAATTCAAGACACCACACGGAGGCGCGGTCTATTGTGCGACCGAGCCAGAATGTCAGCCCCTCAAATGCAAGCCGCGGTAAACCGTGCTTCCCAACTTTCGAATTCCGGTATGTTGAGGGTTATCCGGGAGAGATTCTAATTTTCATTGTCTCCGGTGACCTCTTGTTCGAGAGCGTAAGTGATAGCCTGATCCAGAGACATGGCTCGTCCTTCGGTCCACGAGGCCTTAAGGTCGGCTCGGCCCAATACATCTCGGGCTTCCTGGACGTATCGTTCAAAATTGGGACGCTTCGCATTGGGGAGCGGCGCGCCGATAATTTCGCGCAGTGCCTCGGCGGCTCCAAAAAGCCGCGCAGCTCGCTCGAAGCTCTTTCTGTCGGACGCAACTTCAGCCAAATTATGCAGAGAGCTCACGATGAAGAAACGATCACCCAGTTCTTTTCTGATTGATAAGCTTTCCGCATAGAGCGCCGCAGCCTTGCGATAATCCTGCTGCTGCTGGGCCACCTCTCCCATATTATTGAGGGACATACTGATGCCTCGCTTGTCCCCTAATTTCCGTCGCAGCTGCAGACTTTCAGCATGAAGGGACAATGCTCGGTCACAATCGTTCTGAGAAAAGGCCACCCCACCCAGATTATTCAGCGAGTTGGCTATGCCCCATGAATCTCCAATCTCACGTCGAAGTCCCAGGCTTTCCGTATATAGAGCTTCGGCCCGCTCGTAGTCGCCCTGCAAATAAGCGATACTTCCGAGATTGTTGATCGACTGCGCAATTCCGGATTTATCATTCAGCTCCTTGTAGAGTTTCAGGCTCTCTTCGAGAATTGCCGTCTGTCGATCAAAATCTCCCTGATTGCCGGCCAGGACTCCCGCTCCATTGAGCGCTTTCGCACGCACCTCAGAGCTAACCTCGACGTTGAGAGTGGAGCTGAGAAGCTCATCCAAAACTGCACGTCCTTCAGTAACGTGTCCTCTCACTTCCCAAAAGCGCCATAATGCTCCGGCCAGCCGCAGGCCTTCTTCCCACTTCCCACTTTCACTGCTGTAACCAATTGCGGCGCGAAAATTGTCATGCTCTTTCTCCAAACGGCCGAACCACGATGCCTGGCTGGAGCCGGTTAGCTGCGACTCTGCTTTTTCGGCCAATCCCAGATAGAACTTCAAGTGCTCTGTTCGAACCGTATCAGCCTCGCCGCTCGCGCCCCTCGGCTCCCTCATGCTCTTTCTGCCGCAATAGACTTTTATCAACCAGAGAGGTCACGCCATCTAAAAAATCTATCTCCAGTGCACTCGCAGAATTGCAGACCGCCTCTGCATCCTCAAGACTGCAGCCGCCAACAAAAACCGCCAAGCGATTGAAAAGCGTCTTCTCATCTTGCTCCAATAAGTCATAGCTCCAGGCTATGGCTCCGCGCATAGTCTGTTGTCGAGCGGGAAGGTCGCGCGCGCCTCCTGTGAGTACCTTCAACCTGCTCTCCATTCGCTTTACCATAGCCGTCGGCGGCAGTAGTTTGATCCGGGCGGCGGCGAGCTCGATTGCTAAGGGCAGCCCATCCAGTCTCAAGCAGATCTCGGCGACTGCGGCCGCGTTTTCATTATTGAGAGTAAAGTCAGGTCTGACAGCCTGTGCGCGACTTACGAAAAGTGCGACCGAGGAACACCTGGCCAGTTCTTCCGCAGATGGCAACCTGCTCGCATCGGGGAGCGATAGCGGTGATACGGGAAACTCATGCTCGCCACGGACGTGAAGTGCGGCCCGGCTCGTCACTAGAAACTTCAAATACGGACAAGCCGTCAACAGTTCTGTGAGTAGTGGAGCAGCGACGATTACCTGTTCAAAGTTGTCCAGGACAAGCAGTATCCGCCTGTTGCGGAAGAATTCTTTAATACTATCGAGGAGGGGAACGCCACGATCCTCCTTAATAGCCAAGGCCTGAGCAATAGTGGGAGCGACAAGGTCTGCATCTGCCACTGCAGTGAGCGCAACAAAGAAGACGCCTTGCTGAAATTCCCCCAGAACATCTCTTGCTATTTGCATACTGAGACTGCTCTTACCTGTGCCCCCTGGGCCAGTGAGGGTAACCAGGCGCACGTCTTCACTAAGCAGTAGCTTCTTTATGGCGGCTGTTTCGATCTCGCGGCCGATGAGCGGGTTAAGCAGAACGGAAAGATTGTTGGGACGGGTTTCAGGCGCCGTCTGTGGCGCATTTATTTGCAGATGGAGCGGGCACCGGTGTGCTGCGAGCTTTTGACCTTTACCTCCAGCTCTATGTCTAATCTTATTTCTTTCAGGTCTTGAGCCAGCTCTCGCATTGTCTGGTAACGCGCTTTTCTCTTCTTTTGAAGCGCTTTGCCGATCGCTCGTTCCAGCCGGACGGGAGTCTTGCCCTTCAGCCACTCCAGCGGCGGATCTTTCGGGCCGGCAATAAAAACAATCAGTTCGGCAAAACTTTGCGCTTTGAACGGAACGTGCCCCGTGATCATTTCAAAGAGCACGACGCCAAGGCTCCAAACATCGCTGCGAGCGTCCAGGTCGGCAGCGCCGCTACACTGCTCTGGCGACATGTAGCTGGGCGTGCCCATCAGCGCTCCCGCCTTGGTTCCGGCAATGCCACTGGTGAGGACCGCAGTACTCAGAGGCATATTGGGATGTTCAGATAATTTGGCTATGCCAAAGTCGAGAACTTTCACGTACCCATCGTGACGGACCATGATATTTTCCGGTTTGAGGTCGCGGTGCACGATTCCAGTCTCGTGTGCCGCCGACAGCGCTTGGGCCACCTGCTCGGCGATATCCACAATCTTTGTAAGCGAAAGCTTCTGTTGTACCGCTAACTCGCGTAAGGTCAGGCCCTTTACGAATTCGATGGCGATAAAGTGCGTCGAGTCAACCTGATCCACTTCATGGATTGTGATGATGTTTGGGTGATTGAGAGCCGAGATGGCTCTGGCCTCCTGGCTGAAACGAAGCATTCGAGCTTCATCGCACGCTAGTTCGTGAGGCAGCACCTTCAGGGCTACATCGCGAGTCAGTTTAGAGTCATGGGCCAGATACACTTCGCCCATCGCCCCTGCGCCGAGTAGAGAGAGGACTTCATAGCGGCCAAGACGAGTGCCCGAAGGAATATTCATGGGGGGTTCACGCGCAAACCATGCGCTCCACGAGTACGGGAGAAAATCTACCAAAAAGCGGCGTCTTATTCTAGCCGGATATGGATGTTCACGCCATAGCTAATGGCGAGGGTTAATGATTCAGTCTTAGGGTCGAGTGCTGGATGCCCCCGGCTTGTCCGGGGAGATTCATGCTTGTTGCTAAAACGCAGGTCAGAAGCCGTTAAAACGGCTCTGTTGGGCTTGTGGATGGCGCTACACTTTAACAGGTGTGTGGACTGGGGTATCCTTTCCTACCGCTTAACCTAATCAAAAAATATATCGCTGAAGCGCGTTTCGCTGTTGCGGCAGTTTCGCCGCGCTTCGCGCAGCAAAGTTCTAAGGTTCAAATGAAGCGCATAGCGATGAACAGAGCTCAGATAATCTTCGCAGTGGCGATGGTTGGACTTGCGTTTCTGGGAAAGTTGTCTTTAGCTCAAGGCCCAGTCGATCCGCTGGAACAAGGATTCAAGAACCCGCCGGAATCGGCCAAATCCCGAACCTGGTGGCACTGGACTGCCGGGAATATTACTAAGCAGGGAATCACCAAGGACCTTGAATGGATGAAGCGGGTCGGCATTGGCGGCATGCAATTGGCCGATGTCAACGCCGGAGGCGGACAACCAGTCGAGCCCAAGATCGCGTTCGGAAGCCCCGAGTGGCTGGATGCGCTCAGGCATGCTGCGTCCGAGGCCAACAGGCTAAACCTGGAGATGACCATATTTAGTTCGCCTGGTTGGAGTGAAACCGGCGGCCCGTGGGTTAAGCCTGAGCAGGCGATGAAGAAAGTCGTTTGGAGTGAAACCACATTGGCAGGGCCACAGTCCTTCAGCGGAAAATTGCGACAACCACCCTCGAATAATGGACCCATCCGCAATCTCTCCCCATCCGCAGCTCGCGTGGGCAATAGTCCTCCGCGTGATCCAACCTTCTATGGTGACAGTGCAGTTATTGCCTATCCCACTCCGGCCGACGAAGTCGATATCGTGGACCAGCCCCATAAGCTAACGACAAATGTTGGCGTAGTAGATATGACGGCGCTGTTGGATGATGACTTAAACACCGCGGTGACAGTTTCCCCACCGCCAGACGGTGGTCCAGCCTGGGTGCAATATGAATTTGCAAAGCCGCTTAAGGCGCGGGCGTTTTCTATTGCTGCGCGCGGCGGAATCCCACTTGGCCGGCTCTTAGCAAGCGACGACGGGAAAGACTTCCGAACACTCGTAATTCTGCCCGGTACACAGGGCTATCGAGGAGGCACGGTGAGGACCTTCGCGTTTCCAGAAACGACCGCAAAATTCTTCCGCCTGGAGCTCACAGGGGCTGCGCTCACACCTGCGTCAGTTATCTCTCAGACTCCGCCTCCGCCGGCTCGAGAATATGTACTCACAGAGGCCAGACTCCATCCCGGGTCGCGCGTTCATCGCTGGGAAGACAAAGTCGGTTTCAGCTTTCTGTTTGAGTACGACTCGACGCCAACCCCAACAGTACCTCTGACGTCAACCATTCGACAATCAGACGTTCTCGATTTGACTTCGAAGATGGACCATGAGGGAAACCTCAAATGGGAAGTACCGCCGGGTCGCTGGACGATATTGCGCATAGGTTACTCTCTGACAGGTTCTAAGAACCGTCCCGCTGTTCCCTCTGGGCTTGGCTACGAAGTTGATAAACTGAGTCGGAAACATACGGAAAGTTATCTCCGTGGATATATCGATCCGATTGCGCAGACTCTTGGCCCACTCTACGGCAAAAGCATGCGATATGTTTTGCTCGACAGCTGGGAGGCGGGCATGCAGAACTGGACCGATGAGATGCTCAGCGAGTTTCGAAATCGGCGTGGCTATGACCCGATTCCATATCTGCCTACGCTTGCGGGACGGGTGGTGGAGAACTCGGAAATAAGTGATCGTTTTCTGTGGGACTTTCGCCGCACCCTGGCTGATATGTTTGCCGCCAATCATTATGGTGCTGTGACGGAGATGCTGCACCGGCAAGGCATTGGTACGTACGGCGAGGCCGCAGGCGTTTCGCTTGAGATTCTCGAGGACACGCTGCTGAATAAGAAAAATGTGGATATCCCGATGGCCGAGTTCTGGGTGAGAGATCTTCACCCTTCATCAATGTACTACGAGGACGTTCGAGGCGCAGCTTCGGCTGCCCATGTTTACGGCAAGAACCTGGTCGCAACTGAGTCTTTCACAGGCGGCGCTTACGAAGCTCCTTTCACACTCAAGAGGATTGCCGACTATTGGTTTGCACAAGGGGCCAATCGGATTGTCTTTCACACCTCCGCTCACCAGCCGCTTGATACGAAGCCCGGCAATACCATGGTAGGTACGCACATCAACCGGAATATCACCTGGGCGGAACAAGCGGGCCCTTTTATGACTTACCTGGCCCGCAACTCCTACCTGTTACAGCAAGGGCTATTTGTGGCAGATCTTGTGTACTTGCTGAACGAGGGAGCGCCTTCAACAATGCCGTTTTGGGGAGAAGGACTAAAACCCAAGCCACCGGAAGGCTATGACTTTGACTATACAAATACTGATGTTCTGCTCAACCGGATGTCCGTGGACGCCGGTGGGCGGCTAGTCTTGCCAGATGGCATGAATTACCGGATGCTGGTATTGCCCGAGACGGATCGGATGACAGTACCGGTGCTGCGTAAACTCTCTGAACTCGTCAAAGGAGGAGCCACCGTGGTCGGACCCAAGCCGACAAGATCCCCTGGGCTCGGCGGCTACCCCAAAGCTGATGCTGATCTGCATAATCTCGCCGACGAACTTTGGGGTGACCTTGATGGTATCAGTCGCACGAAGCGGTCCTGTGGCAAAGGCACGATAATATGGGGCTTGTCGCCGTCCGCAATCCTGGCAGAATTAAAGATTCCCAGAGATGTTGAGTACAGCCGAGCCTTGGATACCCGGCTTTCGTGGATCCACCGTCGGTCGGGCACCACCGACGTCTATCTCGTAGCTAACGAAACGGAGCGGCCGCAGGATATGGAGGTTCGGTTTCGTTCGGCTGGCAGGGAAGCGGAACTCTGGCATTCTGACACCGGAGCAATCGAGCCAGCGGAATACAACATTATGGCGGACAGGACTACTGTACCGCTGCATCTGGCGGAAGGTGAGTCAGTATTCGTCGTTTTCCGCCTAGCCGCTTCTGCCCAATCCCGCAGGCTGCCTCACGCAGAGGTAACGAAACTTGCAACCCTGGATGGACCATGGAAAGTCCGGTTTCCACCTAACCTCGGCGCGCCCTCTAATATCCAGCTGACAAAACTCGAGTCCTGGACGATAAACGCCGATCAAGGTGTAAAGTATTTTTCTGGAACGGCGACGTACAGTAAGAGTATTCAGGCGCCGCGGAGCTGGTTCCATCAGGAGGCCCAAATCCTGCTCGACCTTGGGATGGTAAGAGATCTCGCGGAAGTGAAAATAAATAGCACGCCATTGGCGACGCTTTGGAAAATGCCCTACGAAGCAGATGTCACAAATCTCTTGAAACCCGGAGCAAACCAATTGGAAATCGAGGTCACTAATGAGTGGACCAACCGCCTGATCGGGGACCGGTTAGTTCCCCCGGAACGGAAGGTTCTCGGCACGGCTCAGCCGGTAACCGGTGGCTTTGGCAGAGTTTCCACGCTCGCAGAATCAGGATTGATTGGGCCAGTGACGATACTTTCGAGAACAAAACGTTAAGCGATTGTAAATCGGGACCATGACTGGAAGAACGCTTGTTATTCAATCATTGCGGCGTTTAGCTTGGCCGCATTGCTGGCTTAGCCCATCTTTGGTGCAGGCGGTCTGGTTGGTGATTGTTTTTGTTTTACACACTTCCGGAGCCACTGGTTCTGGCGAACGGCAAATCAGTACGTGATGCAAAAACCTGGTACCAAAAACGACGGCCCGAGATCCTGCGGTTGTTTGAAGAGAACCAATTTGGTCGCAGCCCGGGCCTTCCTCCCGGCATGACGTTCGACGTTTTTGATAAGGGAACACCGGCTCTGGACGGAAAGGCGATTCGTCGGCAAGTTACAGTACTTTTCTCGCCCGACAAGAATGGGCCAAAGATGGATCTACTGATCTATCTGCCGGCCGGCGCTCGCAAGCCTGTTCCGTTGTTGCTTAATCTGAGCTTTTCCGCGAATTCCAATGTCGTGGATGATCCTGGGGTCAAAGCTGGGGAAGTCTGGAGTCGTGATAAGAAGAGAATCCCCGCTGCCAAGGGCGCAAATTTCGGAAAGCTACCTATCACAGCATTACTCGGGCAGGGCATTGGTGTCGCCTCCTTGTACTACGGCGATATTGATCCGGATTTTGCTGGTGGTATTCCCTACGGTGTACGACGCCTGTTTCTGAGTCCGGGTAAGACTGAACCAGCACCGGACGAGTGGGGTGCAATCGCGGCTTGGGCCTGGGGCTTGAGCCGGGCGATGGACTATCTGGAGACTGAGAAAAGTGTAGATGCGAAGCGCGTGGCAATTTTGGGAGTTTCACGATTGGGGAAGACTGTGCTCTGGGCAGCGGCTCACGACTCCCGGTTTGCACTGGTAATCGCCAGCTGTTCAGGTGAGGGCGGTGCGGCTCTAAGCCGCCGCTGGTATGGCGAGACCGTCAAACATCTAACGGCGCCCTCACGTTACCCATATCAATTCGCCGCAAACTATCAGAAGTTTGGCGACCATGTTGACCAACTTCCGGTCGATGCGCACATGCTGCTCGCGCTTATTGCTCCGCGGCCAGTGTTGCTGCAAACTGGTGACACAGACAAATGGTCGGACCCGAAAGGTGAATTCTTTGCCGCGGTTGGAGCCGGATCGGTGTATCGATTGTTAGGAAAGCAGGGATTAGAGGTGGATCAAATGCCAATAGCAGGTCAAGCGATTATGCACACGATTGGCTACTATATGCACAGTGGTGGCCACGGAACCATCTCGTCAGACTGGGATCAGTTTCTGAAGTTTATGCAAATGCATCTGCACCCGGAAAAGTAGTCGCGGCGGGCTTCACACTTGGGGAAAAACTCTGAGGAATCTTCAGTTGCGACTGGACAATTCAAGCTGAGTAAATTTACTCAGCTTGAATTGTCCAAATCCTCAGCTTCAAAGCTCCAAGGCAGCGCCTCAGAGTTTTCACAAGACTCTTTAGCCTGGTGTCTATATCGCAACCCTAGCGCCGGTCTAAAGCCTCGGTGTTAATTGAGAATTCGATCGCCTCTTTCGTTTTGAGACCGCCTGCCCTTCGGTTGCCTCCGAACCGTGGCCACTGTGGAATTTAAACTGCATTACCAAACGTGCATCATGCGTAAGCTGCAGCGATTAGAGCCTTGGTGGCTTGATCAGGGCAGTGAAATCTGTTCGATCTGCAGTCAGACGTATGTATATCAGACGGAGATCCGTTGCGTAGACTGTGACTCACCAGTCTGTCCGATGTGTGTACTGACTACCTCGACGCTTGAGTTATTCTGTCCTGATTGCCTGGAGTGCACAGATTCAGCAAGGGAGAGTGCTTAACATGGCCGCGCGCGCAATCTGGAAAGGCGAGCTGAAAATCGGTTCCAGCAAAATCCCGGTGAAGCTTTATTCTGGTGTAGTCGATCGCACCGTCCATTTTCATATTCTCGATGGCCCTCACCATATGCGAGTTAAGCAACACATGGTGAATCCTGATACGGACGAAGAAGTTCCGCCCGAAGAAACTCAGAAGGGTTACGAAATCGAGCCAGGGAAATTTGTGCTTTTGACAGAAGAGGAATTGGCAGAGCTCGAACCTGAACCTTCGCGTGAGATTGAGATTAGCGAGTTCGTTCCGCCCGAGGCGATTAGCCAGCAATGGTATGAGAGGCCCTATTACCTCGGCCCAGACGGCGATGAAAACGCTTATTTCGCCCTGGCTGAGGCTTTGAATAACCGGTCCCGGGAGGGTCTGGCCCACTGGGTAATGCGGAATAAACCCTATGTTGGTGCTCTTCGCGCCCAGGAAGATTATCTTTTGCTGTTCACGCTTCGCCATGCGGAGGAAGTAATTTCGGCCCGCGATCTACCCCAGCCCGCTGGACGTGCACCAACTCAAAAGGAACTAACTATGGCCCAGCAGCTGGTAGGACTACTCGAAGGTGAGTTCAACGCTGCCGAATTTAAGGATGAATATCGCGAACGGGTCTTGGAATTCATCGAACAGAAGGCCAAAGGCCGGGCGCCAAAACTCCGAGCCATAAAAGCGAAACCCACCGCTGCCTCGCTCGACAACGTACTGGCCAAGAGCCTTGAGTCACTGCGAAAGGGGAAACGTGCCGCCTAAACGGGCAAAAAAGAAGGCAGAATCTAGTGACGAACAGTCGGCTGTTCGTCCGTTCTGGTCGGGCACGCTTACCTTTGGTTTGGTCAGTGTGCCGGTGAACCTCTTCCCGGCAAATAAAGGCAGCCGTCAATCGCTGCGAATGCTTAGTCCTGAAGGCGTTCCTCTGGCCCGCAAATATTACTCGCAGAAAACCAATCGTGATTTGGATGCCGACGAGATGATTCGGGGCTATGAGATTGAGAAGGATAAGTACGTTGCCGTTACCGATGAGGAGCTTGAGCGATTGGCTCCGGAAAAGACGCGCGATATCGACCTGAAGCGTTTTGTGCCGGCAGAATCAATTCCTCCAATCCATTTTGACCGTGGATATTTTCTGACGCCTGATGCGAACTCCGAAAAAGCTTATCGACTGCTTGCAGAAACAATGGAAAAGGGCGGTCAGGCGGGAATTGCCACCTTCGTAATGCGCGGCAAGGAGTATCTGGTTGCGATTTTCTCTGAGCACGGAATTTTGCGGGCCGAAACAATGCGTTTTGCCGACGAGTTGCGTTCTCCAAAAGAAATTGGTCTGCCAAAGAAGAAGAAGGTTCTGCGTGCAACTGTTCAGAAATTTGAGAAGCTAGTCAGCAGCAAGTCCAAAAAGCAGTTGTCTCTCAAAAGGCTTTCGGACGAATCAACTGAGCGACTCCTTAAACTCGTGAAGAAGAAACAGTCAAGATCGAGAAACATTGTTGAGATCGAGGGCGAGCGCGAGGAAGGAAAAGTTATCGACCTGGTAGAAGTGCTGAAGAAGAGTCTCGCCGGAAAGGCCAAATAGCTTTTAGCAAAACCATAGGAGAAGCATTTTTCTCATCTATTATAAATCGGGACAGAACCGCGTAGCTCATGCCACACCTTGTCACATGCCTCTACTACGTCGATTGGGAATGGACCCTCACCTAAGGCGGCGATGTTTTGCTCCAGTTGCTCTTGCCGTGATGCGCCGAGGATGATGCAGTCCGTTGCGGTGTGATGCATGAGCCAATTCAGCGAAAGGCTAATGAGCGATCTGCCGGACGTTTCGGCTATCGAGCGGAGTTTATCTACAGCAGAAAATTTCTCTCTTTGCCAGTAGCGCTCCTGATACATATTGTTCTTATCAAAACGTGTCCCCGGAGTTATGGTCTCCTGGTGGTGTTTTCCCGTTAAAAGTCATCCGGCTAAAGGGTTATAAGCGATGAGCGAGATCTCGAACTCCTTCGCGAAGGAAACAAACTCCTGCTCCAGGCCGCGAGCCAGTAGGTTGTACATTTGCTGCGAGATTAGGGACGGTCTGTACCCGCGGCGTTCTGCGAGCCAAAGCATTTGGCAGACTTGCCAGCTGCTGTAATTCGAGCTGGCCGGATAACGTACTTTTCCCTGTTTGACGAGACTCTCCATCACGTCCAGCGTTTCTTCAAGTGGCATGCTGTAGTCAGGCTGATGAAGGTAGTAGATGTCCAGATATTCGGTCTGAAGCCGTCGCAGACTTTCCTCTACTGCCCGAAGAACCGCGAGGCGAGATAGACCACTTTGGTCAGCCGCCTCACCCATCTTACCCCGCACCTTGCTGGCAAGAATCACCTTATCGCGCCTCCCTTTCAGCGCCTCGCCTAGCATCTCCTCTGAGGCTCCCTGGTTATAGACATTGGCGGTATCGAAGAAGTTAATTCCAGCGTCAAGACAAAAATCGATCATCCGGTTCGCCACTGTCTGTTCCTTCACCTGACTACCGAACGTCATCGTTCCGAAGCAAGCTCGAGACACAACCAGGTCCGTTCCTTTTAGATTTACATTCGTCATTTAGAAACTTAATTGGCTATCGAATCTTTCCTGTCCACTCTCAGGTTTGATACGAAGGTAAGTGCCATCCGGCAGCAAATCTCTGGCGTTTACGTTGTCCTCTAAATAGTGCGCCAGAATTGTCTCCTTTAGGTACTTTCTTATTGCGGGATCTTTGATGGGAGTAATGACTTCGACTCGGTGACTTAGATTTCGATACATCCAGTCGGCACTCCCTATGAACATCTCTTCATTTCCACCATTTGCAAAGTAGAATACCCGGCTATGTTCAAGAAAACGGCCCACGATGCTCCGCACTCGGATGTTTGCTGAAACGTTCGGTAGACCAGGCCGCAACATGCAGACACCCCGTACAATCAGATCGATCGAAACGCCGGCCTGGGAGGCAGCATATAGGGCGCGGATGATTCCGAGATCCGTAAGGCTATTTATCTTCGCGAGTATTCGCGCCTGACGTCCCTTCTTGGCATTGGTCGCCTCGCGGTCGATGAGTTTCATCATCCGTTCACGCAGATTCACCGGCGCTACGAGCAGCGAACGGTAGTTTGCATAGCGGGAAAACCCAGTTAGAAAATTGAATAGATGCGTGGCATCATTGGCAATTTCCTCGTCTGCGGTAAGTACACCAAGATCAGTGTAAACACGAGAGGTAGTGGGGTTGTAGTTGCCTGTAGCAAGATGCACGTACCTTCTGAGTCTTTTCCCCTCCCGCCGCACCACCAGAGTGAGTTTGCAGTGAGTCTTTAAACCTAACAGACCATACACGACATGAACACCAGCCTTTTCTAAACGACGCGCCCATTCGATATTGCTCTCTTCGTCAAACCGAGCTTTTAGTTCAACCAGCGCCGCCACCTGTTTCCCACACTCCGTAGCCTCAATCAGAGATTGAATTACGGGCGAGTTACGTCCGGTGCGATAAAGGCACATTTTGATGGCCGCGACATCCGGATCCGTCGCTGCAGCCTTTATAAAATCAGTGACTGTACTGTACGCCGTGTAAGGATGATGCAGCAGCACGTCTTGTTGCTTGATTGTGTCAAAGACTGAGCCCCCATTTTTTAGCGGTGTGGGGATCGATAACTTCAATGGAACATCCTTCAGCTCAGGACGATCAAGATCGTACAGTTGCATAAGATCCGGGACATTCAATGGGCCATCGATTACGTATACATCATCTGGAGTCAGTGCCAACGAGGTGGTTAAGTAGTCCACCATCTCCTTTGGCATTGTTGCTGAGACCTCCAACCGGACGGCATGGCCAAACCGACGCCGTCGCAAGTGTTGCTGCATGGTGCGCAATAGATCACCTGCCTCATCCTCTTTGATGTCGAAATCTGCATCGCGCGTAACGCGAAAAACATGACGCTTACTCAAGGTCATGCCCGGGAAAAGTTCTTCCGCGTTCGCAGCAATCAGACTCCCCAGCAGAGTAAATTTGCGACCTTGTTCGTCTAAGGGGACCAGCCGGGGGACGCTTGGAGGAAGCTTAATCCGGGAGAATCGAGCGCCACTCTTGCCAACCGAAGGCTCATTATCTCCGGTGTCTTCAGGCTGGACCATGACACAAAGATTCAAACTGACGCTGGAGATGTAAGGAAATGGGTGCCCCGGATCGACCGCCTGCGGAGTTAGAATGGGAAATACCTTTTCAACAAAGTACTGGTTTGCCGTCTTCTTTTCGCGATTGTGAAGTTCTCGATAAGATTTAATACTGATGCCTCGCGAGGCAAGGGCCGGCAAAATTTCTGCCCGAAGGCAGTGGGTCTGTAATTCGATCAGCGGTCTGAGACGACTGCTGATCTCTTTCAGCTGTTTCGAAACGGTCATCCCGTCAAGTGCAGGTTCGCTATCGCCGGCCTCGAGGGCTTCCTGCAAACCTGACACTCTAATCATGAAGAATTCGTCCAGATTGCTCGAGAAGATACCCAGAAATTTGAGCCGTTCCAGTAAAGGATGTTTGTTGTCGAGAGCTTCGTCCAACACTCGGCGATTAAATTCGATCCAACTCAACTCCCGGTTCAACAGGAGCTGCTTATGGTGCCAAAGTCTTCGAGGCAACCTGTTCCTCGAAACTTTTTCTTGCACCTTTTGTTCAGGCTTTGTTACTACTGAGGCCATAAAATGCTAAGGAATCGGTGGCGAGGATGGAGTGGGACTTTTCCAACGCCCTCGTAGTTCGCAGAGCGGAATCCGGGCTCAACAACTCACGCACCAAGTATATCGATATTGCACCAACTGCTCCAGTGTTATTAACTGTTACAGACTATGGCCCCTCAATAACTCCAACTTTTCGTCTACTGAGAGGTCGTGAAATGCAGTGGACACAGAGCACTAATCTTTGTCCAGGAGAACTTTTCTGTCCGCCAGCTCTTCTCTATCGCTAACGAGTCCGAGTCGTAACGCGTCAAATATTGGTAAATGCCGGGAGGTTGCCAATGGCTCTTCACGGCGCACCGAATACCAAATGATCTGATTGAGGATGCCAGGATCAGCCATGTCTGCGTGTGACATGTCCTGTTCAGCGCTGCGCTTTACCCAATATGCACTGGCAGCATCTCGTATCGTTGGCGTGACCAGATTATCGAAAGCTACCTCGGGGATTTGCTTGTGAAAAGGTCGCAAGTCCGGTTGAGAGCGAAAGATGTACATCGGCGAAGCAGCGGCATCCAGTTGGTTCATAGGATCGATACCCAGGAGCAGTTCAATGGTGCGTATCAAACTCACCGTGGTATGAAATTCGTGAGTTAGCTGTCCCGGCAGATTGTAAGCGCTAATTACCAGCGTGACCGATCGATGACTGTCAACGTGATCGGGACCATCCTGCGCGTCATCTTCAATTACAAAAATCGCCGTGTCTTTCCAGAAGGGGCTATTTGAAACCGCCTCAGCGAGCGTGCCCAGTGCATAATCATTATCCGCAACAAAAAACTGAGGCGTGGGTCTTCTGGCTTTAATGCCATCAGTATGATCGTTCGAGAGGCGCATGATTGAAAGACTCGGCATGCGGTCCGGCTTTCCCGCCTGCCGATCAGTCACGAAGCCTCGGAACTCCGCAAGCCACTCACCAATTCTCGAACTACCACGAAAACGTGAGTCGGTTTGAGTGCTGTTGATTAGCGGACTGATTTTACCGGCGGATTCTTTTGCTGCCCGATATGATTCAATAGTCATCGCGTCCGGCGTGTTCAGATCAAAGTTGCGGAAAGAGCTGCTGAAATGTCCTTCGAGGGAGCTCTTTGTAGCGAAAGCCGAAATAGTTGGCGAAATATCCGGATAAAGTTTTGCTCGATTGCTTCTTATAGCCTTGACATCTGTCTCGGAAAGAGTGGCCACGAACTCGCCATAATTGCGATAGGTGAGACCAGCGCGTGCGGCGGCGTCCCACAGATACAGTGTTGCAGGTTCTCCCACGTCGCGAAAACCGTGAAGATAGGGCACGAACCGTTTCATGAAATTTGCGATCTCTTCAGCCCCGACGGAAGGCCCAAAAAGAGAAGGCGCCTTGTCCAATGGATCATAATTGGGCAGGCGGTTGAAACCCTCATAATCGTAGCCACGACCGCGGCGACTGTATTCCCAGCGATACGCTTTATCGACGTAATCCGTAGAAAAAGCCGCAGTGCACCAGTTATGTCCGTCTGGACTTGCCTCCGAGTTGACAAAGAAACGATCGAATAGTCCGAATCGAAGCGCCAGTGCGTGGTGATTGGGTGTAATGTTCTGAGCGGCTCCTCCAGGAATCTGCGCCGCTGGTCCAGCACCAAAAATCGCAAGAGTCGGATCACCGTCAGCCGGTTGGCCGTTTCCGGCCTGCGATATGTCGCCGAAGACCTGATCGTAGGTGCGATTCTCCTTGATTACATAAATCACGTGTTTAATCGGCGATGGCCCCGGAAACAACTTCCTTGGTTCAGAACTTAGCAGTCCGTTATTGCGCATCACCTGCTGTGTGTACTGCAACAATGAAACATCATCCGGTGTGGTAATCACACTGATATTCCCGACCACGAGCGAAACACTGTACTGGCCACCTTGTGGCCGGCTGCTGTCCACCGGAAAACGGTCATTGGGTATATTAGGAGTCCGACCTGAATTGTTGACCATTAACGAGGAATTTTCGACTCCGGTGCCCTTTCCATTCCCTACCAGGACCAGGTGGTCTATGACAGCAACGGCCGAGGGATATTGCCCGGTCGGGATGAAGCCGCGTACCACGCTGCGCTCTGCCTGCTGGCCGCGTTCGTCTTCAGCCTCCCTGATCTTTGTCCCCGCGGAAAAACTGTTTCCCCTTGCTCGTCTCGATAGTTTGACTACTGCTAAGGAATTGCTACGCGCATTGGCAACATACAAGTCATTTCCGCTAAGGCTCAGGCCTTCGGGAGAGTTTCCCGGAAGTGCCTTTTCTGTGAGGCGGACATTTATTCGTTCGATCTCTTTGTCGCTGGCTGTGTCAACTACCGACACGCTGTCGTCGTCAGAATTGACTACGTATAGTCTGCTGCTCTCAGCGTTCAGCAACATTGCGGTCGGATGTTGCCCCACGGGTATATATGAAACCGGTCCGCCAAGACTGCCTGATTCAAAGACCGCAACAGACGCACCGTTCCAGCAGGAAATGTAAACCTTGACTGGGACATCTGCGGCTATCGCAGGTGGCTGCCCCATGTGCTGGAGAGGACCAGCCACGGGTGATACCAGAACCGCATAGGGATACAAGAATTGATCGCGATTCGTCGCCCGTCGCAAGTCAACTCGGTCGAGTCTGCGGGTTCCTCGTAAATCGCTAATAATTCCCAGGCTGTCCGCGAGATTGTTAGCTACAAACAGTGTATTTCCGTCAGGACTGATTGCCAGTCCAGTCGGATAAACCGGGGCGCGTTCAGCGTTGTATCGAGGTGACGGCGCCGCGGTGGCAAAGCCGCTGACGTCTATGAAGGGCGCTTCTACCACCGAGTTTGGACCAGGGGAGGTCGGTGCGATCGGTGTTCGGCTCTCCGGCACAAATCGAAAGATCCAGATCTTGTTTTCGAAACCACCAGAGACGTATAGGCTGTAGGTACCGTCGTCATTCTGTATTGGTGAAAACACGACCCCGACATTCGCGCTTTGTGGTGAAGCGAAGTAAACATTCTGCACGACCAGAGGCGCGGGTTTAGAGTTGAGATCAATAGCTGCCAGCGACTGTTGGCCGCGATTGCCCGTGCCATTAAACTGCAGACCGTACCCGCTGTTAACGGCAATCAGGAATCGCCCCCGTCCGTCATCTCCGGTGTGATCGGGACTGCGCACGAAGTTCACAGGCAATGAACCGACGGCAGGCTGCCTGGTAGTAGCGTCAAGCAGCAATGTGCCCGCCGGCGAAATTCGAAGCCCTTCACCTGCCGGTTCGTCAACTGTAGTCCGGTTCGCCGCCGAGGGAATTACAATAGCTAATCCCAGGAGCATGGATAAGCCCGCGAGGCTTCCGGTCACAGCTTTGAGCCTAATTTTCATTTCGCATTTACCTTCTTATCATAGGAGTCAAAGGCGCGATAGAAAGAGTATGGTACTTTTTTTGCCAGAATTCAGAAGCTCGTGGTGTTTTGAGTGATAGAACGTTCCAAAAGGCGATTGTGTAACTTTTGTCTCCTGTAGGCGTTTTTGTAAGTGTAGCGCAGTTTGACGGAAAGTCCCCCGGAACGGAATTTACGCTAAAGTTTTGGAACGTCTGGAATGAATTTCATGGGTGTTCAGGCCGCATCGGCTTGAGCTATTGCTGTCGGCGCTAGAATAATAAAGCCCCGGTACTACTTGCGATAGTAACGAGGCTATATGACAACACAATCTGAGCGGCCTTACGGCGCACTTAAGTTGCATCATCGTCATTCCGCATCTTAACGCACTGTTAGCCGCGGTTCAACTCATCACTCTTAGAGGAGAACTGCTTCACGATATGTGCGCGCCATTCTCCTTTGAGTTTGTGTAGCCCACTGACATTTTAGCGGACCATTGGGTTCGCTGCTCAAGGAGAGGTGCCGTGATGCGTGGCTATCGGATTCCGCGGATACCGTTTCTCGTTTTATTGATAATCTTAGCAAATCACTGTCTAGTCAACGCTCAAAGACGTGAACTGGCGGTCCGCTATTATAAAGAAGGTACCAGGAAGGTAGAGAAGGGCGATTTTGACGGCGCCATTGAGGCATTAACGAACGCAATTGATCTCAGTTCTCATCTCGGCCAGACAAAACGACTCCGAGTTACTTCGTGGAAGGGTAATGATGCGGAGGAGTTCGGGGAATCCAACAGCGTCACAGCCATCGACCCTCTTACGGCTGACGCTTATACCAACCGATGCTATGCCCGTTTCAAGAAACAAGATTTCGACGGTGCTATTGCGGACTGCAATCAAGCCCTGCGGATCAGACCGGGTATGGCGGCGGCTTACCTGAACCGTGGCACGGCACGCAGCAGCAAGGGAGATTGGGAGCAGGCGCTATTGGATTTTGACAAGGCTATCGCAATAGACCGGGGTTTCGCTGAAGCCTTCACCTCCCGTGGTCAAATTAAAAGAGGTAGAGGCGATATCGACGGAGCTCTCGAAGATCTCAACCGAGCAATCGCTCTGAACCCTCGCATTGCCGAATCATACTATGTGCGCGCGGATGTGTACCAAGCGAAGCGAGACTTGGATCGGGCCATCGCGGACTACAGCCGAGCGATTGAGTTACAACCAGCAATGGCTTGGGCGTATGAAGGTCGGGGCACCGCGTTTATGGGCAAACTGGAGCTCTCTGATGCGCTCAAGGATTTCAATAGCGCTCTCGAGCTTGATCCAAATCTAGACGTCGCGTACCTGAATCGAGGAATAGTGTTATTGCTTGAGGGCAGGGACGCGGAAGCTCAAAAGAGCTTTGACCGCTGTCTTAGCCTGAACCCGACGCTCCGTGCTGATCTGGAGCATCGTATTCAGTTAGCAAAAAAGATCCGCAGTGGAAGTCGTTGAATGTTGAGGCAAATGCAACGACAGCCAAGTCGCGGTAGAGGATGTGTGAAGACTCTGCTGGATGCCCCCGGCTTGTCCGGGGGAGATTCACGATCGCCGCTAAAACGTCGAGCAGTCAACTCTTGCGGATGCCACCGCCTTGCGCGGTGGAGGCTCACGTTCCTGGCTATGTGCTTCGGGTGTTAGCAGCAAACGTGAACCGTTCTGTAGTAATCTCTCGACCGCGCGTTGTCTGAGTCAGCTCAATTGTGATCACAGGTCTCCAGGTTACTTGCCGAATCATAAGCGAGACTGGCGGTTACGCCGGTCACACAGAACGTCACGCTGACGGTTCCTGTGGCAGTGTTCGTTGTTGTTAGTGTTGCCACGCCGCTGGCATTGGTGCTTGCTGATACAGACTGATTGATTGAACCCGAAAAGTTCCCGGCAACTGTAGCGTTCGCCACCGGGTTGCCGCAATTATCTCTTATCGTGACGGTGGCCTGCCCTTTCTTCTTATTGCCTCCGCCGCTTACCGTACTAACCACGATGGAATCCACATGCGTCGTAGTCGCTGTGCAACTGCCACCGCCGCTCAGATCTGCGTAAATAATCCCGCGTCCGTTGGTGCTAAAATAAACACGACCGTAAATGCGGGGGTCGCCGGTGATTGCCGCGCCGGTGTACGCATATTGATGTTGGTCGTCATTGATTCTAGTCCAGGTTGCCCCAGCATCATCGGATCGATAAATGCCGCGCACGCCGAAGACCTGGGCGCTGGTGTAGAGGGCTACGTAACTCTGTCCTGCAGCAGACTTGCCAAATCCGATGTTGTCGGCTTTGTCCACCATCGTTATCTTGGAAAACGTTGCGCCGGAATCGGTCGAGTGCCAAAGCCCATAAGTGTTATTGTCTGCACCGCCAGCTAACCAGACATCACCTTCGCGGCCCGGCACCGCCTTGAATCTCATTGATCCCTGGCTGGGTAGGCCAGTGGCCCCAGTTGCGGTGAAGTTCACCCCGCCATTGGTACTCACGTAAAACGTGCCGTCTTTGAATCCATAAAACTTGTTTGGATTGACACGGTCGGACTTCACGATTGCCCCGGCTGGAATTCCTGTCGCAGCGGTCCAGGCGCCGCCGCCATTGGTGCTGTAGTAGACACCAGTTCCATCCGGGCTCCAGACAATCTTGCCGCCACCGGCTGCTGAGACGGCGACGTTACCTCCGCCCGTAAGTGCGCTTGGTTGATTCATCGCCTTGGTCCACGTGGTTCCACCATCAGTTGAGATGGCACAGCTTTGCTCGCAATTAGCTGTGTCGCCGTTTCCGACGCGCACAATGTAACTTGGGCTAAGCTCGGCAAAGTCGATACTCGTGGTGCTTGAAAGGATTGGATACATCGTAGCCGGCACCACATCAAGGTTGTCGTGACGGAAACCTCGGATGTCGCCTACGGCGCTGAGGAGCGACGCTCCCGAAGGGGGGCTGATCAGATCCAGCACCGCCGTCTCTTCCAATCCCTGGGCCATCACCTTAATTGTAATTTGGCTTGTGGTACCCTGATCCCATACGGTGAGATTTTCGCTGCCGTAAATTGTCGCGCCTGTGCCGTACATAAAACGATTCGAGTTGAAGGGATCGATCTCCAGGGTCTCGGTCATCCAGCCGAGCTTAGGATTGACCTCTGCCCCTGGTCTGCCGCCTCCGCAAACCGAGGCAGCGGGAAATTTTAGCCAGGGGGCAGTGGTGATGTCCTGGGTATACCGAAAAGATCGATTGGGATAGCGGGTCCAGTTCCAAATCTTGCTCCAGGTCGTGCCACCGTCGAGACTGCGCCAGATGATCGTGTCCGGCCACCATGAGCTGTAGGCAGTAACCATGACGATATTAGGATTCTGCCTGTCGATTGATAGACCTGCGTAGCCGAAATAGTTATCACCATTCGGATCCGGTGAAGAAGGAACAGGGCTGATCATGGTCCAGGCGCCTGTCGCAGTATTATATTTCCAAACGTCTCCATGAGAGCCGTCGTATGGACCTCCCTTATCGCTGGTTGCCAGGTACAAGAAACCATTGCTCGTGTCCAGAACACCCTTATGCGCTATGAAACCGGTGGGTTGCCCGGCAATTCGTTGCCAGTTTGTGCCGCCATCGGTGGTGCGGTAGACCGTGTTTTGCAGATCCGCTACACCGATGTAGATCGTCTGAGTCGCATTACCTGGAGTACCACTTCGCTTGTCGAAAGTGACCCACACGATGCCCTGGTTATCATTAGCATAGCCAAACGGATCTGTTGGATCCTGAACATAATTGCCGGGATTTGGGAAATTGGTAACTTTGGACCAGCTGACGCCAGAATCAGTACTCTTCCAGAGCCCATTGCCGCTGGGTGCGCCCAGGTAAAGAATGCTGTTTTTGTTTGGGTCGATTGCCAGTCGTTCACCCATGCCTCGCCCGGGCATGTTGCCGCCCAGCTTAAAGGGCAACATGGTGCGTGACCAGGTTGCACCCTTGTCACCGGAACGGAGGATGGCCCCATTCTGGGTGGTCCAGCTATTGGTATACGTTCCTGCCGCCAGGTAGACGTTGTTGGTATTTACCGGATCTGTAGCCAGGCTTACGATTCCCGTCAGGTTCCAGTCATCCCAGCCGATTGAATCCAGTAAGGGAAGCCAACGTTTGCTGACCGGGTCCTGGCGATAGGCGCCGCCTATATCAGTGCGGGCATAGACGAGACCAGGTTCCGTCTGGTTGAAGATGATCCCGGGCACAAAACCCCCACCTACGATTTGCACATTCTTGAAGGTGTAAGTCTGCGTTTGAGCGTAAGCTATTCGTGGCAGCAGGTTCGTCTTGAGTCCGATAAGAAAGACGCTTAGAAGTAAGAGAGTCGCTAGAGACACACGGATCCGGTTTATTGTTGGCATGGATTCCTCCTAACTCAGGTTGCTTTAGAAGCTCATTTCACTTCGTAAAGAGATTCCCGAGAAACTCTGATGGATGACGTCTTTGGGGGGTGGGCGAGACAGCGTCCGGAGAGGGGCACAAAAAACCGTCCAGAAAAGAACCCGCCGAAGGTGGGAATTCGCTTACCTTCGATCAGGCCTTCGACGAGCACAAGAAACTAAATCTCGATCTGCTGATTAGTAGACTCGAATTGTTTCTCGCGCTGACGGGCTTGTCTTGCCGAGGCGGAGTCAGTTCGTTGTAGCGCCGGACAAAAGACTTTTATTCCCAACCCTCCGAATCTGTCAAGGGCTTTAAGGGAACTTTAGAGGGAGAGGGAATCTCTCAACCTCAGCAGCCTCTCAGGTAAGGAAGAGGGACCCTGTCCCCGCTCTTCATGACCTGAGAGGCTGCTGAGGTTGAATGGGATAGCTAATGGTGTGTAGCTTTCCCAGTTGAAGCGGGGATAGGGACCACCTTCCCGACCTGAGAGGCTGCCTAACGCTAGCGAATTAGCTGCAGGCTCAGGATCTGCTCCAGAATCGATCCTAATATGCTGAAACTACCGTTTGAATAGCGTCCGTACTGCGAGCGACCATAATAGCCGTCCTCGTAACCGCGGCGAAATCCTTCACGGAAATAGTATCCGTACTCGTTTAGATCGACGTAGTAACCGTCATAACCGAAACTTGCATCCTGGTAAGCGTAGGCATCCTGAGGATTAAATTGCCAGCCATCCTCCCGATCTGCCTGCCCGGCACGGTAGCCCTCTTCGTAACCATTGCTGACGGCACGACGCAGCATCTCTGCACCATACTGGTTTGTTTCGTAATAGCTGCTGCCCCGATAGTAGCGGTAGTTGTAGGGGCCGTAGTCCTGGTAATGCCAGTTCTGCAAACGGCGTTGGTCCTGACGCTGATGCTCGAGATATCTCTCTTGATATCGCAACTGGGCGCGTCGTCGCTGCTGCTCAAGCAGGCGCTGACGCTGCCAGGCAAAATTCTGACGACGCCCAATTTCATCACGGTAATGGTCCCTGCGCTGTTGCTCTATAACTCGCCACTGACCCTGTCGGAAGGAGTCCCGGTCCTGTCGACCAGGAAGTCCTCGTTCTTGTTGTTCGCGCCGGTGTCGTAACTCCCAGTCTTGTCGCTGCTGTTGGTCAGTCTGGATCAAACGTCGATCTCTCTCCCGCTGCTGGTCCTGACGCTGGCGTTCCCCACGCTGTTGCTCCTCGCCCCTGCGGCGTTCCTGAACTTGTTGCCCCTCGCGCTGACGCTCTTGCTCCCAGCGCTGTTGTCGGGCCTGATTCTCACGTTGTTGATCCTGGCGCTGGCGTTCCCCACGCTGTTGTTCCTCACCCCGGCGTCGCGCTTGACCCTCTTGCTCTTCCCGCTGACGCTGTTGGTCCCAACGCTGTTGCCGTGCCTGATTATCACGTTCCTGGTCCCCGCGACGTTGTTCCCCACGCTGTTGTCGCTCCTGAGACTGACGGTCCTGCTCCTGACGCCGTTGTTGCCAACGCTGCTGTTGTTCTTGTTGCTCATTCTGGCGCTGAGACTGCTGGGCCGGTTGCTGTTCCGTACGTTCACGCCGTCGATTCTGCCGGTCCCCGTCTTTCTGTTCGCGCGACTCTTGGCTTTCCTGGCGGCGTTCACCACGGCCATGTCGCTCCTGTGCTCTGGTGAGGTTAGCGGCGCCAAGAACTGAGGCCCAAAACATAGAAGCGATGATTACAAGTTTAAGAAGATTGCCCTTCATCAGAGTCCTTTCGGTTAACAGGCGGTAGGGAAAGTTAAACCTTTGTTGGGCAAGTGCTGTACCAGCGTCGATTTCCTGAGATTGTCGGAATTGCATCCAGCGAAAAACAACGATTTGGACGCAACCATCAACGTTATGGTGCGTGGCGAGAAGCGGGTGAGGTGATTTTCCGCGTGATTCTGGTTTCTCACCAGTGACGATAATCGCCTGGGCGGGAAAGTTCATCTGTTCATTAGGAAAAAATTCTCGGACTGACTCTTGTACTTCTTGGGCCACTCGCGCCTGATCTTCCGGAGATAACCTGGCCAGTTTCGCGCGGAGAGTTCGCGGAAGTCTCAGCCCGCATAGCCCATGTCGCGCTTCGTTCTCGGACACGAACAAAATCCCTCTCTCGGTACATCTTTATTAAAGCAACCCCGATTAATCGAGTATCGGCAGCAAACCGCGCAAAACGTGGCCAAACGAACAAACGGCAAACCGATATGAGTTCATACTCGGCATTTCTAACGCTCCTGGTGTTCGTCGCTGGCGTGAGTACGACGCCCAACCTCAGGAAGGCGAACCCTGTTTCCATCTCAACCTGGCGGTCTGCCGCCTTTAAACATCCGGGCATCCTGCATACAAGAAGCGATTTGGACCGCATGAAACAGATGGTTAGAAAAGGCGTTGAGCCCTGGAAGAGCGGTTTCGAAAAGCTCAAAGCGGACCAACAATCCGCCGCCGACTGGAAACTGCGCGGTCCCTTCGAAACCGTGTCGCGCGATCCGGCGAAGCACGAACACAAGGCGGAGTTTGATGCTGATTGCAACGCGGCTTATCAGAACGCGTTGATGTGGTACATCACCGGCGACGAAGCACACGCGAAGAAGAGTGTAGAGATTCTGGACGCTTGGTCCCACACGCTCAAACAGATTGTCAGGAAGGATAGAGAACTGGCGGCGTCGCTCAACGGCTTTAAATTCGTTAACGCCGCGGAGATCATGCGGTACAGCTATGACGGCTGGAAAAGGGTGGACATCGAGCAGTTCAAGAAGTGGTTGTTGGACGTGTTCTATCCCGTCATTAAGGATTTCGCGACGTTCGCCAACGGTAATTGGGACACTGGTTGCATCAAGACGATGATGGCCATCGGCGTATTTCTCGACGACCGGAGAATCTTTGACCGTGCAGTGGACTATTTCTACAACGGCCAAGGCAACGGACGCCTGACACATTACGTTATCAATGAAGAGGGCCAGTGCCAGGAGAGCGGGCGCGATCAGCAGCACGCGCAGTTAGGGCTGGCCCACCTGGCGGAGGCCTGTGAGATCGGCTGGAACCAGGGACTGGATATGTATGGTGCGGCCGGCAATCGCCTCTTGAGAGGCTTCGAGTACACGGCAAAATATAACCTCGGATTCGAAGTGCCCTTCGCTCCCTACACAGATACCACCGGAAAATATGTTCACAAGGCGATCTCTACCGAAGGCCGGGGACGTTTGCGGGCCGTATTTGAGCTGGTATTGAACCACTACCAAAACCGCAAAGGGCTTACTGCGCCTTACACGAAGCAAGCCGCGGAAAAGATCCGACCTGAGGGAGCAGCCGATTGGGCTGATCACCCCGGATTCGGAACACTGCTGTTCACGCGTCCGGCGAAGAAGGGCAGAGGTAGTGCAGTTTCGCAGTTAGTGATGTGAAATAGTCGAAAATTTACTCAGCTTGAATTGTCCAATGAAAGTTCAAACGCTCAGGAATGTATTTTTGCTTAACCTTGCGCTATGCGGCGCGTTGCACACGGGTACCGCGATCACGCTTGCCGGATCCGCGGCTAATCGGATCATCCAATCCCCAGATGGAAACGTCGTCGTGGCTTTCTTGTTACGGCCTGGAGGTGCTCCCGCCTACAAGATTGATTATCTCAGCAAGCCTATCGTGCTCGAATCGGGACTTGGCTTCGAGCCCGGCTTCACCAGCGGTTTTCAGGTCATGAGTACTTCTTCACGAACTCACAAAGGTCAGTGGTCTCCCACTTTTGGTGAACGAAAAATCATACCGGATAACTACCGTGAGTTGAACGTAACTCTTAGACACGAGTCGGGGCGGTTGATGCTAATTACTTTCAGGGCCTATGACGAAGGAGCCGCACTCCGGTATACGTTTCCCGAAAAAGGTCGAGCGGAGTTGAGGTTCGTGGCTGAGCGCACTGAATTCCGCTTTCCTGAAAGCACTTTTGGCTATGAAGAGCATGGTAGCGAGGGAGAGTACAAGCGGGTAAAGACTGAGGAGATCGAGCCATTTTGCGAGCGACCGTTAACGTTGGAATACGCGCACGGATGGCTGGCCAGCCTGACCGAGGCTGGGACCGAACCTTATCCGCGAACGCTGCTGTCGGGACTGCCTGGCGTTCGCGGTGCCCTGGTTACAGCTTTGGGTGGACCAACGAACGGCCGGCGGGATGCGCCTCTCGCAGATGGGAGTATAAAAGTCTCGCGCCCTTTGTCGACGACATGGCGGCTGTTTGTTGTGGGTCAGAAGCCTGACGACCTGCTTGAACGAAATTACCTGGTGCTGAACTTAAATGCGCCGCTCGCTTTGAAAGACACGTCATGGATCAAGCCCGGCAAGGCGATGCGCGAAGTCACACTTTCGACACCCGGCGGCAAAGCGGTAATCGATTTCGCGGGGCAGCACAACATTCAATATGTTGGGTTCGATTCGGGCTGGTATGGCACTGAGGATTACGAAAAGGGCGACGCCACCAAAGTCAATGTTGACCCGAGGCGAGTAAATGTAGTCGTGAATCACCCCGGTCTCGATCTTCAGGAAGTGATCCGCTATGGGCGCGAAAAGGGAATAGGAGTTGTGCTTTACGTCGACCGTCAACAGATCAGGAAACAGCGCGACATACTTTTTCCCCTGTACGAAAAATGGGGCGTCAAGGGCGTGAAGATCGGATTCATCGACGTGGGATCGCAAGGTGATGCGGCGTGGCTGATTGAAACCGTGCGCAAGGCGGCAGAGCATCACCTGGTCCTCGACATCCACGACCAGTACCGCACGACGGGTTACAGCAGGACCTATCCGAACCTGCTCACTGTAGAAGGAATCCGCGGCAACGAGCACATGCCGACGCCCGAGCACAACGCTACACTGCCTTTCACGCGCTATATCGCCGGTACGGCCGACTACACGGTTTGCTATTACACGGACCGTAAAAAGACTACTTTCGCACATCAACTGGCGATGGCAGTGATCTCCTTCAGCCCGATGCAGTGGATCTTCTGGTATGACCGGCCGTCCGATTATAAGCATGAGCCGGAAGTGGAGTTCTTCGCACGAGTTCCCACTGTCTGGGACGACACGAAAATAATCGACGGCAAAATTGGTGAATATGCCGTCATCGCCCGGCGCAGCGGAGAGGATTGGTTTGCGGGGGTAATTAATAACAGCCAGCCGCGGCAATTGCAGCTACCGCTTGCATTTCTTGATACCGGCAAGAGCTACGTTGCGCATATTTACTCGGACAACGACAGCAGCCGGACGCGAACTCATGTGAGCATTGAAGAACGAACGGTCGACTCGCAAACTTCACTCGCTGTGCAATTGCAGGCCGCGGGGGGCCAGGCTGTGTGGATTACACCCGCGCTTTAGAGATCGTGTGAAGACTCTGAGTCTGCCTTGGAGCTTTGAAGCTGAGGATTTGGACAATTCAAGCTGAGGAAATTTGCAGGTTGGGAAGGGGGCAGTCATTAGGTTTCAAGGTTCGGTAAATTCAAGGCGCCCCCGCTCAAGTCTCAGAGGCTTCATCGTCGAATTGATCAGTCAATGTATTTAGGGCTGAGGCTTGAGTGATAGGAAAAAGCACTAGTATTCAAGGTTGAGCGGGGGCGCCTTGAATTTACGGAATGTTGAAACTAACGACTGCCCCCTTCCCAACCTGCAAATTTACCCAGCTTGAATTGTCCAGTTGCAACTGAAGATTCCTCAGAGTTTTACCACAGTCTCTTAAGCCGCGGTGTGAATCAGAGTATGCAACCGAACAAGTGAAACCTTCGCAGTGCAAGTAAGTCCCATGCGTTACAAGTGTCTATTCATCATCGTTGGCCTTCTCTCATTTTCAACGGCTGCATTCGGTCAGGCCAACAAGCCGGCGTGGGAGGAACTCTGCGGGCCGAAATTTGAGCGTTGGACGGGACTCGAACCAGGACCCGGCAAGAACGGAATGAGCGCTGCGACACTACTGTAGGTCACCGGTTCCAGCAGTGTCGCGTTAACTTCGGCAGTCTGTCAGTGAACCTGGGCCAGCCGCGGAAGATTCAGTACTCGATCAAGTTCATCTTCTGATCTTGCTCGGTAGATCGGATCGAGGATGGGAATTGAGAATGATCTCAACCTATGATTACGTCATTATCGTACTGTACCTGCTCTTCATGCTCGCAATCGGCGTCGTCTTCCGACGCCTCAGCAAGAATACTTCCGACTATTTTCGTGCGGGCGGGGCAATGCCGTGGTGGATCACCGGTACGTCTGCCTGGATCGCCAGCTTTAGCGCCTGGACATTCACTGGGGCGGCCGGGAAGGTTTACGAAACAGGCACATTGGTGATCTGTGTTTACTATGGCAGCATCGTTGGCCTGGCAGTCGTGCTTGCCTACACATGCGTGCGTTTTCGTCGGATGCGCGTAGTCACCTGGATGGAAGGGGTGCGCCTGCGGTTTGGTCCTTTCACCGAACAATTTTACGCGTGGCTTAAGGTCCCGCTACTCCTTTTTCTCAGCGGCGTAGGTCTCAACGCCATCGGCGTATTCATGTCGTCGGTTTTTCACGTCGATATGACCAAGACTCTTATCGTCCTCGGTGTGGTGATCACCATCGTAGCCTTTGCCGGCGGCTCATGGGCAGTGCTTGCCAGTGATTTCGTGCAAATGTTCATGGTGGTAACGATCACTTTGGTGGTGGCCTTTCTTGCTCTTCGTCAGCCGGCAGTCGGCGGCCTCGGCGGTCTGCTGCGGCAGGTTCCCAACGCACACTTCTATTGGGCCGACCTCGCTCTGCCATCCGTCATCACGCTCTGGGTGTTGGCGACGACGTGGCAAAAGTTTGCCGACACCAACCAGATGGAAAACGCCACGATGTATCTCATGTCCCGCAGCGATCGCGACGCCAAACGCATGGTGCTGATCCCTTTAGTCGGAACACTCATTGGTCCTCTTATCTGGATCATCCCACCGATGGTTGCAACCATCACTCATCCGAATCTGGCCAGCGAATATTCACAACTCAAGGCGCCGCATGAAGCGGCATTCGTCGCTGTCTCGATGGACGTACTGCCGCAGGGTTTGATGGGTTTGCTGCTGTGCGCAATGCTCGGAGCTACGCTGACGAACATGGATGTCGGGCTCAATAAAGGAGTAGGCGTGTTCGTGCGCAGCTTCTATCTGCCACTCATCAAGCCCGCGGCATCCGAGAAAAGACTCTTAATTGTCAGCAAGCTGGCGACGCTGACTTTTGGCGCTATCATCGTTTCGCTCGCCGTGCTGGTTAGCAAGTTTCGAACGGTCGGTTTGTTCGATTTGAGCAACCAGGTTGCCGCGAGTTTGATTGGGCCGTTGGCGTTGCCGCTTATCCTGGGATTTTTCTACAAACGGACACCTCCGTGGTCCGCATGGAGTACCGCGACCATTGCCTTTGCTGTTGCCTGGATTGTGAAGTTTTACATCACGCCAGCGCACTACCAAATGATTTTGGGAGTAACTCGTCCGCTAAGCGACCGGGAGCAAACGGATCTGCTGCTCGCGGCAACTGTTTTCGGTACGGTACTCGTTGGCGCCGCGTGGTTCTTTTTAACAAGCTTATTTTATAACTCCAGCTCGCTCCTGTACCGGCAGCGGGTCGATGAGTTCTTTGAGCGCTTGCGTACGCCAGTGCGGAAGGAAGGTGTCGCAGCGCTTCAGGAAAAGATTTACCGCATGCTCGGCATTCTTTGCCTCGTCTATGGGTCGTTCATCTTGCTGATGATACTGATCCCGAACAACCTGACAGGCCGGTTGTGTGTGTTGTTTGTGGGCGGCAGCATCTTCGCGATGGGAGCGGTGCTCCATTGGAAGTCGAAGCGGATTGAATGGGACATCTCAGACGTGCCTGACCCGGTATCTAAGGCTGGGGAACGAACGATGCCGCATTCTCAAGCTCAGCCGGTGCGGCCAGCGAATACGACGGTTGCAAGCAATTTATCTCGTTGAGTGGCGAGAGACGATCGCGTGAGCAACAGAGAACATATACAAATATTGGGACAGGGTAAGTAGTGGATCTCAATTCGCCACCGCGAATGAAAACGGATCCAATTACGCCGAAGGTGTTGGCTAATTTCAGCCCAGGGTTGCTTCAACCCTGGGGTCCAGTTGATGCAAAAGCACATAACGCCGAAGGTGTTGGCGAATGGCGCACAACCAATTCGCGAACTCTTTCAGAGTTATCTTCTCGCTGCCGAACCCTCGCCCAGGGTTGAAGCAACCCTGGGCTGAAATTTGCGAAACGTCGAGCATTCGCCATCTAGCCAGGAGAACTGCGGGGGAAGAAAATCATGAGCTCGACAGCTGAGCACGGCCAAGCAAATGGCAAAGTTGGGTACTCGACGAAGACAGAAGAGCACCTAAGAAGGGCCTTCGATCTTTGCGTCCGCAAGACTCGCGTTAACATCAAGCGGCTCGCCGATGAACCGAAGTCGGGAGCTTTCGCCGTTGATGGGAATTACTTTGACTTCAAGGAAGGCTTCTTCGATATCGGCAACTGGACGTCCTCTTTTTTCACCGGCATGGCGCTGCTGGCCTGGCGTGAAACCAAAGTCGATTACTTCATCCAACAGGTCAAACGGCTGGCGCCGCTCTATCGAGAGAAAGTCTATGACCATTGTATGGACACGATGCACGACCTGGGTTTTCTTTACTCGCTCTTTTCGGTGGCCCTCTACAAACTCACCGGCGACGAAGCGCAAAGGGAGACGGGATTGCGTGCTGCAGAAGTATTGGCGGGACGGTTTGACGAGAAGGGCGGATACATCCGCGCGTGGGGGAGAATGGATGAACACGGCAGCGACTATGAAGGGTTAGCGATCATTGACTGCTTGATGAATCTGCCGCTCCTGTTTTGGGCGTCGAAAGAGACAGGTGAACAGAGGTTCCGTAACATCGCGGCCCAACATGCCGACACCACCCTCGAATATTTCGTGCGCGACGA
>WNFV01001648.1_pt1 | contig 30300 bp, 26 predicted proteins | sample 5400101 | NCBI WGS metagenome assembly WNFV01 (sample SAMN13153361, study PRJNA577476) | soil metagenome | isolation source: 115 cm soil or saprolite under grassland replicate 1 | place: USA:California | collected 2016-06-15
CTCGTTACGGGGACAGGTGCGACGGCAACATGCGCTACGTGCGGAACCACGGGCGGCTGGGCCTACGACAGGACGTCGGGCCAGATCGTCATGAACAGTACCGTGACCGACAGCAAAGGCCTACCGTACTTCACCCACTGACGCGCGAGCTTCAGCGACCCCTGTGAGCGGCTCGCATGAAATCGGGGCAATCCTCGCGGGGGTTCACGCTTCTTGAGACCCTGGTAGTCGTCGTGCTGATCGGGATCGTCGCCCTGGCGGCGATCCCGTTGCTGTCCTCGCAAAACCCGACGAAGCTGGACGTGGCCGCCGCGGAAGTCGGCAACGCGCTGCGCTTCGCGTTCAGCGAGGCCGGGCGCATCGGCGGTTGCGTCTGGGTGGACGGCAGTGTTTCCGGACATCTGCAGGTTTACTCGAGCGCTGGCTGCGCCAGCAGCGGCTGGGGAGTGGTGAGCGACCCGCTCACCAAGCGTGCCCTGGACGTCGACACTTCAGGTCCCGCCTTTTCCGGGCAGGTCAGCATGGCCCCGAGGTTCTTTCAGGGCGGCACGGCCTATACGCAGTTGTTGATTGTTGGCCCCGGGGGTATCGGCCCCGGGACCGGGACGCTGTACGTGTACCAAGGCGGCACATACAAGGGCCCGCTGGAGGCGGGCAGCGGCGTCGTGCTGACGTTGGGGCCGCAAAGCGTCACGGTGGCCCTCAACGAAATCACCGGGCTGGTCACCCTCCCCTAGGAAAGCTGACATGGCGAACCGCTCCCTCTCAAATCGTCTTCACCCGCGCGGCTTTTCCTACGTGGAAATTCTGCTTTCCGTTGTTCTGCTTACCGTCCTGCTGGTGCCGGCGCTGCAGGCGCTGCAAACCGGGATCGCCGGGGGGCAGAATTCGTCGCTGGCGGCGAGGCAGCTGACGCTGCGCGACAAAATGGAGCAGGTGCTCGCCAAACCCTTCGCTGACCTGTACGCGAAAACTTACCTCGAGGGCAACACGACTTCGGCGAGCGTGTCGCTTTCCGACCCCGCCAGCGCGCCTGACCGCCGCATGGTGGTGCTATACCGTTATAAGGCCTCCGCCTCCGCCGGAGCCTGGGACGGTGGCGATACCGGGCTGATGTTCGTGAGCGTGTATTACGAGGCCGAGGGCAGCGCGAACGGCTTGAATACCCTGGTCGGCAGGTGGTGGTGAGATGGCGAACCTTCGCTTCCAGCGCGGGCTGACCTTGATCGAGTTGATGATCGCGATGACTGTCGCCGTTTTCATCCTCGCGGCGCTCGACTCCGTGGCCACGCTCGGACTCAATGCGCAGGCTTCGGGCCGGCAGGCGAACGAGCTCGTCTACCAAGGGCGGTTCGCGCTGGACAGAATGGCGGCGAAGGCGCGCGGCACCGCGCCCAAGCTGCTTACCACGCCGTCACCCGGCACCACCGGCGACTGGTTTTCGGTCCCTGTTCCGCCCGCCACCATGGCCCCCCTGTATTGCCTCAACGGCGGCAAGCTGGTCGAGACGAACTTGGTCACCGACCCCGGCTGCGCCGCAGGCGCCGTAATCGCAAACAACGTCACCGCGTTCTCCGCGCAGCTGCCGGCGGGCGCGGGGCCGGTGGACGACCCGGTGGCGACCCTCAGCCTGACGCTGCAGATTCCTGGGGCTCCGACGACGGTGACGCTCACGACGAGCGTGCGGCTGGGCGGAGGTGCGCTATGAGCGCTGCGCTGCGCCCTGTGAGGGCGGCGGGCTTCACGCTGCTGCCGGTGATCCTCGCCATGAGCCTGATCGCGGCCATCGCCTTCCTGCTCAATCGCGACAACGGCGTCAACGCGCGCATGATCTCCGACCGCTCCGACCTGGACCGCGCCCGCTACGCCGCCGAGGCCGGATTGCAGGCGGTCAATTTCGTGATTCAGGGCTTGGGCTGCGACAGCTTCGACTACCCCACTTCGAGTAGTGGTCCGGTGACGAACAATTTTGGCGGCGCCACGTATTCGGCCTACGCGGACAACTTTAAGCTCAACGGCAACCCGCCCCCGCCGATAAGCCTCACTTCCACCGGCAGCTACAACGGCGCCTCGGTGACCTTGACTCGCAACAACGTCTACGTCTACAAGTCTCCCAGCGCGACCACCGTCGTACGGCCCGGTGATTCCCTTCAGCCGGCCGGATACGACACCTATGTCGACAGCGGCAGTACCGACCGCAACTTCGGCGGCGCGCTGATCATGAAGCTTTCTACCACCCCTTCCAACTTGCAGCCGTTGCTGAAGTTCGATCTTCGCCAGGGCGCGCCCGGGGGTTTTCCGCTGGGAAGCCGCGCGATTCCGTGGTACGGCGTCGACCCGCTCGACCCGCCTGCTACCCCCGCCAAGCTGCAGCCGGGCGCCAAGCTCTCGCTGTATATGAGCAGCCCCGGTTCGGCGGGGAGCAGCGGATCAGTAAACGCCCAACTGATCACCCAGAACTGGGTGGCGGGCACGGGGACCGGAGGATCTCCTTCGGGTGGCGCTACGTGGCTTTACTACGACTACAATGGGACGAATCCACAAAATAAATGGCCCTCTCCCGGCGTGGGTTACGCGTCGACGCCGGTGGCGAGCACGCCGTATCCCGATCCGCCTGCGGTCGGCTGGTATCACTGGGACCTCACCAACGCGGCGGCCGCGTGGCTGAGCGGTGTTTACCCGAATAACGGCATCTGGCTCGTCGGCTCTTCCGCCACTGGATATAACATCGGGAACACCGATTACGTGAGCAGCAACAGTACCGCCAAGGACACCCTGGGGGAGTCCGCGCGCCCCAAACTGACCTTGAACACTCTAATCCCCTGCGGCTACGCCGCCCCGCCGTCGGCCTCGGACACGGCCCCGACCCCGGGCACGGTCACGCTCCCCGCACAGGCCGACACCTACATCACCGCCGGCACCATCCTTGGTAATTACGGCAAAGACACGACCATGTATGTCGGTGAGGTTGGGACCAGTCCCAATCTGGAGCAACGCATGATTCTGAAGTTCGACCTATCCGGCATCTCGCCGGGCAAGACCGTCACCAGCGCCACGCTGCGCCTTTTAATGAACAAACTTGTGGGTCAGGCCGGCGCCAATTCCACAAAAAGCCTTGACGCCTACGCACTGACCCAGTCGTTCGTGGAAGGCACATCTCAATCATCGGGAAACATCTATGGCGCCACCTGGGCATCTCGCGACTACTGTTGCCAATGGACGCCTTCTTGGGGCGGTACCTATGACACCGCCACCACGTACGCCACCGGTCGCGTGGAAAGCAGCGGCGTCTCCCCGCTGCCAGGCAGCTTCAATGGCGGCTGGGTGACCTGGAACTTGACGGCGCTCGCTCAAGGGTGGGTCGATGGCGTTATCGTGAACAATGGAATCCTCGTGAAGAGCCGCTACCCCGGCGATATAACGTACAGTTTAGAGTTCCTTACCAAGGAGAACAACTCCGCTGGCGGCAAGTATGCGCCGCAACTGGTCGTCGTCTACCAATGAAATCCCTGCGCGCCATGTGGTCCTCCACCGATTTCGGCGCAAGCGAGCTGACGCGCTATGCGAGCGCCGTGATGTGCCGGGAAGCGCGGCAGGGCATTTTCGTCCTGGGCATACTGACGATGGTGCTGATGGCGGGACTCGCGCTGCTCTACCACGCCCTAGGCCTCGCCGATACCACGTCAAATCCGCGCGGATCGGGGTCAGGCTGGATTTCCTTGGCTAGAGCCACCAGCCTGTTGGTTTCTCCACTCATCGCTGAAACTACGACAACGTGCTGATGTCCGGCGACTTTGAATGCGGCAATCCTACCGGCGACGCTCTTGATGCGCTCGGTCGTACCCACCGAAGTCCCGCCGAATTTTTGGACGATCAGCGCTATTCCCTGCCTCGAAAAAGTCCTTGAATTTTATCGAAAATTCATCACAAAGGTAAGGATCAGGCCAACCCTGCGCTCCCCGGGCGGAGGGGCATTTCGACCCTGGCACGGTCCATGCTGTTGTCATAGGCATCGTCACATTTCGATGGATTCCTCGTGAAGAGCAACCCCACCGATCCGAGGTACAGTATGAAGTTAGTTACCAGAGAGAACAACTCTGTTGGCGGCGGTCACCGGCCGCAACTGGTCGTCGTTTACCAATGAAATCTCTGCGCACCATGTGGTCCTCCACCGATTTCGGCGCAAACGAGCTGACGCGCTATGCGAGCGCCGTGATGTGCCGGGAAGCGCGGCAGGGCATTTTCGTCCTCGGCATACTGACGATGGTGCTGATGGCGGGGCTCGCGCTGCTCTACCACGCCCTGGGCCTGGGCACGGCGTACCCGTACACCTTCGGCGTGCTGGCGCTGCTCGCCCTGCACGTCGCGGTTTCCGCCAGAGCGATCACCGACATCAAGGTCCTCTACCTTCTCGGCATGATGCTGCTCGCGGTGAGCGGGCTCGCCTTCGTGCTTCTCGCCCATCGCTACGGCGTTTTCACCGCGACCCTGTTCAGCACCGTCGTCCTGCTGTTCATGGTCATTCCGCTGGTTCCCTGGGGCCTGCGCGAGGCGCTCTTCGCTGTCGGCGTCATCTATCTCATTTTCACCGGCTCGACCCTGAGCGTGGCCGGACGCTTCGCCCACGAAGCCCTCTGGACGCTGCAGTTCCTGATGCTCAGCGCGGCGGTGATCTCGCTCGCGCTGGTCGCGTTCGCGATCGTCGTGCGCAAGGAGCACCTGGAGGCAAGGTTCAAGCTGACGGCCGCCAACGAAAAGCTCGCCAAGGCCTCCCTCCAGGACCCGCTCACGGGCGCGTGGAACCGCCGTTTTCTCGAGGAGCATTTCGGCGAAATCGTCGCGCGCCACGCCGCCCGCGGTCAAGCCTGTGCCCTGGGCGTCCTGGATGTGGACAGGTTCAAGGAGCTTAACGACACCTACGGCCACGCCTGCGGGGACCGCGTGCTGCAGCGGCTGGTCAAAGCGCTCATGCAGGCGCTGGATGCCGACGAATACGTGGTTCGAATCGGCGGCGACGAGTTCGTCCTGATCATGAAGGAGGAAGCGGCGAAGCCGCGCCTCGAACGCGCGCTCAAAAGGTTCGGGGAACGCGAAGAAGGCTGCTCCGATCTGCCGGCGATGCCGAGCGTCAGCATCGGGATGGCGCGCGTGCCGCCCGAAGCTCCAATCCCGCTGAGGGAGGCATATCTGCTTGCAGACAAGTCCTTGTATGCCGCCAAAGCCGGGGGGCGGGGCCGGGTGGTCGAGTCCACCCTCGAGGGGGTCGCATGAGGAAGGCGCTCCGGCAGATGTTCGGCCCCCTCCTGTCCAGGCTGCCGCTCGGCCGAAACCATCGCGTCGGATTGCATCTCGGCGGCGAGCGGCTGAACGTGGCGCAGATGCGCGAGACCGCCTCGGGTCTCGCCTTCCGCGCCGCCGCCTCCGTGGACATCGGATGCACCCGGGACGAAATGCTCGCTCAGCCTCGCCGGCTGAAACAGGCGGTGGAGCGCGTCTGGGCGGAGCATCCTTTCAGCGGCAAGGACGTGGTCGCGTGCATGCCGCACGACCAGCTCAAGGTCTTCAGCGTCAACTACACCGCCGCCGAAGGACAGTCGGACGCGCAAGCCATCGCCCGGGAAATCAGGGAACGCCTTAACGGAAATACGGACGGGATGGTGGTCGATTTCGTGGCCATGCGACGGGCGGATTCCGACGATCCCTCGAAGGAGGCCGTGGTGGCGGCCGCCACCCGGGAGCACGTCATCGCCTACCTCGAGCTGCTTTCCGGCGCCGGGCTGACGGTCACGGCGCTCGATATCGGGCCGACGGCCCTCACGCGAGTGGTGCCCTGGGCCGGCAAGAGCCCGGGGGGCGACATGCGCAATGTCCTCCTCATCAACTTCGGCTCGGCCTGCAGCTACCTCACGGTCATGTGGGGACGGCGCCTGATGCTCGACCGGGCAGTCGAATTCTCCGAGCGATGCCTGCTTTCCCGCATGAAGACGGTGCTGGACCTGTCCGAACAAACGGCGAAGCAACTGCTTCTCGAGCATGGTTTCGCGGCGCCCGGCGCCGCGGGCAACGGCGAATTCAGCGCGGCGCTCAAGGAAGTCCTGCGGCCCCAATTCCTGGCGCTGAAGGCGGAGGTGAGCAAGACTCTCATCTATGCCGCCTCCAAGACGCGCGGCGAGACCGTGGACAAGATTTTCCTGGTCGGCGGCGTTGCGCGCTGCCCGGGAATTGCAGAGCTGATGAGCGAGGACCTCTCGAAGCCCGTAGAGGTGCTCAACCCTTTCTCGATATTTCCGCACCGCCTGACGCAAACGGAACTGGCGGAGCTCTGGCCGCATTCAGGGGTAGCGGTGGCGACCGGTTTGGCATTGCGCGGCGCGCCCAGGTCATGGCAGAGCTAGATCTGATCCCCGCGGACTACGCCCAGCGCCAGATTCTGCTCCGCCGGGTGAAGCGGTTTGTCGCCGCCGCCGTTTCGCTCGCCTGCCTGCTCGTGTTAGCGAGGGGGATGCTGCAGCTCCTCACCTCGGTCGAAACCGGGGAAGTGGCTCGACTGCAGGGGCAAGAGCGGCTCTGGGCGCAGAGCGAAGCCAAGGTGGAGGAGTACAGAAAGCAGAAGCTCGCAACGCAGAACCAGCTCCTCGCCCTCGACGAGCTTCGGGGACGGGACCGTTTGCGGCTCTTCCTGAAAGCGGTGGACGCCGCGCACGTCGAAAACGTCTGGTTCGACGAGATCAGGTATTACCGCCGCGACAACCTGCCCGCGGGCGATTCGCTGCCGGGCGGCGCGCGCGCCGGAATCATCGTGGTGCCCGAGAAAAACGTTCCAGCGCCGGGAACGGCCCTCAAGGCGCCCGACATCGAGCAGCGCGTCGGAATCGTCGGGCATGCGATCAATCACGCCAGGCTGGCGCAATTCATGCGCAGGCTGGAGAGCCAGCGCGGCATCGCCGACGTGAGCCTGGTCGATACGAGCCCGCGGAGCTATCCCAACGCTCTGGTGATCGATCTGAAGCTCTCGCTGCTGGTCGATGAAAAGGCGCGGGGGCGACCTTGACGCAGCGAATACTGGGCGCGCTCTCCAGGATAAGCCCGCGGGTCCTGCTGCTGGCGATGATGTTGATCGTGAGCGCCGCGGCATTCGAAGGCTGGTTTCTGGCGCTGCGAGCCCCCTGGGGCGAATACCGGCGGCTGGCGGCGACCCGGGAATCCCTGGCCGCAACGGTCGCGAAATCGGCGATCCAGCAGGGCGAGCTGGGCCGGCTGACGGCGGAGCTCAAGGAGCTTTCGGATCGCCTGAGCGGTGAGCTGCACGCGCCGGCGCCGGAGGACCAGCTGGCGGTCTCACTCATGACAGAGCTGGATCACGCCGCCGCGCGCAAAGGCCTCACGCTGACGAGCGTCAAGCCGGGAGCGCGCAGGCAGGTTCTGTCGTTCGACGAGGTCAGCTTCGAGGTCAGCGCCCAAGGCCAATATCTTCTCCTGTGCGAGTGGCTGCTGGACTTCGAGCGCACGCTTGGGCGCAGCGCGACGGTCACGGACTTCACCATGAGGTCCATCGAGGAAGGCCGTCAAGTCGGGCTGACGCTGAAGGTGGCCCTTTATCGCCCCCTCCCGGGCGCCGGAGCGGGAAAATGACCCGCGCTCTGTTTTCGTTCGGCTTGGCTGCGGTTCTCGCAGGCCTCCCGAAATCTTCGTTTTCGCAAGGAGAAAAATTGCAGCACGATCCGTTCGCACGCCCCGCGCTCGCCGGGCTGCAACACGCGTCGAAGCCGGGGCCGGGCAGGAACGGCGCGCCGGCGGCAGCCTCCACGCGAAGACTGAAATTGCAGGCGGTGATGGTGGCCGGACCGAAGTCGATCGCCAACGTGGACGGGACGATGGTCCGCATAGGCGACGAGGTCTACGGTTACCGCCTGGTGGAAGTGCACGAGAGAGGCGCCGTATTCGAGAAAAACAAGACGCGAGTCGCCGTACCGATACGCCGTGACGCGGCGGCACAAGCCCCGGACACATGGCAGGACAAGGACGCCGCCGCGATGCGCGGCCCGGCGCAGCCCGCGATCGCCCAACAGGACAAGGATGGCATGCCCCCAGCAGGGGGCGGCGCACGGGAAGGCGCGGGGGACAGGCCATGAAACGGATCCGGGCGTTGATCGCGGCCGCGACGGCCTGCACCCTGATGGCGGCGCCGTCGCTGTACGGCGCAGATCCGGACCCGGCGGCCCGCCCCGCGCCGAACGAGGAGCGGGTCAACCTCAATTTTCGCGCGACGCCCATCGAAGAAGTTTTCGATATGCTGTCCCGAAAGGAGCGGGTCAACATCATTCTCAGCAAGGGCGTGACCGGCACGGTGACCGTCAATCTTTATAACGTAACGGTCAAGGAGGCGATCTTCAGCGTGGCCCAGGCGGCCGGTTACTGGGTCGAGGTGCGCGGCGGCGACTATCTCATCCTCGGCAAGGAAACGAGCCTCGATTACCCCAGCACCAACACGCAGATAAAGACGTTCAAGGTGCAGTACTCCGACACCAGGCAGGTGGCGGACATCCTGAGCAAGTACGTTTCGCGTTACGGCAAGGTCACTCCGCTGATCGGACGAAAGCTCATCGTGGTCGAGGACCTGCCGGGATTCGCGGACCGGATCGGCAAACTGCTCGAGGAGATCGACCTCCAGCCCAAGCAGGTCATGATCGAGGCGAAGATCCTCGAAATTTCGCTGGACGACACCGAACGCTACGGCATCGACTGGAAGCGGCTGTTCGGCTCGCCCACCGGCACCAGCGGCAGCTTCGGTACCACGGGACTTGCATTCGGCACCGCCGCCGCGCCCGGCCAGGGCTTCTTTTTCAACATACTGAACAAGAACACGGAGGCGTTTCTCGGCGCGCTGGCGACCAAGGGGCGCGTGCGCACGCTCTCGACGCCGAAGCTCCTCGCATTGGAGAACCAGGAGGCGAAGGCGGTGATCGGCGACAGCACCGGCTTCAAAGTCACCACGACCATCAATCTGGTGACGACCGAAACCATCCAGTTCCTGGAGTCCGGCGTCATACTCAAAGTCACCCCATCGGTCGATCAGCGGGGGCGCGTGCTGATGAAGGTGCACCCCGAGGTCAGCTCCGCTTCGCTCTCCGAGGGCGTTCCCTCGAAGAAGAGCACCGAAGTCACCACCGAGCTGCTGTGCGAGGACGGGCAGTCGATTTTCATCGGCGGGCTGATCAAAACCGGAAGCACCGTGGACAGACAGGGCATTCCGATCCTGGGAGACATCCCGCTGCTCGGGAGGTTATTCTCCAATTCCGTGGAAACCGTCACTTCCTCGGAAACGATCGTCATCATCACCCCCTACGTCATCCGGGAGCCGTCGGAGGCTGAAAAATTCTCCGAAGGAAAGGCGAGCGAGGTCGACAAGTCCTCCGAGATCCTCGAGCATCAGATCGAGCTGCAGGGCGGACCCGCTCCTTGAAACTCCGCAGCGCTTAGTGTCCCGAGTCTTTAATCCGTGCGCACCTCCCTGCACCGTCATTCCCGCGCAAGGTCGTCATCCCCGAATGCTTTAATCGGGACGGGAATCTAGTGTCGATTTAGGGGGAGGTGTCCGCGCCGACCTCGATCCTGGTTTTTCAGTTGATGCGGCGGAACTGGGGATTCGGCAAAGTGCCGGCAACCGCGAGCGTGGCGCGCGCCTGCACGCTCTGGGCGCGAAGCTCGATCTGCATCCGCCCGGACAGGTTTTTCTGGGGATCCATTTCGCCCTGTCCCGTGCCGTTCAAGAGGCCCGCCGCCATTCTGATCTGGCGAACGAGGAGTCGATTGGCGTCCGCGGATACGCCGCCGCTCACTTCCGAAAAGGGTGTCGTCCCTCCGCCCGGACCGCTGCCCTGGAGCAGCCGCGTCATGTCGACGTTGGTGATCGACCCCTTCTGTATCGTGAAATTGCCCTCGAGCCGCAGATTCGGAAGCAAGCGCTCCGGCAGCAGCGCCTTCATGGAGTACGCCCCTTTGCCCTGGAGCGTCCCTCCGGCAAGGAGGGGTGCGGCAATTTTCGCCGCGTCCATCTGGCGCACCGCCAGATCTCCTTCGAGGCTCCAGCCGTCGGACCACCTGAGGCGGGCGTTCCCGAGCAGGCGTCCGCCAAATGCGCGGGCCTCGACTTCGCTCAAGGCGAGTTCGTTCCTGGTCACCGTGCCTTTCGCGAGAAATTCGCCGAACGGGAGTTCCATGCCGAGGGGCAACGGAAATTTGTCCGCGGAGATTTCGATGCCCGCCTTTCCCCCCTGAGGCCGCAGCTTCACCGAGAGCTTGCGCTCGGCGTTGGAAAACGCAACCGATTGCAACGCGCCGTCCGGAGAAAGACTGGCATCGACATCGAGTGCCGGCAGATTCAGTTCCGGGATATCGAGCTTCAATCCCTTGGCCGATATGCGCCGGACCCCGAGCGACCCGCGCCTGCCCTTGTCCTGCAACAGCGCGGGGAGAAATTCCCGGGGGAAGGTCACGTTTTCGAGTTCGAGACTCTTGAGCGATATCGGGTCCTCCAGAAGGGAGGTGATCACCGGAATGGCCTTGATCACGGCCGCACGCATTTGGGGCTGTTTTCCGATCACGATTCTCTCGAACTTCAGCAGCGGCACGGGCAGCAGCGCCAGGTTGACGCTGCCGATCGTGACCGGCTCGCCGAGCCACGCCTGCGCCGCCTTTTCGTACGGGCCCCGTTCCAGCGGGACAAAGGGAAGCGCTGCGACCGCCACGATCAGAATCACGAGCAACATCACCGCGAATTGCTTGGCGAGGCTGCCGGGCTTCCTCTTTGCCCAGATTTCCCGCGCGGAAAGCGAGGCTTCGTTCGAATCCCGGGCCTCCTCATCGCCCCGCCATGCTTCCTCTCCGGCTTTTTCTTTCGACCTCGCAGCCTTGGCGGTCCTTGCAGCCGCCTTGGCCTGCGCTTTTTCGTCTTCGCGGGCCCGCCTCTCCTCCTCTTTCGCACGTTTCTTCTCTTCCTCGATACCCTGGGCTTCCTCCTCCGATTCGCGGCGGGCGCGTTCCTCCTCTTCCCTGCGCTGCTCTTCCTCGCGTTCGCTCTGCTCGGCTTCGCGCCGCGCCTTCTCTTCCTGCTCCCGCAAGGAACGCTCCAGGGCTTCGCTTTCCTCGGCTTCCCGGCGCTTGCTCGCATCTTCCTCTGCGCGACGCCGCTGCTCCTCCTCGCGTCCGGGTCGCTCTTCTTCCTCGCTGCGCGCGCGCTCCTCGGATTCGCGTTCGGCGCGCATGTCGGCTTCGACTTTGGCGCGCGCTTCGGCTTCGATTCTGGATCTTCGTTCCGCCTGTTCGCGCTCTTCGCGCAAGCGGCGTTCGACCTCCTCGCGGCGCATGCGCTCTTCGATGTCCTTGCGGGCGCGCTCTTCCGCCTCGCGCCTCAAGCGCTCCTCGGCGTCCCTGCGCACCTTCTCGTCCGCTTCGCGCTTGGCACGCACCTCGCCTTCGCGCCTTTCTTTTTCCTGGATCTCCCGGAGGATGCGCTCCTCGGCCCCGCGTTTTGCGGATTGCTCCGCAGCGATCCGCGCCCGCGCTTCGGCCTCCCTGCGCTGCCGCTCCTCCGCCTCGCGCCGCGCCTGATCGAGCGCCTCCGCCTGAGCTCTCGCTTGCGCATCGGCCTTCGGGTTTGCCTGCGCTGGAAGCCTTGCCTTCTGTTCGGCCCCGGCTTTCGCGCGCGCCGCCGCCTCGGCCCTCGCCTTCGCCGCGGCCTGTTCACGCGCACGCGTGGCCTGGGCCTGGCGCGCGATTTCCTGAGCCTGAGCCTGAAGTCTTGCGTCCTCGCCCGTCTTGGCGGAAGGCTTTGCAGGAGTAAACGCGGTGAAGTCGAGGTCCTCGCCGCCGCCATCCGCAGAGGACTGTGCCGGCGCGCGTCCCGCCGGGGCCCGCGGCGCCTCGTCCTGCTTCCCGACGAACTCGCGCAGGTAGCCCTCCTTTGCCATGCCGGAGAGGGCTTCGAGAAGTCTGGGCTCGGGCATCTTCCCGAATTTTTCCAGCAGCTCGGAAACGCTGACCTTGCCGTCGATTTCCTTGAGGATGTTGCGGAGGTCCCGCGACAGATTGCTGGTCTTGCCGGTCGCCTCCATCAGGCCCTTGCCGGTCTTGGTGAGGATCGATCGACGATTCATACTCTGATGGGGTTCAGTGCTCTCAAGTAAGTCCGCACCCGCCGCAATTATCGGCTGCCTATTATAGGCGTGCTCGGGCGTCCATACCCGCCGCCCCCGGGCGTCTCGATCACGAAGCTGTCCGCGGAATTCATCTGGATCTGGTCACACCCTTCCAGCTCCACGACCTTGCCGTCGGCGCGGCACACCCAGTTGCGCCCTGTCTTGCCGGGGAAGCCGCCCGCCATGCCGTATGGCGCGACCCGTCGGTGCCCGGAGAGAATCGCGGCGGTCATCGGCTCCAGAAAGCGCACCCGGCGGATGGCGCCGTCCCCCCCGCGCCAGCGCCCGGCGCCGCCGCTTCCGCGGCGGATTTCAAAACTTTCCAGGAGCACCGGAAAGCGCCACTCCAGCACCTCGGGGTCGGTCAGGCGCGAATTGGTCATGTGAGTCTGGACCACGTCGGTGCCTTCGAATCCCTCGCCGGCTCCGGATCCCCCGGCGATGGTTTCGTAATACTGAACCCTGTCGTCACCGAAAGTGAAGTTGTTCATCGTGCCGCAGGAGGCCGCCATCACACCGAGCGCGCCGTAGAGGGCGTCGGTCACGCATTGCGAAGTTTCGACGTTGCCGGCCACCACCGCCGCGGGATAGCGCGGCCTGAGCATCGAACCTTCCGGAATGATCACGTCGAGGGGCTTCAGGCAGCCCGCGTTCATCGGGATCTCGTCGTCGACAAGCGTCCTGAAAACGTAAAGCACCGCAGCCATGCACACCGCCGCGGGTGCATTGAAATTGTCCGGCAGCTGAGGCGAGGTGCCCGTGAAATCGATGGTCGCGCCGCGCGTTTCGCGCCGGATGGTGATTTTCACTCGGATCACGCCGCCGTTATCCATCGCGTAGCTGAAATCCCCGTCCTTCAGCACGCCGATAACCCGCCGCACCGCTTCCTCCGCGTTGTCCTGCACGTGCCTCATGTAGGCGTATACGACCTCGAGCCCGAAGTGCGCCACCATGCGCCGCAGTTCCTGCGAGCCTTTCTCGTTGGCGGCGATCATGGCGCGCAGGTCGGCCATGTTCTGCGGCACATTGCGGGCGGGATAGCGGCCCGACGAGAGCAGCGCGACGGTTTCGGCCTCGCGCAGGCGGCCCTCCTCCACCAGCAGGAAGTTGTCGATCAGCACGCCTTCCTCTTCCACCACCTTGCTGCCTGGAGGCATCGACCCTGGGGTGATGCCGCCGATGTCGGCGTGATGCCCGCGCGAACCCACGTAGAACAGGATCTCCTTCCCGGCATCGTCGAACACGGGAGTGATGACCGTCACGTCCGGCAGGTGCGTGCCGCCGTTGTACGGGGCGTTCAGCACGTAGACGTTGCCGGCTTTCATCCGGCCGCGATTCGCGCCGATGACGGCGCGCACGCTCTCGCCCATCGAGCCCAGATGCACCGGCATGTGCGGCGCGTTGGCGATCAGGTTCCCCTGCCGATCGAACACCGCGCAGGAAAAATCCAGCCGCTCCTTGATATTGACCGAGTAAGCCGTGTTGGCCAGGCGCAGGCCCATCTGCTCGGCGATCGACATGTAGAGATTGTTGAAGACTTCGAGCATGACCGGGTCGACATTGGTGCCGATCGCGCGGCGCTCCGGCCGCGCTTCCACCCGCTCGAGCACGAGGTGATCGGGCCGCATCACTTCGGCCCGCCAGCCCGGCTCGACCACCGTGGTGGCGTTTTTCTCGGCGATGATCGCCGGGCCCGGAATCCTGTCTCCGGGCGCCAGATGCTCGCGCTCGAAGACCGGGGCGCGATGCGCGCGGCCGCCGGTATGCAGCCTCACCCAATCCGCCGGAGTGGCCGCGCCCGCGCCGCGCATGCCGCTGCCCACAGGTTCGGCCGGTACGGCGGCGGCGCCGAAGGCTTCCACCGAAACGGACTCGGCGATCAACGCCCGGCCCGGCATCAGAAAGCTGTAGCGCTTGCGATAAGCCGCTTCGAACGACTGCGTCATTTCGGCGACGCCGCCGAAGTTCACGATCAGCGCCGAATCGGTGCCGTCGTAACGCAGATGCACGCGGCGGACGACGCTCAAGCGCTCCTGCGGCACGCCCTGGGTGATCAGCTCCTCCTGCGCCGACCGGGACAGCTTCTCCAGCGCAGCCTCGAGGACGCCGAGCTGGTCCGGTTCGAGCTTCACCTCGACCGCCTGCTCGCGCATCGCCGTCGTGTCGGCGAGCCCCATGCCGTAGGCGGAGAGAACGCCGGCGAGGGGATGAATGAACACGCGCGTCATGCCGAGGGCGTCGGCGACCAGGCAGGCGTGCTGCCCGGCCGCGCCGCCGAAGCAGCACAGCGTGTACTCGGTGACATCGTGGCCGCGCTGCACCGAAATTTTCTTGATGGCCTCGGCCATGTTGCCGACCGCGATTTCTATGAAACCCTCCGCGACCTGCTCGGGAGCGCGGCTGTCGCCCGTGGCGCGGCGGATCTCCTCGGCAAGGGCCGCGAATTTTGCGCGCACGACTGCGTCGTCGAGCGGTGCATCGCCCCCGGGACCGAACACCAGGGGAAAGAATTTCGGCTGGATTTTTCCGAGCATGAGGTTGCAATCGGTCACCGTGAGCGGGCCGCCGCCGCGGTAGCTTGCGGGACCCGGATTGGCGCCCGCCGAGTCCGGTCCGACGCGGTAACGCGAACCGTCGAAATGAAGGATCGAGCCGCCGCCCGCCGCCACCGTATGAATGCTCATCATGGGCGCGCGCATGCGCACGCCCGCGACCTGCGTCTCGAACGCGCGCTCCAGATCGCTCAATCGAGCGCCGGCGAAGTGCGACACGTCGGTCGATGTGCCGCCCATGTCGAAGCCGATGATCTTGTCGAAGCCCGCGGCGAGCGAAACGCGCACCGCGCCGACCACTCCGCCGGCGGGCCCCGACAGGATGCTGTCCTTGCCGGCAAAGCGGCGCGCGTCGGTGAGCCCCCCGTTCGACTGCATGAACATGAGGCGCACGCCGCGCAGCTCCTCCGCGACCCCATCCACGTACCGGCGCAGGATGGGAGACAGGTAGGCGTCCACCACCGTGGTGTCCCCGCGCGACACGAGCTTCATCAGCGGGCTCACATCGTGAGAAACGGAAACCTGCGAGTAGCCGATGGCGCGGGCCAGTTCCGCGATTTTCTCCTCGTGCTGCCGGTAGCGGTAGCCGTGCATCAGCACGATCGCGGCCGAGCGGTAGCCCTCGCGGTATGCCGATTCGAGGTCGCGCCGGGCCCGTTCGACCTCGAGCGGAACCAGCACCTGCCCTCGGGCCCCGATGCGCTCCTCCACCTCGACGACTTTCGCATACAGAAGCTCGGGCAGTACGATGTGCCGGTCGAAGATTCGGGGCCGGTTCTGATAGGCGATGCGCAGCGCGTCGCGAAAGCCGCGCGTGATGAAGAGCGCGGTGCGCTCGCCCTTTCGCTCCAGGAGCGCGTTGGTGGCGACGGTCGTGCCCATCTTCACCGCCTCGATGCTCCCGCCGGGTATCGCCGCGCCGGGGGGGACCCCGAGCAGCTCGCGTATTCCGGCGATCGCGGCGTCGCGGTAACGGCCGGGATTCTCGGAGAGCAGCTTGTGAGCGACGATGCGGCCGTCCGGGCGAAGCGCGACGATGTCGGTAAAGGTGCCGCCGCGGTCGATCCAGAATTGCCATTTTTCCACTTCGATTTCCAGCCGATGGGTTGGGCGGCGGAGCTATTCTTGATCAAGCCGCACCGGGCGGGAAAGTATCGCACAAGCGGGCCGCGCGCTCGCAACTTGCTCGGCGGTTGACGCACGGACCGGAGGTCTGACAAACTTCGCTGCTCGGCCTTCGGAGGAAGAGATCATGGATTTGAGGACACTTGTGGCCGCCGCGCTGGCGCTGGCCGCCTGCCAGGGGTGGGCGCAGACCAAATGGGACATGCCCACCCCCTACCCCGACGGCAACTTTCACACAAAAAACGTCCGCCAGTTCGCCGATGAAGTAGGCAGGGCGACCCGCGGCAGCCTGCAGATCCAGGTACATTCGAACGGGGCGCTGATCAAGCATCCCGAGATCAAGCGCGCAGTGCAGACCGGACAAGTGCCCATCGGCGAATTGCTGATCTCGGTGCTTGCCAATGAGTCGCCCTTGTTCGCGTTCGACTCGAACCCCTTTGTCGCCGACAGCTATCCCAAGGAAACGACGCTGTGGCGCATCGCGCGGCCCTACCTCGAGAAGCGACTCGATGCGCAGGGCATCAAGCTGCTCTATTCAGTGCCCTGGCCGCCGCAGGGCCTCTACGCGAAAAAGGAGATCAACTCGACCGCCGACCTGAAGGGCGCAAAATTCCGTACCTACAGCCCGACCACCGCGCGGCTGGCCGAACTGATGGGAGCGATCCCGACCACGGTGCAAGTCCCCGATATTCCGCAGGCGTTCAAGACAGGCCTGGTCGACTCGATGATCACCTCGGGCGCGACCGGCGTGGACACCCAGGCGTGGGATTATCTTTCGCACTACTACGACACGCAGGCGTTCCTGCCGCAGAACATGGTGGTGGTGAACAAGAACGCATGGAGCAAGTTGAACTCCGGGGAGCAGAAGGCTGTCCTCGATGCCGCCACGGCGGCCGAGACGCGGGGCTGGAAGACGAGCGAAGCGGAGAACGAAGGCTATGTAAGGACCATGGCTTCGCACGGAATCAGGATCATGAGGCCCTCCGCGAAGCTCACCGCCGAATTCGAGACGATCGGCAAGCAAATGGCCGATGAGTGGGCGAAGAAGGCCGGCGCGGAGGGCGAGGCGATCCTCAGGGCGTTCCAAGCCAGATAATCCCGCCTCCGATGCGCGGCGCGCTCGACCTGCTGTACAAGGGATCCGGCTTCCTGGCCGGATTTTTTTTGGTGGCGATCGCGGTCCTCTCGGCCGCGCAGATTGCGGCCCGCGGACTCGGCTTCGCCGCGTATTCGTACGACGACTTCGCCGGTTTCTGCCTTGCGGCGAGCTCGTTCCTCGGCCTCGCCTACACCTTCCGGGAAAACGAGCACATCCGCATGACGCTCGTGCTTCACTACGCGCGCGGCGGAAAGCGGCGTGCTCTCGAACTGGTCAGCTTGGCCGTGGCCGCGTTCCTCGTCGGTTACTTTGGGTGGTACGCCTGCGACATGACGATCATTTCGTACAGGTTGAACGACGTGTCGCAAGGCCTGATCGCGGTGCCGTTGTGGATTCCGCAGGCGGGCATGGCGCTCGGACTTGTGACTCTCTTTGTCGCAACGACCGACGATCTCGTCGCCGCGCTGCGTGGCCGCGGCACCTCCTACGATTCCGCCCGGGCACGCAAGACCGAGGCCATGCCCGGTTTCGAGCGCTGATGGAACTCTGGATTATCTCGGTGGTGCTGATCGCAGCGCTTGCGGCGCTGCTGGTCGCCGGCGTCTGGATCGCGCTCACCTTGCTGGGCGTGGGCTGGGTTGCGATGGTGATCTTCACCCACTCGTCGGCGGGCGGCCTGATGGCCACCACGGTGTGGGGCGCGAGCACCAGTTGGGCGCTCACCGCGCTGCCGCTGTTCATCTGGATGGGCGAAATCCTGTTTCGCACGCGCATCTCGGAGGACATGTTCCGCGGCCTCGCGCCATGGATGGCCCCGCTGCCCGGCCGGCTGATGCATTGCAACGTCGCCGGCTGTGGAATCTTCGCCGCAATTTCCGGCTCCTCCGCCGCCACGGCGGCGACCATCGGCCGCATCACCATCCCGGAGCTGCTCAAGCGCGGCTACGACGAAACCATGACGGTCGGCTCCTTGGCCGGCGCCGGCACGCTCGGCTTGCTGATCCCGCCTTCGATCATCATGATCGTGTACGGCGTCGCCGCGGACGTATCGATCGCGCGCCTGTTCGTCGCGGGAGTGCTTCCGGGGATCATGCTGATGCTGATGTTCTCGGGCTACATCGTCGCCTGGGCGCTGTTCAATCCGGGGAAGACCCCCCCGCGCGACCAGTTCACGACGCTAGTCGAGAAGCTCCATGCGGCCCGCCACCTGATTCCGGCGGTGCTGCTCATCGGCGCCGTGATCGGCTCGATCTACACCGGCGTCGCCACGCCGACCGAAGCGGCGGTGATCGGCGTCATCGGGGCGCTCGTGCTCGCCGCGGCATCCGGATCGCTGAGCTGGAGGACCTTGGAGGCGAGCGTGATGGGTGCCACCAAGACCTCGTGCATGATCGCCTTCATCCTCGCCGGCGCGGCTTTTCTTACGGTGGCGATGGCATTCACCGGGGTGCCACGAATCATGGCGCAATGGATCGGCGAGCAAGGCTTCGCCGCCTGGCAGCTGATCGCCGTGCTGACCGTGCTGTATATCATTCTGGGCTGCTTCATCGACGGCATCTCGATGGTCGTGCTCACTTCTTCGGTCATACTGCCTTCGGTGAAGGCGGCCGGTATCGATTTGCTCTGGTTCGGCATATTCGTAGTGCTGGTGGTCGAGATGGCGCAGATTACGCCGCCGGTGGGCTTCAACCTGTTCGTGCTGCAAGGCCTCACCGGCAGGGACATGTTCTACATCGCGCGCGCCTCGCTGCCCTTCTTCATCCTGATGGTGCTGGCGGTCGCGATCATCTGGAAGTATCCCGAAATCGTCACCTATCTGCCGGGAAAGATGTTCAATCTGAGCTGATTCTCCGACAGCTCGCCGCGAGGTCAGCGGGAGATCTCCTTCGTAAGCCAGTCACGCTATTATTGAGCGCCATGCCCGCGTTCCCGATCTACACGACGCCCGCGATCCGCAAGCTGGAAGAGCTGGCGGCCCCCGCGTCCGGCACTCTCATGGAACGCGCCGGCGCGGCGGCCGCGGAATACGCGCACGCCCTGTGCGGCGACACGGCCAAGAGCGTTCTTGTATTGGCCGGGCCGGGCAACAACGGCGGCGATGCCTTCGAGGTCGCGACCCACCTGAAACGCTGGTTCTTTCGCGTCACCGTCGTTTTTTCCGGAGAGCGCGGCAAGCTGCCGAAGGATGCGCTGGTGGCACTGGGAAAATGGGAAGCCACGGGAGGGACGCTCCTTCACGGCATTCCGGGAGAATCGCGCTTCGATCTCGCCGTCGACGGCTTGTTCGGCATCGGACTCAAACGGCCGCTCGCGGGAAACCATTGCGCGCTTGTCGAAAAGCTCAATGCCCTCGGCGCCCCCGTGCTCGCGCTCGACGTTCCCAGCGGCATCGACGCGGATACCGGCGCGATCATGGGCTGCGCAGTTCGTGCAAGCCACACCATCACCTTTATCGCTTACAAGCCCGGACTGCTGACGCTCGATGGCCCGGATCACTGCGGCGAGCTGAAACTGGACACGCTCGGGCTCGATCCGGCCGGGCTGCTCGAACCCGAAGGGATGCTCCTCGACGCGGACATTCTGGATCGCGCGATCACGCCGCGGCGCAGAAACTTCCACAAGGGACAGGCGGGCAGCGTCGGCGTTCTGGGCGGCGCCGCGGGAATGGTCGGGGCCGCGGTGATCACCGGACGCGCAGCTCTCAAGTGCGGAGCGGGACGCGTCTATCTCGGACTGCTCACTCCGCGCCCCCCTTACGTCGACGACGCGCAACCGGAGCTGATGCTGCGGAAGCCTGCTGCCGTCCTCGAGAAGGAATTGGTCGACGTCCTGGTCGCCGGACCGGGCATGGGCAAGGCCGACCCGGCAGAGAAACTGCTCCGCTCCGCGCTCGCTGCGCCGGTTCCGGTCGTTCTCGACGCCGATGCGCTCAACGCGATCGCGGGGAGCCGAGCGCTCGCCGCGTCACTCGCGAAACGCAAGATGGCCACCATCATGACGCCCCATCCCGCCGAGGCGGGGCGACTGCTGGGAGTAACGACCGATGGAGTGCAGGCGGTCCGCGTCGCCTCGGCCAGGGCGATCGCGCAACGCTATCGGAGCTGGGTCGTTCTGAAGGGCAACGGCAGCGTGATTGCCGCGCCGGACGGGAAGTTCTGGATCAATCCTTCAGGCAATCCCGGGATGGCCTCGGCCGGCATGGGAGATGCCCTGAGCGGCATGATCGCCGCGTTCATCGCGCAGGGCGCCGAGCCGCTTCAGGCGCTCCTCGCCGGTGTATACCTTCACGGCGCGGCCGCTGACGCGCTCGTCGCGTCGGGCGCCGGCCCGGTCGGCATCACTGCAAGCGAAGTGATCGACCGGGCGCGTGTCCTTCTCAACCGCCGCAGCTAGAAACGGAATCCCAGCTTCGCGCCGTAGCTGCTGGCCTTGCCCGTCCGGTCGCCCTCGAAGGCGAGGTTGGTCAGGCCGAAGTTGAGATTGGCTCCCACAAACACCTTGTTGAGAGACAAGGACTCCTTCGACAGCGCGGGGACGCCATTGGGCGTGCTCGAGGCCCATACCTTGCCAACACCGGCATAGGGCGTAAACATCAGGAAGCCCTTCGAGATCGAAAGGTCGAGGCCCTTGGTATCGAAGTCGAGCCGATCCACGCCGGTGAGCTTGGTGTAGCTGCCGCGGACGCCGATCGCCGGCATCGCTGCGCCGCCCGGGACGATCGCATAGCGCAACTCGCCTCCGTAGAGCTTTATGTTGGTGCTCGGGACCGAGCTGTACATGACGCCGAAGTCGATGCCAAACGGCAGGCCCTTGTTCAGGCGCAGCGACGGCACGACCGCAGTGGATATGTCCGCGCCGGCTTGCGCGAAGACAGCCCTGTTCTGGAGCTTCGTGCCGGTCACCGCGAGTCCCACATCGAAACCAGTAATGCCGAGGGGCGCGGTGGGTGTCAGGGGCTTGTACGACAGCGCCGCCCCGAGGTCTTCGGACAGCAGGCGAAAATTGGGCTGACTGAGAGCTTGGATATTGATGTCTCCCGCGACGGCGGACAGCGATACGGCAAGGAGGGATACGACGACTAGGCCGCGTTTAAGATTCATCATGATCTCCTGAACGAGAGGTAAGGTGCGAGCAATCTAGCACATCGATGCAGCGCCGGCTCGGCGCCCGCCGCGGCTACAGGAAATAGTACCACCCGCGCGAGGGGTCAGGCGGCCTTGCGCTTGGTGTTCGGCTCGGGGTACGGATACAGCATGTTGAGCGCCACGCTGTGCCCCGCGGTCTGGACGATGCGAACATGCTCCCGCTTGAGCTCGCGTGCCTGGCGGCAGCCGCAGGAGTGGGCGATCATGTCGATTTCCTGGTTCATGCCCATCGCGTAGTTGGCGACGCGCAGGTATTTCTCCTCGACCACGAGTCCGCGCTGCAGGCGGGGGTTATGCGTCGTCACGCCCGTCGGACAGGTGTTCTGGTGGCAGCGCAGCGCCTGGATGCAGCCGAGCGAGAACATGAAGCCGCGCGCGGTGTTGACGAAATCGGCGCCGACGCACAGCGCCCACGCGGCTCTCGCCGAAGTGACGAGCCTGCCCGCAGCGATGACGCGGATGCGGCCGCGCAGCCCCGACTCGATCAGCGAGTCGATGACGCGCGGCAGCGCCTCGGCGATCGGAAGGGCCATGTGGTCCATCAGCGCCTGGGGAGCGGCGCCCGAGCCGCCTTCGCCGCCGTCGATGACGAGAAAATCCGGCGCGTACTCGAGGCCGCGGCGGTTGACCGCGTCGCAGAGCTCGTTGATGAACTGCCAGCCGCCGATTGCGGTCTTCACGCCCACGGGCTTGCCGGTGAGGTCGCGGACAAGAGCGATCTTGTCGAGCAGCTGATCGACGTTGGCGACATCGCGGTGACGGTTGGGACTGATCGAGTCCTGCTGAGGCGGGATGCCGCGGATATTCGCGATCTGCTCGGTCACTTTCACCGCCGGCAGCACGCCCCCCTTGCCGGGCTTCGCGCCCTGCGAGAGCTTGATCTCGAACGCTCTCACCTGCGGACGCGACGCGGCTTCCCTCGCCCGCTCCCGGGAAAAGTTTCCGTCTGCGTCGCGAACGCCGTAGTTGGCGGTGCCGATCTGCATGATGACGTCGCAGTCGCCCTCGAGATGGAAAGGCGAAAGCCCTCCCTCGCCCGTGACCATCCAGCAGCCGGCGAGCGCCGCGCCCCGCGACAGTGCGCGCACCGCGGGCTCCGAAATCGCGCCGAAACTCATGCCGCTGATGTTGACCACCGATCTCCCGAGGAACGGCTCCTTGCAAAAATCCTCGCCGATCGCGAGCGGCGGCGTAGGCAGGCGGTCCTCCTCCAGCACCGGATAAGGATGGTTGACGAACAGGATCGAGCCGGGCTCATTGGTGTTATTGGTCGAGCCGAAGCCGATCGTACCGCCCTCGGCCTTGGCAAGGCGGTAGACCCAGCCGCGGGTGGCGCGGTTGAAGGGCAATTCTTCGCGGTCGTTCATGAAGAAATACTGGCGGAAGTACTCGCCCTGCTTCTCGAGCATGTAGCGCAGGTGCCCGATGACCGGATAGTTGCGCAGAACGGTGTGCTTCTTCTGAGTGATGTCCTGGATGAAGACGATCACGAGAAACGCGAGCAAGCCGAACCCGACGAGAGTGCCGAGGCCATACGAGACGACGCCCAGCATGCCGGACATGCCTTCCCTCCTCTCCGGTCGATTTCCGCGCGGACCGCGTTGCGCGGCCCGCGTCGAATGATAGGCGAAAACGCGCAGCACGGGGGAAATTCAGGGCAGGATGCGAAGGATCACTGATTCCGGGTCGTCGGCCGAGCCATTTCGAATCTCGACTTCGGTGGCCGGGCGCACTCCGACCACGGTGCAGGACAACTTGAGCGCCATGCCGGCAAGCGGATGATTCGCGTCGAGCACCACTTTGCCTTCTGCGATGTCGGTGACGGTGAAGATCAGATCCTCTTCGTCGCTGTCCACTGCGCCCTCGAAGCGCATTCCGACTTCGAGGACCTCGGGAAAGCGGCTGCGCGGCTCGACGCTGAGAAGGTTTTCGTCATAGTCGCCGAAAGCGTCCTCGGGCTCAAGACGCACTTCGACACGGTCCCCGACCCTCCTGCCTTCGAGGGCGGCTTCGGCCGCCGGAAATATGTTCCCGTAGCTGCCGTGCAGGTATTGCAAAGGCTCCTCGGAGCGCTGTATGAGTTCGCCCCAGATGTCGGAGAGCTCGACGTCGAGCGAGACGACCGTGTCTTTTGCGATGTGCAAGTGCTCGGACGGACCTCGCGGCCGGGTTAACGCAGTGATCTGACGAGGTCCAGCACTCGGGCGGCATGGCCGCGAGGATTGACGCCGTAAAACACGTGCCTCACGGTGCCCTGCTTGTCGATGATGAAAGTGGAGCGCGTGATGCAGGATTTCCTGGATCCGTTGGCTTCCTCCTTCTCGTGCACCACGCCGTATTTCCTGCAGACCTCGCTCTCGGTGTCCGCGAGCAGCCGGATCGAAACGCCGTGCTGGTCCCGGAAACCGGCGTGGCAAAGGCAGTCGTCCGGACTCACCCCCAGCACCACGCAGCCGTGGCGGGAAAACTCGTCTTCGTGGTCGGAGAAATCGGTGGCCTCCAGCGTGCAGTTGGGCGTGCCGTCCTTGGGATAGAAATAGAGCACGACATGTTTCTTGCCCCGGAACTGGCCGAGGTCCACCGTTTCCATGTCGGCGTCGGGAAGCGAGAAAAGCGGTGCCGGCTGCCCTGCCTGCAATGCATCAGGCGGGCGTTCGGTCGTCCTGAGCGACGCTGGGGCCAAGTTTTCCTCGCCGGTTTCAAAGCATCAACAGACTATAATCGCGGCGATGAGAATGCAACTGCTGGGTGGACTCAGCGGAAAGCGATTTTTGTCAGAATTCTGGCAAAAGAAACCGCTGCTGGTCCGCAACGCGATTACCGACTTTAAGGGCGTGGTGCAAGCGCCTGAATTGTTTGCGCTGTCGTTACGGAACGACGTCGAATCGAGACTCGTATGCCGCCGCCGCGGCGCTTGGCACATGCAGCAGGGACCTTTCTCGCGCACCCGGATCGCGCGCCTGCCGAAGTCCGGGTGGACACTCTTGGTGCAGGGCCTGAATCTCGAGCTGCCCGAGGCAGACGCGTTGCTGCGGCGCTTTCGCTTCCTGCCTTACGCACGGCTGGACGACGTCATGGTGAGCTACGCCGTCGCAGGCGGCGGGGTCGGGCCGCACTTCGATTCCTACGACGTGTTTCTTCTGCAAGGTCCGGGGCGACGCCGGTGGAGCGTCAGCAAACAGCGCGAGGCGGAACTCGACCCGAAGGCGCCGCTCAGGATCCTGCGCGACTTCCGTCCGGAAAAGGAATGGCTCCTCGAACCGGGAGACATGCTCTACCTGCCTCCGGGTTGGGCGCACGACGGCGTTGCGCTGGAGCCCTGCTTCACCTACTCGATCGGTTTTCGGGCGCCGTCCCATCAGGAAGTCGCCCGGGAATTTCTCGCTTTCCTCCAGGATCAGGTCGGGTTCGACGGTCTCTACGCGGACCGCGGAGCGAAGCCCCAGCGCCGCGCGGCGGAGATTCCGAAAAGGATGGTGCAGCAGGCCGCCGTCGTGGCCCGGAGAATTCGCTGGCGCGTCCGCGACGTGGCGCGTTTTCTCGGTGAGTACCTGTCGGCACCCAAGCCGCAGATCGTGTTTTCGCGGCCGCGCAGTCCGCGCTCGCCCGCGCGGTTCGCCGCGCTCGCTCGCGCCCGGGGCCTGCGCCTGGACCTGCGCACCCGGATGCTGTTCCGGGAGCGGGAGTTCTTCGTCAACGGAGAGCGGGTCGAGCCGCCCGGACGCCTGCGAAGCGTGCTCGCGCGTCTCGCCGACGAGCGGGTCCTCCCGCCGGGCGAGCGCCTGCCGCAGCCGCTCCTTCACCTGCTGCACGATTGGTACCTCGCCGGCTGGCTTCGCATCGGAGAGCGCCATGAGTGAGCCCTCCGCCGAGACGCTTCCCGAGCGGATTCTGCTCCAGACAAGAAGCGACTATCTGGAAGGCTTCGGGAGGCTTCTCGGCCTCGCGCGCCGGGAGCTGCGCATCTTCGATCCGGATCTCTCGGAGCTGGGAATGAACTCGACGAGCCGCATCGAAATGCTCACGCGCTTCCTTCGGGAAAGCCGCACGCGCCGCATCTACATCGCTCTTCATGACGTCGAGCACGTCACGAAACGCTGCCCGCGACTGATCGCCTTGATGGGGAGTTATACGTCCGCCATCTTCATCTTCCAGACGCAGGGAGAAGCGGCCAAGGTGCAAGATTGCTTCGTGCTCGCCGACGCCGACCATCTGCTGCGCCGGCCCGTGACGACGCAGCCACGCGGGGTGCTCGTATTCAATGATCCGAAGGAGTGCCAGCCGATGCGCGAGCGATTCGACGAAATCTGGGAGGCGTCGCTCCCGACGGTGTCGGTGAATACGACCGGCTTGTAGAACGGGGCGGCTTGTAGAACCGGGGACAGAGCACGTTTTCTTGAATCGCGGCTAGCTGGTTTCTGGCTCAACGAAAAACGTGGTCTGTCCCCGGTTTCCCTACAACTCTCGCCACGCAAAACCCTCGTCCTGGGTCGCCACCGATATCCAGCGGGGCTCGCAGTGCAGCACCGCTGCCAGCGCGCCTCGGGCCAGTTCCGGGGTGTTGTTCGTTTCCGAGAGGTGAGCCGCGATCACGTGCTTGAGGCGGCTGCGGTCGAGCGCCGCGAGTATCTCCCCCGAAGTTCGATTGTCCAGATGCCCGAGGCGGCTTGCGATGCGCGCCTTCAGCGCAGCCGGATAAGGCCCGCCCGTAAGCATATCGGAATCGTAGTTGCACTCGAGCACCAACGCGTCGCAGCCGGACAAATTCGATTCGATGTGCGCCGTCGTGCAGCCGGTGTCGGTCAGGACACCCAGCCGGCTCGCGCCGTCGGAGAGCACGTACTGGACCGGCTCGCGCGCATCGTGCGGCACCGTAAACGGCTGGACCAGCAGCTCGCCGACCGGGAAACCGCGTTGCGAATCGATCAGATTGAACGAGCACTCCTCGGCGTCTGCGCCCGTTTCGCGCAAGGCGGCGAGCGTACCGTGCGTCAGCCACACCGGGATACCGAAGCGGTTCGCCAACGGAAATACGCCTTCGCCGTGGTCGGCGTGCTCGTGCGTGACGATTATTCCGGAGAGATCGCAAGGCGCAAGGCCAACGCGAGCCAGACGTGACACTGTTTCGCGCAGCGAAAACCCGCAGTCGAGCATGAGGCACGTCCGGGCAACCTCGATGACGAGCGCGTTGCCCTGGCTGCCACTACCAAGCGAAGCGAAGCGCATCAGGAAGCGGGGCCGGATCTACATGGATCAAGCCGCGCAAGGCTATTTCAGCTGTTGCTGCAGCAGGGAGAGAATCTTGCGCGCCGTATCGGAGGAATCCGGATTGCCTTCCTTGTTGAGAACCTGCACTTCGCTCGAATCATTGCGATCCTTCACGAATACGCGATACTGCTCGGCCTTCGGATCGGGCGCGGAGCGCCAGAACATGAGCTTGGCGAGAAAACTGTCGTTCTTCTTGTCGAGCGCGTCGGCCTCCGGATCGACGTAGCGCACGAAGTAGAAACCCTTCGAGCGGTCGCGGTCTTCGACGGTGAAGCCCACGCGATCGAGCACGAGGCCAACGCGCCTCCACGCCCGGTCGAACGGCTCGGCGAGCTCGAGTCTGCCCGCCCCGCTTTCAGCCGGTACGATCTTCGCCCGTCCATCGTCCTTGTCGACCGCAAGCTGCACACGCGCGCGCGCGTCCTCCACCCCGAAACGGACCATCAGCCGGCGCAAAAACTCGGCCTCAAGGCTCGGGTCCGGAGGCCGGGCCTGCCACACCGTACTGCCTTGGTACCGGTCGACATAGACTTCGACCATGCCCCGGTGGGTGATGTAGATTTCGGTGGTGTTGGGCTGTGGGCCGCGCTCCAGGCGCGTGCGGAATTTGTCGCGCTCGCCGGTGGAGTAGAGTCCGTCGAAAATGCCGCCGATCAGGTTTCGAATCGCGTCCTGTTTGATCTTCGCGCGGTTTTCGGCCCAGTCGGTCTCCATGACTCCGGCCTCGGGAACCTCGGTCTTGATCGCGAAACCGAGTCCCTGCCAGAATTCCTTGACGACGGGCCAGACCTTTTCGGGCGGCTCCGGCACGACCAGCCAGCGCTCGCTGCCGGATCGATCGAGCCGCACCTTGTCGATCTCGGGGAGGATCGCGGGCGATCCGGTCCGCGACGTGCCGCTGCGCTCGGCGTTGTAGGCTGAAAGAGTCGTCGCCCCGCTCGGGTTCCCTTCCGGGATCTGGTAGCGCTCGTCACGAGCCGGCGTGGTCAAGTCGGGCGGAACATCGAGCGGCGGGAGCTTCTTCTCGGATTTGTAATCGACCTTCGCGGAATCGAACAGCGTGCCGCAGCCGGCAAGGGCGAGCCCCAGCGCTGCCGCGACGGCGGCGCAGCCGTACCGCGTCATCCCGCCTTTCCCTCGACGACGCGCAGGCCGCTTGCGGGCGCGACGTCGGCTTGCCGCATGGCCTCCCTGACGACTTCGTGGAACTGCTGCGAGAGCGGCGTGAGCGGCAGGCGGATGCCCATGCCGATCAACCCCATCTGGGCCACCGCCCATTTGACCGGGATCGGATTGGCCTCCACGAAGAGCTTCGTGTGAAGTCCGAGCAGCTTGAAATTCAGTTCGCGCGCCTTCGCGAGGTCGCCGGCGAGCGCCGCCGAGCACATTTCGTGCATCAGCCGCGGGGCGACGTTGGCGGTCACCGAAATGATCCCTTTGCCGCCGAGGAGCATGAGCGCAAGGCCGCTCGCGTCATCGCCGCTGTAGACCGAGAAGCCCTTCGGCGCGCGGCGCAGCAGATCCGAGCCGCGCTCGATGCCGGCGGTGGCGTCCTTGATGCCGACGATGTTCGGGATCTGCGCAAGGCGCAGCGTGGTTTCGTTGGCGAGATCGGCGACGGTGCGGCCGGGAACGTTGTACACGATTTGCGCAACGTCCACCTTTTCCGCGATGGTGCGAAAGTGCCGGTACAGGCCCTCCTGCGTGGGCTTGTTGTAGTACGGCACGACCGAAAGGCAGGCATCGGCACCGGCGTTTTTCGCCGACTGCGTGAGCTCGATGGCCTCGGCCGTTGAATTGCCGCCCGTGCCGGCCACGATAGCGACGCGGCCGCTCGCGTGGGCGACGGCCAGCCGGATCAGTTCCTTGTGCTCGTCGAAATCGACGGTGGGCGATTCCCCCGTGGTGCCGACGACGACGATGCCGTCGGTGCCCTGCTCGATGTGGAAATCGATGAGCGACTTGAAGCGCTCGAAATCGAGCCGCCCGTCGTCCTGCATCGGTGTAACGATCGCGACTATGGACCCGGAGAGCATAGGGCCTCCTTATTTGAGCGCCTCATTTTAGCGCAATCGCGCGGCATCGAGCGGCGCCGCGCCTGTGCCGGCCCGCACGGCGCAGACACGCTGAATCACCGCCTGCTTCGGCGCGGAAACCAGCCCCTGTTCGAACGCAACCACGGCCAGGGGTTCCACGCGGTGGAGCAACTCGTCGGGCCGCAGCAGGAACGCCGCATTGCTCGGTCGGCCGTAGCGCTCGTTGCCCAGGGCGAAGGTTTCGTAGATCAGCACGCCCCCGGGACGCAATGCACCGACCAGATCCGCAAAGAGCGGTCGATGCAGATAGTGGGTCACCACCACGCCGTCGAATTCTCCAGGCGCAAAGGGCCAGGGCCCCGCCTCGATGTCGGCAACGTGAATCTCGACCCCCCCGATTTCCCTGAGCGCACCGAGCGCCGCCTCGTCGCGATCGACGCCGACGACGGCGAAACCCAGCGAGCTCAGGTAGCGCAAATGCCGGCCATGGCCGCAGGCGACGTCGAGAACGCGCCCGCCGGGCGGGATCAAGGGGGCCCAGCGACGCACCCAGGGCGAGGGCGAATCGATTTCATGCGCTTGCGGGGACATGGCGTCGATTATCTCGCGGCGCAGCCGCTGGCGTCCCCGCTGTGCCTTGTGCAACACTCGGAGGGAATTTCTTCCTGGAGGAGCGGCCATGGCACTCAACACTCAGGCGATCAGCTTTCCCGGCGAGTCCGGCGCCCCGCTTTCCGCGCGGCTGGACGCGCCCGCCGAACCTCCGCTCGCCTACGCCTTGTTCGCCCACTGCTTCACCTGCTCGAAGGAATCCAAGGCCGCGACCTATATCAGCGCCGCCCTCGCCGAGCGCGGCATCGGGGTGCTGCGTTTCGACTTCACCGGCTTGGGCGGGAGCGAAGGCGACTTCGCCAACACCAATTTTTCCTCGAACATCGGCGAGATCGTCGCCGCGGCCGATTTTCTGCGCAAGGACTATCGCGCGCCGGCGATCCTGATCGGCCACAGTCTCGGCGGGGCCGCGGTCCTTTGCGCCGCGCCGGACATTCCGGAATGCACCGCCGTAGCCACGATAGGCTCGCCTTTCGATCCCAAGCACGTGCTCGGTCTGATCGCGAACTCGACGCGGGCCATCGAGCGCGAGGGCGAAGCGCAGGTCGAAATTGCCGGGCGCGCATTCCGGATCAAGAAACAGTTTCTGGACGATATCCGGGGGCAGAGGCTCGGCGAGATCGTCGCTCGGATGGGAAAAGCGCTCATGCTGATGCATTCGCCGCGCGACGCCGTCGTCGACATCGACAACGCCGCGAAAATATTCATGGCCGCGAAGCACCCGAAGAGTTTCGTTTCGCTCGACCCCGCCGACCATCTCCTTTCGCGGCGTGAAGACGCGACCTACGCCGGTCACGTCGTCGCGGCCTGGGCGGAGCGCTATGTTCAGACCAGACCCCGGGACCTCCCCGCGGCACCGCCCGGCAAAGTCCTCGTGCGCGAGACGCGCGAAGGCAAGTTCACCAACCAGGTCACCGTCGGCCGGCACGTGATCCGCGCGGACGAGCCGGTTGCGGCGGGAGGCCTGGACTGGGGGCTGTCGCCCTATGATCTGCTGTGCGCCGCTCTGGGCGCCTGCACCGCGATGACCCTCCGGAGTTACGCCGACCTGAAGGGCATTCCGCTCGAGCGGGTCAGCGTCGAGCTGAGCCACGAGAAGATCCACGCTGCCGATTGCGCCGAATGCGAAACCAGGGAGGGAAGGATCGACCGCATCGAGCGGCTCATCGGTCTCGAAGGCACGCTCGATCCGGCGCAGCGGCAGAAGCTGCTGGAGATCGCCGACAAATGCCCGGTGCACCGGACCCTTCATTCCGAGGTCGTGAT
>WNFV01001981.1_pt1 | contig 30296 bp, 25 predicted proteins | sample 5400101 | NCBI WGS metagenome assembly WNFV01 (sample SAMN13153361, study PRJNA577476) | soil metagenome | isolation source: 115 cm soil or saprolite under grassland replicate 1 | place: USA:California | collected 2016-06-15
ACTCGACCGCGGAAACGTTCGCAACCTAACGGAAATGAATTCGATACGAAGCAATTGCTCGCGGCGTTAATGGCTTTCAAGCGCGGTGATTTTTCCGCGCGACTTCCGGAGGACTGGACGGGTGTGTCGGGGAAGATCGCTGACACGTTTAACACAGTCATCGAAACCAACGAGCGCATGACGCAGGAATTAGAACGAATTGTGCACGTGGTCGGGAAAGAAGGCCGAATCACACAGCGGGCATCGCTGAACAACGTGTCCGACTGTTGGGCCGATGCGATCGGCTGCGTCAACGTTTTGATAGAGGATCTGGTTCGTCCCACGAGTGAAATGGCGCGCGTGATCGGCGCTGTCGCAAAAGGGGATTTGTCCGAAACGATGGCCACCAAGATCGAAGGACAGCCGCTCAAAGGAGAGTTTTTGCGCACGGCAAAGATTGTAAACACGATGGTCGATCAGCTCAGCGCGTTCGCGTCGGAAGTCACGCGGGTGGCGCGCGAAGTGGGCACGGAGGGAAAGCTCGGCGGCCAGGCAAAAGTGAAAGGCGTTGCCGGCACCTGGAAAGATTTAACAGAAAATGTGAATTTAATGGCCGGCAATCTCACGGCTCAAGTCCGCAATATCGCGACGGTCACGACTGCAGTGGCAAACGGCAACTTGACCAAGAAAATCACAGTCGATGTGAAAGGTGAGTTTCTTGAGCTGAAAGACACGGTCAACGTGATGGTGGATCAGCTTAGGTCGTTTGCCTCGGAGGTAACGCGCGTCGCGCGCGAAGTAGGTTCTGAGGGAATTCTAGGCGGACAAGCTCGCGTGGAAGGGGTGTCCGGTACGTGGAAAGATCTGACCGATTCGGTTAATTTCATGGCACGCAATCTGACCGGACAGGTGCGCAATATTGCCGCAGTCACGACTGCTGTCGCGAGGGGGGATCTGTCGAAGAAGATCACAGTCGATGTGAAGGGTGAAATCCTCGAGCTGAAAAACACGATCAATACGATGGTTGATCAGCTCAGTTCGTTTGCATCGGAAGTGACACGGGTGGCGCGCGAGGTAGGCACCGAAGGAAAACTCGGTGGGCAAGCCGACGTCAAAGGCGTCGCAGGCACATGGAAGGATCTCACCGACAGCGTCAATTTCATGGCCGGCAACCTAACCGGCCAAGTGAGAAACATTGCTGAGGTAACAACCGCAGTCGCGAATGGCGATCTTTCAAAGAAAATCACAGTCGACGTAAAAGGCGAGATTTCAGAGCTAAAAAACACAATCAACACGATGGTCGACCAGCTCAGTTCGTTCGCAGCGGAGGTGACACGCGTCGCTCGTGAAGTCGGCACAGAAGGCAGGCTTGGCGGCCAGGCGGACGTGCGGGGCGTGGCCGGCACGTGGAAGGACCTTACTGATTCAGTGAACTCGATGGCGTCCAACCTGACGGGCCAAGTTCGCAACATTGCCGACGTCACAACCGCTGTGGCCAAGGGGGATTTGTCCAAAAAGATCACCGTGGACGTACGCGGCGAAATTCTCCAACTCAAGGATACGATCAACACCATGGTGGATCAACTTCGCTCGTTCGCTGCGGAAGTGACGCGTGTGGCGCGCGAGGTCGGCACCGAAGGCAAACTCGGCGGACAAGCGCAGGTGCCCGGGGTCGGCGGCACCTGGAAAGATTTGACCGATTCGGTAAACTCGATGGCGTCGAATCTTACGGCACAAGTGCGCAACATTGCCGACGTGACTACTGCAGTGGCCAGCGGCGATTTGTCCAAAAAGATCACCGTGGACGTACAAGGCGAGATTCTCGGGTTAAAGAACACCATTAACACGATGGTGGATCAGCTTTCATCTTTTGCAGCGGAAGTGACGCGCGTGGCCCGCGAGGTCGGCACCGAAGGCAAACTCGGCGGACAAGCCGATGTGCGCGGTGTGGCCGGCACGTGGAAAGACCTGACCGATTCCGTGAACTCGATGGCGTCCAACCTTACCGCGCAGGTTCGCAACATCGCTGGAGTAACCACGGCCGTCGCGATGGGCGACCTGTCCAAGAAAATCACCGTCGATGTTAAAGGCGAGATTCTGGAGCTAAAGGACACGATCAACACGATGGTGGACCAACTTCGCTCGTTCGGATCGGAGGTTACTCGTGTCGCGCGCGAAGTCGGTTCGGAAGGCAAGCTCGGCGGACAAGCCGATGTGCGCGGACTGGCGGGCGTATGGAAGGACCTCGGCGATAATGTCAACTTCATGGCCTCTAACCTCACGACACAAGTGCGCAACATCGCCGCCGTGACCACTGCTGTTGCGACTGGCGATCTGACCAGGAAAATCACCGTCGATGTTAAAGGCGAAATTCTAGAATTGAAGAACACGGTGAATACGATGGTGGATCAACTATCGTCATTCGCCGATGAAGTCACGCGCGTCGCGCGCGAAGTGGGCATGGAAGGCAAGCTCGGTGGCCAGGCCGTGGTCAAAGGCGTTTCGGGAACTTGGAAAGATCTTACCGATAACGTCAACTTTATGGCATCCAACCTTACCGATCAGGTGCGTGGTATCGCCAAGGTGGTGACAGCAGTCGCAAATGGCGATTTGAAACGCAAACTTTTCCTCGAAGCCAAGGGCGAAATTGCCGAGCTCGCCGAGACGATCAATAACATGATCGATACACTGGCGATGTTCGCCGATCAGGTTACGACGGTCGCGCGCGAGGTGGGCGTGGAAGGAAAACTCGGCGGTCAGGCGAACGTGCCTGGCGCTGCGGGCACATGGCGGGATTTGACGGATAACGTCAACCGGCTGGCGGCAAATCTGACCACCCAGCTTCGTGCTATCGCTGATGTCGCGACAGCAGTAACCAAGGGCGACCTCACCCGTTCAATTCAGCAACATCAACGAAATGATCCGTAATCTGAGGGATACCACATTGCGGAACAAGGAACAAGACTGGCTCAAAACAAACCTCGCCAAATTTACCCGCATGCTGCAGGGACAGCGCGACTTCCTAACGGTTGGCAAACTCATTCTATCCGAGCTCGCTCCGCTGGTTTCAGCGCAGCAAGGCGCTTTCTACATGATCGATAATTCTAACGGAGAATCGGAGCTTAAGCTGCTAGCAAGCTACGCTTCACAGGAAGGCAATGGCGCGAAGAACCGCTTCAAAATGGGTGAGAGCCTCGTAGGACAAGCGGCGTTGGAAAAACGACGCATTCTTCTGACTGATGTACCGAACAACTACGCGAAAGTGAGTTCCGGCCTGGGCGAATTTCATCCGACGAACATCGTGGTCCTGCCGATTCTCTTTGAAGGCGAAGTCAAAGCGGTCATGGAACTTTCGTCAGTCGAACGATTCAGTCCGGCCCACCAGGCGTTCCTTGATCAATTAACTGAGATCATCGGGATTGTGCTCAATACGATCGAAGCAAGCACGCGAACAGAAAACCTGCTCAAACAGTCGCAATCGCTCGCCGCGGAGCTGCAAAAGACCAACCTCGAACTACAAGAAAAGGCGCGCTCGAATCTGGCAAAGGATCAATTTCTGGCCATGCTCAGCCACGAATTACGCACACCTCTAACGCCGGTGCTCGCCTCTGCTCTCGCACTGGAGAGCGAGCCGGAGTTGCCGCAGGACATTCACGAATCGCTGCAAATGATTCGCCGCAACGTGGAACTGGAAGCGCGGCTGATCGATGATTTGCTTGATCTGACGCGCATCGATCAAGGCAAGGTGCAGCTCAATTTCGAGGTCGTTGATGCGCACACTCTGTTGCAAAGCACCCTCGAGATTTGTCAGGCAGAAATCGAGCGAAAGCATCTGAGGCATTCCCTCAACCTCGGCGCAAAAAAGGTCCATATGCGGGCAGACCCGGCACGATTGCAGCAGATTTTTTGGAACCTGATCAATAACGCGGTGAAGTTTACGCCGAGGAACGGGAAAATTACCATTACCACCAGCAATGATTCCGACGGACAGCTGCGTGTCGAAATCGCTGATACCGGCCTGGGGATCGAGGCGGAAGCGCTGCCGAAAATTTTCGATGCGTTCGAACAAGGCGGCCGGACTCAGCTCGGAGGTTTGGGCCTCGGACTAGCCATTAGCAAAACCCTTGTGGAATCGCACAAGGGAACGATCAGCGCGCAAAGCGCCGGCCGAAACAAAGGCTCGACGTTCACGCTGGTTTTTCCCACCTGCGAAAAGGTGGAGGCACAAATCGCTCCGGCTGTTTCACCGACGCTACCGGAACGCCAGCCCATGCGCATCCTGCTTGTCGAAGACCACGAAGATACGAACCGCTCGCTTACGAATTTGCTTCGGCGGCGCGGCTATCATGTGCAATCAGCGCTAAGCTTTCAATCTGCCGTCGATCTAAGCGCAAAGGAGCAATTTGATGTGCTCATCAGCGACCTGGCTTTGCCCGATGGCAACGGAATCGATCTGATACAGAAGCTCCACTCCAAGCAGCCGCTTCTGGGGATCGCTCTCACGGGTTTCGGAATGGAAGACGATATTCGTAGGAGCTACGAGGCTGGATTCCAGCATCACCTTGTAAAGCCGATTGACCTAAACAAGCTCGACTCCTTAATTCAAGAAGGCGCAGCGACGCTGCCAGGCGTTTAAGACGGATTCCTTCACGCACCGTTTGCTTCCGCGTGCTCCCACATCAATTCGCGTCGCGGCGCACAGCCGATCACTGGCATGGGAGGTTGGGCCCGCCAGGATTCGAACCTGGGACCAAGGGATTATGAGTCCCCTGCTCTAACCGCTGAGCTACAGGCCCGGATTGATCGTGGACTGAACCATAGCATATCGCGACAGCCAACGCTGAAGCCTTGGAAGGTCATTCGGCTAAAATTTCGGATTGCGGATTGTGGATTGCGGACTTGGGATGGAAGCGTGATTCGCGGAATCCTGAGCATCATCGAAATCGCGCTTCTCAGCGCGCTGATCCTGGCAACACGCTGCGCGAATCATCAGAACATTTTTGTCGCCGGAAACGTTTACTTCGTTGATGCGGATTGTTACGCGCGCATGACGCGCGTGCAGATGTGCCGCGCCAAGCCGGGGCTGATCGTGCGGCATCATACTTTTGAGAATTTTCCACAAGGGACAATTCCACACACGACCGCGCCGTTGGATTACCTCATTTTCGGACTGTCGCTTCTGCTAAACCCATTCACAGCGCACACGCTGGACTTGGCGGGAGCGTTTATCTCGCCGTTGCTAGCGCTGCTTGGAGGCTGGTTTCTCTGGTGGTGGTCACGCCGAATGAAATTCCGGTATCGCTGGGTCATGTTGGTCTTGTACGCGATCAGTCCCATTCTGGTTCAGGGGACGGAGCTTGGCAGGCCAGATCATCAATCCTTATCGGTGCTGCTCGTGACGATCGCGATTTGCGCGGAGTGGAGCTCGCGCACAAAGGCAGCCGACCAGCCTTCGCCACGAGGCTACGGCTTGGCAAGCACGGCTGCCTCGACAGATTACGATAGATGGAGCGTCGTCAGTGGAATCGCGTGGGGATTGGCGATTTGGAATTCTGCTTATGAATCGCTCATCTTATTTCTGCTGGTGACAATAGTGAGCGCGCTTGAAAACCGAAACGCGCTCCTGACGAAATCTCGCCGTGCGGGGTGGCTTTGTTTTGTTCTCATCATTACGATCGCGCTTTTGATTGAGCGGCGCGTCCCGTCACTCTCGATTTTCCATCCGGACACGATTTTTAAAAACTGGGCCAGCACGATCGGCGAACTCGCCCACGTTTCGCCGGCAAATCCGATCTGGTTGCGGTGGTGCGGGTATTTTCTTCTTGTCACACCGTTTTTGATTTGGTTTGGGCTGTTGAAAACGAAGAGTAAGAGCAACACTAACAGCGAGCCACCACCGCTTTTCGTCGTCGTTTTGCTTTGCGCTACTTATGCTCTGACGATCTGGCAGGCACGCTGGGGATATTTTTTTGTGTTGATTCTTGCACTTGCGCTTCCGGCTTTGCTGGAGCCAATCAAATCGCGCGCGGCAGTTTGGATCGCATTTGTATTATCGATCTTTCCAATTTTGCGCGATTGGGATGAAAGGCTTTGGCCAAATGACGCGCAGTTGGCCATGCGCATCGAACAACGCAACGAATCGGTGCAAATACGCGACCTCGCGCTCAATTTGCAATCGTCAGAGATGCGCGCATTCCTCGCACCGTGGTGGCTTTCACCGTCCATTGCCTATTGGTCCGGCCAGCCTGGAATCGCTGGAAGTTCGCACGAAAGTCTAAGCGGAATCGAAGACAGCGCGCGATTTTTCCTATCCGACGATTTGCAAAAAGCGCGCGAAATTCTCAACAAACGTAAGGCGGCGTTGGTTTTTGCGTACGAATCTGAACGTGTGGCGCAAAATTCGGCAGCGATCCTAAACCGCGAATTGCCTCCGCACTCGTTGTGCCGCGTATTGGATCGAATGCCTAGCCAAGCGCCACCGTTTCTGATTTTTTCAGGTCAGAACGCGGCGTGCAAACTCTACCGGGTCGCTATTGAACAATAGGGAAGACAAAAACTTTGCAGTCACGAATGAGAATTCGTTGACAGCCATCGATGAGTGTCCCAATACTACTGGATGCTCAAAAGATTCGTCCCGCAAAAGCCGATGCCGCCGGTCAAAGAAGAACCACGGTATCCGGATACAGATGGCAACAATCATCCTGCGAGTCGCGAAGAAGCAGAAACACCAACAATAATTCTTAATCCAAATCCAAAACCTATGGCAGATCATGGTGGCAAAGACATTCTCTCGAGCGATGTCGAAATCAAAGGCTCGATCAAGTTCCAAAAAGAACTGCTCATCGACGGAAAGGTCGAAGGGGACATTAACTCTGACGGCACTTTGACGGTCGGTGAAAACGCGGAAATTCGGGGCGAGATAAAAACCAAATCGATCACCGTCTATGGCAAAGTACATGGCAATATCACCGTGGCCGAGCGCTGCGAGCTAAAATCCAAATGCGTGTTGCAGGGAGATTTGAAAGCAGCGCGTCTTACCATTGAAGAGGGGGCGACTTTCATTGGCAGGTCGGAAGTCACCAGCGGAGCGATATCCGCAAAGGCAACCTCAGCGCGTCCTGAAGTTGTGCGGCCCAGCGAGCCCATCAAAGCAGCCTTTGGAGCGCGCGCATAAAGAAAAGATCTTGCCTTAGAGTCCAGTGGCAAATCCGTCGCTTGCAAAAGTCAATGCGGAATGCCCGCACTGTGGCTTCAAGCAGAAGGAATATGTAGCGGCCAAAAGCTCAATCTGCCGCCAGTGCGGCCGCTCCTTTTCTCCGTTCGCGCCGAAACCTTACCTGAAGCTGCGGACAAGAGAAGAAGCGCCACCGCCAGAGCGCCACTCCATCTTCGGCAGATTCGAGGATTTTTGGAAGCGACAACGCAGTTTGATTATCGAGTGTTTTGAATGTAAACGGAAACAGCAGGTCTGTGGCGCGGCGACTTCGACAATTTGCCCGGGTTGCAGCGCGCATATTGATCTGCGCGACTACAAAATCACCAGTGGTTTCAGCCGCAGCATCCGGACGCGGGGCGACGTGCATTTGACAGGCAAGGGTGATCTTGGTAGCAGCAGTGTGGTTTGCCGATCCGCCTTAATAGAAGGCAGGCTGCGCGGCAATCTGCATTGCGACGACACCGTCACGATCCACTGCTCAGGCAAAATCCTCGGCCGTATCAGCGCGCGACACATCATAATCGATCGCAAGGCCGAGATTCATTGCTTCCGCAGAGTTCGTGCCCAAAGCATCGAGATCAAGGGAAGGATGTCAGGCGAGATCATTGCTCAGATGGTTACGGTTCAAAAAAAGGCCTCACTACAAGGCGACGTTACGGCAAAAGCCATCACGGTGGAAAAAGGCGGAATGTTTTCCGGTCAGCTTGTCATCGGGCAGGTCAGCATTACACAAGGAGAATTGTTGCAGGACCAAGAACCGGCAGCAACGAATATTCTGGAATCCCATTTTCCGGACGCTGCACCGCGGCCTCTGCCGGCGACGTAAGAACGATCTCCATGCAAAGACTGCATCCGCGCAGTCCTTACGAGAAGTTGGGCGGTTACGTGCATCTGCCGCGTTTGATCGATAAGGCCAGGCTGCACCGCAAAGGATTGCTTGACGGTTACAACTATAAAACCGTTGGGTTCGATAAACATTTGCTCGCGTTTCTCAAACTCGACGGCGACGCATTTGAAGAGATTGTTAACAGGCTGGAGGAAGACGACGCCATTCTGGAGTGGGTGCAGAAAAACGGGGCCCGACATTCCGCCGAAGCAATTGAACAATGGAACCAGGCGATGATTTCGCGGCACCCCGACACCGCCGCCAAAAAGGCGCGTTTCATCCATTTTCTCAAGGAGGCGGGCGGCGAAGGCCGCAAAGACATACGGACTTATTTCGATCTGATCGAGTTCGACGAAGGACGATTAGAATGATGCGTTTTCGGAAATGTTCGACCAAGCGGTGAAATTCCAATCCCGCTATCTTCAGAGCAAAAAGCTAAGACTTAAGGCTTCCAAGAATTTTGTCTGCATTCTCCAGAGTTTCTTTGCTTCCGATATCAAGCCATTTCCCCTTGATCTGAAACGTCTTTACCGGTTTGCGCGTATAGAGCCATTGCACAAAACGGCCTGGCTGGTCGGGATTATTGCCTGCAGCAAGATATGTCGTTAAGAGAGACAGAACCGCAGGCGAGTAATAGTAAAGAGCGATTGCAGCAAGGGTTCCCTGAGGCTTCTTCGGTTTTTCCTCAAATCGGGTAATGATTCTTTTAGCATCAACAGTGATGTTACCGTACTTCTTGATCGCTTCGATGTCCCCGACGTCGTAGACCGCGACTGTTGCGTCGGTTCCCCTGGCGCAGTCCACAAAATCCGCCAGCGATTCAGTAAACAGGTTATCACCGGCGACGACCAAGAGACTGCTTTGAGCCAGGTTCTCGCGCGTGACGACAAGATTGGTGTCCCCGACTGCACCTAATTTGTCTTCATCGCTTGTGGAGCCGTCGTTGATGACTTTGAACTTGAATTCCGGATGTCGCTCCTGATAACGCTGGCTCCAGGCCTCGAAGTCACCCGCAAATTTGTCGTTTGTGACCACGTAAATTGTTTCCAGATCAGGAACACCCGCAAGGTTGTCGACCACCCATTGGATAATCGGTTTACGCCCAACCACGAGCAGCGGTTTCGCTTTGTCGAGAGTTAGTGGATAAAGACGCGTTGCGTATCCGGCGGCGAGAATCAGAGCATTCATGAGACCAAAATAGTTCGCAGCAAAACAGAAACGCGCTCGGATTTTCTACGGCTTCGCGGCGCCTCCGCTCAGGATTGTGCTCTTTAAATGCTGCTGAATCATTTGGATGCGGTTTGAATCTGTGATCTTGCCATGGGTAGAGCCATCCACCACATAGAGGGTATCAATCGCGGCGCCAGCCTGGGTGTTAATACGAGAAAGCGGAATTAAAATGTTTTCGCGATCGAGGCAGCTCAACACATCGTAAAGTAAACCGATTCGATCCGGCGCCTGAATCTCAATAAGCGTGTAGGTCGGATGCGTTTTGTTATCGATGGCGATGCGCGTCGGAAATTCAATTCCTGGCGCAAGACGACCGCTTTGCCGCTTCGCCTTTTCAATTAATGGCAGGAAATCGAAGCTCTCGTCTTCGAGGGCTCGTCGCAAAGTTTGCTCCACCAACTCGAAGTCGCGCCGATGAGTGACAGGGCGAGCTTTCGTGTCGCACACCCGAAAAATGCTAAGTACGACGTTGTCGCCGCGCGGAAAAACGTCGGCGCTCAGAATGTTCAACGGAACAACGGAGAACGATCCGGCAACCTTTGCCAACAACCGTTCACGCTCCCACGTGCAGAAAGTGACGACGCTGTGTCCCTGCTCTGGCATAATCTTCCATTTGATCGCTGCAGCCAGCGGAGATTCTCCCGAGTCGGAAACATCCTCGAGAAACGATCGGAACAATTTCAAGTGCTCGATAATCTCAGGCACATCAGTCGCGCGAAAATAATGATCTGGCATGAACTCAAAGTGCGCTTCGATTTCGCCTGCGTAGTCCAGCGGAAGATTCTCGGATACGGCGCTCTGCAAGCTTTCGCGCTCGATTTTTGTCTGGTCATAGTAAGACTTTTGGTCGGCCAGATAGCGCGACGTCTCATGAAACAATTCCCAAACGAGGGACTCCTTCCAATCCGACCACGCTTCGGGACTTGCGCCCTGACCATCAGCCAAAGTAAGCAGCATTAGCTTGTTCAGGTTTCTCTGATGCTTCACAATGCGGCCGAATTCCATTACTGTGGCTGGATCATCCAGGTTTCTCTGCTGTGCGGTCCTGGAGAGGGTAAGATGATGATCAACCAGCAGAATGAGCGACTTGCGCTGCTCGGGTGATAACTGCAAACGGGCAGCTACGCGCTGAGCAAAGAGCGCGCTTCCTTCAGAGTGTGGCCTGGCCCCAACGGCTTTGCCGCTGTCGTGCAAAAGAAGCGCAAGGTAGAGAACCAGCGGGTCTTCGAGTTGCTCAAAGATATTTCGATAGGCAACCAACTTCGGATCATTGGTCTCAGCGAGCGCGTCCAGTTTATCGATACATACTAATGTATGCTCATCGGCTGTATAACGATGCAAAAACTCATGCTGCACCAGACAGGTGAGCTGGCCGAATTCGGGAATGTAACGACCGAGAAAATCGACCCGATGCATCGTTCGCAGGATTCGCCCGACTCGGCCTTTCTGTGACAGAATCAATTTAAAAATCTCGCGCGGACCGCGAGCGTACTGATAGGTGCGAGTGACGTGGCGGAGGCTTCTGCTCAGCAAATCCGCCAGTTCCGGGCTAAGATCTAGGCTGCGCTGCTGGGCAAGCTCGAATGCCCGCATCATCTGCTCAGGCTCTTTGCGAAAAAGATCGCGCCGCGCGGGATGCAATTGTTTGTTCTGCACAAAGAAAGAGTCGCCGATGGGAGTCTTGGCTGCTCCTACCAACGGTAGAAAACTAAAAAGAGCGCGTGTCTTGTTCGTGACATATCCGCTTACAAATTGCTCCGTGATACGTTCTGTCACTCGAAAGATATTTCGCGTGTGCTCGTAGTAGTGCCGCATGAGCGCCTCACTGCGGAGCTGTCCATTGCGAGGAGAATAATTGAGCCGTCTCGCGACTTGTTCCTGCAGGTTGATGTGCAGTACGTCGGTGGCGCGCCCGGTCGCGTAATGCAAATCCGTGCGCAAGCGCAAGAGGAAATCGTAGGCTCTCTCGATCCTTCGTTGGTCGCTTTCGCTCAACCAGTCTTTTCCCACCAGTTGGTTCGTGCTCAGCGAACCCTCTCTGAAGTAGGTCATCCAAAGCAGATTTTGATAGTCGCGAAGTCCGCCACATCCGCTTTTCAGGTTAGGCTCCTGTAGATACACGCTGTCCCCGAATTTTTTGTGCCGGGCAACCTGATCTTGCATGCGCATTTCAACATATTCCCGTTCGTGGCTCTGGACGCATCTTGCGCGAAACTGATCGCGAAATTGCTGCGCCAACTCGCTGTCGCCAGCGAGAAATCGCGACTCCAGCATGGCGGTTTTTGTGCGCATATCGCGGTTCGCCTGCGCAATCGCTTCCTTAATAGAACGCGTGGAATGTCCAACCTTGAAGCCGCTATCCCACAGCAGATAGAGAACCTGATTCACCATTTCCTCCAGGTCCGGCGAAATCTCTGTCGCCCGTTGATGATGCAAAAGCATGACGTCGATATCACTGAATGGATTGAGCTCGCCGCGGCCATATCCGCCAAGAGCGATCAACGCCAGTGGAACCCTGGTCTCGCCATTTCCGCGAGCGGTAGCGGCAGCGCCGCCGAAGACGTATCGCAACAAAACGTCAACCAGTTCAGCCCGCCGCGCGCAAATTTCGCGGCCGCTGGCGCCGGCCTGGTGCTTCAGACGCAAGCGATGCTCTTCAACCTTGAGAAACTTTTTATAAAGTGGAAGAACCTCGGTCGGGCGTTTGCTCCCGGTCGCGGCGAGGCGACTTTCGGCGTGAGCCAAAACTTGTTCCAGATGTCGGGGCATTGTCATCACGAACTTCGGTTGTAACTGAATCTAAAGTTGAAAATTCAAAAGCCAAAGTCGCGCCACGCACCAAGGCTCTGATCACGTGACTGACGCGGCGCGCGCGGTTATGTCTGCCACAAAAAATTAATACTTCAGAAACGACGTGACTGGCGTTGGCTCGAGCAGGTTGCGGCCATGAAGAAATTGCAGCTCAATTAGAAACTGCGCTTCGAGCAAATGCCCGCCGGCCTTACGGATGAGAACAGCCGCGGCAGCAGAAGTCCCGCCGGTTGCGAGCAAATCATCCAACAACACCACCCGCTCACCGGCTCTTATGCCATCGATATGCATCTCCATTTCGGCTTCGCCGTACTCGAGTGAGTACTTCGCAATCTCCGTCCGGTACGGAAGTTTGCCGCGTTTCCGGATCGGCACAAAACCGACACCAAGTTCATATGCAACCGTCGATCCAAAAAGAAACCCGCGCGCATCGATCCCCACAATCTTATCGATCCTTCTGCCGCGGCACCGCTCCAGAAAGAGATCGATCGACGCACGGAACAGGACCGGATCATTCAACACCGGCGTGATGTCTTTAAACACGATGCCCTTCTTTGGAAAATCGGGTACATCCCGCACGGCGGCGCGCAATTTGTCGACAATGTCGGCACTCATCGACGCGAATAAACGCCAGGGCAGGAAGCACGCGTTGGGTGCTGCGAACATTTCCACGAGTGGGACATTAGAATTAGGAGATTATTTTTCAGTCAAACGCAGCTCTTCTGTCTTGCCATTAGTTACGAGCCAATGCTTGCCGTGCATGACGTAGTAAACTCTGCGTTCGTCAGGCGAAACAGCTATCTGACCCGCACGAGAGTCTTCCCCCAGAATTTTGAGTGAGCTTAGCGATTTTTGATAGACGGGGAGACGTTCGTTTGGCTTGTAGAGCAGGTCCAAGGATTGCTCGTTTGTACGTTTGGGGACTGGTCTCGGCAGTCGCGCAAACCACCCATCTCCCGAGCCGCCCATCCGCGACAATTGGACATAGATTGCTTCGCGACTCACCCCAATATCAGCTACGCCAATTTCAGATGGGCTGGCGTTTTCAGTCTCCTGCGTTGCAAGAGGAACATACCGGTAGGCCGCCACCGAAAAGTGATCCTCTCCATCGAATGTGTCAGTTTGGATCTCGCCGTGCCACAAGTCACCGTATTCGGAAAAAAATAATTCTCCACTTGCACTAAACACTGGGCACGACGGATTCGGGTGACGTCGCATCCGCACAGGGATCCATTCATCTTCTTTCCTGAACATGAACAGAGGTGCCTCTCGATCATCCGTTGTCACGAAAGTTGCGTGCAACTTTGGATCGAACGCAACTCGCCAGAAGTTAGTTCCTGACGGTGCGTCCCGAATTTTTGTTAGAGCGCCTGATCCTGGATCGAACGACCAAAGACTTTCCTTCGTAGTGCAGAAAATTCTGCCCTCGTCTGAACACGTAATCCCACGCAGCCAATCGTTAGATGCTAATTGTGTCAATGCGATGTCTCGAATCGTTCTTCCACCAAGCTCGATCTCTTGAACCGCCGGTCGCGTATCAATCTCCCCTAACGCGTATATTCGCTTGCCATCCCTTGAGAAAGCCGCGTCACCAGCGACGCAGTGCGTGACAACCCAGTGAAAGAGCAGTCCTGCCGACATCGCAATTCGACGATTACAGTAACGCATACGTTTTCAGTGCTGTTGGCTCCTAACTTCAGCAGGGAAAGAAGATTTACGAACACGGCAAGTCAACCTAAACTGCATTTCGAGTGGATCGATATCTTCTTATCGTTTCGACAGTTTGTTTTCTCGCTGCGGTTGTACACACGGCTATTGAGTTGCGTGCCGGAGTATTTCGCCCGATGCGGTTTAATTTTTTCGCGGTGGGCTTGGGCTTTATTTTTCAGACCGCTTTTTTGTCCCTGCGCGGACACGAGCTGGAACGCTGTCCCCTCACCAATCTATTCGAGGTTTTTATCTTTCTCGCATGGTCGGTAGCGGCGATCTACATGCTGGTCGGTCCGGGTTATCGCCTCTCACTGATGGGCGCCTTTACCGCACCCCTGGTGGTGGTGCTGCAAGTCTTTGCGCTAATCGCGCCGATTGATATTCGTCACCCAGTGAAGTTGCCGGCAAATCCGTGGCTGGAATTTCATGCATCGATTTCCCTCTTGGCTTATGGAGCGTTTGCGCTCGCCTGCATCGCTGGCGTCATGTATCTCGTGCAGGAACGCCAGCTCAAGACGCATCAACTACATTCAATTTTTTATCACTTACCGCCGCTGAGTGATCTGTTTGCTGCCATCACCCGGCTTCTTTGGTGGGGCTTTGCGCTTTACACGCTCGGCATCGTAAGCGGTTTTTTCACCGGGCATCCACTACCACGCCCGCAAGTAGTAGCCGCGATCGGAATCTGGTTGCTTTACGCGGCGATTTTACAGGGTCGGCATCTTCGTTGGTTCGCGCCAAAACGCGTAGCTGCATTATGCATCATCGGTTTTAGTGCGGCGCTGACACTTCTGTGGGGGATCACGTTCACGGCGGAAATGCATCCGATACCATGACCGTTTTCTGCATAGGCTTGAGTCATCACACGGCGAACGTGGCGACACGGGAGCAGTTCGCCGGTAGCGCAACAGCTGAATCGATCGTGCGTGAAGCCGGTTGCCCCGAAGCGTTGCTGCTGACGACATGCAATCGGGTGGAGGTTTACGGCGTTTCGCACAAACGCATTTCGACGGATGAAATTGCGCGTTGCCTCACAAAAAACCCCATCCGCGATCCTCATTATTACGCACCGCCATTTTACCGGTACGAAGCTGAGAAGTGCATCCAACATCTCTTCCGCGTTGCGTCTGGACTCGATTCGATGGTTGTCGGCGAAAGCGAGATACTCGGACAGGCGAAAAAAGCCTACGAACTGGCCAGAAAATCCGGAGCAGCCGGCCCGTATTTGCATCGTCTGTTTCAGCGTGCCTTTCGCGTGGCGAAACAAGTGCGTACGCACACAGACATTGCGCGCGGCGCGGTGTCGGTCGGCTCGGTCGCCGTCGATCTGGCGCAAAGAATTTTTGGCAGATTAAGCGATTGCAAGGTGCTCGTGCTCGGAGCAGGCGAAATGAGCGAACGTACAGCGCGCGCTCTCATCTCCCGTGGCGTCACCGATCTTCGCGTCACCAACCGTTCGATGGATCGCGCATGCGAGCTAGCGCGCGCAGTGGGCGGCCGTTCTATTCCGTTCGAAACGTGGGAAACACAATGCCGTGAGATCGATATTTTCATCACGTCGACAACGTCGGAAACTCCGTTGCTGACAACCGAGAAACTTGCGCCGCTGCTGCGCGACCGCTTGGATCATCCGCTTTTTATCATCGACATCGCGGTGCCCCGTGACGTCGACCCGAGTGTAAACGAAATGGAAGGTGTTTATCTTTACGACATCGATTCGATACGATCTGTCGCGGAGCAATCGCTCGAGCTTCGACGCCAACAGGTTGTCGCAGCAGAAGCGATCATTGCAGAACATGTCACGGATTTTGTCGATTCGCTTTCTCGAGGATTGAACGACGCCGCTCGAAAAACCGAGCATCCCTTGCCTGGCGAAAATTCGCTGCGGGCATCGGAATTGTAGGAGAAGCTGGCAGCTTCCCGTCCACACTCTCGCGAGCTAGATTCCCGCGATGGTTAAAAACATTGTGCTGGGCACACGCGGCAGCGAACTCGCGCGCGCGCAAACTCTGCTGGTCGAGGAAGCGATTCGACGCGCAAATCCGGGCATAACGATCGAGACCAAAATTGTTGCGACAAGAGGCGACAAAACCAGAGTTATCGATCCGCGCGCAGGACGAAAGGGATTGTTTACGGCAGAAATCGAGCGCGCCCTTCTTGCCCGAGAAGTGGATGTTGCGGTGCACAGTGCAAAGGACCTGCCAAGCGAAACAAACCCGGGCGTAGAAATCGCGGCAGTTTTGCCCCGCGCGCCGATGGGTGACGTGCTGGTCTCCAAACATCCGGAGGGTCTCGGTGCCCTTCCACGCGGCGCAATAGTGGCAACTGGCAGTGTGCGAAGAAAACATCAGCTGCTGTGGAAACGCGTAGATCTCCAGCTTGTCGATCTTCACGGCAACGTGCCGACTCGCCTGCGAAAACTGGCCGAAAACGAGTGGGACGCCGTCGTGTTAGCTCGCGCAGGTCTTGAACGCCTGGGTATGTCGCTAAGTCGTGCGGAAATCAGTTTTGAAGGCCGGCGATTTTTTCTCGAAATGCTCCCAGACGAAATTTTTTTGCCGGCCGGTGGTCAGGGAATAATTGCCGTTCAAGTTCGCACCGACGATCAAAGCGCAAACGCAGTCGTCGCTCCCATAAACCATTGCGAAACGTTGCTTTGTTTGCGAGCGGAGCGAGAATTTCTTCGTCGTTTGCAAGGTGACTGCGACTGTCCAGTGGGTGTCCTCGCAAACATTGATAACGGCAAGATGAAAATGCGTGTGCAGTTGTTCATGGGAAGCGCGATGGACCCGCGTGAAGCCGCAATAGAAGGCGCGCCCGCTGATCCCGAACGCCTCGCAGCAGAGCTATTGAGTCGATTAGGAGCACCAGCCCTCGCGCAAGGGTACGGCCCGCCGCATGAGCATCAGTAAGAGTGGGAAAGTTTATCTGGTTGGCGCTGGGCCGGGCGATCCTGGCTTGGTCACCTTGCGCGCAAAGGAGTGCATCGAGAATGCGGATGTAATCGTTTACGATCATTTGGCAAATCCGGGAATGCTCAGTTGGGCGCGAGAGGATGCAGAAATCATTTATGCCGGAAAGGAACCCGGCGAGGACCAAAATCCAGGCCAGCGGGAAATCAATGCTCTGCTAATCGAGAAAGCACGTGAAGGAAAGCAGGTCGTTCGGTTAAAGGGTGGGGATCCGTTCGTGTTCGGCCGAGGAGCGGAAGAAGCTCAGGCGATTGCCGAGGCGGGAATCCCATTTGAAGTTGTGCCCGGGATCACCTCGGCCATCGCCGGCGCGGCTTACGCAGGTATTCCAATGACGCATCGAGCGCACAATTCGCACGTGACATTCTTTACGGGACACGAAGATCCAGCGAAATCAGAAAGTGCAATCGATTACGCGGCCCTCGCAAAACTTGGTGGCACGCAGGTCATGTTGATGGGCGTGGAACGTCTCGGATCCATCACCAGCGAAATGATGAAACACGGCGTGCGCAGCGATTTGCCGGTCGCCCTCGTTCGCTGTGCTACGACTGGCCAACAGGAAACGCTCACAGGCTCCCTTTCAGACATTGCCCAAAAAGCTGTAGCCAGCGATTTCAAAGCGCCGGCGGTAGTCGTATTTGGAGAAGTTGTGGCCTTGCGGGACAATCTCAATTGGTATGAAAAACGGCCGCTCCTGGGGAAAAGAATTGTCGTTACGCGGACCCGAAAGCAGTCGAGCGTGTTAAGCAACAAATTGCGCGCCCTGGGTGCTCATGTCATCGAGCTGCCAACGATTCGAATCGAGCCGCCCAGCGACTTACGCGAATTCGCGGAACTGGTACAGGACGCGCATCTCTGTGACTGGATCGTTTTCACGAGTGCAAACGGCGTCGAAGCGTTCTTCGATATTTTCTTCAAGCTGTACGATGATGTCCGTGAGATCGGCGGCGTGCGCATTGCTGCGATCGGACCCGCGACGGCCCAACGCGTGAAAGACTTTCATCTGCACGTCGATCTTCAGCCGGACGAATTCGTGGCGGAAGCAGTATCTCGGGAATTTAAAAAGCAGGGAAGCGTCGAAAATTTGCAGATTCTTCTAGTCCGCGCAGAGAAAGCGCGTGACACGCTTCCCAAAGAACTTTCAGCACTGGGAGCGATCGTGGACGAAGCACTCGCGTATCGAACCGTGCCGGAAACGCGAGACACGAGTGGCGCGCGCCGGCAACTCGCGCGCGACGGGGCCGACCTAATCACGTTCACCAGTTCTTCAACTGTGGAAAACTTTGTCGCGCTTGGCCTGCCCTGGCCGAAGGGAATGCGAATCGCGAGCATCGGGCCCATCACCTCAAAAACTGTGCGCGATCAGGGGCTCACAGTAGATGTCGAGGCGCAGCGGCACGATATCGATGGTTTGGTGCGGGCGATCAGGGAGCTTTTTGAGAAAAGTTAAATCGTTAAGAAAGTTACATGGTGACAACGGCTTCGCCGATGGACTTGTAACGTTGTAACTCTTCTTCTCACGGATTGAACCGAAACTTCATCCGACCGCGCTTCGCGTTGGCTTTTGCCTTACGGCGATGCTTTTGGGAAGGCGTCTCGAAGGCACGCAAACGGCGGACCTCCTCGAGAATACCTTCGGCATCTAGCTTGTTTTTCAGCCGCTTCAATGCGCGATCAACAGGTTCACCTTTACGAACAATTACTTCTGGCATCGATAATCACTCCCTCGAATAACGAATGGAATCTTAAACGGGCGATCCCGAGCCTACTCGGAGCGGACGACCTCGTCAAATCTCCCAGGAAAACGCGGACGGAGTAGCCGCTTTAGCGCTGCGCGAGAGGATTGGCGGCAGTCGTGGCTTTTTCGGTTACTTCGCGCCGGAGTGCAGCAGCGCCGCGCCCGCGGGCACGTGACCACCACAGCACAATTGGCGAAGCGATAAAAATTGAAGAGTACGTGCCTACGACCACGCCAATGATGATGGCGAGGGAAAAGTCGCGCAGCACGGCGCCGCCAAACAAAAACAGACAGAGAATCGGGATCAGCGTAACTGTGCTTGTCAGAATCGTGCGGCTGAGCGTTTGGTTAATGCTCGAGTTCATTATCTCCTCGATGGTTCCACGTCGCCCGCTAGCCAGCCCTTCACGTATCCGGTCGTACACGACGATGGTGTCGTTAATGGAATAACCCGCGATGGTCAGCACTGCGCCGACCATTGTGAGCGTAAGTTCGCGGCCGAGAAGCGCGAACACACCGACTGTCATCAGCACATCGTGCAGCAAGGCGACAATCGCGCCTACCGCAAAGGAAAGCTCAAAGCGGAACGTTACGAAAATTAAAATGCCGAGGATGCCGAGGCCGAGCGCAATCAACGAACTCTTTGCCAACTCACCGCCCACGAGTGCGCCGACTCGTTCCGAACCTTCCACATTAAAGCCGGCGCTTGGGAGCGTCTGTATGATTTGTTTTTCCACCCTGTCGCTCGTGTTCAGCGGAGTGCGGATGGTGATGTAACTCTTGCCTCCTTGCGTGGATTCCTGGATTGACGCATCGGCAAACCCGATTGGCTTTAGCGCGTTGCGCACCTGTCCGATGTCGATCTTACCCGGTGCACTCAATGTAATCAGGTCGCCACCGCGAAAATCGACGCCGAAATTTTTCTCGCCGCGAATGTAGAACGCGGCGGCGCCGGCCAACAGCAGCGCGAGTGAGATCATGCAGGCGATGAACCCTTTGCCGAGGAAGTTGATGTTTTTCGATGAAATCAAATGCAACATCGAGATACGCTTGAGCCGTCCTGTATCGACAAGCCAGCCGAGGCAGCTCCGCCCCACGATGAGGGCCGTGAACAACGACGCCAGGATACCGAGAGTAAGCGAAATCGCGAAGCCTTTCACCGGCCCAGTCGCCTTCCAAAACAAAATCGCCGCGGTAATTAGCGTCGTTACGTTTGCGTCGAAAATCGAGCTAAACGCTTTCTCATAGGCCGTGTTCAGGGCGACCTTGAGCGATTTTCCGAGGGCCATTTCTTCGCGCAATCGCTCGTAAATGAGCACGTTCGCGTCCACTGAAAGACCAATTGTCAAAATGATGCCGGCGATGCCGGGCAATGTGAGCACGAAGTGGAACATCGTCAGCGCGCCCACGAGGAGAATGAGATTGATGATCAGAGCAAGATTTGCGACAAGGCCCGGAATTTTGTAGTAGATCCCTACGCAGATTAGCGTAATGACCAGTCCGACCAAGCCGGCGAGAACGCTCGCGCGGATCGAATCCAGGCCGAGAGTCGGCGAGATGCTGCGCTCTTCCTCGATGCTCACCGGTGTTTGCAGCGGGTTCTCGAGCACACTCGCCAGACCGCGGGCTTCTTCTTCAGTAAATCTTCCCGTGATTTGCGCGTCGCCGCCGTAGATAGCATCCTGTATGACGGGCGCAGATTGGATGACTCCATCAAGCACAATCGCAAAGCGATGATGAACATGCGCGGCTGTGATGTCGCCGAACTTCTTGGCGCCCTCCGGGTCGAAGCGCAAATGGACGACCCAGCCATCTTTTTCGTACGAGGCACCCGCGCTTGAAACACGATCGCCGGACAAGTCAGCTTTCTTTTTTACCAGCAACCGTTCTTCTCTGGGTTTTTCCTTGGAGCCGGCGACGGTCTCACCGAACTCGTTGGTCATCGATCCGCCTTCTGCAGCGAGTTTGTGAGTGTCGATCCGGTATTCAGGCGGAATGACATCCTTGCCTTCATCGATTGCTCTTAATTTTTCCCCATTATCGGGGTAAACGAGACGAAACTCGAGTTTCGCCACGCGGGAGAGCTGTTCTCGCGCTTCCTGAATCTTCGCAGTGTCCAGCCCCGGAATCTGGACAAGAATCCGATCACTGCCGACGGGACTGATAATCGGTTCACTGACTCCAAAAGTGTCAATCCGTTTCCGAATGACCTCCACTGCCTGTTCAAGCATTCCCTTCGTGATCGGCTTGTCGCCGGGCACGAGCCGGATCAGGAATGAGGTGCCTCCCTGAATATCGAGACCCAGCGCGATCTTTTTTTGTGGCGGCCAGATCGCGGCGATGCTGAAAACGACAAGCAACACCACCAGCGTGGTGGCCAGCAGGCGTTTCCGCGGTCCTTGATCAGTGGCGAAGTACCATCCGAAGAGGATCAGCATTCCGAGGCCAACAAAAAACGTAAGTGCCGGAGTCATCGGTTTTAACGAGCCAACGATTTAATGATTTAACTCTCCTTCAGCACATTTGTAATGGCCGATTTCTCCATTTCGATCTTTACGTTGTCGGCCACCTTCACTAGCACGGTGTTTTCCTTCACATTGGAAATCAGACCGTGAATGCCGGCATTGGTCACTACGCGGTCGCCTGTCTTTAAGCTCGAGATTAATTGTTGTTGCTGTTGCTGCCGTTTTTTCTGCGGCCGGATCATCACAAAATACATGATGATGAAAATGAAAATCAGCGGAATAAAAAATGAGCCAATGCCGCCGCCGGGGATTGCATGAGGCGCCGCGCTTTGAGCTTGAGCAAGAATTGTCTGGAGCATGCCGAGAATTGAAGAGCGCACCTTAAGCGCGAAAGCCGCCACTGCAATTGTTCTTTCGCATCGCTCGTATTATTATCGGGGTCGACGGCGGCGGCTGGTAATCTGTTTGAGCCGGAAAATACAAAGTCCGTTTCGCTTGATGAAGAATCGAGCCGCTCGTGGTAATATATTTGCCGACGGTGGGGGTATAGCTCAGTTGGTAGAGCGTCTCGTTCGCAATGAGAAGGCCAGGGGTTCGAATCCCCTTACCTCCAAGTCTTCGCTCGCGTCGCGGGCGAGAGCGGAGACTGTCGCGCCGTAGCTTTAGCGAAGGCGGACATTTTTTGAGTTCGCGACATGAACGCGGCGAGCTACGACTCGGCAAGCCAAGGTTAGAAATGGCAAAGTTCTTCTATGTTTATGTTCTTCAAAGCCACGTGGATCCGGAACGATTCTATACAGGGTTGACTGACGACTTGTTTATGAGGCTGAAGCGCCACAATTCAGGGCAGGTTCTTCATACAGCTAAGTGGAAACCTTGGCGCCTGAAAACTTACGTTGCATTTTCTGACCGGTCTCGGACGGCGCAATTTGAGCGGTACCTGAAATCATCGTCTGGTCGCGCGTTTCTTAAAAAGCGGCTTTAAGAGGAACGTGTCTGCTCGACTTCGGGCGCGCCTTTGGTGCCATCAATGCACCTCGCCGCGAGGCGGAGACATAAGACCGCTGTGCTACTGGACTCAGCCTACGAGCTAAACCTGCACTGGCCCAACACCGGCGGGAGTAACAGTTGCCACTTGCGGCACTTGCCCGAATCGCCTCGTGGCGCAGATCTCCGCAAATCGGACAAAAAAGTATGCAAATATGACAGGCCAGAGCACCAGCAGGCTGATGTCCCGTCCAAGGTTGAAGGTAAGAGCGGCACCAAGCATGAACAACACCAGGCGTAGCAACGATTTTCTTTGTTCCCACCAACGGATTAGCAGGCCAGTCCAAAGCGCCATCAGTATGCCGGCTGCTACCGGCCCAAGTATTTTACCGAAATTCAAAACACCTCCGCCGATCACTCCGGTGGAAACGGTTGCAAAAACGCCGAGTTCACTATTCGGGTCCTCCATGCCGCGCCACTTTGCGTAGTCAATCCCAATCAACGGTTTTGACGGCCAAATTACACGGGGAACGACGTTCAGTAGCTCGTTCAAATATCTTCCGCCATACGCCGGAGATGCTGCGCCGGATTCCAGATAAGCATTTGCAAAGCAAAGCTCCTGAATCATGTTCAGTCCGCTCTGGCGCGCGTCTTCGTCCATGAGCTGGTACGGATTCTCAGCAGCGAGCACCTCTCTGAAGCCGGTGCCGCGAAACGCCGTCACAAACTTAAAACCCTGATCGAGGCAAACGAAAGTAACCGCCAGGATCACGAATTTTATAACGATCGCATGACGGCCATAAAACAGATACGTCAGGATAAAAGGCAGAATTGCCGCAAGAAAGTGGCTCCGCGCTCCTTCGAAAAAGAAATAAGGCAGCGTAATGGCAAACATTGCGCCTGCGATACAGCGCCAAAAAGTACTGCGCTGGAAAAACACCAAAACTCCTAGAAACGCTGTTACCGCATTAAACAGATAAGCTGCTGAGGCGACGAGAAATCCGCTTGCCGAACTCGATACTGCCTCGCGACCCCACATCGTTACGCCTGCCCGGGAATCGATCGGAAACACCGCGCCGAGTACATCACCGTCCATCCGATAGATACCAATTGCAAAAAGCCCGAGCCAAATCGCGCCAACACCGAGTAAGATCTGCTCAGGAGTAAGGCGGGTATCAAAAACGCCAGCACTCCGCCGTCGGAGAATCCAACGTGTTGCGACGGGTGTGAAGAGGCGGAACGCGATCAAAAAGAGCAGTACCTGCCCGTAACTTTGGTCTATCAAGAAAGGAGGCAGGTAATCGTATTGCTCAGGATGAATAAAAGGGTCAACAAAGTACCACGCGAACACTGTCACGTAAACAGCGACGGCGATACCAAAGCTGTTTCTGTTCAGCAGCTTGATACAGCTCTCCACCGTCAATACCACCAACAACACGGCAGCGAGATAAAACGTTAGTTCCTGGGCGACCATGGACTGGAAGAATTAATGCACAAGGCTGGTAAGTTAAAATGATTATTATTGAACGTGAAGCCCTACAGAATTGCGCTCAGGTTCTGCAGCCGGTGAGCAAGCGCTGCGATCGTGAAGTCATTCCGTATGTGTGACGCAGCAGCAAACCCGCGGAGCCGCTTCGGCTGCGCAATGCATTCGTGAACCGTGGCTGCAATACACTCAGCTGTTGGTTCTCCAAGAATTATTCCGTTGAGGCCGTCCTCAACGACTTTGCCACAAAATTCGGACGCAATGATCGGCAAGCCGTACGCCTGTGCTTCCAGCTGCGTCAGTGCAAATCCATCTGAGAGCGTAGGAAGAATGAATACATCAGCGTTTCTGTAATACTCGGTCGCCTGATTGCGCGTTATGGGACCAAACCACTTCACGCGCCTGGCATCCCCGATTGTGCTGGCGTTTGCGATTTCCACAGGTCCAACCATCCAAAATTCAACCGGTGCATCACGCAAAATTCGAGCAGCCTCCAATAACCTGGCGACGCCCTTGCGGAGATTAATTAGACCAAGAAACAGCACGCGCAGTGGCCGCTCTTGCGTGAAGCGATCTGGATACTTCCGCTCCTGTGGTCTCGCCGTCCCGTAGTCCTTTGGTCCTTCTCCTTCGTATGCGAGCGGAATAATTGATATCTTTTCGGCTGGAACTCCGCCGCGAACCAAGCCTTCTCGCGACCATTCGGAATTAACGACAATGCGGTCGGCAAGGTCGCACTCCTCCCGCCACGAAGCCCAGTACTTCGGCGGTGCAGGCTGCCAGCCGCCAGCCAGCGCAGGCACTCGGGCGGCCTCTTCTGCCACAATCCTCTCTTCCTCGGGGCCGGGATCGATTTGGACAAGCACGGTGTTCCATCCCCGCGATTTTGCATATCGAAAGGGTTCGAGGGCAGTGTAGCTGTAGCTCAATAAAATGGGCTGATAGTTCAGAGTGGAAAGTTGAGAGCGAAGATAGGAAACGACTTTGCGTTGAAACCAGTCGTTGCGAGGAATTATTTTTGCCCAGCCGCGCAAGCCACGCGCACGTGCAAGCGTCTCAAACAGGACCAAGGACGAATTAAACGCCGTGACTCGTGCGTCGCGCAGTTCGTCGTAGAATCGGTCACCGAACTTTGAAGTGCGACCACAGACTTTCGCGACGAACGACGAAGGTGAGATCCAGGCGTCGGTTAGCAAGTGTTCAAGAGCGCTTCTACGAAACAACGCCCGCGGAATCGCATAATGTTCCCGGGCGCCGAGCTGACAGCAAAGCCACTTCATGCCACGAGCGCAAAGCAGAGCAACGCCAATGGAATAAAGAAATTTGGCATGGCAATTAGAATCACGGCTGGCTTTTCGCGAATCCGAGCCAATGGCTCACTGCCTCCTTGACCTCTGCAAATTTGTCCGCGGGCAAATCCGCCAAGCGGCGAATCAATTTGGCAACTGGGACCGTTCCAATATTCTGCGCATCAAAAACTCCAGGCTGGAAGTGCGGTGCCTGGTGGTCAACTTCGAAACGGCCGCCTCGCCGCTGTAAACTCCGCGCAACGTAAGTCACAACAGCTTTCTCATTATCTCGAAACGGAATGTTCAAGATAACCGCAGGGCCGGGCCTTCGCGGCAAGGCCAAGATCAATCAGCCATATTTCGCCACGCTTCATTCGCCCAACCATTGCTGGCCGGCGATATGTCCCTCCTCAGCATCGAGCTGCCGGAAGAGACTTTCCGAGGACTGGATCATCACTCGATAATCGTCCAGCCATGCAGCGACGTCTAGTAGCTGCTCGGTGGGCAATTTCTCGATAGCGTTTTCGATTTCGGCAGGCGTATTCACCAAGTCGAGGATAAGCTTTTTGCTCTCTTCGGCAAGGAGCCTGTGCTCACGCAAACCCACTTTATGCCGTTATTCGTGGTGATCCTCATGCTCCTGATTGCGGGCTGCAGTGTGCGCTGTCCTCAGCGCATTCGGCGGTTGGTTTTTGCACGCTGTGTTATCCGCTGCGGACAGCGGACGCTACAGTAGTCGGAGTGAAAGCCACGATTCTGGGACATCTTCTACGGCAGTTCAAGCCAGCGTTTGTAATCTGCCCATGAAACAGGCCTGCGTTTTCGGAGGCAATACGGAATTCCAGTGAGCGCCTGCCACCACCAGGCAGGTTCGCGAACCACCCAGGACGAGCCCCGCTTGCACGCATAGCGAAACTGGGAAAACACGCGCCAGCCAGCTATTCCGACTGCGAAGGGTAAAGGGCATCGCATCAAAGTGCTCCAGAACTCGTTGCGGGCTTGACGATGATGGATGCGGATTTCATCTCGTGCCTGACCTGAGTAGTGGTGACGGATCGTAACAACCGGAGAGAAGAGCACGTCATAGCCGCCCGCAACACATTGCAATGCACAATCCGGCTCTTCGTACATGTGGAAGAACCGCGCTTCAAAGCCGGATATTTTCAGATAGGTTGATCGGCGCAGCGCCGCACCGGAATTAGCGAACGAACGCGTCAAATGTTCCGAGCCAAAGTTTGTTTCCGCGAGCGTTTCGGGATACTCATCGGTGCGCTGAGGAAAATGGAGCACCGCCATTTTGGGCCGCTGTTCAAAGAACGGTACGATACGCGTTATGCAGTCCAACTGCTCCGGATAACTGTCGTCATCCAAAGCCAGCACCAAATCTCCTTTCGCCTCGCGCATCATACGATCGCGTGAAGCCACGGAACCAATTGCTGGCTGATTCACAATCAATTTCACATTGGGCACTGCCGAACTAACGAACTCAGCCGTGCCATCTGCGCAGCCGTCGGCTGTGATAAGGATTTCGTCTGGTGCCGGATCGAGTCTTCCCAACATCTGAATGGTTCGCCGGAGCTCGTCCAGGCGATTGCTGGTCGTGATCATGATACTGACGCGCATGGCCCCGGATTTTTGTGAGCACCTACATCACGTGAGACAGCTTGATCAATGCGAGACACCAGCTAGCCCAGCATGAATTCTTTCCTCAGGCTGGTCGTGAGCAGCCGTGTCCGCCGAACACGTCCCAAAAACATCCGAACGGTCTGCGTCCGAGACTGAATCCCGGCATTGTTGCCGTGGCCCACACGACAAACGGCGGCGTGGAACGGAACCGTCGCCAATGTGTGGCCCAGGTACGCGAACTGTGCCGCGTAGCGTTGGTGGCAATCGTTTAAAAGCAACGTGCCGGTTCCCGCGCCTGGAATGAGCGAGTACTGGTCAGCAGCGGCAAATCGACAGCCGGCTTCGTCGAGCACGGCGCCTTCGACGTCGGTTAAAAACGGGCCCGTTTGATCCGCCAAGTCGCTTCGGATGATCAGGCAGGAACCACAAACCCGGTCAAAGTGCTCTGTACGCTGGACGAAATACCGGGCGCTTTCACGCCACATCCAGCCATGTTTAATGAGATAACCAGCTTCATCTTTCGCCGAAACAATCCAGTCCACCAGCTTGGAACTGATAAGATCATCCCAATCCAACTTCATCACGTAATCCGGATTCCATACTGATTTTGCATAGCCCCAAGCCGCCGCCAGTTTGATCATCTTGTCCTTGACCGCCGCAAACCAATATCCCCGTTCCAGCGATGGCAGAGCATGATCGAGCGATAAGAACTTAAATGTAGGATGCTGCGGCAGCTGAAAATCTGGAGCTTCGTGGCCGGCCACTACTACACAGTAATCTTGAACCGTTGAATTAGAGACGGATGACAGTGTTTGCCGAAATAACGCGCAGGCCAGGTCCCAGTCTTTTGCCCTCCGAGCAGAAGCGATTGGAATCAAAAAAACGATTCGCGGTTGTATTCTCATGCGACGAATTCGAATGCGAATTCCCTTCTCAGATTGTTCGTCATTAATCTGGTTCTCCGGATTGTTCCCAGAATCATTCGCAGAGTTGGCCGCCCTGTTTCAAGACCAGCTGAGTTACTCTCGGGATTGCCCGTGCGGTAAACAATCGCTTTGAATGGTACGCTGGAAAGTTTCTGTCCCAGATAAGCGAATTGGGCTGAATAACGTTGATGGCTGTCGTTCAGTAGAAGAGTGCTCATTCCAGACCCAGGAATGAGCGAATAATGATCAGTCGCCGCGAACCTTAAGCTTCGCTGATCGAACGGCGTGCCTTCTACGCCGGTACGAAAAGGCCCTTCCTGATCCGCAATATCACTTCTCACAACTAAACACGAGGCGCATACTCGATCCAAGTACTCCGTAGAGTGAAGAACATAGCGTGATCCTGAGCGCCAAACCCAGCCGTGTTTTATAAGATAACCAGGTTGATCACCAAAATTTTCCAGCCACCGAACAAGCCTGGCGCTAATCAGGTCGTCTGCATCAAGTTTCATCACATAACGTGGATTCCACCTTGATTTCACGTACTTCCAGGCGGCGGCAATTTTGGCCAATTTGTCCAACCTCCCACTCACTACAACGTCTTCGTGAAGTGGAATGGCATGATTAACTGATAGGAACAAACACGTCGAATCAGATTCGAAATTGAAATCAGGAGTCTCATGGCCGGCCACGACCACACAGTAGCTTTTGCTTGTTGAGTTTCGCACAGACTTGAGTGTCTGCCGAAGGTGAGCGCAGGCTACATCCCACCTGGATTTAGTCCGTCGAGATGCGAATGGGATCAAAAACGCCACGCTGGGCCTGCGACCGACATTCATCGCGTGACCAGATTCTTGACCCGCTGTCTTACTTTACTGAAAAGTCTTCGGCAGTCCTCTCGTAGCACGCTGAACCAGGCCCCCAACTCTCCTTGGCGAGCACGATGGTGTTCCAGCCGCGCAATCGTGAACGGCCGAGAATATGCTTTGTAGTCAAACAAAAATGGTTTACGCCCGCAAAAGTGCGCGATTCGCGGACGTCCAATCGTCTTGGGGAAATGCCAGCCGGCACCACGGCAGTCTTGCACCAGTTCTGCTTTTCCGTGATGCCCCCAGATGTGTTGCAGGTTCGACATGGCAACCTTGATTTCTCCGCGTTGCGCCATGGAGTGGACATGATAGTTCATCATTCCCATTTCTCCCCATGCGAAGAGCCCGGAAACCTGTGTGTCCCACGACTCAACTTTGGTCCATTTCTGAAACGATATCATATCCCGCCTGCATGCGAACGCACCGGCAGAAAAGTAAGCGTGTCCGCGCCAATTAAATTCCGGATCGAATGCTTTTAGCTTTTGTGGGTCAAAATAAAAATGCGGTAGCCACGGTGGAATCTCTGTGGCGTCCGCCGGAATTGAAATCTCGCTCCAAAAAATCTGAAAATCGAGATCTGTCCGGACCTGCGGAATGAAGTCTCCCCAGACAATCGCGTCCGAATCCAGCCAAACGTAAAATTCAAAAGGACCTTCCCATAACGCAGCGAGCTTCGCGCGGTAGTTTCCGCACATCAGTTTCCGCATCTCGTGCGATGGCAATTCGGCGACTCGCAAGACGATCAAATCGTATTCCTTCTTCAAATCCGAAACATCAAAATCGCCATCGACGGTCAGGCATATCGGCACATCTGGGCAGTAGTGCCTCATGCTAGCCAGTGTAGCTTGGACCATGAACTTGTCTCCCGCATGGCAGGCGGTCACAAACCCAAATGGTGCCAGCACTTTCACGGCACTAAGGCTGATTGCTGAATGAGACGTGTTTGCCCGGGATAGAGGCAGGCCTCATACACGCGAGCAAACGCTGCAGCAAATCGACTCTTCGCATTTCGAGCGGCAACGAGCTTGCGCGCTGAGTTCCCAAGCTCGTTTCGAAGCGCTTCGCTATGGCGCAGTTTCTGAATCGCGGCTTTGAATGCAGCTGCGTCGAGGAGCGCACATAGAATTCCCCCTTCATCCGGAACGGCTTCGGGAACTCCGCCGGTGCGAAACGCCACCACTGGAATGCCGCAACTCATCGCCTCAATCAAAGTCAACCCGTAGGTTTCCATCAATGACGCACTGACAAAAACATCGGCGGCATTGAAAAGCATGGCCCGCTTGATGCGATCACCAACGCCACCCGTTAGGCGGACATTAAGACCGATTGGAATCTCGAGAGCCCCTTCGCCGGCGAGCACGACCAGCACATCTTCGAGTTCAGACAATCCCGCAAGTTGCTCCAACAACCAGGGAATATTCTTGTTGATGTCCGTCAGCGAAGCGGCTCCGGCGGCAATTACGAACGCATCAGGCGGGATCCCAAGCTCCGCCCGGCATTGCGCCTTGCCCTGCGGGCTGAACACCTCGGTATCGATTCCAGGAGGAATGACTCGAGAGCAGCCACAGGCTCTGACGATCGCGCTACGGTCGGCCAGATCCGCCAACCATTGGCTGTTGGCAACAAACTGAACGCGTCGGCTTCGATAGGCCTGTAATTTTCGGCGCTGCTCGTCCTTTGCCAGAACGTGATTCAAAGGCGTCTTCAAGATCGGACATGGCGCGCAAGTCTCGGTGAAACGATCGCACCCGCGATAAAGAAAACAGCCGCCCGTGAAATGCCACATATCATGCAAAGTAATGACCACACCTATGCCGGTTCGCTGTGTTTCCAGCCAACTGGGAACATTGAACCAATCCGCAACCGTGTGTAGATGCACCAGATCGAAACCTTGCAACTCCTCAGGACGCGGTGGTGACAAGAGTCGCCGCGTCCCATGCCACGGTTCAGTGGACAAGGAAACATACGATCGGCGAACAATGCGGTCTAAGAAGAGTCTGCCGAGTCCTGCTGACGGCGTGCTTTTGCAGAGCACATGGCTCTCAATCCCCTGCTCCGCTAAGGCGCTGGACAGAAGCGCCGCATATTCATAGCTGCCGCCAGACG
>WNFV01001653.1_pt1 | contig 30270 bp, 26 predicted proteins | sample 5400101 | NCBI WGS metagenome assembly WNFV01 (sample SAMN13153361, study PRJNA577476) | soil metagenome | isolation source: 115 cm soil or saprolite under grassland replicate 1 | place: USA:California | collected 2016-06-15
GCCACCGCCGGCATCGACCTGCTGGTGCTGCGCGAGCTCATGGGTCACGCTTCCCCGGAGACCACCGCCGCGTACGTGCACCTGTCCCCGGAGACCCTCGCCGTCGAGTTCGCCCGGGCCCGGGAGACGACGCGATGAGACACCCTCTGTCAACCACCCCCCGGTCACGCGGCCTTCGGCGCACGTCCGAGGGCCCGGTTGCGGTTGGCCACGTGGAGGGCCTCGTCGTACGGGACGCCCCTGTCCAGGCAGTGCCACAGGACCTCGAGCCAGCGGTTCCCGAGGGCCCTGAGCGCGGCGTTGTGGCCCTTGCCCCTGGCCCGCTGGGCGTCGTAGAACTCCCGGGCCCATGCGGACTTCTTCAGGCTGCAGAACGCCCACTGGTGCACCGCGTCGGCGAGGAACCGGTTGCAGGCGAGGCGGCACGCCACCACCAGCTCGCTCTTGCCGGAGCGGCGGGTGACCGGGGCCCGGCCGGCGTAGCATTGCAGCGAGTTCGGCGTGGAGAACTGCTCAGGATGATCGCCGACCTCACCGGCCACCCTGGCGGCGAGACGGTCACCGAGGCCCGGAAAGCTCAGGTAGATCTCGCCGCCAGGGAACGCCTGCCCCATGTCTTCCTCTCGGGGCTTCTTGTCCCGTCCTCGTCTCGGCGCGCCGAGCAGGAGCTCGCCCATGCGCCGCTCCCACGCCCGCCGCTGGGCCCCGATGGCGAGGAGCTGGGTGACCCCCAGGCGGATGGTGTCTGCTTTGGCCCTCACCAGGTAGTCCCGGGGGACGAAGTGCTCGGCACCGAGGGCGGCGTGGACCTTCTCGGCGAAGCGCGTCGGCCACCCGTGGTGTGCCGCGCGGGCGAAGGCCTCCAGCTCTTGCGTGGACGCCTCGGCCAGGGCGTCCTGGGTGGGCCATCGTTCCAGCAAGCGCAGGAACGTGGGGGCTCCCAGATCCTCCCCGGCGATCGCGAGGGCAGCGGGGAACGTGGCGATGAGGTCGGCCCTCAGGCGGTTGAGGAGCCTCCGCTCGTCCCTGCCGGCCCGCAGGTCGTCTCTGGCGATAGCCCGGAGCTCCCCGGCCATCTCGCCGTGGGGGACGAGGGGCCTGAGCACCTCGAAGCGGTCCAGGGCGATCAGGCAGGCGATGCGGGCGTCCTCGGCGTCGTCTTTCTTCTTGGCCGGACCCCGCCGACGGGCCACCAGGTCCGGGTTCACCGGCACCACCGCGTAGCCGGCGTCCACGAGGCGCTCCACCAGCATGCCGTGACGGGTCTCGAGCACCACCCGGACCTCGGCGGGGTCGGGCTCCAGGGAAGCGATCCTGCCAACGAGGGCGTCGATGGCAGCGGGGGTGTGCTCCACGCGGCTCACCTCGATCACGCCGTCGCCGGGCCGGCCCAGGGCCACCAGGTGGAACTCCTCGGCCCAGTCGATCCCTACTCCAAGCATGGGTCTCCCTTCTTCCTCGTGGGGAAGGCCAGATGGTGCTCGGACGTGGAGGCTCGGCGCCGTGCTGATGGACCAGTCCTCGTGGGACGACACCCTCTTGGGCGTCAGGCCTCCGAGACCGGCCCCAAGGGAAGCCGTCTCATTTCAGTCCTCGTGGGACAAGCGCACGAAGCTTTCCCTCGGGGCGATCTCGTGAGGGGAGGGTAGAGCCATCAGCGCACGGGTGATCCTCCTCGAAGGCCGGCCCGGGGTCGGGAAGACCACGGCGGCCGGGGCGCTCGTGAAGGCGCTCCGGGTGCGGGGGGTCGAGGTGACCGGGTTCACCACGGAGGAGATCCGCGAGGGAGGGCGCAGGCTCGGCTTTCGAGTCGAGAGCGTCTCCGGTGAGAGCGCCGTGCTCGCGCACGTCGAGCTGCCCGGACCTCCGCGGGTCGGGCGGTACGGGGTGGATCTCGGGGCGCTCGAACGGGTGGCGCTCCCGTCCATCGCCGCATCGGTCGGCGTGGTCGTGATCGACGAGCTGGGGAAGATGGAGCTCGCGTCGGAGCGGTTCCGCGACGCCGTCGCCGCGCTCGTGGAGCGGGATCTGACGATCGCCGCGACCGTCCATGCCTTCCCTCATCCGTTCACCGACGAGCTGAAGCGGCGCCCGGGGGTCCGCACGATCACGATCACCCGGCGGAACCGGGACGCGCTTCCGGAGGAGTTGGCAGCAAGGCTGGCCTGACCGGCCCCGGGGGCGAGCGCCCCTGCCAGGCGGCTCCCGGACACGGCTGTATCGGCGGCCCGGTTCGATGCGAGCCCCGCCGTCCCCTGTTAGGTCCGAGACCCGGAGCCGGTGGGGATGACCCGCGCGCTCCCGGCGACCGGGGTGAAGACGCTCTCGTGGCCGTCCTCCCAGCGCACCCGGTAGCCAAGGCTGACCTCGCCCTCGATGACCTCGAGGATCTCCCCTTCGCGAACGGGTTGGCCCACGGCCTCGGACTCGACGACGATGCGGTCTCCCGCCTTCGCGTTCATCTGACCCGATAGATACCTCGACCGGTCGGAGTCGGCAAACCGGGACGTCACCACGGGTCTCAGGCGGTGCGGTCGGCGGCGCGGGGGTGGAGGAGGCCGTAGACGTAGGCCTCGCCGAGGGCCTCCCACGAGGCGTGGATGACGTTGTCGGAGACGCCGACCGTCACCCATTCCTTCTCGCCGTCGGTGGTCTCGACCAGGACGCGCACCGCGGCCTGGGTGCCTGCCGCGCCGTCCAGGACTCGAACCCGGTAGTCGGTGAGGCGCATCTCCTCGAGCTCGGGGTACGTGCGGGTGAGGGCGGCCCGGAGGGCATTGTCGATGGCCCCGACGGGTCCCGCTCCCTCCGCGGTGGCGATGTGGCGGTGCCCTCCGGCCCTCACCTTCACCGTGGCCTCGGCCGGCTCCACCCTGCCCCGGCGCTCCTCCACGGTCACCCGGAACGACTCCACCTCGAAGTAGGGCTGCTCCCAGCCCGTCAGCCCGCGAAGGTGGAGCTCCAGGGAGCCGTCGGCGGCCTCGTACGTGTAGCCGGCGGCCTCGCGCTCCTTGATCGATTCCAGGGCCACGGCCGCCGCGGACGCCTCCAGCGGGACCCGGAGCTCCGCGGCCTTCCGAAGGAGGTTGGCCCGGCCCGCCAGGTCCGAGACCAGGACGTGGCTGCCGTTGCCGACGGCGGACGGGGAGATGTGTTCGTAGGCGTCGGGTCGGCGGGCCAGGGCGCTGGCGTGGAGCCCGGCCTTGTGGGCGAACGCGTTGCGGCCCACGTAGGGCTGGTGGGGATCGGGCGGGACGTTGGCGATCTCGGCGACCAGGTGGGCCAGCTCCGTGAGCCGTCCCACTCCGCCATCCGGGAGGACCTCGCGACCGAGCTTCAGCGCGAGGTTGGCCGCGATCGGGACGAGGTCGGCGTTCCCGCACCGCTCGCCGTAACCGTTCACGGTTCCCTGCACCTGGAACGCCCCCGCCTCCAGGGCCAGGAGCGAGCTGGCCACCGCCGTGGCCGCGTCGTCGTGGAAGTGCACGCCAATCAGGGCGCCGGCCAGGTCTCCGGCCACGCGCCGAACCACCACCATCGCCTCACCGGGGAGCGTCCCACCGTTCGTGTCGCACAGGACCAGCCGCTCGGCCCCGGCGTCCGCGGCGGCGTGCAGGATCGCGAGTGCGTAGGTCGGGTCCTCGGCGAACCCGTCGAAGAAGTGCTCGGCGTCGAAGAACACCCTCCGGCCGTGGTCGCGGAGGAACGCCACCGAGTCGGCCACCATGCGGAGGTTCTCCTCCGGGGTGGTCTCGAGGGTCGCCGTGACATGCAGCGGCGAGCTCTTGCCCACCAGGCACACCACCTCGGTCTCGGCGTCGAGCAGCTCCCGGAGCACGGGGCTCTCTGCGGCGCGCTCCCCGGCCTTCCGGGTCATGCCGAAGGCCGACAGCGTGGCGTGCGACAGCCGCTCCTTCGACGCGAGCTTGAAGAACTCGGTGTCCCGGGGGTTGGCCCCCGGCCACCCGCCCTCGACGTACGGGACGCCGACCGAGTCCAGCGCGAGCAGGACCTTCAGCTTGTCCTGGACCGAGAACGACAGCCCGGCCCGCTGCGCCCCGTCCCGGAGCGTGGTGTCGTACAGCTCGACGCGCTGCGGCGCGGGTGGCCGTCCCACGGCGGCTCTGTCAGGCATTGGCGGCCGCCTCCGCGATCATGTCGCCGACCTCGGACGTGGTGAACCCCATCTCGGCCGCGCGCATCGAGCGGAGCTTGGGCGCGACCGACCGGATCCCGGTCTCCACCCGCCGGGCGGCCTCGAACTCGCCAAGTGTCTCCAGCATCAGCCCGGCCGCCGCGATGGCCGCGATCGGGTTGATCGTGCCCCGGCCGGTGTGATCGGGCGCCGTGCCCCCGATGGGCTCGAACATCGAGACCCCCTCGGGGTTCAGGTTCGCCCCCGCGGCCACGCCCATGCCGCCCTGGATGGCCGCGGCGAGGTCCGTGACGATGTCGCCGAACATGTTGTCGGTGACCACCAGGTCGAACCGTCCCGGGTCCTCCACCAGGTACACGCACGCCGCGTCCACGTGCACGTAGGCCGTGCCCACGCCCGGATGGCGCGTGGCCATGTCCGCGAACGCGCGCGACCACAGGTCCCCCGCGTAGTTGAGGACGTTCGTCTTGTGGACCAGCGTCACGTGTCCGCGCCGGCCGGGCCGCCGCGCCAGCTCGAACGCGAACGCCAGGCACCGGTCCACCCCGAATCTGGTGTTGATGCTCTCCTGGACCGCCACCTCCCCCGCGGTGCCCTTCCGGTGGAACCCGCCGGCCCCCGCGTACAACCCCTCGGAGTTCTCCCGGACGACCACCAGGTCGATCTCTCCGGGATCGACCCTCGCAAGGGGCACCGACACGCCCGGGTACGGCCGCACCGGCCGGACGTTCACGTACTGGTCCAGCTCGAACCGGATCCGGAGGAGCAGGTCTCGTTCGAGGACTCCGGGCCGGACGTCGGGATGGCCCACCGCGCCGAGGTAGATCGCGTCGAGCGCACGCAGCTCCTCGAGCACGGATTCCGGAAGGGTCTCGCCGGTGCGGAGGTACCGCTCCCCGCCCAGGTCGAACTCGACCGGGTCGAGGGCGAACCCCTCCGCAGCGGCGACGGCGCCGAGGACCTTGCGGCCCTCGCGCACCACCTCGGGCCCCGTCCCGTCACCGGGGATCACGCCGATCCGGTAGGTGATCGTCATGGCGTCAGTCGAGCCGCCAGTCGGCCTGGGCCGGCTCGTCGCGGGCCACGCCCACCGGGACTCGGGTGTCGCCGGTGTTCAACGACCGTGCCACCCAGGGCATGAGTCCCCCCGCATCGAGAATGTCGCGCATGAACGGCGGCAGGGGCGTGCCCACGAACGTCCGGCCCCTGGTGACGTTCTCCACGGCGCCGGTATCGAGGTCCACCCGGAACACGTCGCCGGGCTCGACGCCCTCGGTCACGCCCGGACACTCCACGATCGGCAGGCCCACGTTCACCGAGTTGCGGAAGAAGATGCGGGCGAACGACTCCGCCACCACGCACGCGATCCCCGACCCCTTGATGGCGATCGGCGCGTGCTCCCGGGACGACCCGCTGCCGAAGTTCCTCCCCCCGACCATGAGGTCGCCGGTCTGGACCGTCGACGCGAACGCCGGGTCGAGGTCCTCCATGCAGTGCCGGGCCAGCTCGTCGGCCTCGGTGGAGGTGAGGTGGCGCGCCGGGATGATCACGTCGGTGTCGACGTTGTCTCCGTAGACGAACGCGCGGCCCCGGAAGGACGTCATCACGCACCACCGTCCACGCCGGCGCCCACCGGTTCCCCGTACGACGCACCGACCCCCGTGATCACGAACCCGGCGGGCGGCTCCACGCCGATCTCGTCCGGGTGCGCCAGGCGGCCCATCACCGCGGTCGCGGCGGCCACCGCCGGGTTCACCAGATACACCTTGGCCTCGCGGTGGCCCATGCGGCCCACGTAGTTCCGGTTCGACGTGGAGACGCACACCTCGCCCGGGCCCAGCACGCCCATGTGCCCGCCCAGGCACGCGCCGCACGTCGGTGTGGAGACGGTGGCCCCGGCCGCGGCGAACACGTCGAGCAGGCCCTCGCGGCTGGCCTGGCGCCAGATCTCCTGGGTTGCGGGGATGACCATGAGCCGCACCCGCGGGTCGGCCCGGCGGCCCCGCAGGATGTGCGCCGCCATCCGGAGGTCCTCCAGCTTGGCGTTCGTGCACGACCCGATGAACACCTGGTCCACGGCCACGCGCTCGGCGCTCGAGACCGGCTCGGCCATCGACGGCAGCGAGGGCAGCGAGACCTGGGGCTCCAGCGCGCCGACGTCCACGACATGCTCCGCGGCGTACCCCGCGTCGCGGTCGCTGGCGAACACGTCGAACGTGCCCTCCCGTCCGGCGACCCGCTGGCGCTCTCGCACGTACGCCAGCGTCACCTCGTCCGGCGCCACGATCCCCGACTTCGCCCCGGCCTCGATGGCCATGTTCGCCAGCGTGAACCGGGAGTCCATCGACAGGTGCCCCAGGGCCGGCCCGGTGTGCTCCATGGCCTGGTACGAGCAGCCGTCGTCGCCCACCCGGGCGATCACCGAGAGGATCACGTCCTTGCCCACCACCCACGGCCCGGGCACGCCCTCGTACACGAACCGGACCGACTCGGGCACGCGCAGCCAGATCCGGCCGGTGGCCAGCACGGCGGCCAGGTCGGTGGAGCCCACGCCGGTGGAGAACGCGCCGATCGCGCCGTACGTGCACGAATGGGAGTCCGCGCCGATGATCACCATCCCCGGGAGGGCCAGGGCCTGCTCGGGCAGCAGGATGTGCTCGATGCCACCCCGGCCCAGCTCGAAGTAGTGCTCGATCCCCTGCTGCCGCGCGAACTCGCGCATGGTCATGCCGAGCTTCGCGCTGGCGATGTCCTTGGCCGGCACGAAGTGCGAGGGCACCAGCGCCACCTTCGACGGATCCCACACGTGTTCGATCCCCAGCTCGCGAAACCGGGCGATGGCCACCGGCGCCGTGACGTCGTTGCCCATGGCCAGGTCGACGTCGGCCATGATCAGGTCGCCCGGCGCCACCTCGGAGAGGCCGGCCGCGCGGGCCAGGATCTTCTCGGTGATCGTCATCGGATGGACGGCGGTCATGTCGCGGCCTGCTCGCCGTCCGCCGCCCGCCCGCCCGCCCCTGCCCCGGCCCGGACGGCCCGGTTCACCGCGGCCAGGTACGCCCGGGCGCTGGCCTCCACCACGTCCGACGCCACTCCGTGCCCGGTGAACAGCCGCCCGGAGACGTCGAGCTGGACCACGACGTCGCCGAGCGCGTCGCTCCCGCCGGTCACCGCACTGACATTGAAGGCCGCGAGCCGGGCGTCCACCCCAGTGGCCCGGGTGATGGCGCCGTACGCGGCGTCGATCATCCCGTCGCCCATCGCGGAGTCCTCCACGGTCTCGCCGTCGCGTCGCAGCCGGACCGTCGCGGTGGGGGAGAGGTGGGTGCCGCCGGCCACGGCCAGCGACTCCAGCGTGAACGCGTCGTCGTCGGTGACCCCGAGCTCCTCGGCCACGATGGCCTCGAGGTCGGCGTCGGTGAGCGCGAGCTTGCGGTCGGCCAGGTCCTTGAACCGGGCGAACGCGCGGTCCAGGGCCTCCTTCGACAGCTGCAGCCCGAGCTTGGCCACGGCGTCGGCGAACGCATGCCGCCCGGAGTGCTTGCCGAGCACGATCTTCGAGCCCTCGAACCCCAGCTCGAGCGGGTCCATGATCTCGTACGTCGCGCGGTTCGAGAGCACGCCGTGCTGGTGGATCCCGGACTCGTGGGCGAACGCGTTCGCCCCCACCACCGCCTTGTTCGGCTGGACCGGATACCCGGTGAGCATCGAGACCAGCCGGGACGTCCGGGCGATCTCGCGCACCCGGAGCCCATGCGTCAGCCCCAGAGCCTGGCCGCGCGTGGAGATGACCATGGCCATCTCCTCGAGCGAGCAGTTCCCCGCCCGCTCGCCGATCCCGTTCACCGCCACCTCCACCTGCCGGGCCCCGTTCACCACGCCGGCCAGGGAGTTCGCCACCGCCAGGCCGAGGTCGTTGTGGCAGTGCGTGGAGATCACGACGTCCTCGGGCAGGGCCTCGCGCACCGTTCGCACCAGCTCGCCGAACTCGTGGGGCATGGCGTAGCCCACGGTGTCCGGCACGTTGATGGTGGTGGCGCCCTCCTCCACGGCCACCCGGAAGGACTCCAGCATGAACTCGGCGTCGGTCCGCGTGGCGTCCTGAGCCGAGAACTCCACGTCCTCGGTGTACGAACGGGCTCGCCGGACGCTCCGTCGCGTGGCCGCCAGCACCTCCTCCCGCGACATCCGGAGCATCGAGGTCATGTGGACCTCGCTGGTGGAGATGAACACGTGGAGCCGGGCGCGCCGGGCCTCGCGGATGGCCTCCCAGGCCCGGTCGATGTCGCCGTCGTCGGCCCGGCACAGCGCGGCGATCACCGAGCCCTTCACGGACTCCGCGATGCGCCGGACCGCCTCGAACTCGCCCGGCGAGGACGCCGGGAACCCGGCCTCGATGACGTCCACCCCGAGCCGGGCCAGCTGCTCCGCGATCTCGAGCTTCTCCGCGGCGGTGAGCGCGATGCCCGGAGCCTGCTCCCCGTCGCGGAGCGTGGTGTCGAAGAACCGTACGTCGTCAGGCACGCGGACCACCCCCGTCGGGGGAGGTGTCCGCGGTGGCCGGAACCGGCGCGCTCTCGGCGGCCGACGTGCGGCCGGGAGCCGGGCCCTCGGCCGGGCCGCGGCCGCGCTGGAGCCACGGCATCATGGACCGCAGGCGCTCGCCCACGGATTCGATGGAGTGCTCACGGTCCCGCTCCCGGAGCTCGTGGAACCGGGGGAATCCCCGGGCGGCCTCGCCCACCCACTCCTCGGCGAACGCGCCGGAGCGGATCTCGGCCAGGATCGTTCGCATCTCCTCGCGGGTCCGCTCGTCCACCACCCGCGGGCCCCGGGTGTAGTCCCCGTACTCGGCGGTGTCCGACACCGAGTACCGCATCCACCCCAGCCCGCCCTCGTACATGAGGTCGACGATGAGCTTCAGCTCGTGGAGGCACTCGAAGTACGCGATCTCCGGCTGGTAGCCGGCGTCGACGAGCGTCTCGAACCCCGCCTTCACCAGCGAGGTCACGCCGCCGCACAGCACCGCCTGCTCGCCGAACAGGTCGGTCTCGGTCTCCTCGGCGAAGGTGGTCTCGATGATGCCCGCCCGCCCGGCACCGATCCCTGCCGCGTACCCCAACACGCGCGCCCTGGCGGTGCCGGTGGCGTCGTGGTGCACGGCGAACAGCGACGGGGTCCCGATGCCCTCGCTGTACGTCCGCCGCACCAGGTGCCCGGGGGCCTTCGGGGCGATCATCCCGACATCGACCCCCTCCGGGGGCCGGACCTGCCCGAAGTGGATGTTGAACCCGTGGGCGAACAGCAACAGGTTCCCGGCCTCGAGGTTCGGCTCGATGTCGGCGGCGTACGCGGCGGCCTGCGCGGTGTCCGGCAGGAGCACCATCACCACGTCCGCCTCGGCCACGGCCACCGACGGCGTGGTCACGGTGAGGCCGTCCTCCTCGGCCTTCGGCCACGACTTGGAGTCCGGGCGCAGCCCGACCCGCACGTCGAAGCCGGAGTCGCGGAGGTTCAGCGCGTGTGCGTGGCCCTGGCTGCCGTAGCCGAGGACCGCGATCCGCTGGCCCTCGAGCGCCGACCGGTCGACGTCCGCGTCGTACAGCACGTTGCCCATGTGTTCAGCTCCTTCCGGTCCTGCTTTCGATGCTGCGGCATCCGAGTGATCCGTCCGGCGTCATGCGGTCCTGGCCTTCGCGGTGGCGGCCGCCGTCCCGCTCACGCGGCGGAGCCTCCGGCCGGCCATCGCGGCGGAACCGCGACCCAGCGCGATCCGTCCGGTCCGGGCCAGCTCGACGATCCCGTGGGGCTCGAGGAGCGTCAGCATGGCCTCGATCTTGTCCGGCGACCCGGTGGCCTCCACCGTGAGCGTGCCGTCGGAGACGTCCACGATCCGGGCCCGGAAGATGTCCGCGATCTCGCTCACGGCGCCGCGCTCGCCGGCCGCCGCGACGACCTTCACCAGCGCCAGCTCCCGCTCCACCGCGGCGGAGGGCTCCAGCTCCAGCACCTTCAGCACGTTCAGCAGCTTGTGGAGCTGCTTCTCGACCTGCTCCAGGGGCTTGCGCTGGACGTCCACCACGATGGTCATCCGGGACCTCCCGGGCTGCTCGGTGGTCCCCACCGCGAGGGAGTGGATGTTGAACCCCCGCCGGGCGAACAGGTTCGCCACCCGGGCCAGGACCCCGGGCCGGTCCTCGACCAGAACGGAGATCGTGTGAAGGCTCATCGGGTCCCTCCTGAGGTAGGGCCGCGGAGGCCCCGGTGCACCGCCGCACCAGGGGAGGGGGGGTTGCTCCGCACACGCATGGCGTTCATGCGATCGGGGCCTCCGCGGGATCGAGGGCCGGCTGCGCACGCTCCGGCCCGACGATGATGTCGTCGTTCGACGCGCCGGCCGGGACCATGGGGAACACCATCTCGCCCTGGTCGCACCGGAAGTCGATGACCACGCTGCGGTCGGTCACCGACAGCGCCTTGTCGAGCACGGAGTCCACATCGTCGGGGGATTCCGCCCGCAGGCCGATGGCACCATAGGCCTCGGCCAGGCGCACGTAGTCCGGCACGTCCTGGGTCAGGTGCACGCCGGAGTACCGCTCGTCGTAGAACAGCTCCTGCCACTGGCGGACCATCCCCAGGTAGCCGTTGTTCACGATGGCCACCGTGATCGGGATGCCCTCCGTGGTGGACGTGGCCAGCTCCTGGGCGGTCATCTGGAAGCACCCGTCGCCGTCGATGGCCACCACCCGTTCGTCCGGGCGCCCCATCTTGGCGCCGAGCGCCGCGGGGACCGCGAAGCCCATGGTCCCCAGCCCGCCCGAGTTGATCCACTGCCGGGGCCGGCGGAACCGGTAGAACTGCGATGCCCACATCTGGTGCTGGCCCACCCCGGACACGATCGTGGCGTCGCCCTCCGTGGCCGCCAGGATCCGTTCCACCACGAACTGGGGCTTGATGGGGCCGTCCTCGTCCTGCCGGTAGCGCAGGGGGAACCGCCGCTGCCAGCCGGCCAGGGTCTCCAGCCATGCCGAGCGGTCGGGCGCCCCGTGCGTGGCCTGGGCCTTCTCGAGCTCCCGGGCCAGCGACGCCGTCACGTCGGCCGCGTCGCCCACGATCGGGACGTCCGCCGCGCGATTCTTCCCGATCTCGGCGGGGTCGATGTCCACGTGGATGACCTTCGCGTCAGGGGCGAACGTGGCCAGGTTCCCGGTGACCCGGTCGTCGAAACGCGCCCCGATCGCGATCAGCAGGTCGGCCTTCTGCATCGCGGTCACGGCCGTGTAGTTCCCGTGCATCCCCGGCATCCCGAGCGCCAGGGGGTGATCGTCGGGGAAGGCGCCCCGGGCCATGAGCGTGGTGACCACCGGGAGGCGGCCGGTCTCGGCCAGCCCCCGGAGCTCCGGGGCCGCGTTCGCCCGGATCACCCCGCCGCCGGCGTACAGCACCGGGCGCTCGGAGGCCAGGATGTGCTTCACGGCCTCCCGGACCTGCTTGAGGTTTCCCCTCGTGGTGGGCCGGTAGCCCGGGAGGACCACGGCCCCCGGCCACTCGAACGGCGCCTGGTTGATCAGCACGTCCTTGGGCACGTCGATGAGCACCGGGCCGGGGCGGCCGGTGTTCGCCACGTGGAAGGCTTCGGCCACCGTCCGCGGGATGTCCTCGGTCCGGGTGACCAGCCAGTTGTGCTTGGTCACCGACATCGTGACGCCGGTGATGTCGGCCTCCTGGAACGCATCGTTGCCGATCACGCCGGTGGGGACCTGACCGGTGACCGCCACCACCGGGACGGAGTCCATCAGCGCGTCGGCCAGGGCCGTGACCAGGTTGCAGCCGCCGGGGCCACTGGTGGCGAAGCACACGCCGGGCCGCCCGGTGGCGTGGGCGTAGCCCTCCGCGGCGTGCCCGGCGCCCTGCTCGTGGCGCATCAGCACGTGGCGGATGGGCGACTCGATCAGCGGGTCGTACGCCGGGAGGATGGCCCCGCCGGGGATGCCGAACACGACCTCCACGCCGGCCAGCTCCAGGCTCCGGATGAGGGCCTGGGCCCCTGTCAGGCGGGCCGGGGACGACATCAGGCGGATGCCTCCGGGGCGGCCGCGCGGTCGTGGCCGTTCGCGGCGGGCATGCGCTCGGCGGGCGGGAAGGCGGCGGTGGCCAGGGCGGGCCGCTTCTCGGCCGGGGCGTCCTCGTGCCCGTTCGGGGCGGCCGGGCGGCTCTCGACCTCGCCCGACGGCGTGCGCTCGACCCGGAACCCCATGCGGTGGGCCAGCGCGTGACAGGCCCGCTCGAACTCCCACGGGGTCCAGTCCCGCCGGCGGATCTGGAACTCGTCCTCTTCCTGGTCGAACCCGGTGGACAGGTACGTGGTCTCCGCGGCGAAGTACTCGGCCAGGCGCCGCCGGTCCCGGGGGTCGGTGACCTCCAGGCTCACCTGGCCCGGTCCCTCCCACTGGGCCGCGCCGACGGGCCGCCCCTCCTCGGTGAACTCGAATCGCATGTCCTCCTCCTTCCGTTCGTCTGGCGGTGCGGGCGCTTGTGGTGCTGTGCGACTGCTGTGCGACTGGTCTCCTGGCGGTGGTTCGGTGTCTGGGGTGCGGGGGGGTTCGTCCCGGGAATCCCGGAAACGAAAGACCCCTCGCGTCCGCGAAGGGCCTCTGGCGCGGCAACAGGGCGTGTCTGCCCTGCCCCGCGCCTAGGTAATAAGTACGAGGGCGAGAACCGTGGCGAAGCTCGAGCGGTCCCGTGGAGTCCTCATGTTGGTCAACGATGATATCGATCGAGCCCAGGCTGTCAACCCACGGGTTGGCGAACGTTCCGCGAACGCGCTCCGAACCGGTTGCGCCGCAAGGGTTCCGGATCGGCGAAATCGGTGGCCGGTCACGAGCCCTCCGGCGTGCACACCGCGCCTCTCGCCGCCGAGGACACCAGCCGCGCGTACTTGGCCAGCGCGCCGGTCGTGTATCGGGGCGCGGGGGCCTTCCACCCGTCCCGGCGGCTGCCCAGCTCGGCGTCGTCGACCTCGAGGTCGAGGCGGCGCGTGTCCACGTCGAGCACGATCGTGTCGCCCTCCTCGACCAGCGCGATGGGGCCGCCCACGGTCGCCTCCGGGGCCACGTGGCCGACGGCGAACCCGTGCGAGGCGCCGGAGAACCGCCCGTCGGTGACCAGCGCGACGTCGCGTCCCAGCCCCGCGCCGACGATGGCGCCGGTGACCGCGAGCATCTCCCGCATCCCCGGGCCGCCCTTCGGGCCCTCGTACCGGATCACCACGACGTCGCCGGCCCGGATCCGGCCGTGGGTCACCGCGTCGAACGCGTCCTCTTCGGACTCGAACACCCGGGCCGAGCCCCGGAAGGTCCGGCCCTCCATCCCCACCATCTTCACCACCGCCCCGTCGGGCGCCAGCGAGCCCCGGAGCACGGCCAGGCCGCCGTGCGGGTGGATCGGCTCTCCGATCCGCCGGACCACGTCGCCGTCGGGATCCGGCGGTTCGAGGGCCTCGAGGTTCTCGGCCACGGTGGCGCCGGACACGGTGAGCGCGTCCCCGTGAAGCAGTCCGGCCCCCAGGAGCTCACGCATGATCACCGGCACGCCGCCCACCCGATCCAGGTCGGACATGACGAACCGGCCGGCCGGCCGGACGTCGCCGATGTGCGGGGTCCGCCGGCTGATCCGGTCGAAGTCCTCCATCTCCAGCTCCACCTCGGCCTCCACCGCGATGGCCAGCAGGTGCAGGACGGCGTTCGTGGAGCCGCCGCAGGCCATGACCACGGCGATGGCGTTCTCGAACGCCTCGCGGGTCAGGACGTCCCGGGGGCGGATGCCGCGCCGGAGGCACTCCACCACGGCCACCCCGGATTCGAGTGCGAACTCGTCGCGACGGGGCTCCACCGCCGGCGGCGACGCCGAACCGGGGAGGGCCATCCCGAGGGCCTCCACCGCGGCGGCCATGGTGTTCGCCGTGTACATCCCCGCGCACGAGCCCGGCCCGGGGCAGGCCAGCGACTCCAGCTCGGCCAGCTCCTGGTCGGTCATGGAACCCGCCGCGTGGGCCCCGACGGCCTCGAACACGTCCTGGATGGTCACGTCGCGGCCGCGCCAGTGCCCCGGCAGGATCGTGCCCCCGTACAGGAACACCGTGGGCAGGTTGAGCCGGGCCGCGGCCATGACCATCCCCGGCAGGCTCTTGTCGCAGCCGGCGATGGTGACCATGCCGTCCAGCCGCTCGGCGTGCATCACGAGCTCCACGGAGTCCGCGATGACCTCACGCGAGACGAGCGACGCCCGCATCCCTTCGTGCCCCATGGCGATCCCGTCGGAGACCGCGATCGTCGTGAACTCGATGGGGAACGCGCCTGCCTCGCGGACGCCCTCCTTGGCCCGGGCCGCCAGTCGGTCCAGGTGCACGTTGCACGGCGTGACCTCGTTCCACGACGACGCCACGCCGATCTGGGGTCTGTCGAAGTCCCCGTCCTGGAACCCGACCGCCCGGAGCATGGCCCGCGCCGGCGCGCGCTGGGGCCCCTCGGTGACGTCACGGCTCCGCGGTCTCATCGGATCGCTCATCGGCTTGACCTCGTTCGCTCGGGCGGGCGCGGGACGGCTCGACTCGGTGGCCGGGCAGTGTACGCCTCGTCACGGAACGGGTGTCACGGATGTCTCCGGAACGTCAGGGATGTGTCCGAAAGCTGCGCGGTCGACGTGCCCGGTCGGCCTCGGAACCGGGCGCAACGCGTTACACAGTGTTCACATCCAGGAAACCGGATCGAAAACCGTTGCGGCGTAGGGTTGGACGAGATGGCCGACGAGACGGCTGGGGGCCGAGGAGCGAGGGGTCCGGTGTGAGGCTGTGGGACGTGCTGGTGACGACCCGCGACGAGGCGGGGAACCGCGTGAGCGAGCTGGTGGGCACGTTCGAGCCCGATGGGCTCGGCGACGCCGTCGAGGAGGCGTGCCGTCGGGCCGACGAGGTCGGCGGCGGCGTCCAGGTCGTCCGGCACATCGACAAGCCTGTGGAGCGGTCCCTGTTGTCCCCGACCTGGGTGGCGTGACCTCGGGCCTGCCCGCGCGACGTCCTCCTCGCTGCACCCATGTCACGGCCCGCGCCCGCCAGGTTCGTTCGCGATTCGGCGAATTCGTGGAGCGACCGGCCTTCGTCCGCCGGTTCCCGGGTGGATCCGAACGCTGTCCGGCGGACCGAGCGACCCGATGGCCATCCGCCGGCGGCGCGACGATCGGCGGCGGTTCCGTTCGGCTCCCCGCGATTGACAGTCCGGAGTTCCGCCCTATACTCCGCCTCCAACATGTGCCGGCCGAACCAGAAGGAGACGAGGGCTACCGAGGCGTCAGTACAGGCTCGCTAGGCGCGGGTGGGGCCGGGAGCCCCGGGCCGCGCCACATCGACCTCCCCCTCGGGGGAGGTCTCGTCGTATCCGGGAACGCCGGGTGAGGCTCGAGGAGGCGACGTGCATCCGTTGGATCGGGAGCGCGACGCGTGTGGCACCGGCTTCGTGGCGGACGCTGCAGGCGCCGCCAGCCGTGATGTCGTGGAGCGGGCCCTGGACGCGTTGTGCCGGGTGCGCCACCGGGGCGCCACCGACGCGGACGCCAAGACCGGCGACGGCGCCGGCCTGCTGATCCAGGTCCCCCGAGCCCTCTTCGCGGCCGAGCTGTCCCGGCTCCACGTCCCGCCCATCGACCCGGCACGGCTCGGCGTGGCCATGATGTTCGTCCGCGACGGGTTCGGCGACGGCGAGCTCCGCCGCCTGGCCGACCGGGCCTGCCGGTCGGAGGGCCTGGAGGTCGTGGCGTGGCGGGAGGTTCCGGTCGACCCCTCCGCGCTGGGCCGGCGGGCGGCGGAGACCCTACCCCGGATCGTCCAGGCCCTGGTCGTGGGCCCCCGCGAGCGAACCATCTCGCAGGCCGAACGGGCCTGCCACCGGGCCCGTCGCCGCCTGGAATCCTCGGCCCGGGCCGAGGGCCGCGAGCTCTACGTGACCTCGTTCTCGTTCCTCACCGTGACGTACAAGGCCCTGGTGGCGGCGGACCAGCTGGCCGTGTTCTACCCCGACCTCCGCGACGCCCGGACGGCGTCGTCGTTCGCGCTGTTCCACCAGCGGTACTCCACGAACACCACCCCGACGTGGGAACGGGCCCAGCCGTTCCGCCTGCTGTGCCACAACGGCGAGATCAACACCCTGGCCGGGAACGTCCACCGCATGCGGGGCCGCGAGGGCCGGCTGGGGACGGCGTCGATCCTCGACGAGGAGCTGCTCAAGCCGGCCATCGACGAGGGCGGAAGCGACTCCGCGATGCTCGACAACGCGGTCGAGCTGCTGCTCCGGGAGTCGCCGGATCCCGACGAGCCCCGCGACGTCCGCCAGGTCATGGCCATGCTGGTGCCGGCGGCGTGGGAGGGCCTCCCCGACATCGACGAGGACGTCCGGGGCTTCTACCGCTGGCACGCCTCGATCATGGAGCCGTGGGACGGCCCGGCCGCGCTGATCTACACCGACGGCGTCCGGGTGGGGGCCTGCCTCGACCGGAACGGCCTCCGGCCCATGCGGTGGTTCGAGTGCGAGGACGGCCTGGTGGCGTGCTCGTCCGAGGCCGGCTCGGTGGACGTCACGGGCCGGGGACGGGTCCGGCGGGGGAAGCTCGGGCCGGGGCAGATGATCCTGGTGGATCCGGCCGAGGGCGGGCTGCAGACCGATCCGGTTCGCAGGGTGGCGTCGCGGCGGGCCTACGGCGACTGGGCCGACAAGGAGCTGTCGCAGCAGTCCGCCGGGGAACCGGTGGCACCCGCGGTGGAGGACGTCCAGCGGTTCCAGGTTCTCCACGGCTACACGCGGGAGGAGCTCTCGCTGGTCCTGCGGCCCGCGGCGGGCGACGGCAAGGAGCCCACGTACTCCATGGGCGACGACACGGCGATCGCGCCGTTCAGCTCGTGGCGGCGCCCGCTCTACAACCACTTCAAGCAGCGATTCGCGCAGGTCACGAACCCGCCCATCGACCACCTCCGGGAGCGCCACGTGTTCTCGATCCGCACGGTGCTCGGTCCCCGCGACCCGGTGCTGTGGGAGCGGCCGGAGGCGGCATCGCTGTTCGAATACCCGACGTTCCTGCTGTTCCGGCCGCCCGGCGGGTTCCACCTGGACGCGACGTGGCCTCGCGACGAAGGCGTGGAGGGGCTGCGCGCGGCGGTCCGGCGGCTGGCCAGCACCGCCGTTCGCGCCGCCACGCTGGGGAGTGGGATCCAGATCGTGAGCGACGAGGAGGCCTCGGCCGAACGCGCCCCCGTGCCGTCCCTGCTGGCGGTCGGTGCGGTGAACGCGGCGCTGGTCCGGGCGGGGCACCGGACCCGGACCTCCATCGTGGTCCAGACCGACGACGCGCGGGAGTCGCACCACGTGGCGTGCCTGCTGGCGTTCGGGGCGGAGGCCGTGTACCCGCGGATGGCCCTGGCCACGGTGGCCGCGGCCGCCCGGGACGGCGACGCCGAGGGCGCGCTGCTCCGGTGGCGGACCGCCGTCGAGGAGGGCGTGCTGAAGGTCCTGTCGAAGCTGGGGATCTCGTGCGTGGACTCCTACCGGGGCGCGCAGACGTTCGACGCCGTGGGCATCGCCCAGGACGTCATGCAGACGTGCTCCCCCGGCGCGGTCTCGCCGGTGGGCGGGCTGACGTTCGAGGACATCGCCGCCGACGTGCTCGAGCGGCACGCCGAGGCGTTCGCCGACGCAGCACCGCCGCTGTCGAGCCCGGGCTACGTGAAGTTCCACAAGGGCGGGGAGTACCACGAGACGAACCCGGACGTGGTGCGGTCCCTGCACCGGACGGTGGACCCCGACCTGGCCTCGCTGAAGTCGACCGCCGCAGGGGATGGGGACGCGGGGCTGGCCGAGGACGGTCCGCCGGATCCGCGCGACGACGCCGTGCGGGCCGCGCACGCGCTCCAACGCGCGGTGCGTGACCCCGGCGATCCCGAGCGGTACCGCCGTTTCGTGGAGCTGGTCGAGCAGCGCCTCCCGGCCGAGCCGCGCGACCTGCTGGAGTTCGTCCCGGCCGGCCCGCCGGTACCGCTCGACGAGGTCGAGCCCGCGTCGGAGATCCTCCGGCGGTTCTCCAGCGGCGCGATCTCGCACGGCGCGATCTCGGCGGAGGCCCACGAGTCGCTGGCCCTGGCGCTGAACATGGTCGGCGGGAAGTCGAACACCGGCGAGGGCGGCGAGGACCCCAAGCGATATCGCACCGATCGCAATTCGAAGATCAAGCAGGTCGCCAGCGGCAGGTTCGGCGTGACGCCGGAGTACTGCTCGTTCGCCGAGGAGCTGCAGATCAAGATGGCCCAGGGGTCGAAGCCCGGCGAGGGCGGGCAGCTCCCCGGCCACAAGGTCACCGAGGAGATCGCCCGCCTGCGGCACACGCAGCCCGGCGTGGCCCTGATCTCGCCGGCCCCGCACCACGACATCTACTCGATCGAGGACCTCTCGCAGCTCATCTACGACCTCAAGCAGGTGAGCCCCTCGGCGGAGGTCAGTGTGAAGCTGGTGGCCACGGTCGGCGTGGGGACCATCGCCGCGGGGGTCGCCAAGGGCCTGGCCGAGGTGGTCCACGTGAGCGGGTCCGACGGCGGCACCGGCGCGTCGCCGCTCTCGTCGATCAAGAACGCGGGCATCCCGTGGGAGTTCGGCCTGGCCGACACGCAGCAGGCCCTGGTGGACAGCGGCCTCCGGGGACGGGTTCGGGTGCGGGTGGACGGGGGGTTCAAGACGGGCCGCGACGTCCTGGCCGCCGCGCTCCTCGGCGCCGACGAGTATTCGTTCGGCACGGCGGCCCTGGTGGCCGAGGGGTGCATCATGGTCCGCTCCTGCCACCTGGACACGTGCCCGGTGGGGATCGCCACGCAGAAGCCCGAGCTCCGGGCGAAGTTCGCCGGGACGCCGGAGATGGTGGCCGCGTACCTCACGGCCGTGGCCGAGGAGGTCCGCATGCGGCTGGCCGCGCTGGGCCTCCGTTCCCTGGACGACGCCATCGGGCGAACCGACCTGCTGCGCCAGCGCGCGGTCGGCTCCCGAGCCGACACGGTGGACCTGTCGACCATGCTCGGCCCGGTACCTCCGGAGGACCGTCGGTTCATCGGAACCCTTGCCCTGCAACGGCCTCGGAGTGCGCTGGGCGATCGCCTGTACGAGGACGCATGGCCCGCGGTGCGGGACGGGAGGTCCCTCCGGCTGGCCTACGACATCGGGAACGGCGACCGGACCGTCGGCGCGCGGCTGGGCGGCGCGATCGGCCACGAGTTCGGCGAGGGTGCTCCGCCGGGTTTCGCGTTCGTCGCGTTCCGGGGCCATGCGGGCCAGTCCTTCGGCGCGTTCCTCGCGAGCGGAGTCGAGTTCTTCCTGGTGGGCGAGGCCAACGACTACCTCGGCAAGGGCATGGGCGGCGGCCGCATCGTGATCACGCCGCCCTCCGACGATGCCGGCGAACCGTGGCTGGCCGGGAATACCGTCCTGTACGGCGCCACCGGCGGCGAGCTGTTCGTGAACGGCCGGGTGGGCGAGCGGTTCGCCATCCGGAACTCGGGTGCCACGGCCGTGGTGGAGGGCGCCGGCGAGCACGCCTGCGAGTACATGACCGGCGGGACGGTCGTCGTCCTCGGCCCCGTCGGCATGAACGTCGGCGCCGGCATGACCGGCGGCCGGGCCTTCGTGTGGGATCCCGACTGGACCCTGGACCGCTACCTCAACCCCGAGCTCGTCGAACATCGAGCCCTCGACCCCGACGAGGCCGTCGAGCTCAAGGCCCTCCTCACCAGACACGCGTCCCTCACCGGCAGCCCCAGAGCCCTGGCCATGCTCGACGACTGGCCCCAGGTCACGAAGGAGTTCCGCCTGGTCCTCCCCAGGCCGGAGGTCGCCGAGATCACTCGAAGGAACGAAGGCACCCGCGCCGCCAAGTCCTGACGCGGCGGGGATTGCCGGTTTGCCGGAGGTCGGACCCCGCGGTACCATCCTCCGCAATCGAATACGGTGCTCGGCGGCTCCTGAACGGCCGTCGGGTGGAGCCTCATCCAGAGAGGTGGAGGGACAGGCCCTGTGAAGCCTCGGCAACCCCGGTGAAGCGGGGTGCCAATTCCTGCCGGCGGGGACGCCGGAGAGATGAGGGATGCGCTGGACTGGGGCTCGCCGGAACCAACCGGCGAGCCTTTCGTTTTCCGGGCATTCCTCCTCGGCTCGAGAGGAGGACGAACGATGGGCGGCTATCTGGAGGGCCTGGCGTGCCGGGCGTGCGACGCGCGCTACCCAGCCGAGGTCCGGTCGATCTGCGACGAGTGCTTCGGGCCCGTTGAGCCCGCCTACGACGAGGAGCGGATCCGCGCGGAGGTCACCCGCGGCGCGATCGAGGCCGGACCCCGCTCGCTGTGGCGGTACGAGCCGCTCCTGCCGGCCACCCGGAACACCTCGATCGATCTCGGCGACGGCTGGTCGCCGCTCCGCCGGGCCCACCGCCTGGGCGCCGAGCTGGGCCTGCCGAACCTGTGGCTGAAGGACGAGACGCGGAACCCGACGCACTCGTTCAAGGACCGCGTGGTCTCGGTGGCCCTGACCAAGGCGTTCGAGTTCGGGTTCGACACCGTGGCCTGCGCCTCCACCGGGAACCTGGCGAACGCCGTCGCCGCGCACGCGGCGGCCGGCGGGCTGCACGCCGTGGCCCTGGTCCCGGCCGACCTGGAGCCGGCCAAGCTCACCGCCACCGCGGTGTACGGCGCCACGCTGGTGGAGGTGGACGGCACCTACGACGACGTCCAGCGACTGTGCTCGGAGGCCCAGGAGGAGTCGCCGTGGGCGTTCGTGAACGTCGGCCTCCGCCCGTACTACGCGGAGGGGTCGAAGACGATCGCTCTCGAGACCGCCGAGCAGCTGGGGTGGCGCTCGCCCGACCATGCGGTGGTGCCGGTCGCCTCCGGCGCGCTGCTGACGAAGGTAGCGGAGGGATTCCGGCAGCTGTGGAGGGTGGGCCTGCTGGACGACGAACCGTCGGTCCGGGTCTCCGGCGCGCAGGCGCAAGGGTGCTCCCCGGTGGCCACCGCGTTCGCCGAGGGGTCCGAGGAGATCCAGCCGGTCCGCCACCCGGACACCATCGCCCGGTCCCTGGCCATCGGGGCCCCCGCCGACGGCCATTTCGCGCTCCAGGAGGTCCGCAAGTCCGGCGGCGCCCTCGATGCGGTGAGCGACGACGAGATCGTGGAGGCGGTCGGCCTCCTGGCCCGGACCGAGGGCATCTTCGCCGAGACCGCCGGCGGCGTGACCATCGCCACCCTCCAGCGCCTGGCGGCCCGGGGCGTGGTCCGTCCCGACGAAGTGGTGGTTGCGTACATCACGGGGATGGGGCTGAAGACCCTCGACGGCTTCGGAACGCGCTTCGGCGTCGCCGCAACCATCACGCCCGAGCTCGAGGCGCTCGCCAAGGCCGTTCCGTGGGAGGCGTGACACGGAAACCGGTGACATCCTGGGGAGTCACTGGCCGCCGATCCGCGGACGCAATCTGTTCCCGCAACGCGGCTGACACGTGCGCGTGTTCCGGCCGTCCAGTGGTCCCGGCCGCGGCGGGCCGTCCGCCCCGGCGCGGCCAGCCCGCCGGCGGCTAGCGTCGAGTCGAAACGAGCGAATGGAGGCACGCCATGGTCGTGACGCAAGAGAACGTGAAGAGGTTGCCGGTGAAGCCGGCCGCGAAGGCCCCGCCGAAGCCGAAGCCCGTCCACAAGGGGTCGGACATCGTGGTGAACAACGTCGAGTTCACACTCAGCCTGTCGGCGCCGTTCATGTTCGGCGTCCCGCTCCGGCTGATCGAGTGGCTCCTCGCGCGCTTGGGGATCGTTCCGCAGAAGCCGGCAGAGGCCAAGGCCAAGCTGGTGACCCCGACCCCCGCGAAGCCGCGCCGGGTTCGGCCCGCCGCCTGACCGATCAGCAGGCGTTGGCCTTCGCTCGGCTGGCCGGCTCGTCACTGTGGGTCGTCGGCACTCGGAGGGTGGATGACGACCCCTTCACCACCGCCTGGCACCGCTGCTGATCTTGGCGTGCTCGGCCGGTCCGCTACGCCAGCGACAGGAAGTTCTCCACGATCCGGGGGCCCTCGGGGGTGAGGATCGACTCGGGGTGGAACTGGACCCCGAACCTGGGGAGCTCTCGGTGGCGGACCGCCATCACCAGGCCGTCGGCGGTGGTGGCGATGACCTCGAGCGCTTCGGGGACGGCGTCGTCGCGGATGACCAGGGAGTGATAGCGGCCGGCCAAGAAGGGGTCGGGAACCCCTTCGAACAGGCCGGTGCCGTCGTGGTGGATGGCCGAGGTCTTGCCGTGGACGGGCTCCGGGGCCCGTTCGACCACGCCGCCGAACGCCGCGCCGAGGGCCTGGTGGCCCAGGCAGACGCCGAGGAGGGGCGTGCCCGGGTCCAGCACGCGCAGGAGGTCGATGAAGCACCCGGCGTCCTCGGGCCGACCGGGGCCGGGGGACAGGATCACCGCCTCCGGTTTCCGCGCGACCAGCGCGTCCGCGGGCTCGGCATCCGAGCGCACGACCTCGGTCTCGTGGCCCAGCCCCTCGACCAGCTGCACGAGGTTGTAGACGAACGAGTCGTAGTGGTCCACCACCAGGATCATCGGACCGTCGCCTCCTCGAACACCGCCGCCGGGGCCGCCGCGCCCCGGGCTCCCACCGCCGGCAGCAGCGCCGACGCCTTGGCTTCGGTCTCCCGGAGCTCCCGTTCGGGGTCGGAGTCGTAGACCACGCCCGCGCCGGCCTGGACGTGGGCCATCCCGTCCTGGAGCACCGCCGTTCGGATCGTGATGCAGACGTCGAGGTCCCCGGCGAACGTGAGGTAGCCGACTGCGCCCGCGTACGGCCCCCGCGGTGTGGGTTCCTCCTCCGCGATGATCTCCATGGCCCTCCGCTGCGGCGCCCCGGTCACCGTCCCCGCGGGGAACGTGGCGGCCAGCGCGTCGAGCGGCGTGAGGCCGTCGCGGAGGTCGCCCTCCACCGTCGAGACGATGTGCATGACCCGGGAGAACCGTTCCACCGCCATGAGCTCGGTGGGCCGGACGGTCCCCGGCGCGCAGACCCGCCCGAGGTCGTTGCGGGCCAGGTCCACCAGCATCGCGTGCTCGGCCCGTTCCTTGGGGTCGGCCAGGAGCTCGGCCTCCAGGCGCGTGTCCTCCTCGGGATCGGCGCCCCGGCGGCGGGTTCCCGCGATGGGCCGGGTCATGACCCGGCCGCCCTCCACCCGCACCAGCGGCTCCGGCGACGAGCCGGCCAGCTCCAGCCCGTCCGGCATTCGCAGGAAGAACATGTACGGCGACGGGTTCGCGACCCGCAGGCGCCGGTAGACATCGATCCCTCCGCCGAGCACCGGGACCGACATCCGCCGCGACAGCACCACCTGGAAGATGTCCCCGGCCAGGATGTGTTCCCGGGCCCGCGCCACCGCCTCCCGGAATCCCTCCTCGCCGACGCTGGCTTCGGCCTCCGTCTCCCGAGCGGTCTCCCCCCCTCCGATCGGCTCCGGCCCCAGCGCCACGGGGCGCGACACCCGCTCGGCCAGGTCCTCCAGCGCCCTCACCCCGGCCGAGTACCCTGCCGCGCCGGGCGGGACGTGCGCGATGAGGACCATCCGCTGTCGCCAGTGGTCGAACACCACCGCCCGGTCGACCACCAGGAATCGCATGGGCGGGCACCCCGGGTCGCCGGGGGGATGCGGGTGGCCGTCGAGGAGCTCGGCGGCCTCGTACGCCAGGTACCCCACGAGCCCTCCGGTCACCGGCGGCAGCTCCGCCGGATGGGGTGCGGACAGCGCGGCCGCCAGCGCCTTCAGCGCCGGCAGGACGGGCCCGGCGCGCTCCGTCCACCCCACCGGAAGGTCCCGTACGGCCCGCTCCACCCGAACCCCGTCCCCGTCCGCCGTCACCACCGCCGCCGGGTCCCCGGCCACGAACGAGTACCGGCCCCACCGTTCGGACCGCTCCACGCTCTCCAGCAGCGCTCCGGGGCCGTCGCCGGCGAGCGCCGGGAAGACGCCGACGGGCGTCGAGACGTCGCCCAGGAGCTCCGCCCACACCGGCGCCAGGGCATGGCCGGCGCCGAGCGCCGCGAACTCCTCGGCAGTGGGTCGGATCCTCAGCTCCATGTTCGAATCTCTCCTCGCGTCCGGGCCGCTGCGGCCGCGGGTTCGCGGGTCCCGGGGGAAGCAGAAGGCCCCGGGTCTCCCGAACCCGGGGCCTCGCGGCTGCTGGTCTGGCGATCAGAAGCGCGGCGGCGCCGGGCTCGGGGAGCCCCACGACCAGCGCCAGGTGCCGTGCGTGCCGCGCATATGCGGGGAATTGTGTTCCCCGGAGCGCCCCCCGTCAATCGGTCGAACGTCGCCCTCCGCCCCGGACCGCCCGGACCTCCGAAAGGTCGCCCACGCGTGTGCCGCACCCCGCGCGGTCCTGGGAAAGTGACCGGGCGATGGACGCGACGGTCGGCTACCAGGGCGAGGCGGGGGCCTATTCGGAGGAGGCCGCGGCCCTGCTGTTCCCGGACGCCGCCCTGCGGCCGTACCGGACCCTGCGCCAGGTGTTCGACGACGCCGAGCGGGGAGAGCTGCGAGCCGCCGTCGTGCCGGTGGAGAACTCCCAGGCGGGGTCCATCAACGAGACCTACGACCTCCTCGGTCGGGGCGGGGTCCACATCGTGGGGGAGGCCGTGATCCGGGTGGACCACGCGCTGCTGGCCCTGCCCGGGACCCGCCTCCAGGACCTCGGGCGGATCTCCTCGCACCCGGCGGCCCTGGCCCAGTGCCAGGAGTTTCTGGCCACCCTGGAGGCCGAGGTCGTCCCCGTGTACGACACCGCGGGCGCCGCCAAGCGCATCGCCGCCGAGCGCCGGACCGGAGAGGCCGCCGTGGCCTCCGAGCGGGCGGCGGAGGTCTACGGCCTGGAGGTCCTGGCCCGCAGGATCCAGGACGACCCCGACAACTTCACGCGGTTCGCCGCCGTGGCCGCCGACCCCCAGCCGCTCGGCCCGCCCGACAAGACGTCGCTGGTCCTGGTCACGGACCACCGCCCGGGCGCGCTGTTCCACGCGCTCCGCCCGTTCGCCGAGCGGCAGGTCAACCTGGTGAAGCTGGAGTCGCGGCCGTCGGGTTCGGGCCCGTGGAAGTACCGTTTCTACCTCGACGTCGAGGCCGGGCCCGCCGACCCGGGCTTCCGGGCCGCGCTGGAGGACCTCCGGGGCGAGGCCGCCGAGATCCAGGTCCTGGGGTCCTATCCCCGGTGGCGCGAGGCCGCCGGGGACGCCGGCGGCGTCGAGGAGAGGGTGACGAGCCAGTGAGCGACCACACCGGGCGACCGGCGATCAAGGGCCCCAGGCCCGGGCTGCGGCAGGCCGAGCCGTACCGTTCGCCCCAGCGACCGGTCGAGGTTCGCCTGAACACGAACGAGTGCCCGTACCCCCTCCCCGACGGGTTCGTCCGGGACCTCCAGGCCACGGTGGCGGCGGCGTCGCTGAACCGGTACCCGGACTGGGAGGCCACTGAGCTTCGAACGATGCTCGCGGAACGAACGGGCTGGTCAGTCAACGGAATCGTCCTGGCGAACGGGTCGAACGAGATCATCCAGCAGCTGGTCCTGGCCTACGGTGGACCGGGCCGGCGGGCGGTGACGTTCGAGCCGACCTACCCGCTGTATTCGCGCCTGGCGTGGGTAGGGTACACCGAGGTCGTGCACGTCCCGGTGGAGGCGCCGTTCGCGATCACGGCCGACCACGTGGAGCAGGCGATCGCGGCGGACCCGGACGTGGTGTTCGTGTGCTCGCCGAACAACCCGACCGGGAACGCGCAGCCCCCCGAGGTGATGGAGGCCCTCGCCGCATCCGGAACCCTGGTGGTGGTGGACGAGGCGTACATCGAGTTCGGGGGGAAGTCGTCGGCCGCCGTGGCCGAACAGCACCCGAACGTGGCCGTCCTGCGGACGTTCTCGAAGGCGTTCGCGCTGGCCGGGGCCCGGCTCGGGTACGGGCTGGTGTCGGAGGAGGTGGCCGGGGACATCAAGCGGGTCCGTCTGCCGTACCACGTGTCGTCGCTGACCCAGGCGGCCGGGCTGGCTGCGCTCCGGCACGCTCACGAGGCCATGGAGATCCTGGACGCGGTGCGCCACCAGCGCGACCGGCTGTCCGAGTCGCTCTCGTCGATGCCCGGCCTGGAGGTGTTCCCCTCCGACGCGAACTTCGTGCTGTTTCGGACGCCGCTCCCGCCCGCGCGGGTGTGGGAGGCCCTGGTGGACCGCGGGGTGCTGATCCGCGACCTCTCGATGGTGGTGCCGGGGTCCCTCCGGGTCACGGCGGGGACGCCCGAGGAGGTCGACCGCTTCCTGGCGGCGTTCGAGGAGGTCCTCCGAACGGTGGAGCCCGAGTCCGGGGCCGGTGGCGCCGACGCGACGGAGTCGTGGTGAGCGTGGGCGACGGGCGGCGGGCCGAGGTCGAACGGACCACGAGGGAGACCGCGGTGCGCGTGTCTCTGGGGCTGGACGATCCGGCCGGCGCCAAGGTGGATACGGGCATTCCGTTCTTCGACCACATGCTGTCCCAGCTGGGGACCCACGCCGGGTTTGACCTCGAGGTCCACGCCCGGGGCGACCTGGAGGTGGACGCGCACCACACCGTCGAGGACGTGGGCCTGGCGCTGGGGCAGGCGTTCGCGGAGGCCCTCGGAGGCAAGGCCGGGATCCGGCGGTTCGCGTCGATCTCGGTACCGCTCGACGAGGCCCTGGTGGAGGTGGCCCTGGACCTCTCGGGGCGGCCGTACGTGGTGCACGACGCACCGGTGCCGGCGGAGATGATCGGGACGTACGACCCGGGCCTGACGGAAGACTTCGTGCGGGCGTTCGCCACGCAGGCCGGGATCACCCTGCACGTCCGGCTGGTGGCCGGGAGGAGCCCCCATCACATCGTGGAGGCGGAGTTCAAGGCCCTGGCCCGGGCCCTCGGCGACGCCACGCGTCAGACCGGAGGCGCGGAGCCGCCCTCGACGAAGGGCACCCTCTGATGGGTGAGATCGCGATCCTCGACTACGGGATGGGGAACCTCCGTTCCGTGTCCCGGGCCGTGCAGCGGGTCGGGGGGCACGCACGGGTGACCTCCGAACCGGACGACGCGGCCCGGGCCGACGCCGTGATCGTGCCGGGGGTCGGTGCGTTCGGGGCATGCATGCGCGGGCTGGTCCAGACGGGCCTGGACGCGGTGGTCCGCGAGTTCGCCACGACCGGCGAACGGCCGGTGCTCGGCGTGTGCCTGGGGATGCAGGTGCTGTTCGACTCGAGCGAGGAGGACCCCGACCCCGGGCTGGGATTGTTGGGGGGCGTGGTCCGGTTGCTGCCCGGCGGGCCCGGGGTGAAAGTGCCGCACATGGGATGGAACGAGGTTCGGTGGACTGCCGACCACGCGGTGACTCGGGGCATCCCCAGCGGGACGCGGTTCTACTTCGTGCACTCCTACGCGCCGGACCTCATCCCGGGCGTCACCGTCGGCGTCACCGAGCACGGCCGGGAGTTCACGGCTGCGGTCGCGCGAGGGAACCTGTTCGCCACGCAGTTCCACCCGGAGCGCTCCGGCGACGCTGGCCTCGCGTTGTACGAGGCCTTCGTGAAGGAGGTTGGGTGAGGGGGTCCGGGGGCCTCATGAGCGAGGCCGGAAGGTGAGAGGAGATCGACGAAGCCATGCCGAGCGGTAGGCCCCCGGTCAGATGATCGTCATCCCGGCGATCGACCTCCGGGGCGGGAGGTGCGTGCGGCTGCTGCGGGGCGATCCGGACGCGCAGGTCGTGTACGGCGACGACCCCGTGGCCGTGGCCCGGAGATTCGCCGACGCGGGCGCGCGCATGCTCCACGTGGTGGACCTCGACGCGGCGCTCGAGGACGGCGACAACCGCGGGACCCTGCTCTCGATCTGCGAATCCGTGTCGATCCCGGTGCAGACCGGCGGGGGGCTGCACGACATGCAGGCGGTGGACCGCGTGCTGGCCATGGGCGCCTCCCGGGCGGTGCTGGGGACGGTGGCCCCGCGCGATCCCAGGTTCGTCCGGCGGGCCGTGGACCGCCACGGAGACCGGATCGTGGTGGCGCTCGACAGCCGGGATGGCCGGGTGATGGTCCGGGGATGGCGGGACGCCGCGGGTCCGGTCGAACGGTTCCTGCCGGCCCTGGACTCGGCCGGCGCGCCGCGGTTCCTGGTGACGTCCATCGGCGCCGACGGCACGCTGGAGGGGCCCGACCTCGAGCTGTACCGACACGTCCTGGAGCTCACGTCGAAGCCGGTGATCGCCTCCGGCGGAGTGGCCACCGTGGACGACCTCCGGGCTCTCGACCGCCTGGGCGTGGAGAGCGCGGTGGTGGGCAAGGCGCTGTACGAGGGCACGCTGCTCCTGGAGGACGCGCTGGCCGTGGAGGAGGTCGCGTGACCCTGGCCCGGAGGCTCATCCCATGCCTGGACGTCGACGCCGGACGGGTGGTGAAGGGGACGCGGTTCGTGGACCTTCGCGACGCCGGCGACCCCGCCGAGCTCGCGGCTCGCTACGACCGCGAGGGCGCCGACGAGCTGGTGTTCCTGGACATCACGGCCACCGTCGAGGGGCGGGACGCCATGCGCGACGTGGTGACCAGGACGGCCGAGGAGGTGTTCATCCCGCTCACGGTGGGCGGCGGGGTCCGGAGCGAGGACGACGTCCGCCAGATGCTCCTGGCCGGGGCCGACAAGGTCTCGGTGAACTCGGCCGCGGTGCGCGACCCCGACATGCTCCAGCGGTGCGCGGACCGGTTCGGGACGCAGTGTATGGTGATCGCCGTCGACGCCCGCCGGCGGAACGGCTCCTGGGAGGTCGTGGTCGACGCCGGGCGAACCGGGACCGGCCTGGACGCCGTCGAGTGGGCGGCGGAGGCCACCGAGCGCCGCGGGGCCGGTGAGGTCCTGCTGACCTCGATGGACCGCGACGGCACCGGCGAGGGGTACGACCTCGAGTTGCTCCGGGCGGTGAGCGACGCGGTGCGGGTCCCGGTGGTGGCGAGCGGCGGGGCCGGGAGGCTGGAGCACTTCGCCGAGGCCCTCACCGTGGGCCGCGCGGACGCCGTGCTGGCGGCCTCGCGGTTCCACTTCGGGGAGCTCACCCTGGCCCAGGTGAAGGCGTACCTGGCCGAGCAGGACATCCCGGTCCGGATGGCGTGAGATGGATGCGCCGACGCCCCCGACCGACGAACGAGCACCGGTCGCGCTGCAGGACCTGAAGTTCGACGACCGCGGCCTGGTCCCGGCCGTGGTGCAGGACGTGGACTCCGGCGAGGTCCTGATGGTGGCGTGGATGAACCTGGAGGCCGTCCAGCGAACCGTCCGCGACGGCAGGACCTGGTTCTACAGCCGCTCCCGCCGCGAGCTGTGGCCCAAGGGTGAGACCTCCGGCCACATCCAGCACGTCGACGAGATCAGGGTCGACTGCGACGCCGACACCCTCCTGCTGAAGGTCCACCAGGTCGGCGCGGCCTGCCACACCGGCGAACACTCCTGTTTCCACCGTGCCATCGCCGAGTAGCGGATACTCAAGACATGGACGGGCCGCCATGACTGTGGGTCGCTCGTTGGGGGTATTTCGGCTCCTCCCTCTGGCAGCTCTCCTGCTGTCCGTTGCTTGCGGACGCCTTTCACAGACTCATGCCAGCCCTATCTCCGCTAGCGACTTCCCCCGGAAGAACCCGAGAGCACATTGACCGACGGGAGACACGGTGAAGGATGCCCCCGTCTTGTTCCCGTCTCCCCTTTCATTCCCTCCGTTCCGGCGTCCGGCGGCCGTCCGGTTGGTCGGTTCTACCCGCCCCGGCCCCTCGGGACCGGCATCTTGGCCACCGTGTCGAGGTCGTAGGCCAGGACCGCCCAGCTCTCCCAGATCCTGGCCCCCTCGGTCCCCTTGAGCCTCGATCGTCCGGCGCCGTAGCCCCGCTTCAGGTGCGAGATCCGTCCCTCGCACCCCACCCGAAACCTGGCTCGGCGCCGCCGGGTCCGCCGTGACCCGGCGTTGTCTGAGCCACCGGCGATGAACACCT
>WNFV01001656.1_pt1 | contig 30253 bp, 18 predicted proteins | sample 5400101 | NCBI WGS metagenome assembly WNFV01 (sample SAMN13153361, study PRJNA577476) | soil metagenome | isolation source: 115 cm soil or saprolite under grassland replicate 1 | place: USA:California | collected 2016-06-15
AATGACATGTACGTGGTCCACCTTGAGCATCCTCTCCAGCAGACCGCGGAGCTGGTCAACCCCGCAAGCCCGCCATCAGGCCCTCAGGTGGATCACTTTCCGAGCGGCGAATGGATCATTTTCCGAGCGGCGCGCCCATCTCGTGTCCTCTAGCGCTGAAGAACACCTGTCAGCACGCGATCCAACTCTTGCACGTGTCATAGCTGCTCAATCAACACTCTGGCCGACGAGCCCAACTGAAGATCCAATTTGGGGTCTCCTTAGAATCGTGATGGCGCAGCAGGTGTCGACTCGTCAGGCGTGTCGACTTGCCGAGCGCGTGAAAGCTGAGTGTCCGTCATTCTTTTCAGGACGTCATGCTGAAGTTCCAGACGTTTCTCGACTGCGGGTATTGGGTCTTCCGGAGAGCCGCGCTCGGTGTTTGGTCGTGATCGCTAAGACGTCTGGCGAGATACTGGATAGGGTGCGGCGTGGTTGCTCTTGGGACGAAGTCTTGTCAGACATCAGAGGCGTCGGGCCGTGGACGATCGGTGTCTTCCGAATAATGGTGCTTCGCGATCCGGATGTACTACCGATGGGTGACGTTGGTCTGTTGCGCGCCGTGAGGAACATTTACGGAACGACGGCGAACATCGAATGCCTTGGCGACAACTGGCGGCCTTTTCGATCAGCGGCGTGCTGGTATCTTTGGCGAACTCTGGGAAACGAGCAGCTCGGGTAAGGCGAAGATCCCTGAACGTCGACAGTCGTCATCGCTCGCCGGTGGAGCGGCTCATACCTCCATCCGTCCGAGTCTTTCCCTCCATCGCTTCCAATCCGGCATCACGCGCCCGAGCATTCGCCAGAACCCTGGCCCATGGTTTGAAACCACTAAGTGAACCAGCTCGTGAGCAATGACATAGTCGATGCACGGTAGAGGGAGTTTCACCAAATCCACATTGAAGGAAATGTGGCCCGATCTCGTGGTCGACGCCCAATGTCGCCGCAACACTCGAATTGTCGTCGGCGGGATTCGGATATCCAGCCAAGTCGTGGAAGCCATCACCGACCCGACGCGATCGCTGAGAAGAGCCTTCGCATGCCGGAGGTACCATCCCTCCACGAGGCGCCGTACGGCGGCCCGATTGGCGGGATTTGGAACGGTCACAAGGAAATAGCCGCCGACAAGGCGCACTGATCGCTCCGATCCTGCGAACAGCTTCAACCGATACTGACGACCCATATATCGGTGCGTCTCACCCGCGACCCACTGACGCGGAAGGGGAGGCGGGGGGAGCGCCTCAAAGGAGCGCCGTTGGCGGCGAATCCAAGGAAGGCGCCGGCGGACAATCTGTTCGACCCTGTGCAGCTCGGCTGCCACCGGAGCCAGCACCACGACTTGCGAGTCGGGCTCGACAATGATCCCGATAGTTCGCCGCCGTCCGGTCCGTCGCAGCGTGTAGCTGAGCGCGTTCTCGTCCGCTCCGAGGAACCGTTCTTCGGTCGCCGGCATCATCATGGGACGCGCCGCTTCGCGATATCGATCGTCCGATCCAGGAGCCGGTCAATCGTGTCGAAGTCGATGTTGATGCCCTGGGTCTTCTTGAGGGCAAACAGCTCGTCCTCGATAGCGATTTTCATCTGGTTCTGCACGTCGAGCTCTTCGGCCCAATCGACCTTCCGTCTGGCGAGGACGATGTCGTCGATCCTCACGGCCAGCTCCGCGGCCGTGCCTTCCGGCAGCGCGATCCCGCCGGCGTTGAGCTGATCCCGAATCAGGTCGTAGTACGACCTGGCGACGTCTCGAGTCTTCAGGATTTCCGGTACGGAATCGTACGCACGACGATCCCGAACGCGGTCGCGATAGTCCTCCATCCGGGCGAGCAAGTCGAGTTGCGAGATCCGGTTTGCTTCTGCATCCGCAAGGGCCTTGTCGATAAGCTCGGAGAATCGTTTGTAGAACACCGGATCGTCATCCAGTTGCTCGTGGATGGTCTTGCGAACTCTGTTGGCAATCACCTCGGCTTTCGCTCCTGGAGATTCAATGGCCGCGATCTCCTTGGCAAAGGCACTCTTGTCGAGGATCGAGACGGGCTCGACAAGCGTTTCGACCTCACCCGCCCCGACGTAGGTATCGAGCAGCTTTTGAATCGGTCCCTGGTATTCCCGGAAGTCCACACGCTCGGCGTACCGCCGAGCGACCGACGCGCGCAGCTGCATGAAGTACTTCAAGTCTCGGCGATATCGATCGACTTGTTCGACCGGCGTCCTCTCGTGGAACGCCACCGAGGCGACGGCCAGTCGCAGCGTCTTGGCGTACGCCGTCAGTCGCTCGTAAAAGCGCTGTCGCTCCGGTTCGTCGGCGAGGTAGCGCTCCATCGCCTCGTGATCGTCTTTGCGCGCGACCGTCTTGAAGACGTCCCAGACGTCGCTATGACGTTGCGGTAGCACGTGCACAGCTGATTCGATCGGCGTCACGGAGTCCTGGAAGGCTGCCTCGAAGTTCGCGGCATCCGTGTACTGCTCCAGGGCCTCGTCCAGGTGTTCGAGGATTCCGTAGTAGTCGACGATCAGGCCCACGTCCTTGCCGTCGCTCACACGGTTGACTCGCGCGATCGCCTGGAGGAGCTTGTGGTCCTTGAGAGAGCGAGTGAGATACAGGACGGCGTTACGCGGCGCGTCAAACCCGGTCAGGAGCTTGTCCACGACGATGATGATCTCGGGATCCTCAGCGGACTTGAAGCGCGTTGTCAGGTCCTTCTGATAGCGCGCTTCGTTTCCGAAACGCTCCATCATCCGCTTCCAGAACGAGTTAACCGCCCGCTGGCCGCGATCTTCCCCTTCGTCCGTGTCCTCGTCACCTTCGTAGCTGTCGGGGGGCGAGATCAGGACCTCGCTCGACACCATCGCGAACTCGTCGAGGAATCGCTTGTAGAGCAGCGCGGTGGCCTTGGAAGGAGTGACCAGCTGGCCCTTGAATCCGGTGCCCTTAAAGGTGGTCTGGAAATGGGTGCTCACGTCCCAGGCGATGGCTCGAACCTTCTGTTCCGTCCGATTGAGCTGATCGGCCGACGAGTACTTGCGTTTGAGGTCCGCCTGCTGCTTTTCGGTCAGCCCCGCGGTGTAGCGCTTGAACCACTCGTCAATAGGGATCTGGTCGACCCGCTGATGCACGTGCCGTCCCTCGTACAGCAGCGGAACGACCGCCTTGTCCTCGACTGCCTGATCGAGCGTGTAAGCGGCGCCTATCCGCCCGCCGAAGTGCTCGATGGTTGGAAGCTCCGAGTTGAAAACAGGAGTGCCTGTGAAGCTGATGAAGCACGCGCGGGGCAGGACGCGCCGCATGGCGGCATGAAACTGACCGGTATGGCTGCGGTGGCCTTCATCCACGAGCACAAAGATGTTCGGGCTATCGAGCACGCTCCCTTTGACGTTGACGGCCGCCTCGAACTTCTGCAGCAGCGTCGTGATGACCTCCGTGCGCGGACTCTGAAGCAGGTCGATTAGGTGCCGCCCGGTAACCGCCTGCGAGGAGCCCACGCCGCTGGCGACGAACGTGCCGTAGATCTGATCGTCGAGGTCGACGCGGTCCGTGACGAGAACGATCTTCGGGCTCTCCGGCGCGAACTCCCTGAGCAAGGCCTCAGCCAGCATTACCATGGTGAGGGACTTGCCGCTTCCCTGGGTGTGCCAGACCAGACCACCCTTTCGTTTTCCATCGGCATCGGTGGTCTTGACCCGGCGGAGGATGTCTTCCACGGCGAAGTATTGCTGATAGCGAGCGAGCTTCCGGTTGCCGCCCTCGAACACCGTGTAACGGCTGGCGAGCGCCAGAAGCCGCGATGGCGTGGCGAGCGCATACAGCATCCAGTCCTGTTCGGTCGGCGTGCGGCCGGAGGCGACCACACCGTCCAGCCAGGCACGTGCGACCGCGGGGGGGGCCCCGTTGAAGCGGTGTGGATCGCTCGAGAACGTCTTCTCGCTCTCCTCGGGAGTTAACGGCGTGCGGAGAAGATCGAGGAGTCCAGACTCCGAAAGCACCTGCTCGCGCCACAACTGCCAGAACGGAAGTGGTGTCCCGGTGGCACCGTACTTCGCCTGGTTGACGGCCAGGGCGAACAGGATCTGCGCGAAGTGAAAGAGTCTTGGTATTTCGTTCTCGCGCTGACTGCGCAGCTGCTGGCTGACGGCCTGGTCGACCGGATCCTCTCCGCCGACCTTACCCGGCCGCTTGCATTCGATGACGCCGAACGGGATGCCGTTAACGAACAACACGATGTCGGGCCGTCGGGTCTCGGTCGTCCCAAACGAACCGACCGCGAACTCGTCGGTCACGTGGTAGACGTTACGCTCGGGCCTCGCCCAGTCGATGAACTGCAACTGATAGCTTTTCGTGTCGCCATCCACGGTCTGAGGAACGCCCTTGCCAAAGCGCAGCAGCTCCCACACCTTCTCGTTAGTCCGCACCAGCCCATCGTCGCCAAGATTCGTGAGGGTCCGAATCCCTTCCTCGATGGCCGAGCGGTCGAACGGATAACTGCGCCCTCGGTAATCGAAAGAGTTGAATGCTGCGAGCTGACGTTCCAAAACCGGCCGCAGAATTGCCTCGCTCCTGCGCCCGCCTCTGAGGTCAAATGCCTCGGCCGGCGGGAGAAGCGTCCACCCCAGTTTCTGAAGAAGGTGCAACGCCGGCAGCTGAGAGACAGCATCCTCCGTGAACGGCGGCGTGATCTCCGGAATAGAAGTCATGCCGGGACGGAGATCTCACCGGAGATGAGGCGGGAGAGGACTGCGCGTTTTTGCAACGCAACCGCCTGATGCAGGCGTTCCAATAGCTCGATTTCGCGGTCGAGCCCATCCAGCAACCCAGCGATCACCTGCTGCTCTGCCGGGCTTGGCAGTGTCACGGGGATCTCGAGGAACTCCTTACGGTCAAGGACTCGATTGCGGCCCGCACCACCTGGAGAGGCGCAAGCCACATCAAAGACGAAGCGTCTGGTTCGAATTAGATGACGAAAATACTCCGGCAAGGCCTTCGTCCGGTCGAATTGGTATGTCGGGAAACGATGTGAAACCAAAGCGCCATCGGCCTTCGGCGGCACAATCGCTATCGCTCCCTCCCACCCGAATGTGATGTTGACTACAAGATCGAGATCCCTGAGAACAAATAACTCTTCTAGCGCGATCCCATCTGCCGGGAAGTCTTCCTTTAGAAACACGCCCTTGCCATGGCTTCGCACGCCTGCCGAAAGGAACGTGCCCGCTGGCTTTGGAACCCTCCGTGATGTGTATTTCAGCACGTCGCCAAGCGTGACGGTCTTCCATTTATTGGCAAACTGCGGAAACCGCTTCTGGCCCGAAAGGAGCTGGTGCACGATACCGCGCTTAAAGATGTGTTTCACTTTGAGCAGGGAGCCGAGTAGTTGGAGAGTCTGAGAGAAGCGCTCGGAGGTGCGCAGTAGCTGTTGCTGATACTCCGGACTGGGTACCGGGATAGGTAGGTCTCGGAGTATCTGCTGGCTGAGGTTGGAGATGTTCGTACCTCCACCACGCCGCATGATGTCGCGCCGTGCTAGACCAGTCGCGAAATACTGAAGAATCCACTCAGGATCGATCTCAGGTGAGGTAACACGAGCCCTGATTGTGAACCCACTGTGGGTCACAGCCCCTCTGACACCCTTGATGATCATGCAGCGACCGATGAGCTTCTTGCTGCCGTTGGACCGAACAAACAATAGGTCGCCATCGCGCAACAGCGCCTCGTCCTCCAGCCCGACCAGGATGCGAGAAATCCTCTCCAGGCCAGTGAAGTCGATCAGTCGCTCGTTGTCCTGAAAGTCACCGACTCCAATCACGGCCAAGTCCCCCAAGCCACGGCTCGACGCTGAGAAATTCACGCCGTTCCGAAAGTCGGCGAAGCTACCAAACGGTCGGACTTCGAGCGTGCGAGTCATAAGGCCCCAAGCTCCTGGAGCGCCTTCGCAAGTTGGGCACGCGTCGTGGCAAGCTGCTCTTCGATTTTCGATATGTCCGCCTTCACCTGAGCCAGATCGACTACTGCTTCCTCCTCGAATGTGTCCACATAGAGCGGCATGTTCAGGCTGTAGTCGTTTGCGGTGATTTCCTCGGCAGCCGCGATGTGTGCGTACATAGGGACGTCCTTGCGGAATCGCCACGTCTCAACGATTCTCGCGATGTCTTCTTCTCGGAGCGTGTTCTGATTCTTTCCTTCGGCGAATTCCCGACTCGCGTCTATGAAGAAGACGCTGCTATCGGTCTTGTTGCGGCGAAAGAACATCAGCGCCGCTGGGATACCGACACCAAAAAACAGGTTCGCAGGAAGCCCGACCACGCCATCGAGCAGGTTCTCTTCGATGAATCTCCGGCGGATCAGACCCTCCGATCCGCCTCGGAACAGGACACCGTGCGGTACGACGACGCCCACGCGGCCGTCGGACTCGTTCATCACCTCGACCATGTGCGAGATGAACGCGTAGTCGCCCCGGCTCTTTGACGGGACCCCGCGCCAGAAACGCTTGTACTTGTCTTGTTCGGCGGTGTCAGCGCCCCACTTGTCGAGCGAGAACGGCGGGTTTGCGACCACCACGTTGAACTTCATCAGGCGGTCGTCTTCAACCAGTTTGGGATTGCGAATGGTGTCGCCGCGCTCGATCCGCGCGTTGTCAAGGCCGTGCAGGAACATGTTCATGCGAGCCAGCGCCCATGTCCCGCCGTTCAGTTCCTGGCCGTAGAGCGAGAAGTCGTCGGACCCGACGGCTCGTCCCGCGCGGATGAGCAGAGAGCCCGACCCGCAGCAGGGATCGCAGATCCGGTCGCCCGGTTTCGGAGCGACTATCGTAGCCAGCAGCCGCGACACTTCGGCCGGCGTGTAGAACTCCCCGCCCTTCTTGCCGGCATCCGATGCGAAGTTGCCAATCAGGTACTCGTAGACGTCGCCGATGACGTCACGCTGCCCAACCTGTGATGGCCGGAGGTCGAGGCGCCCGTCATTGAAGTCCTCCAGCAGGTGGACGAGCCGCGCGTTGCGCTCCTTGGTTTCGCCGAGGTTTGACTCGCTGTTGAAGTCGATGTTGCGGAACACACCCTCGAGCTTGGCCTTGTTCGCGTCTTCAATCGCGGCCAACGCCTTGTTGATGCGCTCGCCGATGTCCGATTGTTTGCGCTGGGCATACAGATGATCGAAAGCGGATTCCTCCGGCAGGACGAATCGCTCGCGAGCCATGGCCCGCTGGATGCGATCGGCATCGCCGGCGTAGCGCGTGGTGTACGCCTGCAGCGTCTCCTTGTGGAGGTCCGAGAGGTACTTCAGGAACAACATGACGAGGATGTAGTCTTTGTACTGAGAGGGGTCGATGGCGCCGCGAAACGTGTCGCACGCTCGCCAGACGATTTCGTTGATCTGCTTTTGGTCAGACATGACTTCTTTGTCCTTCGCTACTTTTCCGTCGCTGCCAACCAGGTGGCCGCATCAGCAAGTTGTTGGTTCAGTTGTTCGAGCTGGGCTCCGAGCTTTCGCTCGAGCCGTTGCAATCGATCGACTTCGACGATCCGCGCCTGAACGACGAGCGCGGGTAGCGCTACTAGGAACGCATCCAGTTCACCCTTCGAGATGAACGGTATGTAGGTGCCGCGCGCGACTCCCCGGGTCAGTTTCTCTTGCGACTGCGGGTGGTTCAGCCACCAGGCGAGGTAGCTGGGCATCACCCGAAGAGGATCGGGTCTGATGACGAGCAGACCCGTCGCCGCGATCCCTCGGACTCCGCCCTCGACAACCGCGACGGGATGCCGCGAGCCTCGCGACTGGAACAGCAGGTCGCCCTGCTGGAGGAGATGCTTCTCGTACTTGCCACCCTCGCTTCGAAGCACAATCGTGCCGCCTTCGGACACCCCCTCGGTGCTATCAACATCCTTGATCTGGATGAGGACGACGTCACCGCCCTCCTCGGCTTCGACTTTTCTCCGAAATGGATAGCCTGTCGAAACACGGGCGACCTCACCGAGGGGAGTCCACACGTTCAGCCCACCTCACCGACCGCGTCAGCCGCGTCACCGGATTCGAGCCTCGGCGTGTCCGGCCGGTCGTTGGTCCCGGCGTCCGGCAACGTCAGGCCCTCGACCTGAGGCAGGTTCGGCCCGAGGATTCCCTGGAGGTCGCCGTAGATGCCCGCGACACCGAGAGCCATGCGTTCAATTTGCTTGCCTCGCTGGCTCCACTGTCGCGTCATGTTTCGCTGCTCCGCGTCGAGTCCGGAACGCATTTCGACCATCGGCTCGAGCAGTCCGGTTACACGGCGACGGAATTCGCTTCCCATCAGGTAGTTGTATGCAAGGTCCTTCGTCTGATCGGCACCGGCGGCGGCTCGCCGGCCTCGTGCGGCTTCAATGAGCCCCTGGCGCAGGGCGGCCGCGAGCGGGACGGCCGTCGTGAAGCCGCTGACCCACACGCCATCGATGCAGTCGAACGACATCACGTGGGAAGGCAGCGTCTCGGAGGCAATCACCGCTACATCCGCCTTGGCGATACGCTGGTTTTCGCGCAGCTTCGGCAGCCAGCCGTCGCTCCAGGTTTTGGTGCGCTTCGCTTCCCATAACACCATGCCCGCGACGAGGCCGCCGGGGCCGATGACGGACTGCAGAACGTCGGCACCGCGCTGGCCTTTGCCGATCCGCTCGAAGCGGTCCATCGGGAATGCAGCCGTCAACATGTCGAAGAGGTCGATTTCCAGGACTTCCCCAACAAGATGCGGCGATTTCTGTTCGGTCCTCCGCTGCAGTTCATCGACCTGCGTCTTGAGATCCGCGAGCTGCTTGTCCTTGTCGGCGACCTTAAGGCGATGCTCCTCGTCGCGTTCCCGGATGGCCTGATCGCGAACCTTGCAACGTTCTTCTTCAAGCCGGCGAGCGACGGACAGCTCCGCCGTGTGCTTCATCTCTTCTGCCTCGCGCTTGGCCGCTAGGGCAGCGAGTTCGGCATCTTCTGCCGCTTTCCGTTTTGCGTCGGTGTCGGCCAGCGCCGCTTCGGCCGCCTGCAATCTCGCGCTGAACTGCTTCGTGGTTTCAACGCGGGCTTTGGTGGCTGCGGCCTCCGCCTCGGCGCCGACGCGACGGGCAACTTCGAGATCGACGTTGCGCTTCGCTTCGTCTGCCTGTTGAATGGCCTTCAACGAGGCAACCTCGGTCTCTTTGGCCCTGAGGAGTTCCATGTCCTTGACGCCCGACGCGCGCCGCAGTTCGGCAATGACATCAGCATCCTCAGCTCGGACCCTGGCGGCTGCTGCGTCCTCGATCGCCTGGCGCTCGGTGGCGAGTCGTCGCTCGGAGTCAGCGTCGGCCTTGCGGCGTTCGGCCTGCAGAACCGGCCCGGTCAGGGCCTCGGTCAGCTCGATGGATTTCCCGCAGTGTGGACATTGGATATTCAGCTCGCTCATGTTCAGGTCCTCCTTGGACCTTGAAGATGAGCCGACGTTGACCAGAGATCCGGTTTCGGCGAAACTTGCCGATGTAGATCGTGGCTCGGGTCGAACTCGGCTCGGGTTGCGGGCTGGCCCGGCGCTCTAACGCCGGGTCAGTCATTTTTGCGCACAGACGCAAGATTCAGGCAACGGAAGCGACTTTATAGATTGGCTACGGCGCTGTCAATACATATTTTGTGCGTGAAATTATATTCTGTGTTGTAATTTGTCGGTGGATTCGTGCGCCTGAGATTCGCTCATAGCTGGCCTTGTGCTATTCTGTATTTGCGATTCGCGAATACAGAATGGCCCAATCCAGCCTTCGTCCTCAAGACGTCTTAGTCGTCGCCAAGCTCCTGACCTACCGTGGAGCTCGTCCGACCATCTCCCAGATGGGGGCCGAGCTATCCATTAGCGCGTCCGAAGTTCACGCGGCGCTGAAGCGCCTCGAACAGTCACACCTCATCGCCAACGACGACGGTCGGCCGGTTTTGCAGGCGGTCGAGGAGTTTCTCGTTCACGGCGTGAAGTACGCGTTTCCCGCTACGCGGGGCGGGGTGACGCGCGGCGTGCCGACTTCACACGCAGCGGCACCGCTGAGTCGACTGATCGTGGCGAGCGCCGATCTCCCACCTGTCTGGCCTTATTCAAACGGCTCGCGGCGTGGGGTGTCGCTCGAGCCGCTCTACCGATCAGCTCCCGCAGCCGCACTTCGCGATCCAGCCCTCTACGAATTGCTGGCGCTCATCGATGCGATGAGAGATGGCAGGGCGCGGGAGCGGAAGCTGGCGGAAGAGGAACTGAGCACCCGCATTCGCAGCCAAGCCGATGATCGATCCCAACCGGGAACTGCTCGAAAGCGCCGCTGACCTTCTGCGTCCCCTGCTGGACGAACTCGTGTTCGTCGGCGGCTGCGCCACAGGACTGCTCATTACAGACCCCGGTTCAGGCGGGGTCCGGGCGACTCAGGACGTTGACGCTACGACGGAGCTCAGCGGGTACGGCGAATATGCGACCATCTTCGAGAAGCTGAGTGCCCTCGGTTTGAAGCCCGATACAGAGGTCAACTGCCGATGGCACCATCGTGGGCTGGTCATTGATGTCATGCCAACCGACGGGAGCATCCTGGGGTTCACGAACCGCTGGTACTCGCCAGCGGTAGTGACGGCCACAACCGTCAACGTCACCGGCGCCCGCATTCGTCTGATCACTGCGCCGTACTTCGTCGCGACCAAGCTGGTCGCGTATCACGGCCGAGGAGGCGGCGACATCGCCGGCAGTCACGATCTCGAGGATCTGATCGCCGTCGTAGACGGGCGGAACGAACTCGTCGACGAACTAGCGGGTGCCGCTGCTGATGTTCGAGATTTCGTCGCAGCAGAGATACGCCGGTTGCTCGATTCGAGAGTCTTCCGGGATGCTCTTCCCGGCTTCCTGCTTCCTGATGCCGCGAGCCAGGCTCGGTTGCCTCCGCTGCTGGAGCGGCTGCGTGCGCTCGAGGGCTTAGGGCGCCTCGGTTGACGGCCGAACGTTTCGACCAAGTATGCTGAGCACCGTGACTGGCGACGCCTGCGCAATCTACTCTTTGAGCGTCTGCCTGAGCAGTCCCGCCTCTTGCCACTGGCCAAGCTGACGCAACCACACCACGATTCGGTTCCAACTGGCGCTGGTCTGGTCCACCAAAGGTCAGTCCGTTTAACTACAAAACGATGCAGGCCGACCAGCCTACCAAGCTGATGATGCAGGCGCTCGGCAGGGAACACGAACTCCTCGCGGAGGCATATATGGACGGCCAGAGCCGTCGGTCGGCCCGCCCAATTCGACAGGTCATCCTCAAAATGCCTGACGGTCGAATCGCCCGTTCCATTTTCCCGTGGTTGGAAGGCCGAGCGGCTTAGGGAAGCGGTGAGAATCGTGAGCTCGAAGGCGGCACGCTGAAAGAAGCTCTACCTTGAAGATGACGAAGACGGGACCGATCGAGAGAATCCGCACACGAGGAGTGTGCGCGCACTGTTAACTGAGGTCTTCGGCAACTTTCACGCGCAGGCGTATGGCGGAGAACGCGAGCGGACCAAGAACCAGCTGGCGATGGTGGCGGGAACTGACCCTGTAGCGAACTCAATTCGTCGCTACCGGCGCGATTGTATAGCAGCGTGTGAATTCCGAAGCGCGTCAGAAGAACAGGCTAAACCCGAAAGGAACCAACTCTTTCCGACGGTCGATTGCTGCACCTGTCACCGCTCCCCATAATCGGTTCATTGGTCGCTGCGCACACGCGTCGCGGCAAAGCTGACCAGAAATGGGGCGCCATGTTGGACCGCTACGATCCCCGCGATGACGATGACCCTCGCGACTCCCCGACGGGCCAAGATCCTCGCGACCGCGACGATGACGACACGGGCGATGCGAGCACGGCTCGCTCCGCGAGTATCGACGACGGACGAGATCCCGACCCGGATCGCGATCGTGAAATCGACGGTGAGCGGGGTCTCGACCGTGACCGTGACGCCGGTCCGGCCGACCCGCGCGATGTGTTCCTGCACGACGTCGACCTGCCGCGCGGCCATGAGCGGGAGACTGTCTTCGAACGCGACCGATGCTACGAGATCAACGGCAATGAGAGCCGCACGCTGGCGACAGTCGGCGCGTTTCGGATCGTGCCAGAAAACGACCTTTGCGATGCTCGCGACGAGTCGCTGGGACGGCCGCAGGACGACCTTCGACACCTCCGAGACGAGGGACTGATCCACACGGTCCAGGTCGATGAGCGCGAGCGTGCCGTCGTCCTTACGGAGCGAGGCCGCGACCTACTGGAGCAGCATCGGCACGACCGCAATGATGGCCGTCACCAGGAGTTCTACGCGGAGGTGAGCCGGCCGCGGGAGCTGTCGCATGACGCCCAAATCTACAGCGCCTACAGGGAAGAGGAGGCGCGCCTACGAGACCAGGGCGCGGAGATCAGCCGTGTCGTTCTCGAGCAGGAGCTCAAACGCGACTACCAATGCTTCCTCCAGGAGCGCAATCGGGATCGCCCGGACAGCGACGGCCGGCCGGATAGGGCCGCGGACGAGATCGAGGACTGGGCGCGCGAGCACGACCTGCCGTACTTCGATGAGAGCGTTCATTTCCCCGACTTGCGGATCGAGTACGAGCTCGATGGACGCGACCTTCACGTAGACGTTGAGATCGTCACCGCGAACTACCGAGGAGCCCATGGCGCGTCGCGGTCGCGTTCCGGGTTCTCGATTCATGGCAGCGGCGGCGGCAGACGCGGCGGTGGCGGGGCCGATCACGGGCTTGCTGAGGAATTCATATGACGCTGCCACCTGCCCCCCAACGCTGGGACATCAATCAGGTCAACGAGGAGCGCATGCAAGCGGTCTCGGCGTACGGCTTCACCGAACGTCAGGCTCGCTTCCTGGTAGCCGTGATGATGCACTCTGGCGTCTTCGTCGAGCGCCAGTACTGCACGTTCGCTGGCATTACCCATGGTCAGAAGAGCCACGATTTTCTGCAAAAGCTCATCGACTGGCGGTTTGCAACGGTGGTCAACGTCGGCCCGCTGCACCGCGGCCGCCTGTTTCACCTCCACTATAAGCCGCTGTACGCGGCGATCGACGAGCCAGACAACCGGCACCGAAAACGCGCTCTGATCGGCCGCTGGATCGAGCGGCTGATGATTCTTGACGCGGTCCTCGATGATCGGACGCGAACCTGGCTCGCGACGGAAGCGGACAAGCGACGCCACTTCGTGCGGCAGATCGGGGAACAGGTGAAGGTGGATGAATTTCCCCATCTGAAATTTGGCGACGAGTCGGCAGAAACGATCCGCTTTTTTCCCGACAAGCTGCCAATCGGCCTCCCGTCTGATGGCTACGGCCACGTGTTTCTGTACCTCGTCAATCGGCCTCACCCGATGGACTTTCGGGTGTTCCTCGTCCGCCACGCCGAGCTCCTGCGACCGCTGCACAAATGGACGATCAGGGTGCTCGTTCCGGAGCCGTTCGTGAGAGCCATCCCGGTGTTCGGACATGCCGCGCGCGATCAAATCGCCAGCCCGATCAATCCAACGTCAGTGGACGAGCTCGTCTGGTATTGCCGGACGTGTTGTCGCGTGAGCCCCAAGCCGTCTTCGCCAGACGATCTTCGATTTCGGCGAGCCGCCGGCACCTTCCGTTGGCCTCGGTATCGCGCGATGCAGCGCGTGTGGCTGGACCACGATGACCGGGTGCTTTGGGCCGCATCGTCACCAATCCTCAGGGACAAGTTGGAAGCCAAGGATGGGCGCTTCGAATTCGTCCGACTCTCCCGTCAGTACCTGCATCTCTCCTCCCTGGTTGGCGTCGCCTGATTCGAAACGGTAGAGGACGGCGAGGGGGACGACCTTCACCTCCGAGGTCGGCCCCCGATCGCGCCACGTTCACCGGTCGATTAGTCGCAGAAGGATTGACCTCCCGATCATTCAATGCGTCCTCGTAAACGATTCTGTCCGCGCGACAAGGCGTCGGCGTGTTGATGAAATCGGGCGGCGCAGTTTGCCGCCCGCGATTCCAGCCCGATTGCCGAATGGGCCCCAAACCGTGGCGTGAGCGACCCCGTTCGGCGGGCGCGATGTCGTCCGGTCACTTTTTTGACGGGTCGCTCACGCCACGGTTTGCATGTCGGTTGTCGGTGTGGCTGCGTCGCAGCTATCAGACCGCGTACACCCCGCATCACTACGCGCTGGACATGAGCCTGACTGCGGCACCGGACCACGTGCCCGCCAACGTGTTGGACACGCTGTTGCCTGAGCGCGTGCGAGGCGTTGCGCCAGTGGCTACAAGCCGCCCATCGCGCGTGCGAGTCTGGCGCTGTGCTCGTCGCCGTCAATGCTCTCCGCTTCGCTTCGACCCGCACGACATCTGACGGGCCTTCGGGCATTGACCGCGCCTGCGCGCAGCGCGATCTTGGCAGTTGCGCGATGGCCAGTTTCACGTGTCCTGCATGTCGAAGATGGATCGCAGATGGATGAGTTTGACGATGACTTCGCGTGGCGTTATGCTGCGTGCATCTCGCCGGTGCCCATGGCACCCCTCCGCTTCGCGGTCACCGCATGCGGAGCACGCTTCCGACCGACGGCCATAGGTCCTCGATCAGACGCACCCACTTAAGAAGCTGCGCCAGGTGATCGTCGTGCACAACGCGCCGACCTCGCGCAGAACTTCGGGACAACAGTACCGCCGGCACTCAGCATCGGTGGTCCGTGCGACAAGCGACAGCCGGCGGCGGTTGACAGCGTCGACCACATCGATGGCTGGCAACGCGCCGATTGTGGACTGACGATCGCTGAGATCGGGCCCCACAACCGCGCGGACCACGCGTTCGCGCGGCTCGATGCCGGCATCATGTCGCCATCCGCGCGTTGAGAGCAGCGCGCCGGCCATCGGTCGGCGCGCTCGAGCGCGCAACTGCACCAACACAATTCATGGCCGGTTGCGAGGGGCCGGCCGCACGCGGAGGGACCATGAAGATCTGGTTGACCGTGGCCGAGGGCGCAGAGTACGCCGGTGTCAGCCGCGACACCATCTACACCGCCTGCGAGCGTGGCGAGCTCCGTCACGCGCGCATCGGCGGGCGACGCGCAATTCGCTTGAAACGCGAATGGATGGACGCGTGGCTGGAGCAGCACACACGCGAAGTCGCGGCGGGAGCTCGATCATGAGAGCGGGGTTGACGATCGCCGCAGCCTCGCGGTATTCAGGTGCCAACGACGCGCGTGCTGGCAGCCGCAAGACAGACCGCGCGACGCATCGGTGCGGCGATGGCCATTGAACGCGTCGCCGAGCCGCCCGACCTCGCAGCACTGGTCGAAGATCCTGGACGGGTTGCGACCGTTCCGCCCAGCCGGATTCCGGCCTTGCTGTCGCAACTGAGCGCGTTGCAGGGCGCGATGGCTGCACGCCTCATCTCCGCCGATCGGAACGACACCGCGCCTGCGGAAGACACGCTGCTCACGGTCGACCAGGCCGCCGAGCGTCTCGGTGTTTCGAAGGACTGGTTGTTCCGCCGATCGCGGTCGCTGCCGTTCGTTGTACGCCTGGGCCGACATCTGCGCTTCAGCAGCCAAGGCATCGAACGTTACCTACGCCATCGTACCGGTCGTTGACGTCAACAAGGAGGGAGCATGAGTCAGAAGGCACGAGCACCAAGCAAGCGGAAGGTTCTGCCCGGCATGGGGCGGATCTTCCAGCGCGGCCAGACGTTCTGGATCGCGTACTACCGCCACGGTCAGGAGTACCGAGAGAGCACGCATTCGGTGAACGAGAACGACGCGATGAAGCTCCTGAAGAAGCGCTTCGGCGAGATCGCGAGTCGCCGCTTCATCGGCCCGCAGGAGGAGCGGGTGATGTTCGAGGATCTGAAGAAGGGCATCGTGCGCGACTACGAGCTGAGGGGCCTTCGATCGACGAGGGCTGCCAAGGGTCGCATGAAGCACCTCAAGGAGTACTTCGGCGACATGCGTGCGCTGGACATCACACCAGATCGCGTTCGCGCCTACCAGGCACATCGTCGTGCCGAGAAGGCGAGCCCAGCCACCGTCAACCGCGAGACGTCACACCTCGCACGAGCGTTTCGGATTGCTGTCAAGTCGGGCCTGTTGTCCGTCGTGCCTGCGTTTCCCGAACGGCTCGAAGAAAGCGCACCGCGCCAGGGTTTTTTCGAGCACGCCGAATACTTGGCGGTCCGGGACGAGCTGGCGCCTGAGTATCAAGACGTCTTCGACTTCGCGTACTACTCGGGCTGGCGCCGCGGCGAGATCACTGGGCTGACCTGGCGAGAGATCGACAGTGCCGGCGGCGTCATTCGGTTGGATCCGGATCGATCGAAGACGCGAACAGGAAGAGTCCTGCCAATATCGGAACCGCTGAAGGAGGTGTTACAACGACGAGTCGCAGCGAGACGACTCGACTCGCTGCTCGTGTTCCATCGAGAGGGCGAGTCGCTCATCGACTGGCGAAAAGCCTGGAAGAACGCCTGCAAGGACGCGGGGTTTCCCGGCAAGCGTCTGCATGATTGCCGACGCACGGCCGCACGAAATCTGATTCGCAGCGGAACGCCAGAGCGCGTCGCGATGCAGCTCACCGGTCACAAGACGCGATCGGTTTTCGATCGCTACAACATCGTGAGCGAAGGCGATCTGAAAGCGGGCGTCGATCGACTCGCGGCGTACGTGAGAACGTTGCCGACAGAATCCACCGTTCAACCGCTGAAGAAGGCGGGAAAAGGACGCAGGTAAAAATGACACGGACAAAAAGCGGACAATCGAGAAAATCGCGACTTTGACCTGCCCCCGCTTCAGCTGCTAAATCGACGCTTTTCCTAACGATTTGGCGGAGGGAGAGGGATTCGAACCCCCGGTACCCTTCCGGGTACAGTGGTTTTCAAGACCACCGCCATCGACCACTCGGCCATCCCTCCGCGTGCGATTTTCCTAGGAATTCTCTGCGCGGCTCGCTCCTCGCTGCTGCCGGCTGATCGCCAACTCTCACTCAAAGTGTATTCCATCCACTCCTATCACTCGTCGTCCCTCTCCTGGAACCTGCCCGGGAGGGACCGTTTTCCTGTTTCTTGATTGTCCGGTTGTTTCAGCTGACCTCCGTAGGTTGCGATCAGCCGCTGTGGCCGCCGACAAATCTCGAGTGCCCTGAATCGTTCATACGAACCGTCCGTGTAGATGGTCGACATGCTGCTTGATAGAACCCGTCAGTGTCGTCGCTTTGAAGTCTGCGATCACGGCCATTCGTCCGCGGCCCGAGGTCGTGCCATGTTTTACGCGGAAAACCGCGAGCTGGGAGAACGCCCGATCAGGTTTCAGGAAACCATCGCTATCGACCATTCCGCCATCCCTTCGCGTCGAACCGCAAGGGGCACATCACGTGTAACGGGTGCGGTGCGGGCGCTTTCGGGTGTCCAAATCAGAGTACCGGGAGCTAGGGAGCCAGCATTTCGACCGCGCCGATCGTGAGAAAGCCACCCGACGGCTCGTCAAACGGCTCAGTGCCCTGGGCTATCGCGTCCAGCTGGAGGAGGTCGCTGCGTAGGGAGTTTCGTCTCAGCGATGCCACGAGGCCGTAGGACCGGCGCGCAGCGACAAGAGTTCGAACGGCACGACGTTTTTCCAGTCCGACGTGACGGCCCGCGAAGGGAGACGTCTGCCCGTTGCCGCACAGCCACACGGGTAGTCGCGCTACATCGATACGAAAAACGCTCTCTAGAATTGGAACAGATAGCTCATTTTGACGAAGATCTGCTGACCCACCGGAAAGCCTGGCAGACTGGTAAGTCTGGTCCGTGCCGGTGAGCTTGGATCTATGAAGGCACTTTCGTACCGCTTGCTGAACCCAATGTAGACGACGGTACCTGGACTCGGCAGATAGGTGACGAGCAGATCGTGCATCAGTCGCCTGGATGCAGACTCCGAGAAGAGTGAGGTCTCCGAGTCGAGCTGGTTGTAGTCCAGGATGCCGCGGAGTGCGAGCGATCGAGTTATCTGAAGGTTGGCTTTCCAGCGAAGGATATTCGTGTTGAACACCGTCTGCGTCGGCAACGACGGCGCGCCGGGCATGGTGTCAAATTGTTCGTGCATCACAAACTGTTCGACATCCAGCCGGGCTGATGGCCGAAGCGTGACCGACGCGTACGCGCCCGTCTTCGCTCCGAGGAACGGCGTCATTCCAGCGGCCGGTGTGTAGTTGATAGCGGTGCCCCAGGAGTACAGGCTCCACACGGACAGCCACTGACACGCACTACTCGAGAACGACACGTTGGTCGCATTCGTTCGAAACGGTGTCGTCGCGAACAACTCATCCCCCTCGGCTCGCGAGACGTGTGCGTCGAGATGACCTGCGTGTGACACGGCGACGTCAACATCGGTCCACCGATCCTGAAGTCGGCCCGCGTGATCCCAGTCAATCACCGCATTCACGGCAGGCCCGACGCTCCAGGCTCCGCTGTCGCCGGCACGCCAAACGTAGCCGGCATACTGACTTGTTGCGCGTATATCGCGTCGCGGAACGAAGCCGAGAGGAACGCGAACCGCACTACCTACATCGCGGTAACTGCCCACGTAGGTGAAGTGAGGCCCGTTTCGGGAGGCCGACGCAGCATATGCGGCTCCGACCTCGCGACCGCTACGCTGATCCTGGTCTTCACTCCGTACGGCTTGCCCCGACAACGACCACGCCTGCGTCATCTGGACACGTCCATCCACCGACACCACTCGATTCGAAGCGCGATCGTCATCGCGCTGTGTGGCCAACACGCCCATATTCGAGCGTTCGCCAAAAAGCCGCTGGACGCGGGCGGCACCAATCCGGGCGCCTGGGCTGAAGAGTCTCCACGATTCCTCGGACGCGACCGCGCGATCGTTTGCCACCAACCCGCCAATGGCCCATCCTGTCGATCGCGCGTTCGCGCGGATTCCGACGCCTGGATCGGCGATTCGCCTGGAAAACAAGACATTGATGGGGGTGTCGAACAGCGCGGCATTCTCCATGAAGAACGGTCGCTTCTCCGGCCGGAACACCTCGAACCGCTGATTCACGGTAACCACAGGATCGTCCGATTCGACTTCGCTGAAGTCGGGGTTGACAACGGCGTCGATCGTGACGGCATTCCTAATAACCACCTTCGCATCGAGCCCGCCACGTCGGCTTTCACTCAGCGCACTCCCGAGCGGGCTCGGGTCGAACGACTCCGCGCGAGCAAAGGTGCCGTACGGAGTCAGCTGCACGTTACGCCCTGGAGAAATCAGTCGGAGACCGTCGAGTGCCGCCATCTGTCCCACAAATCCGTTGACCGCGCGCGTGATGTACGGCCAGAAAGCGTTCTCGCTTCGGCGGGCAATCTTCCGGCTGACGGCAATCCGCCAACTCTGAACCGACTCGGCGGAAAAGCGCAGGCTTTTGAACGGGATCGCCATCAACACGACGAAGCCGTCGGACGTCACACGCCCCTGTGAGCGCCAGAGCATGTCGGTGGTGTAGCTCAGATCGTCGCCCTCGCTGATGACGCCGTCTTGCTGCACGCCAAACGGATTGCTGGCGAACACATAGGCATGTCGTCCGTCACGAAACGTGTCGAGATACAGCGCCACCTGATCGTCCTCGGCAATGGTGTCCCGCGGCACGAGGTGGGTCCGCACGTCGCTCGGCTGGTCGCGACAGATGAACGCGGCGTACAGGTATTCGTTGTCGTACGACACATATGCCGTCGTCTGTTCGGTGACCGGAGTCCCGTCTCCGGGCTCTCGCTGGCGGAAGTTACTCACACGAGCCGCAATGGGTTGGCTGTTCGGAGATGTAAAGTCCTCGATTTTTGGCCCTAGCGGTACCCATGGGATGTGCAGCGTCGTCTCAGGCGCTCCGGTACTCAGCTCCTGTGTCTGAGGCGTGCCGCCGGGCAGCCCGACGCCGAGCGATGCCAGCGGTGACGCGACCAGCGCCCCTGGGTTCGCGAGTGCATTCGGTGCTGGCGCCCGCCCTTTGATCTCCACGAAGAGTTGGTCCGACACGGCATACACCGAGTGGGATCCTGCCGCTGCGAGGTCGAGCACCGCGCGAGTCGCGCCAGCCGATCGCGTAATCAGGACCCGGATCAGCGTCGAGTGGACGCTCAATACCTCGCGTTTCGTGAATAGGGGACTGATGTCCGTCTGGAAGAAATCGATCGTAATCCTGCCTGGTTCCGCTGTGCGTGTCGCTTTGTAGCGCACAGGCCCGCTCAGACCGAAAATAATCTGGATGGAGCCGTCAGCCGGCCGCAGGCGGACGGACTTCAACTGCGACGGCATTCGACCGACGGGCGCCGGTGGCGCGGCGGCATCGACTCCCGTCGTCGCAACGATCAGAACGAGCGTAAGGATGCCGATCCAATGGTTCATCAAGAAGTCGTAGTGCTGGCGTTGACCGTGACTCGACGTCACGCACATCGCAATCGCAGTACCGCTCGGGGGGCTTGTTAGTGGGAAACAATCGGCAGCGAGAATGATGTCGTTCTGCCCCGAATATGTCTCGGTTCCAGCGATTTAGCCCACAACGCACGGCGTCGGTGTCAGACAGGATGAGCGGATGGCCCTCAGAATCCGCGCAAGCGACAACCAACGTCCGTATGCGACGTATCAAAATTGTCATCGTGTCCGATGCGCGGTGGCCCCTTCGCTATTCCGGTATGCCGATCCGCCGGATGAGATCGTCGAACCGCGGGTCGCCGCGCAACTTGTCGAACTCGGGATCGACTTTCATCCACGGCAGGAACGTGTCGTGCTCTTTGAACGCTTCGTCGAGCCAGCGGAAGGCCGGATCGCGATCACCGAGCGCCGCATACACCGCCGCGACCAGAAAGCTGCCCTGCCGGCTTCTCCGCGCGTTGTCTTCCATCTTCCTGAGGATGGCCAGCGAGTCGGCGCGCCGGCCCGCGCGCGCGTAGCTCAAGGCCATGAAGGGCTCGGCCAGGGGATCGCCGGTATCGAGCATCTTGCGGCTCTCGGCGATCGCGAGATCGCTCTTCCCGGCGAGTCGATACGCGCGCGCGAGGTCGAGCTGCGCGAGGGTCGAGTCCGCGCCCTTCGCGACCGCGGCCTTCTGCACGTCGATCGCCTCGTCGAAGCGCCGGGCGTTGATCAGGACGAATCCCAGGCTGGTCATCAACTCGGTGGAGAGGGGATCGAGCGCTACCGCCTGCCTGAGCTCGGCAATCGCGGCGTCGTGGCGGGCGCGCGTGCTCAGCGACTCGCCGTGCCACTGGCGGATGTATGCCACCGACGGATCGAGCGCGAGGGCGCGGTCGTACTCTCGAGCGGCCGCGGCCCAGTCCCAGCGGTAAAACAAATTGAGCCAGCCGAGTGCCGCGTGCGCATCCGCGGATCCATCCTCGAGCTCGACGGCTCGATTGGCCGCGGCCATGGCCTTGGTGTACGCATCCGCCGACGGCAGATACCCCCAGTAGGCCTGCCACAGATAGACGTACGCGAGGCCGGCGTAGGCACGCGCGTATGACGGATCGCGCACGATCGCTTGATTGAAGAAATCGGTCGCGGCGGCAAATCCCGCGCGGGTACGTCTGTCGGTTTCGTGCCGGCCCTTGAGAAACAACTGATAGGCGACCGCGTCTTTCGGCGCGCCGGCCGTCAGGCTTTTCTCGTCCTCGCGTGAGAGATGCAACCGCAGCTTGTCCGCGATGGCTTTCGAGATGTCGGCCTGCACTGCGAGCACGTCGGCCAGCGGCCGATCGTACTGGTCGCCCCAGAGTTGTGCGACGCCGACCACGTCGATGAGCTCGGCGTGCACGGTCAGCCGTTCGCCACGCTGCGTGACCCGGCCGGTCACAACCGCGCGCGCGCCGAGCGCCGCTCCAGCCTGGCGCGGATCGATCGTCGCATTCCTGTACTTCGCGGCGAGCGTTCGCGGGATCACTCGGAGTCCACGAACCTGCGTCAGGCTGTTGGTCAGGGTCGCGGCGAGGCCCTCGCTCAGATAGTCGGCGTCAGGTGTGCCGCTGGCATTGACGAACGGCAGCACCGCGATCGAGTCGATCGGGCCCGCGTCGGCTGCGGGCTGCATCCAGCGTCGACTCGCGATCAGGGCCAATGCCAGGAGCACGACCACGCTGCCCGCGATCACGAGCGTGCGCGTCGTGAATCTGGTGCGCGCGGGCGGCAGCGACGCGCTGACGTCGCCGGCGCGGCCGCTCTTGATGCGCTCGAGATCCGCGCGGACGTCCGCCGCGCGCTGATAGCGGCGCGCGGGATCTTTCTCGAGCGCCCGCTCGATGACGCTTTCGAGCGCTGGGGGGCATTGCGAGTTGAGCGACCGCGGGGCTGCCGGCTTCTTGTTCAGCAGCTCGTCGATGATGACGGCCGTCGTTCGCCCGGCGAACGCGGGACGCCCAGCGGCCATCTCGTACAGCACCGCGCCGAACGAAAAGATGTCGCTGCGTGCATCGGTGTCGTCCCCGCGCGCCTGTTCCGGCGACATATAGGCAACCGTGCCCATCGTCGTTCCGGGATCTGTGAGCGCGCGATCGGCGAGCCTCGTCGGCTGGACGGATGCCGCCGCTTCGCCGGCCGCCGGCTCCGCGACGCGCTTCGCAAGGCCGAAATCGAGCACCTTCGCCTGGCCACGCTTCGTGACGAAGATGTTGTGTGGCTTGAGGTCGCGGTGCACCACGTCGGCCTCGTGCGCGGCATCCAGCGCATCGGCGATTTGCAGCGCCACGTCGATCAAGATCTCCGGCGACAGCGGACCTGCCTTCAGCCGATCGGCAAGCGACTCGCCCTCGAGGTACTCCATGACGATGAAGTCGACGGATTCCGCCGGATCCGATGACGCGGGTTGTGCGCCAACGTCATGCAGCACGCAGATGTGCGGATGCGACAGCGCCGCAATGGCTTTGGCCTCGCGCGCGAAGCGCGCGCGCCGATCGGGATCGGTGGAGGGGAGGATTTTGATCGCAACCGTACGGTCGAGACGGGTGTCTCGAGCTTTGTAGACCTCGCCCATTCCGCCCGCGCCAATGACGCCGAGGATTTCGTACGGACCGAGACGTGTTCCGCTCAGGAGCGACATGAGCCTATTCCAATTCGCCGAGTAACGATTTGGCTGCCTGCATGTCAGGCGTTTCGAAGCCCTCGGTGAACCATTCGTACACGGGCGCGAGCGTCGCGCGCGCGGCCTCCCGGTGGCCTTGTCCGGACAGCCACCGCGCAAGACTCATCGCCGCCCTCAACTCGAGCGCTTTCGCCTGCTGCGAGCGGGCAATCTCGATGGCTCGCCGGAAACAATCCTCAGCTGCCTCCGAACCCTGGTTGTGCGCCAACAACTCGCCTTTGATCCGATACAGCTCGGCCTCGTAAAAATGCTCGTCGGTGTGATTGACGGTTTCAACCGCCTCGTCCAACGCGTGCAGGCCTTCATCCACACGTCCCGCCGCGCACCACGCTTCAGCCATCAAGACCAGATAGTAGGCGCGTTGCTGTTCGGTCTCGACGATCCGATGCGCCGCCAGCCCGGCACGCAACTGGGCGCAACCCTCGTCCACCTCGCCCTGCATGGCGCGCGCCCATCCTCGCAAGATCGTGCCGATGCCTGCGTAGTAGAGGAGCCCGTGCTCGTCGGCGTGAAAGAGCATCATGTCGGTCATCTCGATGATTCTGACCGCATTGCGGTGAAACGCCTCGAGAGAGACGGCTACCGAGAGCGTGTTGCACAGCCCCAGTGGATGGCGCATCTTCTCGGCCACGCTGAGGCCTTCGAGCGTCAGCGCGTGCGCCTGGCTCGGGTAACCCAGATACAACAGGACGCGCCCGAGGTGCATGCGATTCAGAATCGCGCCGTACAGGAAGGCATGCGCGGCATGGCGCTTCGGGTCGTACAGCGCAATGCTGCGTTCGAAGTGTTCGCGCGCGCGGGTCAGATCGCCCATGAACTGGAGACTGAGCCCCAACACCCAGTGGGCCTGCACCAGCTGCGCCCCTTCGTCTGCGCGCTCTGCCTGCCGCAGGCACTGTTCGGCAAAATGACGCGCCTTTGCGTACTCGGCGCGCACCACGGACACAATTGCCAGACCAAACAGCACGCGGAACCGCTGCGCCTCATCGCCCAACTGCTCGCACAGCTCCTCGGCCCGGAGGAAGGTGCGCAGCGTGTCGGTCGCCGCAAATCCCTTGACCGTCATCAGCGAGGGACCGAGGGTCATCTGAAGCTTCAGCTCCTGCCGCGCGCGCGCGGGAGCATCCGCCGTCCGACGGTTCATGTCCAGGCCGCGCTGACACAGCGAGACGGCTTCCTGGTTCGCAAAAATCCGAGCGGCATTGCGAGCCGCCTTGAGGAAATACTCCGACGCGTGCGCCCAGTCGCGCGCCGCCTGAAACAGGAAGGCCAGCTCGGATGCCACCTCGGAACTGTCCTCGCCGTAAAACGCCACCAGTGCGGCCGCTATCGCGGCGCTCAGCGCCGCTCGGCGACTCGGTGTGAGCGTTCCGAAGAGCGCGTTCTGATACAGCACGTGCACGAATCGGTACCTGAGGGTGAGCGTATGGTCGGGGAGCTCCTCTTCCTTGCGGAACGTCACGAATCCATAGGTCTGGTCGAGTGCCTGCAGACGCTCCTCAACCTCGCCGGCATCCAGCGTCAATGCACGGGCGACGACGGCGGAATCGAAGTTGTAGCCTTGCGCGCTGGCCGCATGCAGCAATCGTCGATCGGCGTCGTCGAGTTGCGCGATCTTGCGCTGAATCATGCTGCGGACGGTTTCAGGAAGATCGGTCTCGATTTCGGGGACCGTCTGCACCAGCGCCCAGCGCCCCTCGTGTTCGCCGATCACTTTCTTGTCGCGCAGGTAGCGCACGACATCCGTCATGAAGAGCGGGTTGCCTTCGGTCTTCGTGTAAATCAGCGACCCGAACTGGTTGGGAAATCGATGATCCGGGAATTCCAGAGCGAGATACCGATCGACATCCTCGCGTGTCAGGAAGTCGAGAGAGAACACCTGGCACACGCCGCGCGCCTGCATGTCCAGCGCCACGGGCAGGAACGGATGCTTGTTCAACAGCATCTCGGATGAGCGATACGTGGCGATCACCAGCAGGTGCATCGCGGTCAGTTTCGTCGCGATGTACGCGAGGATGTCGACGGTCGACGTGTCGGCCCAGTGCAGATCGTCGATGAAGAGGACGAACGGTCCGTCGTTCGAAACCTCGTGAAGGAAAGACGCCAGCTCGCGCTTCATGCGCTCCTGCGAGACGGCCGGCGATTCGGTCATCATGCGTTCGACCGATGCGTCGAGCGACATCGCGAGCTGGACGTACCAGGACGGCGCCACCGTCTTCATCACCCGCCCAATAGACGGATTGCCGCGTATGAGGCTGTCGAGCGCCTCGAGAAACGGCAGGTACGCTTCAGCGCCGGCCAGCCGTTCCGAACAACGGCCGCGGGCAATCGGGCAGGCTCGATTCGCGTGCTGAATCTGCGACAGGAAATCCTCGACCAGCGTGGTTTTGCCGAGACCAGCTTCGCCCGCCACGCAGAGCATCAGGCCGTGGCCAGCCGTTGCCGATTGAAAGGCGGCGCGCAGTCGCGCGTGCTCGGCCGCCCGGCCCACGGTCTTCCGCGCGGCGAGCGACGCGGCCGACGGCCTCGTGATGGCGTGTGAGGCGACGGACGTGGACGGCTCGCTGCCGCCGAACGCGAACGCGACTTCGGACGCGCTCGGGCGCCGGTCTGGATTCTTGTCGAGCATCCCGAGGATCAGCGTCTCGAGCGCCGATGGCAGCTCAGGCTTCAGGATGGCCGGTGCAGCTGGTTGGTCGTGAACGATTTGATACATGACGGCCACTTCAGAGCCGCCTTTGAACGGTCGTCGTCCGGTCGCCATCTCGTAGAAGATGACGCCGAGTGAAAAGATGTCTGAAGCGCTGCCGACGCGTTCCGCCTGGATTTGTTCCGGCGACATGTAGGCGACGGTGCCGACGAGCGTCCCGGGTCTTGTGTGAATCGCCGTATCGGCGGTCGACTCGCTCGACGCCTCTCTGGCGCTCAGCCGGGCCAGCCCGAAGTCCAGGACCTTCGCGTAGCCGTCGTCCCGCACCATGATGTTTTCGGGTTTGACGTCCCGGTGAACGATGCCGGCGTCGTGGGCGACCGCGAGCGCACTGGCGATCTGCCGGCCGAGTGGCACGAGGGACTGGAGGCCTTGCGCTCCACCGATCAGGGTTCTGAGCGTCCGTCCCTTGACGTATTCGAGGACGATGAAGCGTCCGGCGTCCGCTTCGCCGATTTCGTAGATGGTGACGATATTGGGATGGTTCAGGGCGGACACGGCGCGCGCCTCCTGCTCGAAGCGTCTGAGGCGCGTGAGGTCCTTGGTCAGGTCGGCGGAGAGGACCTTAATCGCGACGAGGCGTTGAAGGCGCGTGTCTTCGGCGAGATACACCTCCCCCATCCCGCCAGCACCCAGGATCGAGAGGATACGGTAGTGCGAAATCGTCGACGAGATCACAGGTTCTCGAGCAGCAGCCGCTCAGAAACCCGACGGCTTCACCCAGAAGCTCTCGCGCCACGTGCCGCCAGGCGGAATCGTTTGCAGCTCCTTGTACAAGCCTCTCTGGGCGAGATTGAGTGCGTCCGTCACGCCGGCCATCGGCTCGAAGCAGATGAAATTGCGATCCTGCGCCGCGGACGTCTGCGCGGGCTGATTCGCGCGGCCTGTCGGCGGCGCGGCCGTGACGTTCTGGCTGCCGCGGCCGGTGTTGGCCGGGTTCGGAGCCCAGATCACGACCGACCGAAAGTTGGGGCCGACGACGATGTCGAGACGCTGCGACTTCCCAACAACAGACATCGTCGCGCGCCCGCGATCGTCGCGCACGAGATCTCCGAACACGTCGTCCAGGTTGTAGTCGCCGAGCGCCGCGGCCCGCGGATTCGGAAACAGGCGTTCGATCGGTTCAGTTTCTCCGGTGGGCACCTTGTTGGGCGCCAGCAGCCAATGCGTGCGCGCGCCGACCGCGATCGTCCATTCGTCGCGCGAGGAGTCGGTGAGCTGAAAGTACGGATGAAACCCGATCGCCACGGGCATCGATTCCGTGCTCATGTTCGCAATTGCCGTGCGCACTTCCAGCACGCCGTCCTGCAGCCGATGCGTGATCTCGATGGTGTGCGCGAAGGGCCACTGCTTCATCCAGGCCGGACGGCGGTAGAACTCGAGCCGGCTCGTTGCCCACGCCGACGAAGCGTCGGCTTTCGTCTCGACAAGCTGCCATTCGCTGGTGGTCGTGAGAAAGCCGTGAATCGGCACGGCGCCGCGGACGTTGCCGAGCTCCATGTCGAACGCGTACTTCTTACCGTTCGCGTAAAACGCCGGCTCGTCGAGGCGATTCGCCCACGGACCCACGAACGGGATGCCGCTCAGGCCGGGACGCGCCTTGAATTCTTCGATCGATGCATACGGCCAGCGCAGCACGCGCTGACCCTTCACGTTCATCTCGAACACGATGTTGCCGACGGATGGGACGATCGAGACAACCGTCTGGCTCCTTCGATCCTCGAGCTGCACGACATCGCCGTTCGTGCGCGCGGCGTACTGTTGCGCGGACACGCTCAACGCGCCGGCGAGGTTCAGCCCAATCGCGAGAACCGCGGTGCGTCGAGTCATCGAGATGCGTCCGGAAGCGCGAAGGCGTAGACGGTGTTGCCCGCCGCAATGGCGACGAACTGGCGGCCATCGACGGCATAGCTCATGGGCGAGGCGGCCATGTTGGCCCCGGTCTGGAAGTGCCAGAGGTGTTGGCCGCTTCTGGCGTCGAGCGCCACGAGGTAGCCGTCGCGAATGGCGCCGAACAGCACATTCCCCGCCGTCGCGAGGACGCCATTGGTCAGCGACCGCTGGAAGATCTTGAAATCCCAGACAGTCTTGCCTGTCTCCGGGTCGAGCGCCTTGATGCCGCCCGACGGAGCCGGCTCGCCCGGACGCGGTCCGACCGCGGCGCCCGTCGCGGCACGTCGGCCGATGTACTCTCTGCCCGGCTCGAATGTGGCGGGCTGACTCACATATTGTTGGCCGTTTTCCGCGTACTCCAGATACATCAACCCGGTGACCGGGCTGTACGACGGCGCCTGGAAATTCGTCCCGCCGCCGAGGGTCGGGTACACGAAGAAGCTGCCCTCCGGACTCGAATTCGATCCGGGAACGACGATCGGCCGGCCGGTCGCATCGAAACCGCTGTTCCAGTTGGCGTGCACGAACGGCGTCCCCGACAACAGCTTCCCGCTCGTGCGATCGATCACATAGAACATGCCGTTGCGATCGGCGTGCAGGAGCAGCTTGCGCATCTGCCCGCGCCACATCCGGTCGACGAGGATCAGATCCTGGCACGAATCCCAATCGTGTCCGTCGTTCGGCGTGAACTGATAGTGCCACTTCCGCTGGCCGCTGTCCGGATCGATGGCGACGACCGAGTCGCTGAAGAGATTGTCGAGGTCGCCTCGCGTCGAGCGATCGATCTGCGGCCCGGGATTTCCCACCGTCCAGTACACGAGGTTCGCGTCGGGATCGTACGAGCCGGTCAGCCACATCGGGCTGCCGCCGCGCTGCCAGCTGTCGCCCTTCCACGTGTCGTTGCCGAACTCGCCGGGCGCAGGCACCGAATACCATCGCCAGAGCCGCGACCCGGTCGCGCCATCGTAGGCATCGAGAAACCCGCGCGCGCCGAATTCGCCGCCGGTTATGCCGACGAGAACCTTGTCCCTCACGACGAGCGGCGCGCTCGTGATGCTGTAGCCGAGCATCGAGTCGGCGACCTGCGTCTCCCATAACGGGAGTCCCGTGCGCGCATCGATCGCGACGAGCGCCGCGTCGAGCGTGCCCACGAACAGCCGATGGCCGAGCACGGCAACGCCGCGGTTGAACGGGTTGATCTCGTACGGACTGCGAACCTTCTGGGGCCGCGTGTACCGCCAGATTTGACGTCCGCTTCGCGCGTCCAGCGCGGCGACGGTGCCCGGCTGCGTCGTATACATCACGCCGTCGACGACGACCGGCGTCGCTTCGAGCACCGACTCGCCAGGCATCGGAAACGCCCACGCCGCCTGCAGACGCCCAATGTTGGTCGAATCGATCTGCTTCAGCCCGGAATAGTGCGTGCCGGAGAAGTCTCCCCAGTACATGAGCCAGTTCTGAGGTTCGGCCGCAGCCCGCACGAGCCGCTCGAATGTCACGCCGCCAGCGAGTGCGCCGATGGGCGCCTTCTTCGGATCTCGATGCTGCAGCGTCATGAGATACGCGACGAGATCGTCGAGCTCGGACGGCACGAGCTTCGTGCGGTAATCAGCCGGCATCAGCGAGCGGTCCTCGACGCGGAACGTAGCGAGCTGCTCCTTCTCGAGGAGATGAAGCTGCCCCGACGCGTCCACCATCTGGACCGTGAACGTATCTTCGTTGCGGCGGATGCCGCGAATCTCGCGGCCCGCTTTCGTGATCGCGACGAGGACTTGCGGCCGAGGGGAGAACGCACCGCGCCCCGCGGCGCCGCTCGTGCGCGGAGCGCTCGGATCGAGAATCTTCTGACGGAGCGTCGCCTCGGATGTCGTTCCAACGGCCGACAGATCCGGCCCGACGATGCCGCCGGAGCCATTGACCTGATGACAGCTGGCGCAAGCGGCTTTTCCCAAAAACAACTGCTCGCCGCTCGACGCGTTTCCGTCCGATCGGGTTGACACGGTCGGTGCGCCGCCGGAAGGCGATGTCGCGGAAGACAGGCTGCGAAGGTACGACACCAGCTGCCACACCTGATCGTCGGTGAGCGCCCGGAACGGCGGCATCTGGCTGCCGGCGATGCCATCGCGAATCGCGCGAAACAGATCGCGATCCTCGCGGCCGCGGAGGCCGCTTCCCGAGTTCAGGGCGGGTCCGCGATCGCCCTGGCCGGAGGGCCCATGACACGCCACGCACGTCTGATCGTAGAGTCGCGAACCAGCCGCGACGGCCGCGGGGTTGGCGCCGAGCGGATTGCGAGTCGACTCGACTTGCTGCGCCAGCGGCATGCCGATGGTGAACACCACCACCAACGTGCACACTGCCACCGTCAGTCGCATCGGCATGGTCGAATCCTCATTGATGCCGTTTCCTGGCAACTAGTGGACTGTACTCGCTGAAGTACTACCAATGCGATGCGCGGGATTGCGATAACTCCAACGGACCGGTTTCGCCACCTTGTTGTAATGGCGGATGTAGCGACGAATCTTCCGCGCCAGGTCGGCCACCGACGTGAA